>Ga0209631_10005806_pt1 | contig 12924 bp, 8 predicted proteins | sample COG_08_FD_184752 | JGI IMG/M metagenome (GOLD analysis project Ga0209631, IMG submission 184752) | Pelagic Microbial community sample from North Sea - COGITO 998_met_08 (SPAdes) (version 2) | ecosystem: Environmental > Aquatic > Marine > Neritic zone/Coastal water | place: Helgoland, sampling... | reverse complement strand
TCTGCTTTAGATGCAGTAACTACAGGTGGTGGTAATGTTGGTATTGGATATGAAGCAGGAGACCTTATTACTGATGGTACAGGTAATACAGCCATAGGAAATTTAGCTGATGTAGGTGGAGGCAGTGCAGTAAACAGAATAGCACTAGGTAATCAAGTAAATTGTCAGTCAAATAATAGAGTTACAATAGGTGCTGGTAGTAATATTGCTCATCTTGAGCTTGATGGTTCTGATACATCTTGGGCGGCATCTTCTGATGAGAGACTTAAAGAAAATATTGTATCAAGCACAGCAGGGCTTTCATTTATTAATGACCTTAGACCTGTTACATATAACTGGAAAAAAGCTAAAGACGTTCCTAATGACTTACCACAATATATTAATGGCTCAAATGAACCTTGTTTAGGACATGCTTATGGAACACAACTTCATGGTTTTATAGCTCAAGAGGTAAAAACTGTCCTAGATAATCACTCAGAAGTCAAAGACGGACAAGGAATTTGGCAGACAGATGAAACTACTGTTCAGACACTAGCACCTTCAGCATTAATCCCAATGCTTGTAAAAGCATTACAAGAAGCAGATGCTAAAATAGAAGCATTAACAACTAGAATAACAACCCTAGAAGGGTAACAACAACAAAAGGAGAATAACATGGCACAAACAGTAACAGAATGTCTAGCAGCAGGAACTGATAGCGTAAACTTAATTGACGGTATAAAAGCTGGAAGTTGGGACGTGGAAGGAATGGAGCAATCTGAAATAAACGAGATGGTACAAAGGAACGTAGACCACTTAGAACTTATTTTAGAATATGCACCTGTTGATAGTGATGACGATACTCCAGATGTAAAAGGTGCAGCAGATAGTAAAAAGACTACTCACGTTGCAGCTATTGCTACTGGTAAAAAGTACATAACTGATAATAGTTAAACACTATGGAACTAACACCTTACTTGTTCTGGAACATCTTCATAACATTGGTGTTAGCTCCGGTGCTTTACAGCATCAGATTAAACTCAGAAGAGGCTAAACGCCTTGACATTCTCTTAAATAAAACTCGTGAAGAGATAGCAAGAGAGTACGTAACCAAAAACGAATTAAAAGATGACATGGGTAGACTCATGGATAGGATGGAAAAAATCAGTGAAAAGCTTGACAAGCTCTTTGAAGTCAAGTAAAATAGGTATATAAAGATTATGAAAAAGAAAAAAATGAAAAAATATAAACCACGAGTTCCTTATGCTAAAGGTGGAGTAAACACTAAACGTGCTGAACCTGATGATAGAAATATAGGAAAAAAAGTAACTAAACCTGTTCAAAAACCCACAGAGCCTACAGTAACTAGAGGAGCTGGAGGAGGACCAAATTTTAATAAACCTCCAAAAGGCTCAACAGGGTCAAGTGTTTTACCGGGACAAGCAATAAACAAAGGTCCTAAACCTATTAGAGAACAACCTATTTCTATCGGTGGTGTTGGTGGTAACGATAATGCAACACCTGAACCTACAGCTCCAGTATTAAAACCAGCTTCTAAAGAAGCTATGAGAACTACACAACGTGAAGACGCAGACCTAGCTTTTGATGAAGCTAGACAAGAAAGAATAAGAGAAACAGGCTTACAGATAGAAGCTTCAGCTACAGGTGATGTTCCTGATGCTGTTAAAATACCTGCAGCTATGAAAGTAGGAGTTGATGCAGAAGGTAAACCTTTAAAAGGTCAACAGCAAAAAGTAACAGAAATGGCAGACCCTACAAAAGTAGATGCTACAACTGCACAAGACATCACAGAAGAAACTGTTTCAACAGTAGACCAAGTTAAAGAAGGTGTTGTTGACAAACAAGTAACAGCAGCTACATTTGATGCTATTACTAAAGAACAACCTGCAGTAGTCCAAGCAGCTATAATGGATTTAACTCCTGAAGTAAAAGATAGAATAACTGCAGAAGTTCAAGAAGCTGCAATGTCTGACCCTACAAAGGCTGCAGAGATAGCTCAACAAGCTATACAAGATTCATTAGCTCCTGAAGTAAAAGGAGAGTTAAGACCTATTTCACAAGTACAACCTATAGCACCTAAAGAAGCTGTTGAAGTTGCTCCCATTACTGATGCTGATGCTTCGACAAGAACTGCACAAATAATAAGTGAAAAACAAAAAACAGATATACTTCAAAATGTTACAGGTGAAGGAGTAGACTTAGAGCAAATACCTCAATACGAAATAGCTAAACAAAGAACTGCACAAGTTGCAGAAGCTACTACAAAGATAGCACAAGAGCTAGGAACAGCTCCAAGCATGGATGCTACTGAAAGAGCTGCAATAACATCTGATGGAGTTGCTAAAGGTGATGCTGCTCAGATAGGTGGTGTACCTACTTTTGAAGCTGCTTCAAGACAAGCAGTAACTAAAGAAGCCCGTAAAGCAGCAGCAGCAGATATGTTAGCTGTTGTAGGTGAAATGCCTGAAGAAGTAACTGCAGCTATTTTAGAAGACCCTGCAACGGTAGAAGCTCAGTTAGATACTCAACCTGTTAATGTTCAAGCAGCAGTAGCAGCACTTCCAAAAGAAGCATTAGTTTCAACACAAATGGAAGGATTGTTAGGAGGCTTAGAAGAAGGTAAAACTCCTGCATGGGCTAGACCTGCTGTAGATGCAGTTAATGCTATGATGGCTCAAAGAGGTTTAAATACCTCAACAGTTGGTAGAGATGCTTTGTTTAATGCTATTATTCAAAGTGCTATGCCTATTGCTCAAAGTAATGCACAAGCTTTACAACAAAGAGCTTCACAAAACTTAAGTAACGAACAACAAGCAAACTTACAAGAAGCTAGTCAAGTCATGCAACAAAGAATGACTAACTTGTCTAATCAACAAACAGCAGCTTCACAGACTGCACAGATGGCACAGCAGATTGTAGTAAAACAAGGTGAGTTTGACCAACAAGCAGTATTAACTACAGCTCAACAAGAGCAACAAGTTAGAATGACTAACATTCAAAATGAGCAACAAAAAGCTCAGCAAGAATCTGCACAAAGACAACAAGTTGCTATATCTAATTTAGATGCAGGGACTAAAATAGACTTGGCTAATCTTACACAGCTTAATGCAGCTTCAAGAGAAACTATGTCTGCAGACCAACAAGGAAGATTAGCAGAATATCAAGCTAAAGTAAATAGAGATGCTAGACAAGCTATGCTTAATCAAGAAATGGAAAAAGCTAATCTTGATAGTAGTTTAAAAGTAGAACTTGCAAACTTGTCAGAAATGAACCAAGCTGCAAGAGAATCCATGTCTGCTGAACAACAGACTAGACTTACTAATCTTAATGTTCTTGTAGACTTTAAAAAGACTGATGCTAGTATGGCACAGCAAATGGATATGGCTAACATGTCTGCTGAAAACCAAGTAGAACTTGCAAACTTATCAGAAAGAGCTGCTGCAGATAGTGCAAACTTTTCAGAAGCTAATAAGTTTAGATTACAAGAATTAACAACTACTGCTAGTTTCTTATCACAAAATGCAGAGATAAGACAAAGAGCAGAAATGGCTAAGCTAGGGTCTGAAGAAAAAATAACACTAGCAAACTTAACAGTTAAAAATCAAGCTGATAGTGAAAGTATGTCTGCTAACAATCAAATGGAACTTGCAAACCTTAATAAGCGTTTAACAGTTGCACAAAAGAATGCAGACTTAGCACAGCAATTAGGATTAACTGAATTAAGCTTTGAGCAAAACTCAGCTATGAATAATGCTCAAATTAATGCTAACATGGACATGGCTAACTTTAATGCAGAACAACAAACTGCTTTAGCTAATAGTAAGTTTATGCAAACAGCAACTTTGTCTAACTTTAATGCTGACCAACAAGCTATTATGCAAGATGCAACTACATTAGCTTCAATGAACTTAGCAAACCTAGATTCTAGAACTAAGTTAGCTGCACAAAATGCACAAGCTTTTTTACAAGTAGACATGGCTAACTTAAGCAACAATCAACAAGCTAATGTTTTAAAAGCTCAACAAGACCAACAAAGGTTACTAAGCAATCAGTCGTTTGAAAACGCTGCAGCTCAGTTTGGTGCTGCTAGTGAGAATCAAACTAATCAATTTATGGCTAACCTTAACGCACAGATGAGTCAATACAATGCTTCACAAACTAATGCAATGGGGCAGTTTAACGCTACTCAAGAGAACGCTGCAGAAGCTAGAAGAGCTGGTAGAGATGCTGATAAAGAAAAGTTTAATGCTCAGCTTACAACTCAAGTAGACCAGTTTAACAGTCAACAAGACTTTGCAAGAAATAGCTGGAATGCACAAAACGCCGCTGCAGTAGAGTCTTCTAATATACAGTGGAGAAGACAATCTAATACAATTAATGTTGCTGCACAAAATCAAATTAATATGCAAAACTCACAGAATGCTTATGGTATGACTATGCAATCTCAAGCATTTTTATGGCAAGAATTAAGAGACCAAGCTGACTTTGATTTTAGAGCTTTTGAAAATGAACAAAACAGACAAGCTCAAATAATCTCTACAGCTATTGCAAATGAAGGCAAGTCAGGTCAAGTATATGATGATTATTTAACAGGACTTGTAAGCTCACTAAGCGGTTCTTTTTCTCGTGGATATTCTGGCTCTGGTAGCGGAGGATACGGAGGAGGTTACGGTGGTGGCGGAAGTGGTGGTGGAAGCCAAAGAAAATAATAAGGAAACAATATGGGATTTTTAAGAAAAGTAGGTAGAAAAATAAAAAAAGGAGTTAAAAAACTTTTTAGCTCTAAACTAGGTTCTATTGTAGGAATGGTTGGTTTATACTTTGTAATGGGAGGAGTAGCTAAACAATTAAGTAAGTGGGGTAATAGTATTTTTGGAGGAAAAACTGCTGCTGTAGCTGAAGGAACTGCTGCTACTGAAGCTGCTGTCTCATCAGCAGAGCTATCTAACATTGCAAAAGGAACAGATACTTTATCTTCAAGTGTAAAAGCTTTAACAGAAGGAACAACAGCTAAAGGAAGTACTGTTTCAATAGATACTATGTTAGGACAAGCTGCTACTAATAGCGACAAAGCTAATATATTTATGTCTGCTCAAGAAAGTGCAATACTAAGTGGAACATCACAGCCTACATTAAACACTACTCTAACAGGAGCTGTTGAAACTGCTTCTAGCAGTAGTTCATTATTTGCACAAACAGGTGCAGAAGTAAGTAAAAATTTAGCACAGCCTATGCTTGATACAGCTCAATTAGCTTCAGATGTTCAACGAGCTAAAGATTTCTCTGTGCCTTTAGAAATGTCTGACATTGATTTTGCAGAAGTATATGAAGGTAGTAATGTAGTGGCAAAAGATGCTAGTCAATTTAGTAAAGCTGCAGCAGACCCTGCAAGATATGCAACTTTAGGACCTGATGCAACTGTAGGAGAAAGATTAAATAGATTTGCACAAAACCCAGTAGGAATAACTAGAGGTAAAATACAAAACGTAGCAGCAGATACTGCAGCTTATGTTACTGGTCCAGAGTTTATACCTGAAACAGTTAAAGGACTAGGTGCTGGTTATGTTGCTAATGTTCTTGCACCTGACATAGAAGAACCTTTTAGAAGTGCAGGTGTTTCATCTCAACCTTTCCAAGAACAAGCTCAAGCAGCTCATATGCAAACAGTTGCTCCTCAATTAGCTGCAGCAGGACTAGGAAATGTAAGAAGCTTTTCAGACTTAGCAAATCAAACTTTATACGGAACAGGTACTCCAAACTATATGCAAGGAATTTATCAACCTCTTCCAATACCAACTTTAGCAGGATAATATTATGGCAGTGACAGACAAAGCAGTAAACTTTATGCAAGGAAGCATGGAAAGAGGAAGACCTATTCCGGGTCAAAGCCTTACAAATGACCCTAGTCAGCCTTATAACTGGGAAAAACCTGCAGAGTATACTAACCCTAAAGAAGCTATGTTATTTGTTTTTGAATCTTTAACAGAGCCTGAAACAACTGCAAATATTTTGTTATCGTTAAGTAAGGGTGTCGGTGTTATTGACATTGCTTCTATAACATTGTATACTGGTTTTCTTGAAGGCAAATGGAATCCTGATTTAATGACATTATTAATGGAACCAACTATGTATATGGTAATGGCTTTAGCAGAAAAAGCAGAAATAGATTTTGTTATGGATGCTGGAGATGAAGTAGATGAAGAAGAAATATTAGGTGACAAAGCTGTAGCAGAATTAGAAAAAGGTGTAGGGTCTTTAGAGGCTATGAGAAAACAAGCAGCTCAAAGAGTTAGTCCACAATCTGTACCAGAAGAAGTAAGAGAAGTTATCGAAGAAAAAAACATAGAGCCTAGTATTTTAGAAAGAGTAGAACAAGAACAAAGTAAAAGTTTATTAAGCAAAGAGGTATAAGATGGCAAGAGAAATGTTAAACAGTTTATTACAAAAACAAAATCAAAGTGGTTCTTGGAAAGATTTAGCTGCTGGTTATTTTTCAGGTACTGATAAGAGTAAGAATAGAATACGAAATATGATAATAGGTAAAGCACTCTTCGGTGCTGCAGAAACCAGAATGGAAAACAACGTAATAAAAAATTTACAAGACTCCGAAAGAGAACGTGTATATGAAATGGCTAATTTAGATGCTAAGTATGAAAAATATAAACAACTTGTAACAGATGATGAAGCTTATAAAGCAGACCCTTTTTATTTTAGACAAAAATCTGAAACTGAATTTAATAAAAAAAATCCTAATTACTTTGAATCTTATGGTGTAACCGCAGACTCTAAACTTAAAAAGAAACAAGAAATTACTGAGTATGAACAAGCATTAATAAAACTTCATGAAGAAAAAATTAAGACAGGAAATATAACTAAAAGAATGACTAAAGCACAATTTTACAAACCTTTTGAAGATTACTATAGTGCTAAAGCAGATGAAATATCATCTCCTAAAAATTTAAGTTTAGTCCATAAAGGATGGGATAGATTAACTAAAGGAAAAACAGTTCCTTTAACACCTAAAGAAGTACAAACTAAAAAAGACATGGCAAATAGAAGTGTTTATGATTATTTACTAGACCCTGTTGAATTTACAAACGAAGAACAAATAGAAATGTATAGAGACCCTAAAACATTTACATATACTCAAGATGAAGCTTTAGTATATTTATCTGAAAATGTTAATCCTAATGACCCTGCAAGAAGAAGCATTATTTCATCTTTATCAGATAGTAAAAAAACAAGTTGGAGTAAAGAAGAGTTAAAAACTCATATGGTTAATTCTCAGGTAGACTTTAATCCTATTATTGAAAAAAACAAAACAACTATCATTGCTTTTAATAATGAATGGACTAAAAAAAATAATAAAGATATTCCTGAAGTAGGCACTCCTGAGTATATGAATTATTATCTTGAAAGAGAAAACGTAGTAGATGAAGCTAACGGAACAGGAGATGCTAAAACTCGTCAGCTCCGTAGAAATATTTTTGAACTTGCAGATATTAGTAAAATAATTAATGAGTCAGGTAAAGGTAAAGAGCATCCTATGAATCCTGTTAAAAAGAAATTAGAAAATGATATTAAACTTGCTGGTGTAGATTCTGTTAAGTTTGAAATGTATAAGATGGTAAGTAATAGACTAGGAGACCCTTTAAAAGGACCTATGATTCAAGCACAAATAGCTTCAAATGCTACTGCTGAAGAAAAACAAGAAGAAGGAAGAACTTGGAAGTATTCTACAACTGGAGATTACTACACAGCAGCAATAAATGAATTAATGTCAGGATTTGATGTAATCTTTGGAGACTAAATGAAACGATATAAATTTGACCAAGAAGGTAATTTAGTCGAAGCAACTCAAGAAGATGAGTTAAACGAAGAAGAACAAAAAGCCAATACTTCTAAACTAAATCAGTTTATACGTACTGTTCCCGGTATTGCTACTGATTTAATTACAGAAACTGTAGACCTTGGTAGACTACTAGCAGATGTAAAACTTCAAACTTTTCCATTAGGTAGGTCTCCTTTAGTACAAAAAGCTAAAGAAAAGACATATACTAAACAAGACGAAGCTATTAAAACTGTATACGAAACTGTTTTAGGTAAAGAAAATATTGAAATGGTTCAAAGGGGAGAACGTCAAGTACCTGCTGTCAAAGAACCTGAAGGTTTAGGAAAAGAACTTACAAGAGATATAGGTGGCTTAGCTGCAGCTATTTATGGAGCTGGTAAAATTAAATGGGTTAAAGATATTAAAAAACGTCCTATTACACAAGCAGTTGTTTCAGGAGAAGTAGGGTCACAAGTAGGTTTTAATCCTTATGAAGAAGGTTTGATTCCCGAAGCTTTAGGAAGTTTAATATCAAACGACAATGAAGCGTTATCTGACTTAAAAGAATACTTAGAAGGAGACAGACAAGAAAATTCTCAACTACATAATAGAATACTTATGTTAGGAGATGGTTTGGTAGCTGCTGGAGTTTTTGTAGGTGGTGGTAAAATGTTAGGTGCTGCTGGTAGAAAAACAGGAGCTACTCCTTATTTAAAAAACAAAGGAGACATCACTCTTACTAAGTTAAAAGAAGGAAGAGAAGCTTTTGGTACTTTTTTAAAAGACATTAAAGAAGGTGGACAAGAAACAGTAAATAACTTTTTATCTAATTTAAATGAAAGTGTACAAATTAATAAAGCCCAAAAAGATTTAGCTTTAAAACATAGAGAAAAAGATATTATAGAAGGTGTTGTTAGTAAAGAAGCTGTAGGCGATGTAGATGCATTAAAGCCCGGATTTATAAGTAAGTATGTTTCTGATACTAATTTAATGTTTACTGCTAATCCTATTTTACGTAACATGGAATCAATACGTAGAAGAATACTTACTACAAAAGGAAACAGAACAGTTCAGCTTTACGAAAAATATTTAAAAAGTGAAAACTTAAAAGAAAAATGGAATGATACTATTACAAACGTAGCTTTTAATTTAGAAATGGCTATGGAAGATGTATTAAAAACTACTAGCAAGTTTAAAAATAAAGATGATTTAAATGAACAAATAAGTTATGTTTTATTTACAGACTTTAGAAGTCCTACTACAGTTACAGCAAGTGGCGGAATACGAGTAGGCAGAACACAAAAAACAACATTTAAAAAAGAAGTTAATAAACTTCCTAAAGAGTTAAGAGAACCTATTAAAGCTGCACGAAAATTACAAGATGACTTGACAGAACAAATGATAGATACAGGAACTCTAACAGAAGCTCAAAAGAAAATATATAGAGAGCAAATGGGTTTTTATGTTAGAAGGTCTTATAAACTATTTGAAGACCCTAATTATATTCCTACTAGAAGTGTTAAAAAAGAAGCATCAGATTTTTTAACAGAGCAATATAGAATAAACGAACCAGCTTTAACAGACCAAGAAATACTAGTAAAAGTAAATGCTGATATAAATAAAATACTTGATGTTAAAAAAGGAACAGATTTTGCAGGTAGTAAAGATACATTTGATAAAATTAGAAAAGAAATTTTAAAAGGTAAAGAAGACATAGCTTCTCCTATAAGAAAACTTATGGGTGAAATAGATGACCCAACTCAAAGCATTATACACTCTACAATTAAGCTAGGAAACTATGTAGAAAATGTAAAGTTTTATAACGAAGCTTTTGAAGGCGGAGCAGGTATTTACTTTAGAAAGGATGCTGAAGGTTTATTTGCAGAAGTTATACCCGAAGGATATGGAAAGTTATCTGGAAGATTCACAACTCCTGAATTAAAAAAATACTTTAGCAACCATCAAAGTATATCACAAAAAGTATTAGCTGGTCAAAATACTGCAAGTGCTATATATAGAAACTTAGCAGTATTAAAAGGTGTATCACAAGCTGCTAAAACTGTTTGGTCACATACTACTCACGTTAAAAACGTAGCAGGTGGTGTTCAAATGTCTCTTGCAAACGGTGTTAATGTTTTTGATTTAAACCAAACAAAAGATATAGTAAAAATTTTAAGAGCTAGAACAAGAAACAATAAAGAACTACAAGGCTTACATGAAGAGCTAAGTGGTCTAGGTTTGTTAAACAAAGGAGTTGTAGCTAGAGATTTAAAAGGTTTAGCTAAAGATTTAGAAGCTATTAAAACTAAAAATCTAGCAGACTATCCTGCTAACTTAGCAAAGAAATTTTTAGATAAAACAGGAATAAGTAAACATGCTGAGAAATGGCAAAATGCTTATATAGCTGAAGATGATTTCTTTAAAATAAATATGTATTTTCAAGAAAAGAAAAACTTAGAAAAAATTAATAATATGTATTCTAAGGAGTCAGGACTTAAATTAACTGAACAAGAAATAAAAGAACAGTCAGCTAGAATGGTTAGAGATGTTTTACCTAACTATGATTTAGTTCCTGAAATGCTTCAAGAGTTAAGACGAACTCCTTTCTTTGGTCGTTTCTTTTCATTCATGGCAGAGTCTGTAAGAATATCCGGAAACTCAATATATAATGGAATTCAAGAAGTAGCTAAAGGAAGAAGACTAATTAAGCAAGGTGAAAAACAAGCAGGTAATGAATTTGTAAAAAGAGGTACACTGCGTTTAGGTGCTTTTACTGCTGTTGCTGGAGGAGGTGCAAAAGCAGTTGAGTCTACAAGTAAGGCTGTTACTGGTTTAACTACAGACGTAGTAGATGCTATTAAAGACTTAGTACTTCCTGATTATATGCAAAACTCTAATGTAGTTCTTTCAATAGCACCTGACGGGTCTCCTGTTGTTGCTAACCTAAGTAGCTGGGATGCTTTTGATTTTCCTAAAAAACCTTTTCAAGTTTTAATTAATAAATATATTAATGAAGACACAATAGATGAAGATGGATTAATAGGTGATATTTTAACAACTACATTTACAGAAACTGTTTCTCCATTTTTAGGAGAATCTATTATACAAGAACAACTATCTAATTATGTTTTAAGAAATGGTAAAACTTTAGATGGTAAAGCAATGAAAAATCCTTTTAATAGATTATCTAGATTTAATGATAAAGGAAGCTATGCAGCTAATATGTTTGACGGAGAAAACCTTACTATCTTAGCAGCTAATATGTTAGAAAGTATAACACCGGGTTCTATTACAAGAGGACAAGACTTATACAAAACATTAACAAATAAACATGGTAAAACGCCTTACAACCAAGATGAGTATGAAGCACAAGCATTTTTAAAATTTGTTACAGGATGGGGAATGCAACCTATTAATCCTGAATACATACAAAAAATGTATGAGTTTAAGTCTAGTGATTTAATGAGAAGCAAACAAAATAGTCAAAGAGCTATTACTAGTTCTATAGGTCAAGAGTTAGACCCTGACACATTTACTAATGAATATTTAAAAAGAAATCAAGAACATTACAAAAGCTATATAAAGTTTTATAAAAATACAGAGTCTTTAAAGAAACTAGGTGCAAATCCTTTTACAGCTTTAGACAATACTAATTTATCTACTAAAGATAAAATTTCATTATTGACAGGAAGACACTATGAACCTATAGGATTAAGTGATAATTTAAAATTAAAAATGTTAGAAGCTTCTCCAAGCTTTGAAGTGTTTGAACAAACCTATCAAGATATTTTAGCTATTGATAGAAAAATGAGTAGACTACCTGTTTATGCTAGTCCATTATATTATAAAAAAGAAAAACAAAAAGTAAAAGAAATTAAAGAAGAGTTAAGAGAAAACTATAAAACAGGTGGAATAGTTCCTAACGTACAAGAAGACCCTGCAGATAGAGTAGACCCTTTTACAGGTGAACCTTACTCAGAACAAATGGATAGAATAGGTTTGAGTAAAGGTGGAAATATAGATGAGCTACTTGCTAAAAAAATATTTAATGTAGATGCTAAATGGCAAAGAAAACATGAGGCTGAAACAGCAGCTCTAGTAAACTCTAAAATAGATGAAGGTGTTTTTCCTGAAAGAGGAAGAGTACCTATAAACCCTAATACAGGAAATGTTGAAGGTAGAATTCCAGATGAAGAAATATTTAATAAAATAAATCATCAAAGACTTGCTTACAAAATGGGAGATAGTTTTACTAAGAAAACTGGATTACAATTAAGAGAAGGTTTATCTTTAATTAAAAATACAATTAATAGAGTATCTGGAGATTATTCTAAAGAAACATTTTTAAGAGAAAATAAAGATGCTAAAGTAGATTTTTTAAACAATAGAGTTGGTTTTGATTTAAAAAATCAAGGATTAACTCAAGAAGAAGCTGAAAATCAAATTGTAAAAAACACAATAGAGGAATTTAATTTAGGAAAATAATATGAACATAGAACTATGCAAACAAGATATTAAAAGACACGAAGGCGAAGTCCTTGAAATCTATGAGGATAGCTTAGGCTATAAAACTCTAGGGATTGGACACCTCTGTCAGCCAGAAGACCCAGAATATAAGTGGGAAGTAGGCACTAAAGTATCTCAAGAAATTGTAGATATGTACTACGAAAGTGACTTTGATAAACACTACAAAGAAGCTATACATGTCTTTGGTAGTGAGGAAGACTTTGAAAAGCTTCCTGAAGTAATACAAAGAGTATTAGTAAACATGTGTTTTAATCTTGGAGGCTCTAGGCTTTCTAAGTTTCGTAACATGTTAAAGGCTTGTAGAAACCATGACTGGAAAGAAATGTCTGTGCAAATGGAAGACAGTCGTTGGTTTAATCAGGTCGGTGGAAGAAGTAGAGAATTACAAATGTTGGTATTAGGAGTATGAAATGAAAGGACTGTTAAAGAATATAGTTGGAGCTGTTGCACCTACATTAGGAACTGCTTTAGGTGGACCAATGGGAGGAATGGCAGCTAACATGATATCAGAAGTGTTAGGTGTTCCTAATACTCCAAAGGCTATAGAGAAAGGAATAGCTGAAGCT
>Ga0209631_10005804_pt1 | contig 12926 bp, 10 predicted proteins | sample COG_08_FD_184752 | JGI IMG/M metagenome (GOLD analysis project Ga0209631, IMG submission 184752) | Pelagic Microbial community sample from North Sea - COGITO 998_met_08 (SPAdes) (version 2) | ecosystem: Environmental > Aquatic > Marine > Neritic zone/Coastal water | place: Helgoland, sampling... | reverse complement strand
CGTCCTGCGTCAAGGTATTGCCTCGGAACGAAATTCGGCGGACATAGGCCCGATTGCCGGCGTCGACGAAGAACCGAACCACCACCGTTTCCCCGTCTTCAGATAACGCTGGATTACCCGTTGCACTGGCAAAAGTGTAACCGGCGTTGCCCAATATCATCTCAATCCGCTCTTCCGAGGCGGTCATCAACTCTCTTGAGTAAATCTGCCCTTCTCGCGATAAAATTAGTTGTCGAATCGAGGCTTCCGGGATGTCGCGGAGTTCGCCGGAAATCTCAACGCGCCCCACCCTAAATTGTTGACCTTCTTTGACATTAATCGTGATGTAGACATCTTCCATATTGGGGGCGATGGCCACTTGGGTCGACTCTACGGTAAAATTCAAATAGCCCCGGTCCAGATAATACGACTCAAGGTTTTCTAAATCGCCTTTAAGTTTTTCACGGGAATACTGAGCATCCTTTGTATAGAACGACAACAAACTTGGGAGCTGCAATTCAAACAGCTCCCTTAACGTTGCATCGTCGAAAACCCGATTACCCACTATGTTTATGTGTCGAATACCGGACACACTGCCCTCATCGACTTCGATTTTGATCCCCACCCGATTACGCGGTAAGTTTTCGACTTCGGTTGAAATTTTTGCGTCATATCGACCTTGGATCACATACTGTCTTTCGAGTTCAGCGCCCATCTGATCCAGGGTGACTTTTTTGAAAATCTCGCCCTCAGACAACCCAGCGCCACTCAGCCCCTCCAGCAAAGCCTCACTTTTAATCGCCTTATTGCCGTCAATTTCAATCGTTTCGATCGTGGGCCGCTCGCTCACGATGATCAGCAACACATTGCCATCACGTCCGACCTTGACATCATCAAAATTTTCGGTCCGGAACAACGCGCGAATAATCTGCCGGAGGCCCTCGTCATCCACCTCATCGCCGACATTAAAAGGAATTGCACCAAACACCGCGCCAGCGCCGATGCGCTGCAGCCCTTCCACACGGACATCAGAGATCACAAAGGCCTGGGCTTGGATCACACCACACAGCAGTAAGGCAAATGTGCCTAAACGAACGAGAGACTTAAACGCAGCGATCTTCACAATAATCCAATCATAATCTGAGCAGATCATTATAGAAGGCTAGCATCATGATTCCTACAAGAAAGACCATGCCAATCTGCAATCCCCAAACTTGTATCTGCTCAGAAACCGGCTTGCCGGTTAGACCTTCGATGAGAAAGTACAAAAGATGCCCGCCATCGAGCATCGGAATGGGTAATAAATTCAGCACCCCCAGACTAATGCTCACTAACGCAATAAATCCCAGAAAACTCTCGAGCCCATTGCCAGCCGTTTGATTCGCGAATTTCGCTATCGTAATCGGGCCGGAAAGGTTACTCGTTGAAACCAAGCCCTGCACCATTTTACCGATACTCTCAAAGGTAAACCGAATCATCTCAAAGGTTTTGTCGAGGGCCGGCAACCAAGCTGTGTATACCGGCGCTCGAGTCACCCGCTGCATCGATGCAGGCCATTGCTGCGGCCCAATGGCGACCCCGATCCGACCGATCGTGCCCTCGGGGGTCGCAATCGCCTCGGGCGTGACCTCGAGATACAGGTCGCTCTGACCGCGTTTAACGCGTAATGAAAGGCGCTGACCCGCGCGCGCCTGAACCGCAGCCACAAAATCCGACCACGCGTCTACGGCAACCCCGTCCACCATAATGACCTGATCCCCGGCTTTCAAACCCCCAAGATCAGCTGGGCTTCCCGATGAGACCTCACCCAAAATAGGCGCAATGACAGGTTGCATCAGTCCCAGGCCTAGAGCCCTTGCCGGCCGCGGCTCGTCTTCGCCCGCTAAAAACAGCGCAACGGGAAGCGACAACGTTTCCACCTTGCCAAGGTCAGCCTCTGGCCGAACCGTCATCTTGATTGCGCCGGTATCCCCCAAACGATCGAACAGCGCAAGGTTAACTTCAGACCAAGTCGCCGTCTTTCTATCGTCAACGCTGAGGATTTCGACGCCAGCCTTGAAGCCAGCCCGCTCAGCCACGCTGCCTGGCAGCGGCTCGCCCAAGATTGGCGCAATGCCTCCGACCCCCGCAACAAACAAAGCCCAGTAGACAAAAAATGCCAATATAAAGTTTGCTAAAGGCCCTGCTGCAACAATTAACGCCCTTTGCCACAACGGTTTTCGGTTGAAAGCAAATTCCAGCAGATCATCCGCCACAAAGGTGTCGCGTTCATCCAGCATTTTGACATAGCCGCCCAAGGGGATCATCGCAATACAGTACTCGGTGCCAACGAGCGGTTCATTGCTGACCGATCGCACCTCCGCCGTCGAGTAACGGTTATCCGGATTTGGCGCTTTACCTTGTAGGCGGAATAAAACCTTACCAAAGCCAACACTGAATCGCTCAACATGCACGCCACATTTTTTAGCGACATAAAAATGCCCGAATTCGTGCACGGTCACCAAAATTGAAATTGTGACGATGAGTGCGAGCACACTTTGAAAAAATTCAATCATAGGCTCTTCAGAATGCGCCGGGTCAGCGCCCTTGCCGTTGCGTCACAGGCTAGGACATCATCGAGGCTATGGAGTTCCTGCGTCTCCGCCGCATCCAATGCCGCCTTGATCACAACGCTGATATTTAAAAATGACAAACGGTCCGCTAAAAATGCCTCAACCGCCAACTCATTGGCAGCATTGAAGGTCACCGCAAGACTTTTTGGCCCGCTTGCGACGACGCGTGCCAAGCTTAAAACGGGGAATCGACTCAGCTCCGGCGCTCTGAATTCCAGCGCCCGAAGCTGGCTAAAATCCAAGGCGGCAACCCCTGCGTTGGTGCGTTCAGGAAAGGCTAATACATGCGCGATGGGTGTCCGCATGTCAGGCTGACCCAATTGCGCAACCACCGACCCATCAACAAACTCGACCATAGAATGCACAATGCTCTGGGGATGTATCACAAACTCAATTTTCTCGGGCGGCACATCGAACAACCAACAGGCTTCGATTAATTCCAATGCCTTGTTCATCATCGTGGCCGAATCTACGGAAATTTTTCGACCCATATCCCAATTTGGGTGCTGACACGCATCATCAGGTGTTACATGCTCTAAGTCTGCAAGCGGCGTGTCCAAAAAAGGCCCGCCAGACCCCGTCAGCAAAATTCTCTGAACCCCCGTGTCAACATGGGATGATTGTCCTAAGCACTGGAAAATGGCGTTATGCTCGCTATCAACCGGTAAAAGCGTCGCGTTCGATCGCGCGACAGCATCCATGAAAATGGCGCCTGCCATCACCAAAGCTTCTTTGTTGGCCAATAAAATGACCTTGCCAGATTCTGCAGCTGCAAAGCTGGGCGCAAGGCCTGCGCCCCCCACAATGGCCGCCATCACATGGGTGGCTGCAGGATCAGCCGCAACTTGCACCAGCGCCGCCGGCCCGCTTAGCACTTTTGTTGCAAGCCCGAGCGCTTGCAGCTTTGCCGCAAGATCTTGGGCCAAGGCGGGCACGCCGATCACTGCGAACTCAGGCCTGAACTGTTGGCATTGCGCGAACAACAGATCGACATTCTTGTTTGCTGTGAGCGCAAAGACTTCATAATCCGGTTGCGTAGCCAACACCTTCAGCGTGCTCTGACCGATTGATCCGGTCGAACCTAGAATCGTGATGCGCTTGATCATGTGAGACCCGCCGTCCAATACAGCACACCGCAATAGATCGGCGCGGCCGAAAACAAACTATCCAGACGATCTAAGAACCCCCCATGCCCGGGTAGCAATTGACTCGAATCTTTTATCCCTCGACTTCGCTTAAACATCGACAGGGTCAAATCGCCCAAAACAGAAATGAATCCAATCCCTAAAAACAGCAACATCCATCCAGCTTGTCCCAGGGCCCGGCCATCAACCTTCGGCATCAACTCAAGCGTGGCAAAGCCTGCGATCACGGCAATCACCAAGCCGCCGACCAGGCCCTCAACGGACTTTCCAGGACTGACCTTGGGTAACAGTTTCCGTTGACCAAAACGCCGGCCAACAAAATAAGCGCCGATGTCCGCCGCCCAAATCAAAACCAACAGCAGCAGCAGCACCGTTGCCGCATCACTTTGCGCTTTTAACCAGACCAAGCTTGCGCCACAGGGTATCAGCGTCACAACGCCAATCAGGCCAATCACCTCCGGCCGGCGCCAGAGCGCTGATTGCGATGGATATTGCACAATAAGCCACAAAGCGGCCCCCCACCAAACAATAGCGGCGACGATCCAAGGCATTAGAAAATCGCTTGAGGCAAAAAACATCGCGCCTAAACCACTGGCGTAGATCACCCGACCCAGCGGCTGCAGGCGCGCAAAATTTGCCCACTCCCAACCTGAAACGAAAAGGACCAGTAATAAAAACCATTTAAAATTTGAAGCAGAAAGATAAAACAAAGCCAAGAGCGCAATCGGTGCGATCACGAGGGCGGTCAAGATTCTGGTTTTGAGCATGAGTGCTGTCGATGGGCTCTAAAGCGCCATCAAGTCGTTCTCTTTGCTGGCCAGCAGCTGGTCAGCCTGTTTGATCATGTCATCGGTCAACTTTTGGATCTGATCTTCACCGCGTCGAGCTTCGTCTTCGCTGATTGCCTTTTCCTTGAGGAAGTCTTTGACATCGCCATTGGCATCTCGGCGAATATTTCGAATCGAGATTCGTGCATTTTCAGCTTCTGAGCGCGCGATTTTTGCAAGGTCACGACGGTTTTCTTCTGTTAAGGGCGGCATCGATATTCTAATGCTTTCGCCGCTGCTGGAAGGATTAACCCCCAAATCTGATTTTAAAATCGCTTTTTCGATTACCGGGATCATTGCGCGTTCCCAAGGCACGATCACAAGGGATCGGCCTTCCTCAACATTGACGTTGGCCATTTGTCTGAGCGCGGTTGTATTTCCGTAATAATCAACATTCACTGAATCTAAAAAACTCGGGTGTGCCCGTCCTGTTCGAATCCGTGCGAAAGCAACCTCAAGGGCAGCCAGGCTCTTCTTCATGCGCGCTTCCGCATCCTGCCTGATTTCCTCGATCATTGGACCATCTCCTCTGCTTTATTGGGCACAACCAGTGTCCCTTCGCCTTCGCCTACCACCGCGTTTAGCAAGGCGTCTTGCTTGTCGAGCTGGAATACTCTCAAAGGCATACCGTTATCTCGAGCTAGGCAAATCGCAGTCAGATCCATAACGCCCAACTGCAGCTCTAAGATCTCATCATAGGTAATGGTTGTAAACCGGGTGGCGTTTGGATCCGTCACGGGATCGGCAGAATAAATGCCGTCGACTTTGGTGGCTTTGAGAACAATATCGGCATCGACTTCGATGCCCCGCAGGCACGCCGCAGAATCTGTCGTAAAAAAAGGGTTGCCTGTACCCGATGAGAAGATCACCACATCACCGTCATCCAAGTGCCGTATCGCAAGCCTTCGATCGTAGTGTTCGACAACGCCGCTCATCGGAATGGCGGACATCACAACCGTTTGGATATTGGCGCGCTCCAAGGCATCTCGCATAGCAAGGGCATTCATCACGGTTGCCAGCATCCCCATATGGTCGCCGGTTACCCGGTCGAGCCCTGCGGCACTGAGCTCAGCGCCACGAAAGAGGTTGCCGCCGCCGATCACAATACCGACTTGAATGCCGATACCAACAAGTTGTCCGATCTCTAAAGCCGTTCGATCCAAGACTTTTGGATCAATTCCAACACCGTTCTTCCCCAACGCTTCTCCGCTCAGCTTGAGTAGGATTCGCTCATATTTTGGCGTCGGTTTTTTTGAGGGCATAATCCGATCTCACGACAATTGTTGGGCGACCTCTGCCGCGAAATCCACTTCTTCTTTATCAATCCCTTCGCCGACTTCGTAGCGCGCAAAGGCAAGCACTTCTGCATCGTGTTGTTTCAGCAGCGCACTGATCTTCATGTCACCGTCTTTGACAAAGGCTTGTTCCGTCAAACTGATCTCAGCTAGGAACTTCTTGATGCGCCCTTCGACCATTTTAGCAACAATATCAGCCGGCTTGCCGCTTTCCGCCGCTTGAGCCGTGTAGATTTCGCGCTCTTTATCTAGGACCTCTTGGCCCGCATCAGCTGGCGAAACAACCTGTGGATTTGCAGCAGCAATGTGCATCGCCAAATCTCGGCCCAAAGCATCGTCGCCACCTTGAAGGTGAACCAACACGCCGATTTTGCCATTCGTATGCAAATAAGAGGCAACCTGACCTTGATAAATCTGACCCCGGCGCACGCTACAGTTTTCACCGATTTTTTGCACTAAGGCCTCTCGCGTTGCCTCGAATCCTGATGCCATCAAACGCTCGACGTCAGTCGACTTGGCCTCAAACATGGCCGCGGTCACCTGCTCAGCGAAGTTGATAAAATTTTCATCCTTGGCCGCAAAATCTGTTTCGCAATTTACTTCAACCATCAGGCCCTGCCCGCCATCCATCTGGATGCGAATCAAGCCATCAGCCGCCGTTCGAGAGGCTTTCTTCGCAGCCTTCATACCACTGGATTTCCTTAAATTATCAATCGCGAGATCCATATCGCCATCCGATTCAACCAAGGCTTTTTTACAATCCATCATGCCAAGTCCGGTGCGCTCTCTCAGCTCCTTGACCATCGCTGCTGTCACTGCCGCCATATCTTTTCCTTAATTCTTTTCTCAAAAAAAGCGATCTCAATGACCGCTTTTGATCGCTTCTTTTATTTTGTGCCCACCCATTAAACCCTAGGTTGTTTAAGCTGGCTTTTCCTCTGCTGACGCTTCGGCCTGTGGCGCCACTGCTTCTGCAGTGACTGCTGCGGGCTCTGCTTCTGATGCAGCTTCTGGCGCCGCTGCTTCTACTGCAACTGACGCGTCTACTGCAACTGACGCGTCCGCGGAGGTTGGCGCCTCGACAGCAGCCGTTTCTGGCGTTGCAGCATCCGATTCTGCAACTTCAACAAAATCGCTCTGAACAACCTCAGATTGGCCCTTTGCTTCCAAGATCGCATCCGCAAACGTGCTCATGAACAATCGAACCGACCGAATTGCATCGTCATTGCCCGGTATTAGGTAATCCACATTGTCTGGATTGCTATTGGTGTCGACGATGGCGACAACCGGGATACCCAAGGTTTTGGCTTCCGTCACAGCGATCTTCTCATGATCCACGTCAACGATAATGATGACATCCGGTAAACCGCCCATGTTTTTGATTCCGCCGAGGCTGCTTTCGAGTTTCTCGAGTAATCGTTGCCGCGTTAGGGCCTCATGCTTGGTGAGTTTCGCGAAGGTCCCATCGGTGCTTTGTTCTTCGAGGTCCCGTAATCGGCGAATGGATTGCCGAATGGTTTTGTAGTTCGTCAGCATGCCGCCTAACCAGCGCTTATCGACATAGGGCATGCCGCATCGAGAGGCTTCCTCTTTGATAATTTTACTGGCGCTGCGCTTGGTGCCGACAAATAGCACTTTATTTTTTTTAGCTGCGAGGGCGCTAACGAACGCCAAGGCCTCTTCGAAGGCCGGGACCGTTTTTTCAAGGTTGATGATATGAATATCGTTGCGAGCACCGAAGATAAATTCACCCATTTTAGGGTTCCAGTATCGCTTTTGATGTCCAAAGTGGACGCCTGCTTCCAGCAGGTCACGCATGTTGACTTGAGCCATGATGTCTCCAATTTGTATGGGTTGGGCTTCCACACATCCCAAATTGCAACCCGAAGGCACCCGCAACCTGTGTCGATGTGTGTGCTGATTTAAAGTGACGACCGTAAGTTGCCACCCTGATTTACGTTTCCGCGGCGCGCTTTATACCATGTTTAGCGCATTAAACCAATGATTTAGCCTACTATGGGGCGAGTCGCCTGCTATACTCTCGCTCGGCAAAGGAGGCGAATGTGGTCAATATCAAGACAGCGACTGAGATAGAAAAAATGCGCGTCGTGGGCGCTTTAGCGGCAGAACAACTGGAAATGATCGCCGACTACATCACCCCGGGGGTCAGCACCGGCGAGCTTGACCGAATCTGCCACCGATACACGATCGATCACCAAAAAGCGACGCCGGCGCCACTTAATTATCGAGGATTTCCGAAGTCCATTTGTACGTCGGTCAACCATGTTGTGTGTCATGGCATCCCATCCGATGAAAAGATCCTGAAAGATGGCGACATCATTAATATTGATGTGACCCTGATCAAAGATGGCTTCCACGGCGATACCAGCAAAACGTTTATCGTGGGCAATGGCACGGTTCGCGGCGAGCGCTTGGTTCAGACCTGTAAGCAAAGCCTAAATCTTGGTATTGCAGCCGTTAAACCCGGCGCACAATTGGGCGACATCGGCTTTGCAATCCAAAGTTATGCAGAAAAACACCGCTTTTCAATCGTTCGCGAATACTGCGGCCACGGCATCGGACGCGTCTTCCATGATGAGCCCCAGGTCCTGCACTATGGGCGAGCAGGAACGGGCATGACCCTGCAGCCTGGCATGATATTTACCATTGAGCCGATGATTAATGCAGGTAAACCTGCCGTAAAACTGCTCCCGGATCAGTGGACGGTTGTGACCAAAGACCATCAACTAACCGCTCAGTGGGAACATACAATCTTGGTAACCGATACCGGCTATGAAATCCTAACCCACCGTTGCGACGATGATCTCCCCAGAATCGGATAGCCCGGATCTTGCGGCACTCACTCAAGCGGTTGCTGGGAGCAAGACCCCACTACCGATTTTAAAGACTGCGCTGGCGGATTTCCGAGCACACCAGCATACGGACTTCGTCAATGGGGTTTGCATCTCCCAGCTGATCAAGGCGCGCTCTGCGTTTATTGATCACATTCTGAACCTTTGCTGGCAACGCTTTAGTTGGGATGAAAACCTATCGAGTCTCAGAAAGAGCCGAATTTCGTTGGTTGCCGTGGGCGGTTATGGTCGCAAAGAGCTCTTACCCAATTCCGACATTGACCTATTGATCCTCATCGAACGGGCCAACGCGCAACACCATAGTTCGAACATTCAATCCTTTCTTGCCTTGCTTTGGGATATTGGTTTGGAGGTTGGGCACAGCGTTCGATCGGTCAAAGAGTCGCTTCACCAAGCGAAACACGATGTTACCGTCATGACCGCCCTCCTTGATGCAAGAGCAGTTTGTGGCGCGCCCTACCTACTTCAGAAACTGCGCTCAAAGTTACGATCCAAAACAGGTTGGAAAACCAAAACCTTCTTCCAAGCAAAATATGCAGAACAACAAGAGCGGCACGCCAAGTCCAATCACACCGAATACAGCCTAGAGCCCAATTTGAAAACTGCGCCCGGCGGACTACGAGATATCCAAACTATTTTATGGATTGCACAATTTCACCATCAAACCAGTGCGCTCGATGCGTTGGTCGATGCCAAATATTTAGAGCAGGAAGAAGCCGATAAGATCCTCGATGCCCGCACTTTCCTTTGGAAAGTGCGCTTCGTACTGCATGACCTCCTCGGCCGAGATGAAAACCGGTTGTTTTTTGACAATCAAAAAAAAGTCGCGCAGGCATTGGGCTATCGGGATGACGCACAACTGGCGGTTGAGCAATTCATGCAGGACTATTACCGCTTTGTAAAGTCCATCAGCACCATCAATGAGATCATCCTCCAAGATTTCGATGAGCAAGTTGTTCAGGATGGTAGAAGAACCAAGCCCATCCAAATCAACGCGCGTTTTCAAACCAATAAACACTATTTGGAGGTCACCCAACCCGATATTTTCGAGCGTAACCCTGAGGCATTGCTTGAAATGTTCGTCATCCTAGGCGAAACACCCGAGCTCAAAGGCATTCGAGCGAGCACCATCAGGCAGGCCCAGACTTCAGCCTCACAAATCGATGATACGTTCAGGCAAAGCGAGATCGCGACAACCTTATTCTTGAAGTTGCTGCGGGTTGAGCACCATCTTTTTTCCCAACTCAGACGCATGAATCGCTACGGTATTTTAGGGGCCTACCTGCCCGAATTTGAACGCGTTGTGGGTCAAATGCAGTTCGATTTGTTTCACATTTATACAGTGGATGCGCACACCTTACAGGTCGTTCGAAATATGCGTCGGTTCCGTTACAAAAATCAGCAGCAAGAGTTTCCGATTGCCGCACACATCCACCATCGTTTGCCGAAAATCGAATTGCTCTACATTGCCGGCTTTTTCCATGATCTTGCCAAAGGCAAAGGCGGTGATCATTCAGAGCTGGGTATTGAAATCGCCAGCGCCTTTTGCGCTCGCCACCAGTTGGGCACTTGGGATACCAATTTAGTTTGCTGGCTGGTCAAAAACCACCTACTCATGTCGACGACAGCCCAACGCAAGGATATTTTTGACCCCGATGTGGTCCGAGACTTTGCTGAACAGATGGGGGATCAGGTCAGACTCGACTACCTCTACGCCTTGACCGTTGCAGACATTAATGCAACCAATCCAACGCTTTGGAATAGCTGGCGTGACGCCCTTATGAGCCAACTGTACCTCGAGACAAAAAGAGTCTTACGGCTTGGCGTTGACAATATGATCGATCGAGAAGACTACTTAGCGCAAGTACAGTTGCGCGCAACCGCCAAACTCACGGCCAAGGGCATGGACCCAGCCAGAGTGCGGACGCTTTGGGCGGGGTTAGACGATGACTACTTCCTGCGCGAATCAGAACTCAACATCATTCATCACACCGAATCACTCGATGCTTATGATCCGGCAACCGGGCCACTGATTCTCATTGAAGACAGCCAATCACGACTCACAACCGATTCCGGTGTAACCCATATTTTTATTCATCTACCATCGGATCAACCGCTATTTTTTGCCATTGTGTCCGCCTTTGATCAGCTGGGGATGAACATTGTTGATGCGCGCATACCCGGCAATACGAAGGGTCGAACAGACTACACCTTTGACGTCCTGGAGACCCAACCGCTGAGCCAACACGGTCGCGACAACAGGCTGAACAGTATCCGCCAAACCATTAATGCGGCCATTAACGCCGGCGATGACTTTAGAGTCCCGGCCCGCCGGACACCGAGAATTTTAAAAGAATTCAATGCTCGAACCCAAATTTCGATCGATAGCCGCGCCAATGAAACATTCACCGTGCTTGAGGTCGTTGCGGCAGATCGGCCAGGACTGCTGGCAAAGCTTGCCCGAGTTTTTCAGGCCCACCACATTCAAATCCAGGCTGCTAAAATCACAACGCTCGGTGAACGCGTGGAGGACGTCTTCCACATTGTTAACCGTGATGGGTTACCCTTGAACGACCCTGATGCTGAAGCCCGACTCTCGCAGTCGATTCAAGCGGAGCTCGACCAGCACATCGAAAGGTTTTCTGCATGAATCCCAACCTCGCCCGATTAAACCCGTACCCCTTCGATCGGTTGAATCAGTTATTGAAGTCGGTGCAACCGGCGGCCCAATCCTTCATTTCGCTTGCGATGGGTGAGCCGCAACATGAACCCCCTGAGTTTCTCATCGAGTTTTTAAAACACGGTGACATGGCAAAGCAAAGCTTGAAGACGTACCCGCCAACCAAAGGCACGGATCACCTTCGGCAGGCCATCGCGGCCTTTCTTAGAAATCGTTTTTCGCCGGCTCATCCTGATCCCGATCATCAAATACTGCCGGTTAACGGCACCCGTGAGGCCTTATTTGCGGTTGCACAGGCTCTGAGTCGGCCCGAGACAAAACCACTAACCTTACTGCCAAATCCCTTTTATCAAATTTATGAAGGCGCCGCCCTCCTAGCCGGCACGACACCACATTACCTTGACTGTCCTGCTAGTCAGGATTTCAAACCCAATTTTAGCGAAATCGATGCGGCAACCTGGGCGCGCATCGGGATGGTGTACCTGTGTAATCCTGGCAACCCACATGGGGCTTTGATGACCGAACAAGATCTGCAAAGCCTGATTCGCACTGCTTTAGAGCACGACGTCATTCTCGTTGCTGACGAATGTTACTCCGAAATCTATGCCGATGAAGCCGCGCCACCGGTGGGACTCTTGCAAGCCGCCGCAGCGATGGGTAACACCAGCTTTAAGCAGTGCCTTGCGTTTAACAGTTTATCAAAACGATCAAACTTACCCGGATTGCGCTCAGGTTACGCCGCTGGCGATGCTGATCTAATCCAGCAATTTTTGCTGTACCGGACTTATCATGGCAGCGCGATGCCCGTGCATACGCAAAAGCTGAGCGCATTGGCTTGGTCGGACGAAGACCACGTTATCGAAAACCGCGCTTTGTATCGAACTAAAACCGAGGCTTTTATCCAAACCCTTGCGCCGGTTTGGCCGATAACGCCCCCTGCCGCAAGCTTTTATCTATGGCCTGAGACACCGGTTGACGATGAGGCATTTACTCAGAATCTTATGCGCCTGTGTAACATTAAAGTGTTGCCCGGCCAGTATTTGTCTAGAACGGTTAATGCCATAAACCCCGGGGCAGGACGGGTCCGCATTGCGCTTGTGGCAGAGCAAGCCGCGTGCATTGAGGCTGCCGAACGAATTAAAGCGTGTTTTGAGAAGCTTGGCTGAAAGTTCGGATCAAACCGGTCATAATCGCGTTCTTTTACATAAAGCGCCCTAATGGGTTGGAGACATTATGTTCAGTATTGGCATTGGGATTGGGACACAAAACGCAGAAGGCGCGTGGCTTGAGGTTTTTTATCCTCGACCCCTGTTGCATCCCAGCCCGGACTTAATCGAAGGCTTAAGCCAAGTCATTGACTTCTCGGCAAGCGAAGGCCTGATCCCCCTCGATGAGGCGGCGCGTGCGGCTTTATGTGCTTGCATTGAGCAGCCAGAGCAACTTGCCTTACTCAAGGCCCTGCAAAACAGCCAAAAGCCGTGTGTCCTGACCTGGCTAAAAACCGACGGTCCGATT
>Ga0209631_10005803_pt1 | contig 12927 bp, 9 predicted proteins | sample COG_08_FD_184752 | JGI IMG/M metagenome (GOLD analysis project Ga0209631, IMG submission 184752) | Pelagic Microbial community sample from North Sea - COGITO 998_met_08 (SPAdes) (version 2) | ecosystem: Environmental > Aquatic > Marine > Neritic zone/Coastal water | place: Helgoland, sampling... | reverse complement strand
TGCATCCAATGTCGCGTACCCCATTGTGAGATCCGAGCAAGCCATCCATCGAAATAACATAACCATCGGTGCAAAGCAGTCGGTGCTCACGGACGACATCAAGACAATGCTCTTTGAAAGCTCGTATTTCGACACACACGATTCCTTTTTCAACGACTTTCGCGACATTGAGCTGTGTACAGACGACCGTATCGACTGGTGTCGTTTTGGACGCATATCGGGATTTGGGTACGTATGCCCATGCTGTGTCCCAAAATATAAAAACGACAAAATTACGCTCGACTCAATACCTAGTCCGGGTTTCGTCTCTGACGATATTAAGCAATACTTCTATGAGCAAACAAACAATGCACTTTATCGTAGCGTGAAATCGGCAATATATACAGGCAATTCGAGGTTGGCCTCTACCAAATTCGACTACGACGACGAATACTTGTTTGTGACTGGTAACAAATGCACTAAAGACGGCGAAGATGGAGTTTCCATTCTTATCCCAGAAAGAGCATTTGACGAAAAGAAAGGCATCGAGTATCGGCAGATATTAAATATGATCACAAATTTATAAAGAAAAACGGCTATATATATCTACGACATATCTATCAAATGAATCGCGACCTTAACGCAGTCATACAGATTATCGCCAGTCAAGCGCAACCAGCCTATTCACATATGGTAGCCGGCACCGGCTGGTTTCCCAAGCACGACGCCGTCGAAGAAGGAACAATTGTAACGAACGCCCACGTCGTCAATGGCGCTCAGTATGTGTTTATCCGCCTTCCGTGTGCACACTCTGTCGACATCCCCGTCTATGTACGTGGCATATCGCCGGATGTCGATATTGCGCTATTGCAGCTCGCGCCGCGCGAACTTAAGCGCGTCAAAGCTATCCTCCAGGATACTTACGGTAGCGATAGTATCCCCACCCTGACAATCGGTGATTCGGACGCTTTTTTGACAGCAGACGACCAAACTATTGAAACAAGAGGATATCCCCTTGGGACCGAATATCAACTCAACACTCAAGGGCGTCTATCCGGCTTAAAATTGGCGCAGGAACAATATTATCTGGTGTCTGACGCCGCAATAAATCCTGGCAATTCAGGAGGCACTGGTTCCAACGCACATGGCGAAGTGATTGGCATAAACACAATGAAAATGAAAGATGCCACTGAAATAAATATGCTTATTCCATCGAATCGTGCTAAAGTCATAATAGCTGAGCTTATGGACAATTCTGCCAACGAACAACAGGTCGAGAAGTGGATGGCACTCGCTAAGAAGGCTTTTGCCACCGAATCGCCAACCAAAGCGCAATATGAGCACGTCGCCAACCATTCTGTCTGCAATGACGTTGAGAAACTCGCCGCTCATTGGGAGACGCACGTGCTCGGCGGTCACAGGCGCTCGAAGGATGGGATTACACCCGTTACCTTCAACGAATGGTATTCCAAGTACGCCTATGGCGTCGCTGGCGCGCATGCGCTATTGGCAACGCTACTCGACCACGTCGAGGCCGATAGAATCGATGAAATCCACAAGATGCGTGCAGACGGGTTTAAGAACTTTCTCTGCGAACCGTGCGCCGCGGGCGATTGCGCTACGACTGGTCCGCCGAAGGTGACACATGAGCAGATACCTCCTAGAGTGCTGACATACGATCGATTAGCTTACCGCACCTCAAATTCCACCAAGGCCGCCGTCCAACAGCATGGCGTGAATTCTGGTGTGATGGTCTCAGATGTAATAAAGAATGGTTTGATGGCGAGATCGGGGCTGCAAAAGTATGATTTTATATACCAGGTCACAACCCCCGAAGGAAGTTTTAAGGTAGATAACTACGGCGAAGTCTGGCGGCCGAATCTACAAGTCAGTCTCCCCTTAAATGGCCTGCTGCATCGAGCGCCATTTGGTAGCAAAGTATATATCGACGTCATCCGAGCATCAAAAAAGCAGCGAATAGCATTCGACTACAACTTTGCAAAACACGAAACAGCGCCGCCGGTACGGTCTTTAATGACATTACAAGATATGCCTTTGACGCGGCAGGTAATGAAAGTTGCTGGAATGACATTAACGCCGCTGCGAATGAATCACGTAGCTCAATTTCGACTCGACCGTTACGCGGACCCACATCAACAGAATCATTTTAAAATCGTCGTGGCTGACGTGGATCCTGGCTCTGCAGCCTTTCACGCGCGGAATATCACACCCGGGAGTGTTTTAAAGAGCGTAAACGACCAGGCGGTTGCCGACAGCTGGGTTGGTTTCATCGAGCAGCTTAAAGGAGTACAAGAATCGGTGATGTTTGAGAGCGAACGGGGTGGAATTTTAATTTTATAATTATTTTTAAATTACAGTATAAATATAGCTTTATATTATTTAAAATGTAATGGTGAAGGCGTGTACACAGAGGACTTGTCATAGAACGCACGATACGCGTTTCAAACTATGTCCAACCTGCCGCGAACGTCATAGAAAATCGGGACACAAGAGAAAGGCGGCAGCCGCTCTCACGAAATGCAAACAAGTACATTTATACAGAGATGGCTGTCTGTGCATTATCGTGTGCTAATTGTCATCATTTAAGTACACATTATAAATAAATCTTTATAACAGTTTACGCGCTGAATCACCGTACTTGAGCACCTCCTCGCGAAAGGCCGCTTGATTTTCACTGATCCAACGCTTGATACGCCCGCGAATGGCTTTGCTCGCCTTTGAAAAAAGCAATTGCTGCGAATGACGCTCGCCTTTGGGCTCGCTGATCGACAGCGCGCCACCATCGATTCCTATCAAAATATTATCGAGAGTTGTGTTGCATATTCTAAACGCTGCTCGAAAAACCAGGATGCGTACGATTTCGTGCACGATTTGGTCGCCAGTTTTGCCCGTGACATTTGTTATTGCTCCATTGTACGGCGGTGCAATCAAATAATAGCGATTGTCTTCGCGAATAATTTCAATCTCAATTGGTGTTAATCCATACTGCGCCTTTTTTCGATCAATATCAACCTGGTATTGTAATTTTTTTGCATTTAAATACGGCCCCTTTAGCCAGAAGCATCGTGTAGCGGTCTTAACGATCATTGTAGGCGTTTTGTGTGGGTTTGTACCACAGTACTCGGTCGCGACGATCGCCTCACCCTTTATACGGTCGGGAGTGTACCGCTTACGCTGACGAATAAGCTCCGGGTCGAGCCCAGCCGCAGCGTCGATTCGCGCAACTAACGGCAACAAATATGAGCGTTCAGTATGTCCGCGCGATCGCTTGCGTGGTTCCGTACTCGCAGATAGCTTGCGCTTGCTACCAACGCGCCCCGATAGTGGCACGCTAGGCACGCTAGGCACGCTCACGTAATCCGCCGGTCGACCGTGCTCATAAAACCGCCGCGCTACCAGTGCATACAAAAAAAGTGGCGCAATCTGTGGCGTCTTGTCATACATTGTTTCAAATTGTTTAAAGAGCATGGCTTCGATGCCGTTCTTAATTTTCAACATCTCGCGTACGTCATTAATTGCCAAATCACGTCGAGTGGAGATCTCCGTCTTGCGACGCACCCACACCAACGCGCGCGCCAATCGGCGGGCCAAGCGCAGCTCTGGACGATGTGTCTCTTCGTCCGAAAAGGCGAAGTCGAAAGCTACCGTGGCCAAATTAAGGACATGATCGTCGGAGGGCAAGCGCGCCAGCAGGCGGGCCATCCTCACTAGCGCATTTCGCTGCTGGTCTGGCGTGGTGGGCCAGTCGCGGAGCGTCTTCTGGTGGTAAAAGAGGTGATTGACGCCGTCTGGGAACTTGTGGGTAACCAAGAGTATCTTCAGTTGTCCATAGAGCGACTTGTTGCTCTTCTTCTTTGCCATCGCGAGAACGCACTCATGCGCAGCATCTTCGTCGTTGTGAAATATATGTTGGATGAATTGTTGCATCGTGTTTAAATATGAGAGAAAATAAATAGTCGTATTATGATACTTGCTCGGGTGTGTACAAGCATCCACAAGCATCCACAAAAGCATCTGCAAATATACGAGCATAGGGCGGACCGTTTTTAGATAAATAGTAATGTGGGTGGATTTGTGGGTGGATATGTGGGTGGATATACGTGTGGCTGTGGTGGCCTTTATGGGTTTTTTGGCGGCAAAACGCGCGTGTTGAATTGTAATAATACTTTAATGGTGTATCCGTGTAAAATTCAAATCGGTGTGACAAACAAACTCACTTAACTTCTTTAGTTAACATGTACATACAATAGACTACAAAAGTCCAGGGCCGATCGTATATAACATGGCGTACCATTGATGTCTTTGTCCAGAGTGATTTTTTATAATATCCCTTGCGTAATTCCATCATAATGCCTTGCCACCCCAACATGCCTTGCCATCCCAACATGCCTTGCCACCCCGACATGCCCGACGCCATGTGCGCAAGCCAACGCAAACCAACGCAAACCAACGCAAACAAACGCAAGCAAATGCAATCCGACATGACTACCACCACAATCATTACCCCCACAATCATTACCCTCGAGACCATGCATAATACGCAAGACCTGTTAATTGATGAAAGCGTTCTCGACAGTCTCGTCAGTGGATACGAAGCCGAAAGCGACGTCGGCAACGAAGCTGGCAACGGCAACGAAAGCGACGAAGCTGGCAACGGCAACGAAAGCGACGAAAGCGACGAGAGCTCCGATGACGAGCTTCAGTTCTACCTTGAGCGCAAATTGGCAATGGTGAGGGCCGCAAATCAAGCAAAAAAGCAAGTCAAAGCTCAAATAAAACAATTAAAATTAACGAATTTGGAGACCGAAAAGAATGTCCATACTACATCAACTGATTTGCTCTCGGTCGAGGTGGGTCTTACGGCGGCTAATGCAACGCTCGAGGCAGCTAATACAACATCTAAAGTGGCTAAAGTGAATCTCGAGGCGGCTAATGCGAGACTCGATGTCGTCAATCTCACGGCGGAGTCACGCTGTAAGTATCTTGCAGAAACCAAACAAAAAATCCAAATGCTTCAACTCGATCTCGATAAAGCACAGCAAGAAGGGAAAGATGCGGAAGACGCCGCTAACAAAGCCAAAACCGATGCGAAAGATGCCGAAATCGAAGCCAGCGGAATGTTGTCAAAGTATAATGAGGCAAACGCAAAGGCCCAAAAGGCAGTAGAGAATGCATCAATTCTACGTAAAAAGAAGGACACGATTGCAGACACTCTCGCGAAAGTCAAAGAGTACAACGAAACAATTTCGAGCAACTTAAAGAAGGCCGAGGGGAAGCTTACGTCATTGAAAGCCCATAAAGATTCGGAATCTGTGTCGATTGAGAGCTTGGACTTTCACGACCACGGCAACGAGAGCTTTGAACGGAGTTTCGCCGACGATGACTTTGTAAGGAGCGGCGATGACTTACATAATACTATGATGAGCAACGGCGAAAGCAACGCCGAAAGCAACGGCGAAAGCGGGAGCGAACGCGAAACCGAAAGCAACGGCGAAAGCAACGGCGAAAGCAACGGCGAAAGCAACGCCGAAAGCAACGGCGAAGGCGGGAGCGAAAGCGAAACCGAAAGCAACGGCGAAACCGAAAGCGAAACCGAAAGCAACGGCGAAACCGAAAGCGAAACCGAAAGCGAAGAAAAATGCAGCGAATGTAATCGTTCACCAACAAAGTCACTGATCAATGGTAAACGCGTGTGCAATTTGTGCGAATCCGAGTTTAAAACATGCAGCGTTTGCAACAGTCTTAAAAAACAAAAGGAATGGGATGAAATCAATGGTTTGAAAGTATGCGAACAGTGCAAATGCCCTCAATGCAAATTTATTACTGGGCCGAACAAGTATACCCAGAATGGCAAAGATTTCTGCGGCGCAAGCTGTCATGGCTTGTTTTTGAAAGATCAAAGAGAGCAAGCTCACAGACAAAAGACAAAAATTGCACAGACAAAATTATCGACGGTTAAGCGACAGTCTAAGCGAAAATACTCACCTAAACGCACTCGCAATAAGTCACCTGATTACAAACGGTATAAAGAGACGATACGATGCCCACATTGTCCGCACGTGGTTCCACATGACCGTAAAAACGATCTCAGCGAGCATATACGAACCAAACACCAAAAAAGAAAGCTGTCATATACGTGCTTTGGATGCGATTTTACGTTTGGCGACCCAAAACGTTTTAACGTGGGGTGCTATACAACACCGTTGGAGCATAAACATGGTTATGAGTTAACAAAAGTCCACACTCTCGTGCCACATTTCGAATGCCCGTGCTGTTTTGCAGAATATGATAAAAAGGCAGAACTTCTCAAACATTTAGATATTCACAATTGGCACGGCAAAAAAAATATCGTTCTTAAAACGAAACTTGGTACACGTGGCGACAAATGGAATGTCACGAACCCGATTACTTTTACGACTTCCCCGAGCGCTCGTGTATAAACGTACCAATCGTGTATAAATATATTATCTAACTTATAAATATATTATCTAACTTATAAATATGGGGTGCGTACGGTCGATCTTTTTGCGAAAAAGAAACACGGCATCCAAATGTATCCAACAGCTCAACGAGATCGACGCAATCTTAAAAGAAATGCTCCGCAAATATACGCGACAGAAGGAGCAGCTTGAGGACGAGATCAAGGAGCAAATGCGTCAGAAAGTCGACAAATCATCACTCTTGCACCAGGCCAAGCATCGCAAGATCGTCATCCATTACATGGAAAAGTGCCGCGAGCGCATCGACACGGTCATGCAGCGCAAGTACGCCGTCGAGCAATTAAATATCACGGCGATGCAAATTGAGGCGTTGCAGCAGACGGCCAATGCCTTTAAGCAATTTAATAAGAATAATACCATCGACAAGATCGACCAGCTCAACGAGACCATGACAGAGCTCACCGATCAAGTCTTAGAGATAAACACAACATTAGGCAGCGAGCCACTGCTCGACATCGACGAAAGTGATCTGATGCGAGAGCTAGACGAGATGTCAACCACACCATCGTTTAAAGACTTTCCCATGGTGCAGACTTGTGAATCAGCACCCCAACCAGCGTCGCCACCGAGATCGTCAAAGATCCCACTGCGGTTATAATGAAGGGGTGACGTATCAATGCGTAGTACGCAATCGACATCAGTCCGGAGAGGGTATACAAGACCTGTGCCCAGAAGGAAAATTCACCGTCCATTTGCGCCCGTATCAGTTGAAAAACCCCCCCGATCGCCGCGAAGATGATGGTAATATACTCTACGTACACCAACCCCAACGTAGGGTCATTGTACATTGGCAGCCCGGTCATCTCGAAGCGTAATGTGTTGTACGGGGTGCACCATCCCGGAATCACTCTACTGTCGGCCCGGGCGATCCGACCGTGGATCAACTTGACCAGCTGCTCCCAGTACTCTAGCTGGCATCGCGACTCACTGCCAATCGCGTAGCGGGCGTTCTCGACGCGCGCCAATAGCGCGCGTCCACGTAATATCGCGTCTTGCGAGTAGTCTGTGTTTAGATATTTTGTTGCATACTCCTTTAAGTCGCGAACGAGCTTGCACGGTGGGTTAGCGCCCGGTGCTAAATGCTTTTGCGCCGACACGATCACCAGCGCCATGTATGGGGCGTATTCTTGGGCGTATTTATAGTCAGCAAAGGTCGATCTCACCATCAAAGAGTTTCTTGCCCAGACTTTTGTACGCATGTACCTTACCAAAGCGTTTGTTCCAATCTGTAATAGTACGTTGGTCGACATATCTCTTAAGGTCTTGCTTTGAACGTATTTTATTGTCGAAGAAAACGCCCACGCTCTTTACACCCACCCCGGAAATCTCGTACAGGTCCGACTCGTACTTCTTCTTCGCCTTGTTGCGCTGCGTCGACGGCAGTGATGCGAACATGTCGAGCACCGATTCGTCGGTTTGCTTCTCGAGTGTCAATAGCATTTTGTGGAGCGCTTTCGCGTCCTCGAGCGCGTGGTGGGCCAGGTAGCGACCCTTCAACATCGACCGATATAGGATGGGTTGGCTGTACGACGGTTGGTCGGGTAACTTGTGTCGAAACAGGCGTAGCGAGTCGACAAAGGCTGGAATTGTGACGGGGATGCCGAGGCGGTCGCAGTTGCCACGCACAATCTTCTCGTCGAAGCTCGTGCCGTTATGCGCCACCAGCGTATGCCCGTCTCCGAATTTAAGAGCGGTCTGCAGCGCGCATTCGGGTGTCTGGAAATCATCCGATGCATTCAGGACGCGCGCTATCTCGTCGGCTTTCCTGACGATCGAGCTGCGTCTAAAGGAGCTGTCGATAAACTTCTTCTCGACCAAGAGCTTGGCCCAAAATTGGACCGTGCTGTTGGGATTCTGTCCCCGCTCTTTTAAGGCCGCTATTAGATCACAGCCGTCCGCGACCGCGCCGATGGGGTTGACCAGCGTCGAAAAGCCCTGAAGGCGTGCCTTGTCGGCGACTTTCTTTCCATACAGGGCCACCTCCAGAAGCAGCGTGTCTGCGCGTCGATAACCTTTTTGTAAAAAGGTGGTCTCGAGGTCGTACGTCAGCCAACGCGCCATCCGTATGTACGTGCGTGTACTTTTTTACTTATATACAGTATATATTAATACGCCCCAACTCTTAAAAGGGATGCCCACCTATTTTATCGGCAACGTTCTCTCACCCACCAACACGCAACCCGAGCAGGATGACCCTACCTTCGCCTTCACGCGAGAAGAAGCGGCCAATCTATACCTGACAGACAAGCCCATCCGCATGGAGCACCATTCGGAGCTCGAAGTGGGTAAAATCACGCGCCATTGGCAGCAGGAAGATGGGTCGGTCTGGGTCGTCGGGAAATTAGACGAGGATGGCTTTCAATCCAAGTTTGCCAAACACGCAATCACGAAAGATCCCGAGACCGGGGCCTCGTATTACACCGGACTCTCGCTTCAACATTGTCATACGCAATATGCATCAGAAGGCAGTAGTAAAAAAGAGGCCATAGAAGTTTCACTCTGCGTCAACCCGAGGCGCTCCGACTGCCGCATCGCCTTCGTGAATAGTGATCCAAATAAGGAAGAAAGAGAAAAAGTTACGTATAAAATACACTCCGCTAGTTTTAATAAAAACGACATGAGTGAGATCAGCCAAGAACCCGCGCAAAATACAGCACCCGCCGAAGCCACGGAAGTCGAAAAGATCGAATCAAGCGACACGTCAAACATGACCAACGAACAGTATATGCGAGTGATTGTCGAACAAGAAGAAAAACTAGAGGCGCTCAAAACCGCCCAGTCTAAGGAGATGGAAGAATTGCGCGCGTACAAGGAGTCGATAAGCGTCCAAAAATCAAACGAATTAGAAGAATTGCGCGCCTTGAAGGAAGAAATCGAAAAGCAAAAAGCGGCCGAAGTCGAATCGACACGTAAAAAAAATCTAGCCTACTGGAAAGCCATCAAAGAAATGGACCCCGAGGCCATGGCCGAGCTAGACGACGCGAGCCAAACTGCTATTAAAACATTATCCGATACTCACCCCAACGAAGCGAGAGCCCTACTACACGTCGCGCACTGCGCGAGCAAAAAAACCAAAGATATTACGTCACAATTTAACGATTACAGAGAAATGATGAAGCGCAACCAGCTGCAGCAGCGATTCGAGTCAGTCATGAGCAAAAAACGGCCGGCGGAAGAGCCGCGCGTCCAAGAAGTCGTGCACGCCGCTTCAAAGCGCGCGCGCGTCGTCCCCACGCAGGAGCAATCGGTCAATCGGGTGACGAAATTTTTGGAAACGATGAAGAAGTATAATACCTCCGGATCCGCCCGCGATCACATGGACGCTGTGTCAAAAATCGGTGTCCGTCGCAACGTACCCAGAGCACCGTATTATTAGACGTGTAATTTAGCAAATTTAAGACTATTTGATTTTTAAGACTATTTAATTTTTAATTTTTAAGACTAGTTTTAAGATTATGTTTTAGATATCGCGGACCGTTTTGTTATTAACGCACGGGCCTTACACAGCCATGCATGGTCGGTATATACCGCTGCCAAACATCCACACACTCGCACGTTCTACACGCACTTTCTACACGCACTTTCTACACACTACAGTAATCCAAGCATCTCATACACAATCATGAATATACGTTATCCATGCGACCATTGTCACAGCTCGTTCACTAGACCGCACGACCTCTCGGTGCACAAGAAGACCACACACCCAGACCGATTTAATGAGGACGAAATCTTACCCTGGCTTGCGTGCACCCACTGTCCGTACAAAACGCAACGCCCGCAGCATATCAAGCGACATTACGAGACGGTGCACCCGATCATCACAGCCACGCACGACGTGCGGGTTGTGTACTGCTGTGAAATGTGCAAACAAACATTCGACCAAAAGAAACAACTCGACCGACATTCGTGCAATAGCTCGCGCCCAGTCTCACCCACTGCCACGGTTTATATCGTGAACAAACCCCAGCAAGCCGAGCAAGCCGAGCTCAAACGGGTCGAGTGCGATGTCAAAAGCACCAAAATTTCACTGGAAATCGCGGTTCACGCCGAAAAGCAATTGGCTTTAGAAATAAATAAAGCCTGCGCAGAAGTGACAAAAGCCGAGGAGACTGTGACAAAAGCCAAGAAAATGTTGCTGACTGCGCAAGCCGTACACGAGGGGGCAAAAACAAAACATTCGAAGGCGTCGCTCGCGGTAAAGGATATACAGAAAGAGTATAATGAGAAATCAAAATTCGCCACTCTGATCACCAGGCGTCATAAAAAAAAGACGATAAAGGCGAAAATTGAACGCCTGCGAAATGAGCTGATGGAGACAGAGGCTCAATTCGAGGCCATCGAGCCGACCAAGCCGGCCTTGTCTTCACTTGAGTTGTCGCCTATAGTCGAGGCTTCACGTGAGCTGTCGCCTATAGTCGAGCCGCCGACCGTTTGCAAGCGCTGTCCCAAGAATTTCAACAGTCACATCGAATGGTGCTATCATCTCAATTTCACCTGTCAGGGCGTCTGCGCGACAGCGATTCAACGATGGTGGCGGCGGCGCGGCGTGCTTTCCAAGCCTAAACGGACTCTTAAACGCAAACGAAATTGGGACGATGATGAAGATTTTTTGCTGATTGCGCAGCATAAGAAACATGGCATACATTTCAGCCGATACGATATGCCCGAGCGCACGAGAAGTAGCATCAAAGCCCGCTACTATCGTTTGTTCAAAGAGAACCCCCTGCGACTCTGGCGCGAGGTCGAGCTCTAGCGCGTGGGGTAATCGGCGGGATGCACGGGGTAGCCCAAGACTTTAAAGTCTCTCGGAGGGCGCGAGCCTCGCCAGAGCAGGATCAAGGCCTGGTGATCAACCAACCATAAATTCGACATTGCCAAGATATCGTCGGTCTCAAAGGCTGGGTGCCTGTCGTTGACATGGATATAGTATTCCATGTGCCAGCCAGACAGATAATGCTCAGCGCCAGGTAATTTCAATGCCGACTTGTTGGTCGCCACTTCGATGCCCACGCTCTCGAACCAGAGCTTGAGACGCACCGATCGACCCTCGGGGCGGAGCTGGGCGGGCGCTGACCAAGGATGGACGTGCACGATGCCGTCGCAGTGGGTGTGGACTCCAGTATGGTACCAGCGCTTCTCGTACGCGAAAGAACCCGGATGTGGGCAGCTTATGGGGTATTTGTCATCTTCGTATGAGACACGGTGCGACATATTACGGTCGTGCAAGACGTGCAGGCGGCCCTCGTCTGATAGCACCATACCCAGATGAATGTGATCGCCGACTACGGGACGATAAATGAGCTCAAAGTCGCCGACGGCCGATATGTCGTGGCAATTGCGATGGTCGTAGAGTTTGTAGGTGGACGAAAAATCGGTCTGGGCATGCTTGCGGAGCAAGGAAAAGGGGCCGTCCAGAAGGGTGCAGGCATTGGAAGCTAATGTGGTCAAACGCGGAGCGCCGTTGAGACGCGTCAAAATGATTAAATTATACCCCAGGATCACTACAATGCCAATCAGATAGACCGCAAAAGATCGCATCTGATTGTATGTTTTATGATATATATATGCATGTTTTTAAACGAATATAAACTATTAACTATTTGTGCTCTAGTAGCGAAGATTCGCATAGCGATCTTGGCGGACGGGTTGGTAGCCTAAGGCACCGGGTTGGGCGCTCAATACACCGGACCCCCTACTGCCTTGATTGGCCAATGCCGGGAATGCACAATATAAGAGTCTTAGCAAAATACCGACAACTACCAAGATAAGCGCACTGAGCCCAAACCACCACGATTCATCAATCGATTGCTTGTTGACACCGGACGTTTCGGCTGCTTCGCTGACGGGTGCAGCGGGTGCGGCAGGTGCAGCGGCCGCAGGCGCTTCCTCGGCGGGCGCTTCGGCATTCGACTCGGCGGGCGCTTCGGCATTCGACTCGGCGATAGCGCTGTGAACCTGCAGGCCATTCGACTCGGCGCTTGCAGAGGCACTGGCGGATTGCAAGATATGTGTGGCACGCAAATGACGGCGAGCGTCCAATACACTGGATTTCAAAGTTACCTCGTAGCGCACCTTAAAGGTGTCCGTGGCGTAATATTGAAGTGACGACAACGGGAAATTGACGTTGTGACTAGAGCAGACTGGGACGACGCTATGTGCATTGCCACTTCCGATGGTGACAGTGGCTGCAGTGTTGTCATCGCACATCTTGCGCGCTGTACCCACAGGATTCCCATTCGCCAATTCTTGCTCCAAGTAGATCTCCGAAGAGTCGACCGACCAGCCTTGTGTGCCGGCCAGGGTGTTGGCAGCTTGCGATAGCGCCGTGGTCGCCAGGGGCGTAACGTAAGCATGCGACTCGACGACTGCAGTGTTGCTAGATTCCGCTTGCAAGCAGTCTTGGATGAGTGGGTTGCGGACGGCC
>Ga0209631_10005802_pt1 | contig 12933 bp, 8 predicted proteins | sample COG_08_FD_184752 | JGI IMG/M metagenome (GOLD analysis project Ga0209631, IMG submission 184752) | Pelagic Microbial community sample from North Sea - COGITO 998_met_08 (SPAdes) (version 2) | ecosystem: Environmental > Aquatic > Marine > Neritic zone/Coastal water | place: Helgoland, sampling... | reverse complement strand
CCCCCCCCCCTGAGTTAAAATATAAGATTTTTATAAGTATCTTATAAGATTTTTTTTATGCTAAATATAAGATTTTTATAAGATTTTTTCTAATATAATATGGTTTAAAATAAATATAAGTTTTTTATAAGTTTTTTATAAGAAAAAAAAACTTATAAAAAACTTATAAAAAACTTATAAAAAACTTATATTTAAAAACTTTATATTTTATATATATAAATATAAATGGTTAATTATAGCTGTAAAAGATGTGGTTATCAAACTAATATAAGGACCCATATAAAAAATCATTTTATGCGTAAACATAAGTGCAAGGTTACTAATGAAAACATTTCTATAAGGCAATGTTATCTGGAACAATTAGGAGAAAATATTCCAAGTATCACAAAAGTATCACAAAAGTATCACAAAACTTATAAAAAGGTATCCCCAAGTATCACAAAAGTATCACAACAGGTATCACAACAGGTATCACAACAGGTATCACAACAGGTATTACTGGAGGAATTTTTACATAATAAAAATTATATATGCGAGAATTGTGGTGAAACATTTACAAAAAAAAATAACTTATATAGACATAAAAAACATTTTTGTTATAATAATAATATACAAAAAGAAAATAATGAAAAAATTTATACAGCAACTGAGGTCAAACAGACATTAAGTGAAATGAAAGAGGAGATTAAAAAAGATATTGAGTTAGAACATCAAAAGATATTAATGGAATTTAAAAGTGAATTAAAATGCAAAGATGTTTTAATATTAGAATTAAGAAAAGAAATAGGAGTATTATTAACACAAAAAGGTAATATTTATACAACTAATAATTTAGTTATAAATCCATTTGGAAAGGAAAATACACATTATATTAGTAAAGAATATATTAATAAATTAGTTCAAAATGGACCAATGAATTGTATTCCAAATTTATTAGAATATATTCATTTTAATCCTAAACATATTGAAAATCATAATATTAAAATACCAAATAAAAAAGAAAATTTTGCCCAAGTTTATAATGGTGATCAATGGGAATATCAGGATAAAAAACAAACTATTGAAAATATGACAGATAAAGCATTTGGTATTATTAATGAACATTATGATGAAGGAACCAATCAATATATGGATAAGATAAAAAATAAAATTGAGGAAAGTGAAAAAATTACAGTGAAAAAAATTCATAAAGATACCGAAATAATGATTTTAAATAACCAAAATAAAATAAAAAAGAAATAGTTTAAAAAGATCATTACTATTTATTAATAGTAATTTCTCATAATGATGTTTCAATATAAAAAATTGAATCTGAATGGAAAAATGATTAATTTTAATAAAAAAGCATATCAAGACCTCTATGAAGAATGCGGACCTATAGATATTTTTGGAGAACAAAAAATTTTAATTAAAGAATATTTATTTTTTAAAGAGATTAAATTTATTATATTTATTAATAATTTATTATCAATTTGTTATTTGGTTTCAATAAATGATAAAATATCTAATTTAGATATTATAAATATAATAAAATATATTATTAAAACAGAAAGAAAAAGAGAAATTATAGAAGATAAAGTAGATAGATATTCAACTGCATACTGTAATAATTGTAATAATAATAAAATTTATTTTTCAAAAAAAATAGGAAATGAATATAAATGTGAAATTTGTAATAAAAAAAATAATGATTTAATTGAATTAGCTTGTGGTCATATAATTCATAAACAATGTTTAAAAAATCATTGCAATTTATGTAAAAAAAAACCTCGAAGTATTTTAACAATGTGTAATCATTGTAATAAAATGTCTTTTTTTACTTTTAAAAGTAAATTATCATATTTTATAAATTATGCAAATAATATTAATTTAAATAATAATTTTTTATTGGATAAATTCAATATTGTTAAGAGAAAAGGAGTATATTGTTTTGTTTATTTAAAAAAATAAAAAATATAATTAAAGTCAATTTAACTATATTATTTAAAAGATGAATAGAAGACTAACAACTCTCGATGGATTTGGTATGTTTACAGCATGGATTTTAATATTAGGAACTTTAATTTCTTATACACCTCAATATTATAAAATATATAAAAATAAAAATACACATGGGATTAGTGAAAGTATGTTAATTTTTGGTATTTATAGTAGTTATTTAAATGTATTAGGAACAATTCAGGAAAATTTATTTGAATTAAATAATTGCGGAGATGATTGTTTTAATAATATAATTCCAATTATTCAATTATTTAGCCCCTGTTTATGTGCTATTATATTTTATTTTTTTTATATAATTTATTATGTTGATGTATTAGATTCAGAATCTGATACTGGATCAATATACAATATTAGAAAAAAAGCAATTATAAATTTTATAATATTATTTTTTATATTAATATATTTTTTTATTGCTATCAATTTTAACTATAATTTTAATAATAATTCTGGTAAAATATTAAATATATTTAGCACCATATTTAGTTTGATAATGTGGTTACCACAGATATATAAAACTTATAAATTAAGAGATAATCAAACATTATCATTAATTGCATTATTAATACATTCTATTGGATGTTTAATAACTATTATATATCAATCATTTATTATAATGCAACCAATTTGGATAATTTTATGTTATATTGTTGGTTTTTTATCAGAAAGTTCAATTTTGATTATGTCATTATATTTTAAATATCAACTAGATGATAATACATCATCACTGTATGAAAAGTTAATTAATTAAAAAAAAATATTATTATATATTAATAATAATTATGTTTTTAAATCATTGTAAGTATTGGGATTTTGAAGATCCGTCGACTGGCGTACAGTCCTGTGGAATTTCTTTTGAAATTCAACAAATAATTAGTCATGAATTTAAAGACAATTCATCTCCTTCTCAGGAATGGTTAAATTTATCTAAAGTCTTGTTAAATTTATCTAATCTAACAGAAAAACCATTATATAATACAATTAAAATGTTAAAAATAATTGAATTATTGCCTGATATTAAGGATAATATAATAAAATTAACTAGTTTAGAAAATGAAAAAGATAAATTAAATTTAATTAATGAAATATTAAGTGTAGGAGATAATATTGATTTTAATATAAATATAGAGGAATTAAATGATGAAGATAGTGATGAGGATAGTGAGGATGAATTTGATATAAAAAATAAATTTTTTGACAAATATGATGAAAATGAATATTTTGATACATTATCAATAAAAGGTGATGGTGATTGTTGGTATCATTCATTAGGATATTTTATTACTGGTGACCCTAATAATGGAGATTATATTAGATTAAAGGTATGTGAATGGTTGAACGATGAAAATAAAGGTAAAAAATTTTTAAAAGAAAAGCCAATAGGTATTGATAGAAACGGAGAGTTTAAAATAGTTACAATAGATAATTTTATAAATATTAATTGTGATAAAAAAATTAAAAAAGATTTATTACCTGATTTTGATTATTCTGATTCTGATGATTCTGATTCTGATGATTCTGATTCTGATGATTCTGATGATTCTGATGATTCTGATGATTCTGATGATTCTGATGATTCTGATAATGATCAAACTCCTACTATAATGGCTAAGTTAAAAGATTTTGAAAAAAAATATTCCCTACCTGGTGGAGGTAAAAAAAAACCCTCCAAAAAATTATTAGAAAAATTTCCTAATTTATATAGTGAAGAGGTTGAATATTTAAGTTTAGAATGGGCAGATAATTTAATTATATCAGCATGTCAAAAAATGATAACAGATGGTATATTTGGTAAAAAACATAAAGATAAAAAAATAGTAATATTTGATAAAATAAATAATGCTTTTAATCTTCAGGCGATTGATGAAAATCTGAGGGGTCCGAAATGGATCGATGACCGATGGGTCGACATAGATGAAGGAGAAAAAATGACTATTGATGAAAATAAATTTTTAGATATCTATTATAATAAAAATTACATTTTTATTGTAAGATGTGGTCTTCATTTTGAGGTATTAATAAAAAAAATAAAAAAAAAACCAGCAAAGAAAAAAGCTGAAAAGGAAGCTAAAAAAAAAAATAAAGAAATTATTGCTAAAAAAAAAGCTGAAAAGGAAGCCAAAAAAAAGGCTGAGAAAAAAGCTGAAAAGGAAGCTAAAAAAAAAAATAAAGAAATTATTGCTAAAAAAAAAGCAGAATGTAAGGAAAAAAAAATGATATATGATCCAGAAACTAACGATTGTAGAAAAAGAAAAAAGAAAGGAAAAAAACAAGCAGGAGGTGTATTTGTTCAATTATCAAAAAAAAACTTAGATTATTTATACGAAGTGCGAAGAAAACAAGATAATTCTGCATGTGGTGCAAATGTTCTAAATTCGATGGGTTTAGATTTTGATATAATAGAAAAGATGAGATCGGGTAAAAAATCAGGTAAATCTGAAAAACAAATGCTAGAAACCTTGAAAGAATTTATGAATAGAGTTCGTAAAGATGGTGGTAGAAGAGATAGAATTCTATATGATAATTATTATGATCTTGAGTGGATTTATTCTCCTTGGTTTTCAATTCCAGATAATTTAGAAAATAGATCTGATTGGAGCGGTTGGAACGAAGATGAAAAAAAAAAAGTAGAAGAATGGCTTAAGCAATATATACATTATGGTAACTTTACCATATTAGGTGTTCCTGGTCATTGGGTAGGAATAGGAAGATCAGCAACACAAGGAGACTTAATTATTATCGAAAGTCAACAAGGAGGTGATGGTGGAAGAGGAACAGAATATGATTGTGGTTATGCAGGAGTATATACTGCAAATGAAGCTATACAATATTTAGAAAATGTCTTCCAATACCAGGGAATTCTTGGTTATAATCGTTTGATGATTCCAAAGCAGGTAATGTTGGTAAAAGCCGTAGAACCACAATATAAAGAAGAAGGATATGTCGATGGTAGGGTATTTCTCTTTCCTCCTGGACGACTCGTTTCAACACATAGTGAAGTCGGAAATGAGGATGATAAGGGATACCAGTCTGAAATGTCAGTGGTTTCAGAAGGTTATGAGGAGGAAGAAGAGGACTCCAAGCTACCGCCTTATGAGACAGCTGCCATGCACCATTCAGATCAGGAAAGCGAAGATGGCTCTGATGAAGAAGATGTTCAATCAGCTGATGATGATGACGATGATGAGGACTCCAAGCTACCGCCTTATGAGACAGCTGCCATGCACCATTCAGATCAGGAAAGCGAAGATGGCTCTGATGAGGTTGATGGTAGATTATGCTCCGCCTGTAATAAAATTAAATTTGATTATTCTAATAACCAATGGAAAAAAGGAGTTAGTGCACGATGTAGACAATGTGTGGATAATAATAATTGGCCTAGTTCCAGTGGGGAAGAAGAAAGCGAAGGTGAAGAAGACTACGATGACGGAGCCCACTACGATGACGGAGCCCACTACGATGACGAAGAAGATCAATCAGCTGATGATTCTGATGATTCTGATGATTCTGATGATTCTGATGATTCTGATGATTCTGATGATGATGATGATGACGACGATAATCGAAAAGTTAGTGCTAGCGAATCAGAAGAGGAGGAAGACAGTGATGATGATGAATCCAGTGATGAAGAATATTCCAATGATCCCCATTGGAATAGGAGACTGTGTCAAATTTGTGGAAAGGAAGGGAATTTACAAGGCCCATATTACGTGTCTTTTCCGGGTGATAAATCCAGTCGTGATGGAGTTGTGGTCGATGGTGTACGCCGGTTTGATAATGAACACTATTATTGTTGGGAACACTGCTTAACGGATGATTTCGGCAACTGTGACCCTAATCCATAACCAAACACAATATTAATATAATAAGGTATGGAAGGCTAACTGGAAGAAAAAAAAAAGAAGGAGGAAAGATACCCAATGATAAATTCTAAAAATTATATATTTTAAAAATTCAAAGATTATATTATAATAAAAATTATATTTTATTATAATAATAATGAATAATTATTGTGCAGGTATTGCATTTGTAGGAACTTATTTATTATATTCTTACTATAAATCAGATATTAATATTTTACAGGATTTATTAGTTGGAAAATATAAAAGTAAAAAAATAACAATTGATTTTTTTAGAGAATTGATCAATAAAAATCCAGATATTACTCTAGATCATGCAATTTTAAAATTTGAAAATTCAGAAATAGATTCATTACATGAATTTGCAATTTCTAAAAATAGAACAGTTGAAGGATATAGAAAAGCTTATGAAAATTTATTTGATTTAGCTAAAATTAGTAAAGATTTATTTGGATAAATAAAATAAATATATTATATATAATAATAATAAAAATGGCTTCATTTAAAAAGAATTCAACAGATAAAAAATCAAAGATTGATTTCCAAATCGAGCAATTAAATATATTAAGAACTACTGAAGGTCAGGTAATATTAAATAAAGATAATGTTGAAATTTTAGGTTCATATATAGAACCTGAGAATCCTGTAGACAGATTATTGGTGCTTGTTAAACTCAATACACCTTATATTGATATGTTAGGAAATATTAAGTATAAATTACCATTTTATATGTCATCTGGAAAAAATTCAGTAGGTAAAAAAGGAACTTTTCATCCTTTTTTTGGATTTTTTGCACCAAATACAGATAAAAATAATATTAATAATATTTTATTACATCTCGAAAAAAAATTAAAGATTCCATCTGAACAGGCTTTATCAAAAGATAAAACATATAAATATTTTTTAAAGAAACATGAGCCCAATGGAACAGGTTATAAACTTTTTACATCTCCTAATTTAATGAAATGCATGTATATTCATGTTATAAAAAATTTATTTGAATCAGAACAACTTAAAAGAATAATTAATAATCAAACTATTTTTAAAGATAATTATTATAGAATGAGAGGAAAAAATATAAAATTATGTAATGAATATTTAGAGAAATATTCACATGCATTATCAACATATTTTAATAAAAATAAAATAAATATAGATGATTTAGAAAATGTAACAAATAATAAGATTAATGAGTTAATATCAATTAATTCAATATTTGGATTAAATATAAATATTATACCTAATACTGATACAAATTATTCAGATGTTATAGAAAAAATAAACTATTACTATAGCAGATTTTCAGATTTAATTGAGAATGATAGTAGTGGATCTGATTATGAAAAATTGGATTTCGTCGGGCGGAGAAGAAAGTTTTCAGAACTCAAAAGAAGAAAGAAAGAAGAAGAAAATATCCAGGATATCTTTAATTATATATTAGAACCAGAAATATTACCTTCAGAGAAGGATTTACTTAGATTTTATAATTCTTATCATAATTTAAAAGATAAAGATCATTCATATATAGTTGATTTAATAAAAGATTTTTATAATAATGAAGGTATATCCTGGCGTGACGAAGAAACACAGAAAAAAACAGTTGCCACCGGAGTGGATTTAGACGCTGCATTAGCTAGAAAAAAAAAAGAAAAGAATCAAAGAGGTGGTGGCCCCAAATATAACTTCATAGATAATGAATGGTATTCTAATCAAAGTGGAATACCTGGTGAATATTCAAGTTTGGAAGCATCTGTATTAAATACTTTAAAAGTTGTTCCTCTTAGGGAAGACGTTACTGAAGATGGCACTGCTGTAGAATTAATTAATTTGATTAAAAATCATGATAATTCAACGGGATTTGAAGAATCTTTAAATTATTATTGGAATAGGGTAAGTTTAGAAGAAGTAGAAGATATAGCAGCAGCTATTGAAACTGCTATACAATTAAGAAAAAAACAAGGTAAAATAAAAGGCATAGATAAAAAACATGACTACTTCTGGAGACAAATGGAAGCAGGAATACTTAAAGGAGCAGAAAGGATGTATAATAAATTATCAGCAAGAAAAAGATTTAAAAAAGTTAGTCAAGCAGTTGTTGCCCTAGGAAGATTATTAACGAAACTTCGTAATTTAGAAAATTTATCAGAAAAATTCAGTAGATTAAATCTAGCTGATAATTCCAGTGATGATGATGATGATGACGACGATAATCGAAAAGTTAGTGCTAGCGAATCAGAAGAGGAGGAAGACAGTGATGATGATGAATCCAGTGATGAAGTCGTTGAAAGATGTCGATTTTATGATCGAGATAGAGATTGTAGATTTGGTGATAGATGTAGATTCGCACATATTGATGATGATGATGAATCCAGTGATGATGATGAATCCAGTGATGATGAATCCAGTGATGATGTAATTATGGAGAGGTGTGTTTTTTGGGATAATGGTTATTGTAAATTTGGTTCTGACTGTAAATACGCTCATGCATGTAAAACATTTGATAGATTAGGAAAATGTAAAGATTTTAATAATAATAAATGCAATTTTTTTCATGCATGTAAATATTATGATCGAGATAGAGATTGTAGATTTGGTGATGATTGTAAATACGACCATCTTGACTGGGGTAAAAGCTAACAAATTGAATATACAAAAATTTGATTTTTTTTTCGATAACTTTGAAATTTTTACCGAAAAAAAAATGACAGATTTGTTGGATACATATATTGAAAAAAGGAAAGTTCTAAAAAATGACTGTAATGGTCATCATAATATTGGATGCGTGATTTATGACAAATCACGCCAGTATGTTTTACAGTTTTGGATATAATCAATATAATATCGATAATAAATATCAAACAATCCATGCAGAAGAACATGCAATTCATAAGTTAAAATTTAGTAAAAAGAAAAGAAAAGTAAATGTAATGATTTTTAGAATTTGTAATTTAGGTAAACACATTTTATCTGGAAAACCATGTGCAAATTGTAAAAAATTACTAAAAAATAATATAAAAAAAAAAGGTTACAAATTAAACAGAGTATATTATACATCCAATTCATCTAGTATAAATTTTTTGAAAAATTCCGAATTATAAAAAAAATTTGATTATTTTTTTATTTTTCTAATTATAATTAGTTTTAAAATAAATATAGTTAGTTATTTTTAGAAATTTTTCGGATTTTTTCCAAGCTATTATACAACAACCAGCTATTTTTCAAATGACTCAAAATATATTACATTTTTTGGGAAACGTTTTATTACTATTTCACCATCTTCTGTTTAATAATTCGTTTGAGGAACAATTGAAGTTTAAAATAAAAAGACTTAAAAAATCGAGACATCTCCTCAAACAAGCTATTATTCTTTTAGAAAGACAAATTAAAGGGGAGATTTTGAATCAGGATGAAAAAATAAAAATAGGGAAGATTTCCGAATTTAAAACATTAATTTTGGATTATGAGAAAAGTGTAAAAAAATTAGAAGCTCTAGTTGATCCTCTAGAAAAAAATCGTTTAGAAAAAGAAAAGAAAAAATTAATGAAAAAAATTAGTGAGTGTGAAATTTTAAAGAATAGTAAATCTGAATTAGATAAATATGCAAAAGATAAAATTGACAAATTGCCTTTATTTATTAGTAATTTGTCAAAAATTGAACAAAATATTTTTGATCTAAAAAATGAATTGGAACAGAATGAATTGGAACAAAAATTATTAGAATGGTCATTTGAATACATTAAAACACAAATTTCTGATAGATTCTTAGCATTATGGTTTCTAAGACGATATTTGAAAGCAGAGTATATATATCCCCACCCTTACGAAGGTTGGCATAAATTTAAAGATATAAAAAATCACTTCCCTGATGATGATTATAATAGATTTAAGCAAAAGGGATGGATAAAATATGATATAGTTAAAGATACAGAATGGGTAGATTCTTGTGATTTATGGAGCACATTATACAAAAAGTATTTATTTGGTTTAGAAAAAGAAACATTAGAAGCATTAGCAGTCTCTAGTAAGAAATGTGAGCATGAACATCCAGATAACATATGCAACGGTCATGGGCGATGTTTTCCAGATGATTATGCTAAATCATACATTATACAACAAGGATGTAACTTTAAAACTTATAGATATGATATTTGTGCAGAAATATCTGAAATGTTTATACAATCATGTGTTTTAAAAAAAAGTATTTTTTATGAACATTTCAATACCTCAGAATACCGTGAATATCTTCATTCTATGAACTTGACAAATCCGTATCATTGTCACCCTTACAACTTTGTTAAATCTGATAAAAATGTTCCAAAAGAATGGAATGATTTATGGAAATTTTTGAAAATTATATTTCCACACTCTAAGGAAAGTGTGCTGATGATTCTTTTATACAATCAGGACGTTCATGACCAATTTCGTAATTCTAGAATAGAGGATTATGATTACGATTTTCGTCATTATTGTTCTCATCGAAACAGATTATATAGGAAGCTATTGTATGCATTGTTTATTGAAAAAACAGAAACACAACAAGCACCAGATGTCCTTATTAGATTAATCAATAAGTTTATTGGTTTGAGAAATAATCTATTTGAGGGTCATGATTATTTTGAAATTTCAATGGATCCAATGCGAAAAGAGGTATTGTTTGACCCTGAATATTTTCAATCCACTGTTAATAGATTTTTGAATTGTATTTATCACTCTGTTCTCTTAAAAAAAATAGGAAAGTTCCAATTATGGAATTATCTATTAGGAGATTTTTCAACAATGATCCATATGAACGATTCGGACAGATGCAATATCATATCCAAAATTTACTTACAATCTGATATAAAACATAAAACATAGATCACATAATCACTTCAAGTTATCTTCTTGTCGGTGCTCATGTTTTTAAAAAAAAAAAGTGTTTTTACTTTTTTTTTTTAAGATTTTTCTATACAATCTATATTTTTAGCTTTATAAATTTTCTTCTCATTAACAATATTATAGTCTTGATACATTATATTAAATTCATCAAATAAAGGAATAAAATATTGTTTAAAATCAATTAAAAAACCACTGGCTGAGAACTTACACATAGTATGATAATCTGGTATAAAACCAAATTTAGTAAAATAAAATTCTTTATCTAAATTTTGTGGAATTTTTGTATATTTTTCTAAAAATTCCGTATAATTAAAATTCATAATTAAACAATATAATCCTATCCAATATGAATTAGAATACAATGCAGCAATATTTTTAGAATTGTAAATTTTGTTTATTTTGTTTATTTTGTTTATCATTTTTAAAGATTCTTTATAAGGTCTAAAAAAATTTAATTTATATGCATCATCACTTTTCATAGATTTAATTTTACAATTTTCCCCTTCAATAGTAGTATATATAATTATTATTTCCATTTTTTTAATAAGTGAATCATATATATTTTGTAAAAAAAAGTGTTTTTCGTATCCTAATTCAGTAGCATTTGGCATATATTCATTGTTACGTTCCTTTTTTAATATATTTAATGTATTTAATAATTTTTCATTATAATAGTATCCAGGATTAAAAATAAATATTAGACTTTTATCATTATTACCTACATTTATCCAATCATTATATTCACTCCATGATTTAGTTTCAAAATTTATATTTTCTTTACTTAATGTTAATAATAAATCTGGATTTATTTCATCAGTCAAATTTTTATTATATATAATTTTTTTTTTTTCTACTTTAAATTTTTTTATATCAATAAATACAACTTCATTAATTTTAAATCCTATAATAATTAATGTTTTAATCATATTATGTTCATGAACTTCTCCTGTTCCAGAAAACATAAATACTAATTTAATAGAATTTTCTTTTGAAACATCCTTCATTCTTTTATTCACAATTTCAAAATATAATTGAAGTCCTCCTCCTGTCCCTAATTTTTTATCTAGCAATTTTTCTTTTAATTTTTTAGTTAATTCAACCGGGATTTTTTTATTATGTTTTAAATTTCTAATTAAATATTCTATTTTTCTTTTTAAATTAAAATCTTTATTATATAATTTTTTAAAATTATCTAATTTTTCATTTATTTCTTTTAAAGTTTTATATTCATCCTTACATTCATTTAATATTTCATTAGAACTTTGTAATAAATTTTTATATTCAATTTCTAAAACAGATTTTTTCTGAATCAATGGTTTTAGAGAGTTTTTTAAATCAATTTTATATGCATCGATATAATCCTTATTTTGTTTGATTCTAATAAGATCATTACCCTGATAATTTTCAATATTTTTTTTTTCATTATTAAAATTATTATTTAGTGAATTAATTTCATTACTAATTTGTTCAATTTCATTCGATACTAATTTCATTTTTGTTTTTGTTTCTGTATAATCATCACAATATTTAATAACTTGTTCTAAATGTTTTTTTACTTTTTTAACAGGTTTTTTTATAGGTTTTTTTATAGGTTTTTTTATAGGTTTTTTTATAGGTTTTTTTACAGGTTTTTCTACTTTTTTTTTAACACATCTTCCTGTTTTTTCATTACAAACTTTACCTTTTTTAACACATTCCATTAATTTATCTTCATCACATTTTGCTTTTTTTTTACAATCTTTAGTAATTTTATCATATTTCATTTTTCGGTCCTTGCATTCAGTTTTTTTTTTAGCAATAGCTTCTTTTTCAGCTTTTTTCTTAGCAGCTTGTTCAGCTTTTTTTTTAGCAGCGGCTTCTAATTTAGTTTTTTTCTTAGCAGCTTGTTCAGCTTTTTTCTTAGAAGGTGATTTCTTCTTAGCATTTGGTTTTGTTTTTTTCTTAACAGGTTGTTTATTTTTTTTAGCAAATTCAATTTTAGTAACAGCTTTACCCTTTCCAATATTTTCATATGTTAAATAATGAATATCTTCTTTACCACCAATATTTAATGGAATTTCTAATCTTTTATTTTCTTTATCATTTTTTATTATCATGGCTTTATTTTTTTTACCATCCCATGATGTTAATATTACTTCTTTACCAACATATTTATCATATTTATCACCTTTCATTTTGTTTATTAATAATATATAAA
>Ga0209631_10005801_pt1 | contig 12942 bp, 12 predicted proteins | sample COG_08_FD_184752 | JGI IMG/M metagenome (GOLD analysis project Ga0209631, IMG submission 184752) | Pelagic Microbial community sample from North Sea - COGITO 998_met_08 (SPAdes) (version 2) | ecosystem: Environmental > Aquatic > Marine > Neritic zone/Coastal water | place: Helgoland, sampling... | reverse complement strand
ATGTCCTTCCTAGCCGTACTAACTATTGGATTTATTTATGAGTGGAAAAAAGGAGCATTAGAATGGGAGTAAAATTAGATGTGTTTTCAAGCAAACAAAAAGAAATACCTGAAGAATTTAAGGACTTAGCAAAAGATTTTGCTGAAAAAGGTTTTATTACAACTTCAACTGATAATTTAATTAATTGGGCAAGAACAGGATCGTTACACTGGATGACTTTTGGTCTTGCTTGTTGTGCGGTAGAAATGATGCAAACATCCATGCCAAGATATGACCTAGAGCGATTTGGAGCTGCTCCTAGAGCCTCACCAAGACAGTCCGACGTGATGATAGTTGCCGGAACTTTAACAAACAAAATGGCTCCCGCTTTAAGAAAAGTTTATGATCAAATGCCTGAACCTAGATATGTAGTGTCGATGGGAAGTTGTGCAAATGGCGGTGGATATTATCATTACTCTTACTCTGTTGTTAGAGGTTGCGATAAAATTGTTCCTGTAGATATTTATATTCCTGGTTGTCCTCCTTCAGCTGAAGCTCTTTTATATGGAATTTTGCAACTTCAAAAAAAAATTAGAAGAGAAGGATCGTTAGAAAGATAAAATGATAATAGAGAAATTAAAAATTATTGAAAAATTTGTCAATTCGGAACTCTCCAGTAAAATTAAAAATTCTATAATTGAACATGATGAACTTTTAATTGAAATTGATGAAAAAAATTTAATAGACGTCGTTCAATTTTTAAAATCAAATGAAAATTGTAAATTTAGACAACTCATAGATATTGCTGGCGTAGATTACCCTGAAAATGAAAAAAGATTTGAATTAATTTATTTGTTTTTATCTCATGAACTAAATATGAGAATAAAACTTTTAATAAAATTTCAATTAGATCAATCAATAAACTCTTTAACAAAAACTTTTCCATCTGCCAACTGGATGGAGAGAGAAGTTTTTGATATGTACGGTATAAAGTTTAAAAATCACCCAGATTTAAGAAGAATTTTAACTGATTATGGATTTAAAGGTCACCCATTAAGAAAAGACTTCCCATTAACTGGTTTCAATGAAGTTAGATATAGTGAAAAAGATAAAAAAGTCATATATGAGCCAGTAAAGCTTGAACAAAATTATAGAAATTTTGATTTCGAAAGTCCCTGGGAAGGTACAAATTATATTAAAGAAATTAAAAGTATAGATAAAGATGGTAAAAAAAACTAAATCACTAAGCTTAAATTTTGGTCCGCAGCACCCGGCCGCGCACGGAGTATTAAGACTTATATTGGAATTGGATGGAGAGATAGTAGAAAAAGCTGATCCACATATAGGTTTACTTCATAGAGGGACTGAAAAACTTATAGAGCAAAAAACCTACACCCAAGCCTTACCTTATTTTGATAGATTAGATTATGTTGCCCCAATGAATCAGGAACATGCATTCGCTTTAGCAGCAGAGAAATTATTGAATGTTGAAGTCCCAATTAGGGGAAAATATATTCGTGTAATTTTTTGTGAAATAGGAAGAATATTAAGTCATATTCTAAATGTGACTACCCAAGCTTTAGATGTTGGAGCGCTTACACCATCTCTATGGGGCTTTGAAGAGAGAGAAACTTTAATGACTTTTTATGAAAGAGCGTCAGGATCAAGATTGCATGCAAATTATTTTAGAACTGGAGGTGTTAATAAAGATATTCCTTTAAAACTTGTTGATGATATCGAAATATTCTGTAAATCCTTTCCAAAGATCATAGATGATTTAGAGGGTTTGCTTACTGATAACCGTATTTTTAAGCAGAGAAATGTAGAAATTGGAATTGTATCTAAACAAGAAGCTTTAGATCATAGTTTTTCAGGAGTTATGTTAAGAGGGTCAGGGGTGCCATGGGATTTAAGAAGATCTCAACCTTATGAAATTTATGAAGATTTAGAATTCAAAATACCAGTTGGAAAGAATGGTGACTGTTATGACAGATATCTTTGCAGAATAGAAGAAATGAGAGAAAGCGTAAAAATTATTCTTCAATGTATTGAAAAATTACCCAAGGGTCCTATTAAATCAATTGATAATAAAATTTCACCTCCAAATAGAGGAGACATTAAAGAGTCAATGGAGGCTTTAATTCATCATTTTAAATTATTTACTGAAGGATATAGAGTTCCAAAGGGTAATGTTTATACTGCCGTTGAAGCACCTAAGGGAGAATTTGGTGTTTATTTAATATCTGACGGAAGCAATAAACCTTACAGATGTAAAATAAGAGCACCAGGATTTTCACATCTTCAAGCAATGGATTATTTGATAAGAGGTCATATGCTTGCAGATGTACCTGCTGTATTAGGCTCTTTAGATATAGTTTTCGGTGAGGTAGATCGATGAGTTTAAAAAAAGTTCATGATGATCAACCTAAAGACTTTAAATTTTCTGATGAAAGTTTAAAAAAAGCTGAGGAAATTTTAAAGAGATATCCTAAAAAAAATAAAAAAAGTGCGGTGATGCCTTTTTTATATTTAGCTCAAAGACAAAATAAAAATTGGATACCATTAGCAGCCATGAAGTATATAGCTAATTTTTTATCTATGCCCTATATCTCCGTTTATGAAGTAGCTACATTTTACACTATGTATAATTTAGCGCCCGTTGGAAAACACTTTATTCAAGTTTGCACAACTACACCATGCTTATTAAGAGGTGCAGATAAAATTGTAAAACTTTGTAAAGAAAGAATTTCATCAAAGGAGAATGAAATTTCTAAAAAAGGAAATTGTTCATGGATGGAAGTAGAATGCTTAGGAGCTTGTGTAAGTGCACCAATGCTTCAAATTAATGATGATTATTACGAAGACTTAGATGAAAAGAGTACAAAAGAAATTTTAGATTCTATAATAAATAATAAACCTTTAAAACCTGGTTCTTTCAGAGGTAGAAAAAATACAGCTCCAGAAAAATCTTTAAATACTAAAGAGGAAAATCATGCTTAAAGAAGAGGATAAAATTTTTACAAATCTTTACAACAATTTAGGTTGGGAAATAGATAATTCTTTAAAAAGAAATGATTGGAAAAACACTATGGATTTAATTTCAAAAGGTCGTGAATGGATAATTAACGAAATTAAAACTTCCGAACTTCGAGGAAGAGGTGGAGCAGGTTTTTCAACTGGTCTTAAGTGGTCATTTGCTCCAAAAGAAGTAGGGTCTAGACCTCATTATTTAGTTATTAATGCAGATGAGTCTGAACCTGGAACTTGCAAAGATAGAGATATTTTAAGATTTGAACCTCAAAAATTAATAGAAGGATGTTTGATAGCTGGGTACACTGTTCAAGCACATGTTTGTTATATTTATATTAGAGGTGAATATTTTAACGAAGGCAAACGATTACAAGAAGCAATTAATCAAGCTTATGAAAAAAAATATCTAGGTAAAAATGCTTGTGGATCAGGATGGGATTTTGATATTCACATTCATTATGGCGCAGGAGCTTATATTTGTGGTGAAGAAACCGCTTTATTAGAAAGCATCGAGGGAAACAAAGGTCAACCAAGATTAAAACCTCCATTTCCAGCGCTAGTTGGTTTATATGGATGCCCAACCATAGTTAATAATGTCGAAACCATAGCAGTTGTACCGACAATTCTTAGAAGAGGTGGAAAATGGTTCTCTTCAATTGGAAAACCTAAAAATACAGGGACTAAAATTTTTTGTATATCTGGAAATGTTAATGCTCCTTGCAATGTTGAAGAAGAAATGGGTATTCCACTCAAAGATTTAATTGAAAAACATGCTGGTGGCGTTATTGGAGGCTGGGATAACTTACAAGCAGTTATACCCGGTGGTTCGTCAATGCCTTTATTGCCAAAAAAAATATGTGATACATTAACAATGGACTTTGACTCTCTGATTGAAAACAAAAGTGGATTAGGCACTGCTGGGATAGTGGTTATTAATAAAGACCAAGATATCATTGAGTGCATGGTTAGAATAGCTAGATTTTATAAACATGAAAGTTGTGGTCAGTGCACGCCATGCCGCGAGGGGTCTGGTTGGATGTGGCGAATATTAGATAGGATAGCAAAAAGAAAAGCTACTTATAGTGATGTAGATTTACTATCAGACGTTACTAAACAAATTGAAGGCCATACTATTTGTGCTTTTGGAGAAGGTTCAGCTTGGCCAATTCAAGGATTATTAAGACACTTTAGAAAAGAAATTGAAAGTCGCTGTAGAGAAGAGCCTTTGATAAAGAAAAAATTAAACAATCCTTACTTAGTCGATCAACATTTATTGGACGATAGAAATGCCTAAAATAAAAATAAACAACAAAGAAATAGAATTTGAAAAAGGAATGACAGTTTTACAAGCTTGTGAAATTGCAAACGTTGAGATTCCCAGATTTTGTTATCATGAAAAACTCTCTATAGCTGGAAACTGTAGAATGTGTTTAGTAGAAATGGAAAAATCTCCTAAACCTATAGCTTCTTGTGCCATGCCAGCAACTGAAGGAATGAATATTAAAACCAATACTCCTTTAGTAGAAAAAGCTCGAAAAGGTGTTATGGAATTCTTATTAGCTAACCATCCATTGGATTGCCCAGTTTGTGATCAAGGTGGTGAATGTGATCTTCAAGATCAATCTTTATACTATGGAGTAGATAAAGGTAGATTTGTAGAAAATAAAAGAGATGTAAAGGAAAAATACATGGGTCCTTTAATTAAAACTCAAATGACCAGATGCATTCATTGCACTAGGTGCGTGAGGTTTGCTACAGAAGTCGCTGGCGTTCCAGAGATTGGAGCTATTGGTAGAGGTGAAAATATGGAAATTACAACTTACTTGGAAAAATCTATGGTGTCAGAATTATCAGCTAATGTAATTGATTTATGTCCTGTGGGAGCGTTGACATCGAAACCTTATGCTTTTGAAGCAAGACCGTGGGAGTTAAAAAAAACAGAAAGCATAGATGTATTGGACGCGGTCGGTTCTAATATAAGAGTTGATACATACAATTGGGAAGTAAAAAGAATTTTACCAAGACTTAATAATGAAATTAATGAAGAATGGATTTCAGACAAAACAAGATTTTCATGTGATGGACTTTTGAAACAAAGATTAGATGTTCCTTATATAAAGAAAGAAAATAGACTACAAAAATCTAGCTGGGATGAAGCTATCAATCTCTTAGTTGATAAAATAAAATCAATAAAACCTGATGAAATTGCTGGCCATATAGGAGATACGGTGAATATGGAAAATGCTTTGGCTTTTAAAAAACTATTTAAGGTTTTAAAGAGTGATAATTTAGAATTTAGAGAAAAAAAATTTTATATTAATTCTGCTGATAAAATAAACTACATTTTTAACTCTTCAATAAAAGGTATTGAAGAGTCAGATTTAATATTACTAATTGGAACAAACCCAAGACATGAAGCAACAATTTTAAATGCAAGAATTAGAAAAACATCTACTCAAAAAAATGTTCCTATATTTTCAATAGGTAACCCAGGTGATTTAACATATGACTACCAAATAATTGGCAGCAAAACTGATGACATTAAGAAGATAATCAGTAAAGAAAATGAGTTTTCTAAAAAACTCTTATTAGCAAAAAAACCAATTATTATTATCGGAGAATCTGCTTTAGAATTGAAAAGTGGAAAATATATTTTTGAAGAATTAAAAAATTTTTTAATAGTAAACAACTTTATCAATAAAGATTGGAACGCATTAAACATATTGATGCAAAACGCTTCGACAGTAGGATTATTGGATTTAAATATTTTATCAGATCAAAAAGGTGAAAACTTCAAATTTTTTGAAAATCTTGAGAATAAAAGATTTAAATTTTTATATTTATTGAATTCTGACAATTTAGATTTTAAAAAAAATAATGAATTTATTGTTTATCAAGGAAGTCACGGAGATAGAGGAGCAGAAATAGCGGATATTATTTTACCAAGCGCTACTTATACAGAACAAAATGGTTTATACGAAAATTTAGAAGGAAGGGTTCAGGAGTGTAAAAAAGCCTCTTATCCAATAGGTGAAGCCCTTGAAGATTGGAAAATAATTAATCGCATTATAAAAAAAATAGGTATTACAAATGAATTAATTAATTTTGATCAATTAAGAAAAGAGGTTTTTAGTATAATACCAAATTTTTCTCAAATAAATCAACTACCATCATTATTAGAAAATCAGAACAAAAAAGTTCAAACAAATTTTATTAGCGAAGATATTCTGGTGAGAGAACTTGATTATTATTATACAAACTCTATTTCACGAGCTTCAAAAACAATGAGTGAGTGTCGACAGATTCGCCAAACAAATAATAAAAATGGGACAAATAATTAATGTTTGAATATGTTTTAATTTTAGGTCAAGAAGTCTATAAAATATTGTTCCTACTCGTTCCAATTCTTGTGTCTGTGGCAATGATAGTCTGGCTGGATAGAAGGGTATGGGGTTTAGTTCAGAAAAGAAAAGGTCCAAACGTAGTAGGGCCTTTTGGTTTACTTCAAACAGTCGCTGATGCTTTAAAATATATTTTTAAAGAAATTATAATTCCCGCCAGTGCTAATAAAGCAGTTTTTATCTTAGCTCCAATTGTAACAATGACACTAGCGTTAGTTGCTTGGGCGGTTATTCCTATAAGTGAAGATTTTGTATTAGCAGATATAAATGTTGGTGTGTTATATTTATTTGCTGTTTCATCTCTTGGTGTTTATGGAATAATCATGGGCGGCTGGGCATCAAATTCAAAGTATCCCTTTTTAGGAGCTATAAGATCCGCAGCCCAAATGGTTTCTTATGAAGTGTCTATTGGGATAATTATAATAAATGTACTTCTTTGCGTTGGTTCATTAAATCTAAAAGATATTGTCTTGGCTCAAAAAGAGATGTGGTATGTAATTCCTCTATTTCCAATGTTTGTAATTTTTTTTATTTCTGCACTTGCAGAAACAAACAGACCGCCATTTGATTTACCAGAAGCAGAAGCAGAATTAGTAGCTGGTTATCAAACTGAATATTCTGGAATGATGTATGCTATGTTTTGGTTGGGTGAATACGCAAATATATTACTTATGTGTGCGATGGGGTCTATTTTATTTTTAGGAGGTTGGTTGCCAATTGTTGATGTATACCCATTTAATTTTATTCCAGCACCTATTTGGATGATTTTAAAAATTTTATTTTTATTTATATTATTTGCTCTTATTAAAGCAATTGTACCACGATATAGATATGATCAATTAATGAGACTTGGTTGGAAAATTTTCTTGCCATTTTCACTTCTTTATTTAGTTCTAACAGCGAGTTTTTTATTTTATTTTGATAAATTACCGAAAGGAAATTTTTAATGACTATAAGTAGAATTTTTAAAACTATTTTTCTTATAGAATTTGTAAAAGGCTTAATAATGGCCATTAAAGAGATCTTTAAAAAATCAAAAACAATAAATTATCCTTTTGAAAAAGGGCCAATCAGTCCTCGTATGAGGGGTGAGCACGCTTTAAGAAGATATCCTAGCGGTGAAGAACGGTGTATTGCTTGCAAACTTTGTGAAGCTGTTTGTCCAGCGCAAGCAATTACTATTGAGTCAACAGAAAGACCAGACGGAAGCAGAAAAACCACCAGATATGATATTGATATGCTTAAATGTATTTATTGTGGCCTTTGTCAAGAGTCTTGCCCGGTTGAGGCAATAGTTCAAGGACCTAATTTTGAGTTTGCAACAGAAACAAGAGAAGAGCTCTATTACAATAAAGAAAAATTATTAGATAACGGAGACAGATGGGAAACTGTTTTAGCAAAAAATATAAAACTAGATAAACCTTACAGATAAATGCTTGCTCACACTATTTTTTTTTATTTTTTTTCAATAATAGCAATTTTTTCTTCACTGATGGTCATCACATCTAGAAATACAGTAAACTCAGTTTTCTTTTTAATCTTAGATTTTATTTCAGTGGGATGTTTATTTATTATGATTGGTGCTGAATTTTTAGGAATGATTATACTAATAGTATATGTGGGGGCGGTGGCTGTATTATTTTTATTTGTTGTAATGATGCTTAACGTAGCAGAACAAAAACAATCTTGGTTTATTGGAAAAAAATCTACTCATATTCCAACAGGGTTAATAGTGAGCGTCTTAATTTTTTTAGAATTATTAGTTGTTGTTGGCGGATGGAAATACAAAGATAATCTTATGTCTAGCAGCACTTTAGAATTTTCAAATATTTCAAACACACATCAATTAGGTTTAGTTATGTACACTGATTACATCTTATATTTTCAATTGGCTGGTATAATACTTTTGCTGTCAATGATAGGAGCTATACTTTTAACTTTTAGACAAAGAAAAGGCGTTAAAAAGCAAAGCTATTTTAACCAAATTTCAAGAACACCTTTATCTTCAGTTGAATTAAAAGAAGTGGAGTCAAATAAAGGAGTTAAAATAGATGATTGAGATTGCCTTGGGCCATTATTTATCTTTAGGGGCAATTATATTTTTTTTAGGGACTATTGGTATTTTTTTAAATAGAAAAAATGTAATCGTTATTTTAATGTCAATTGAGTTAATCTTACTTGCTGTTAACATTAATCTCATATCATTTTCAATTTTTTCTGGCGATATAGTCGGCCAGATATTTACAATGTTGATTTTAACTGTAGCTGCCGCAGAAGCAGCAATAGGTTTAGCAATCATTGTTATTTATTATAGAAATAAAGGTTCTATTAGAGTTGAAGATATACATGGAATGAAAGGATAAATGGAATTCGCTGTAATTTTTCTTCCACTTATAGGTTCTATTATCGGATATTTAGGAAGATCGTTGATAAAGTATTTTTCTGAGATTATAACTAGCCTACTAGTAAGTATTTCTGCTTTTTTATCCGCTTATTTATTTTGGAATGGGATTCAAAACAATACTTATGGAAATTATAAAATATTTGAATGGATAAGTTCTGGAAATTTTATTGCTAATTGGTCAATAAATATAGATCCACTTAGTTCAATAATGCTTGTTGTTGTAACTTTTGTGTCAGCACTGGTTCATATTTATTCAATAGGTTACATGAGCCACGATCCTCATAAACCTAGATTTATGTCTTATCTTTCACTTTTCACTTTCTCAATGCTTGTTCTTGTGGTGTCTGATAATTTCTTGCAGTTATTTTTTGGATGGGAGGGAGTGGGCCTTTGTTCATATTTGTTAATCGGGTTTTGGTATAAAAAAGAATCAGCAAATAATGCCGCTATTAAGGCATTTATAGTTAACAGAGTAGGTGATTTTGGTTTAGCGATTGGTATTTTTCTTATCTTTTTTTATTTCGGTACTATAAATTTTAGCGAAGTTTTTGATCTAGCACCTCAATTTTTAGAAAAAAATTTAGTATTTTTTGGTTTTGAATCCTCTTTAATTACATTGATTTGTTTATTTTTGTTTATTGGAGCAATGGGTAAGTCAGCTCAATTTTTATTACATACATGGTTGCCAGATGCAATGGAAGGTCCGACACCAGTTTCAGCATTAATCCATGCCGCAACAATGGTTACAGCTGGAGTATTTTTGGTTGTAAGATGTTCGCCACTATTTGAATATTCACAAACAGCGCTAAACTTAGTTACGATAGTTGGGATGATTACAGCGATTTTTGCTGCTTCAGTTGCTTTAGTTCAGAACGACATTAAAAAAATAGTAGCCTATTCGACTTGTAGTCAATTAGGTTATATGTTTTTTGCTACTGGAGTTGGAGCATATCATGTAGCTATGTTTCATCTTTTTACTCATGCTTTCTTTAAAGCTCTATTATTTTTAGGCTCCGGTTCAGTCATACATGCTTTTAAAGATGAGCAGGATATTAGAAATATGGGCGGTGTTGGAAAAAAACTTCCCTATACTTACATATTTATGCTGGTTGGAACTTTAGCATTAACAGGATTCCCTTTCTTATCTGGTTTTTATTCAAAAGACGCAATAATTGAGTTTGCTTATCTTAAAAATTCATCTTTAGGCAACTATGCAGTCTTTGTTGGAATTTTTACAGCTTTTTTAACCTCAATATATTCTTGGAGATTATTTTTTAAAACATTTCATGGATCTTATAATAATAAAAAAGTTTCAATTGATGAAACTCATGAATCTCCAATTATAATGTTAGCTCCTTTATTTCTCTTAAGTATTGGAGCAATATTTGCTGGTTATTACTTTAAAGAAACTTTTATAGGACACCAAAGTAATGATTTTTGGCAAACGTCAATATTTTTTCTTAATGAGGTAAAACATAATCCAATTCCTTTATGGTTTTTACTGTTAACACCAATCATAGTTACAATTTCTATCCCTATTTCTTTTTATTACTTTGTGATTAACACAAAAATTTTAAAGGGTGTTAAAAATACTAATTTACCTTTATACAATTTTCTTCTTAATAAGTGGTATATAGATGAGCTGTACGAGCTAATTTTCATTAGATCTGCAAAAAAGATAGGATCTTTTTTTTGGAAGCAAGGTGACCAAGGTATTATCGATAAATTTGGTCCGGATGGTATATCAAAATTAATAAAAAAAATATCTAATAAAGCAAGTCTTTTTCAAACAGGATTTATTTATGATTATGCTTTTGCAATGCTTATAGGTTTATCAATTTTATTAACTTATTTAATTTTAAACTAAGATGAATTTTCCAATTTTATCGACATTAATATTTTTGCCTCTAGTTAGTTCCTTTTTTATTTTTTTATCAAAAGACAACAAAAATAATAATAGTGCAGTTTATATCTCACTTTTTAGTAGTATTGCCACATTTATACTTTCATTATTTATCTGGTATTCTTTAGATCTGACATCTGCAGATTTTCAATTTTTAGAAGAAAAAAAATGGATAAATGATTTTATTAAATTTAAATTAGGTGTTGATGGAATTTCAATTCTTTTTATAGTCTTAACAACCTTAATAACACCAATTTGCATATTATCTTGCATTAATAGCGTTAAGCATAGAGTGAAAGATTTCTTAATTGCAATATTAATTTTAGAGACATTCATGATTGGTGTTTTTTGTTCTCTAGATTTGGTGGTTTTTTACTTATTTTTTGAAGCCGGCTTAATTCCAATGTTTTTAATCATTGGGGTATGGGGTGGTCCTCGTAGAGTATATTCAGCTTTTAAGTTTTTTCTTTTTACTCTTTTAGGCTCAGTACTGATGTTAGTCGCTATTATAGCTATTTACTGGATAACAGGAACAACAGATGTAACAGAAATTTATAAAATACAAATCCCAAAAGAGTATCAAAATATATTATGGTTAGCTTTTTTCAGCTCATTTGCTGTGAAAATGCCGATGTGGCCTGTTCATACCTGGTTACCAGATGCTCACGTTGAGGCTCCAACAGCTGGATCAGTAATATTAGCAGCTATCCTTTTAAAAATGGCTGGTTATGGTTTTTTAAGATTTTCCCTGCCAATGTTTCCAATAGCATCAGAATATTTTACACCATTAATTTACGCGCTAAGTATTATTGCAATAATTTATACTTCCTTAGTGGCTTTAATGCAGGAAGATATGAAAAAACTAATCGCTTATTCATCTGTAGCTCATATGGGTTATGTAACATTAGGTATTTTTACTTTTACAAAGCAGGGTATAGAAGGAAGTATTTTTCAGATGATTAGTCATGGATTAATATCTGCCGCTTTATTCCTTTGCGTAGGAGTTGTTTACGATAGACTACATTCTAGAATGATAAGTACGTATGGAGGACTAGTAAATTATTTACCAAAATATTCTTTTCTATTTATAGTCTTTGCTTTAGCTGGATTAGGTCTTCCTGGAACATCAGGTTTTCTTGGAGAATTTTTAGTATTGGCAGGAACTTTTCAAAAAAACTATCTTGTTTCAATGCTAGCTACGATCGGGGTTGTTCTTGGAGCAGCTTATATGCTTTGGTTAACAAAAAGAGTTATATTTGGAAACACTAATAATGATGAAATAAAAAATTTGAATGACATTAATAACCTAGAAACTTTAATGTTAGTTGTTCTAGGTACATTAGTCATTTTGTTTGGTTTTTACCCAAGTCCATTATTGGATACTTTAAATGTCTCTGTAAATAATTTAATTAGCAATTATGAAATTGCCATTCAACAAGGTAAAATAAATTAAAATGTTAAATAACTTAAATATTTTACTACCAGAAATTTTTTTAACATTATCAATTTTTTCTATATTAATGATTGGAGTGTTTTTGAAAAAAAGTTTTAATTTAATATTTAATTTATCCTTAATAATAATATTAATAACAATCGCTATAATCTTAAACAACCCAAGTGTTGAAGAGAAAATATTTTTGGAGAGCTTTAAAAGAGATTCATTTTCTAATTTTTTTAAAATTTTAATTCTTGTCTCTAGTTTTTTTGTTTTGAATGCATCAAAAAACTATATTGTAGACAAAAAATTAAATAAATTTGAATATCCAATAATAGTACTTCTTTCAATTTTAGGAATGTTTTTTATGGTCAGTTCAAACGATATTATTCTATTTTATCTAGGTTTAGAGCTTCAATCATTGTCACTTTATATATTAGCTTCAATTGATCGAGATAATTTAAAATCATCTGAGTCAGGTATCAAGTATTTTGTATTAAGCGCTCTATCATCGGGGTTACTGCTTTATGGGTGTTCATTATTATACGGTTTCACAGGAACAACAAATTTTGATTTAATTGCAAATGAATTAAACAAAGAAAATACAGGCGCAGTTTTTGCGATGGTATTTATTTTAGTGGGTTTAGCTTTTAAAATATCAGCTGTTCCATTTCATATGTGGACACCAGACGTTTATGAAGGAGCCCCAACATCAATCACTAGCTATTTTGCTGTAGTACCTAAAGTTGCAGGTCTAGCAGTATTAATTAAATTTATGTTTATCCCTTTT
>Ga0209631_10005793_pt1 | contig 12949 bp, 11 predicted proteins | sample COG_08_FD_184752 | JGI IMG/M metagenome (GOLD analysis project Ga0209631, IMG submission 184752) | Pelagic Microbial community sample from North Sea - COGITO 998_met_08 (SPAdes) (version 2) | ecosystem: Environmental > Aquatic > Marine > Neritic zone/Coastal water | place: Helgoland, sampling... | reverse complement strand
ATTTCTTCACTGTATGACCTGTAATCGTGGCCAACTATTACCCTCGGATTATTTTTTTTTGTATGAATTTTAATTTGTGTTCCTAATCCTTTTCCAAGATTCGTGATTCCTAGACTATTAATGTCTTTTTGATATAACCATCGGGCATCATATTCTCTGAATCCGTATGGATCTATTTTTAAAATTTCAGACATTTTGTTAATTACTTACCTTTTTTTCAATTTTTTTATTGATTTATTTTTTGTCGCGTTCTATAAATGTTCTATTGATTTGTTGTTTATATAGTATATTAACTAAAAGCGCATACAACATATAGTTGTTTTCGTAAAAATAACAAAATATAATACTAAATTATGAATAAGATTCTATCACAAGCCCTAAAGAAAGCTGTCTCCGAATATAGCCCTGAAGTAAAAGAGGTACCAAAAGGAAATAGACCCGATCTTTTCTCATTAAGTAATGAAACTGAGCTTTTTCAGAATGATAGAGGTATCATAATCAAAATTGATCGTTCTCGGGATGCGAATTTAACTGATTTTGGTAAAGCAACTTTAAAAGACAGATATCTTGGTCATAATGAGTCTTTCCAAGATTTATTTGCAAGAGTTGCAAGTTCGTATGCAGATGACAATTTACATGCACAAAGAATTTATAATTACATAAGCAATCTTTGGTTTATGCCAGCCACTCCAGTTTTATCAAATGGTGGAACTAAAAGAGGTTTGCCAATCTCTTGTTTTTTAAATGAAGCATCAGATAGTTTAGGGGGCATTCTAGATCTTTGGAGTGAAAATGTTTGGTTAGCTGCTAAAGGTGGTGGTATTGGAAGTTATTGGGGAAACTTAAGATCTATTGGTGAAAAAATAGGTAAAGTTGGAAAAACATCAGGAATAATTCCATTTATAAAAGTTATGGATTCTTTGACAATGGCAATTAGCCAGGGATCTCTAAGAAGAGGTTCAGCTGCATGTTATCTTCCAGTTGATCATCCTGAAATTGAAGAATTTATTGAAATGAGAAGACCAACTGGTGGTGACCCGAATAGAAAAGCATTAAATTTGCATCATGGAGTTTTAGTTTCAGATGCATTTATGAGAGCTGTTGAAAATGATGATCAGTGGGGACTAAAAAGTCCTGCAGATGGTACAATTCAACAAACAATTTCAGCAAGAAATTTGTGGATAAGATTATTAACTGCTAGGATTGAAACTGGTGAGCCATACATAATTTATATTGATACAGTCAATAGATTAATTCCTCAACATCACAAACTTGCAAATTTAACAGTTAAAACATCTAATTTATGTAGTGAAATAACTTTACCTACAGGAATTGATAAAGATGGAAATGATAGAACAGCTGTTTGTTGTCTGTCTTCACTAAATTTAGAAAAGTATGATGAATGGAAAGATGATCCAGATATGATTGAGGATGTTATGAGATTTTTAGATAATGTTTTATCAGATTTTATTAACAAAGCTCCAGACCAATTTAAAGATGCAAAATATTCTGCTGAAAGAGAAAGAAGTGTTGGATTAGGAGTAATGGGCTTTCATTCTTTTTTACAAAAAAATAGAATTCCACTTGAGTCAGTTATGGCAAAATCTTGGAATAAAAAAATATTTAAACAAATAGATGAGAAAGTAAATCAAGCCTCAAAAGATTTAGCAGAAGAAAGAGGCGCATGCCCTGATGCTGCGGAATATGGTTATAAGGAAAGATTTTCCAATAAAACAGCAATCGCTCCTACAGCCTCTATTTCAATCATTTGTGGTGGAGCTTCGCCTGGAGTCGAACCAATAGCTGCAAACAGTTATACCCACAAAACTTTATCAGGATCATTTAACGTTAGAAATAGATACTTAGAAGAAATTTTAGATAATCATGGTAAAAATGATGATGAGACATGGTCTACAATAACAACAAATCAAGGATCAGTTTCACATTTAAATTTCTTAACAGATTTAGAAAAAGATGTCTTTAAAACTGCATTTGAGTTAAATCAAAAATGGATTATTGAATTAAGTGGAGACAGAACACCATTTATATCTCAAGCTCAATCAGTCAATTTATTTTTACCTGCAGATGTTCATAAAAAAGAATTACATAGAATTCATTTTGATGCTTGGAAAAAAGGCTTAAAAAGTCTTTATTACTGTAGATCAAAATCAATTCAAAGAGCTGAAAATATCAATGATGCAAAATCAACAGATGTTATAGCCAATGTATATAAATCTAAAAATCAACAAACTAATGAAGAGCCAGAATACGAGGAGTGTTTATCATGTCAGTAACAGAAAAAGTTAAAGTAGAAAAAAAAGATATAATTCAACCAAAAAAAATAGGACTATTGGTTGAAAACCCAGTTTATAAACCTTTCAGATATCCTTGGTGTTATGATGCGTGGTTAACTCAGCAAAGAATCCATTGGCTACCGGAAGAAGTGCCACTTGGTGATGATGTAAGAGATTGGCAAAAAAATTTATCTCAATCAGAAAAAAATTTATTAACACAAATATTTAGATTTTTTACTCAAGCAGATGTTGAAGTTAGCAACTGTTATTTAAGACACTATACAACTGTATTCAAACCTACGGAAGTATTGATGATGATGACTGCTTTTGCTTCAATGGAAACAGTTCATATCGCAGCTTATTCACATTTACTTGATACTATCGGAATGCCAGAGTCTGAATATTCAGCTTTCATGAAATATAAAGAAATGAAAGATAAATATGATTACATGCAAGATTTTAATGTAAACTCAAAAGAAGATATCGCAAAAACAGTTGCTGTATTTAGTGCATTCACTGAAGGACTGCAGTTGTTTGCTAGTTTTGCAATACTTTTAAATTTCCCTAGACACAATAAAATGAAAGGTATGGGTCAAATAGTTACCTGGTCAGTTAGGGATGAAACTCTTCATTGCAATTCAATGATAAGAATATTTAAAGAATTCATAAAAGAGAATCCAGAAATCTGGACACCAAAACTAAAAAAAGAACTTTATGAAGCTTGCAGAACTATCATTGAACATGAGGATGCATTTATAAATCTTGCTTTTGAAATGGGTCCTATGGAAGGTTTAACTGCTAAGGATGTTAAAGATTATATTAGATTTATTGCTAACAGAAGGCTAAACCAATTGGGCTTGGAATCAATTTATGATGTCCAAAAAAATCCTCTTGGATGGCTTGATACTATGTTGAATGCAGTTGAGCACATGAACTTTTTTGAAGGTCGTGCAACAGAATATTCTAAAGCATCAACTCAAGGTACTTGGGTAGAAGCATTTAGTTAAATAAATTGAAATACAAAAAGTATTTTAGAAAAACAAGCCTTAAGCAAAAAGGTGATGGTGAATTTTTTCTAGGGGAAATAAATAAAAAAAAACCTAAATTTTTTTTAGAAGTTGGTGTATTCCATGGAGTAACAGCTAGAAATGTATGTGAGCTATTACATAAAATTCATACAAATAATTTTAAGTACATAGGTTTAGATTTATTTGAAAAAAATGATGAAAATAAATCTGAAATAATACCAAACACAAATTTTTCAAATCCTTTAAAACAGATTTATTTTAAATATATAAAAAGACAAGACCCTTACACTATAGAGGCAGTTAGAGACTTGTTAAAAAAATTTAAAGATAACGTCCATTTAATAAAAGGTAATTCAAATAATGTTTTGGAAAAAATAGATATGGGTAAGATAGATTATGTATTCTTGGACGGTGGTCATGATTATGAAACAGTTAAGAATGATCTAAATTGTTGTAGTGGAGTTATTGAAAATAATGGCACTGTTTTATGTGATGATTATAATTTGTCTTATGCACCTGGTGTAAAAAATGCAATTGATGAATATGTAAAAAATAAAAATTATAAATGTGAAATATTACACAATTCTAGATTTGCTAAAATTGAAAAGCAATAAATTATCTTTGATTTAACTGAACGACTTTCCTATGATGATTGCCTTTGTAACTAGCTAGAGGCCGTATTAATTTATTTGCAGCATGCTGTTCTATTATGTGTGCTGACCAACCAGTAATTCTTGAGATAACAAAAATAGGTGTAAAGAAATCAGTATCAAAGCCCATCAAATGATATGTGGGCCCAGTAGGATAATCTACATTTGGGTGAATATTTTTTCTCTCAATCATTACTTTTTCAACAATGTCATAAATTTTTTCAAATTTTTTGTCTTTCTTAATTTTTGCTACTTTGCCAAAATATTCCCTCATAGTGGGAACTCTTGAGTCCCCACTTTTGTAAACTCTATGACCAAATCCCATGACAACATCTTTATTATCCAAGGCTTTATTTATCCATTTAAGTGCATTTTCTGGTTTCTTGATTTTGCGCATCATATGCATTACTTCTTCATTAGCACCACCATGCAGAGGACCTTTTAAACTTGCTATTGCACCAGTAATTGCACCGTGAATATCAGACAAACTACTTGTAATTGTTCTTGCAGTAAAAGTTGAAACATTAAAGCTGTGTTCAGCGTATAAAATTAAAGAAACATCGAAAGCTTTTACAATATCTTTATTAGGAACTTTACCAAAACACATATGAAAAAAATTTTCAGAAAAAGATAGATTGTTTTTTGGAGATATAATTTTTTTTCCTTTTCTTGACCTATAAAAGGCGGCTAAGGCAACAGGGGTTTTTGCAAAAATTCTCATAACTTTTCGCATGTTAGCTTTTGGTGAATTATCTTTTGTATCTTTATCTTCTAGACCCATTATACTTACAGCTGTTCTTGCAACATCCATAGGGTGAGCTTTTTTTGGAAATCTTTTTATATCTTCAAGAATAGTTTTAGAAAGTTTTCTTTCTTTCCTTTCTTGTTTTTCAAATTGTTTTAATTGTTTTTTATTTGGTAGTTCACCATTTAAAATTAAATAGGCCACTTCTTCAAACTTACATTTTGCACACAAATCTTGAGCCGCATAACCTCTATAAGTAAGAGAATTTATTTCAGGCATAACTTTTGAAACTTCAGTTTCATCAACCACAATTCCAAGTAAACCTTTTTTAATTTCATCACTCATTATTCATGTCCATCTGTATTAAAATTATAAATTTTTTCATCCAAACTATTATATTTTTCGTAATCAACTAATTCGTACAATCTTTTTCTAGTTTGCATTTTATCAATAATATTATTTTGATGTCCATTTACATAAATGTCTCTTAATCCATCTTCAACGTTTTTCATTGCTAATCTTTGAGTGGTTACTGGATAAATTACAATATTATAGCCAAATTGTTCTAACTCTTTATAATTGAACAACTTTGATTTTCCAAATTCAGTCATATTCGCTAGCAAGTAGCATGAAAGCTCTTTTCTTACTTTTTCAAAATCTTTTTCATCATGCAAAGCTTCTGGAAAAATTATTTCAGCTCCAGCATCGATATATGCCTTGCATCTTTCAATCATCTTATCAATTCCCTCAACACTTTTTGCATCAGATCTTGCAATAATTTTAAAGTTTTCATCTTTTTTTGCAGCCACACATTCTTTAATTTTTTTAATCATTGCCTCAGTTGATATCAATTCTTTATTGTCGAGATGACCACATCTTTTCCTTTCAATTTGATCTTCAAGATGAACAGCTGTAATTCCAAATTCTTCAAAAATTTCGATTGTTTCCTTACAAGATTTAAAACCTGTATCAATATCAACAATTGTGGGAAGATTTGTTACTCTTGAGATTAAATAGGATCTGGTACTAACATCTTGCAGTGTAGTTAATCCAATATCAGGAAATCCGAGGTCATTAGCCATCACACCACCAGAAACATAAACTGCATCATAACCAATTTCCTCAATTAATTTTGCAGTAAGAGGATTATAAGCGCCCGGGACTCTTAATATTTTTTTAGATTTTAATTTTTCACTAAAATCTTTTCTTTTTTGAAATGGTTCTTTTTCAATAAAGTGCATTAAAAAATACCTTTTTTTAAATTTCTTTTAATTTTATTTTTTTTTACTTGAATATTTAACTTATCTAATTGACCAGCTTTTAATTTTTTAAGATTTTGTACAATTTTTAAAAATCTATTGCTTTCTTTTTTATCTAAAATATTTTCTGTCAATATCAAAAATTTATTAATATAGTTTTGTCTTTTGAAAGGCCTAGAACCATATGGGTGTGCATCTGCTCTATCTTGTTGTTCAGTAATTTTTCTTCCATTTTTAAGGGTTATTATTACCTTGGCACCAAACGATTTTTTCTTTGGGTTAGGGTCATGATATTTTTTAGTCCATCTTTTATCTTCATGAGTTTTAATTGATCTCCAAATTTTAATAGTGCTTTTTCTTTTAGCTCTCGCTTTTGTATATGATCTTACATGATGCCAATCACCATCTTCTAGTGCAACAGCAAATATATACATTATAGAATGATCCAAAGTTTCTCTACTTGCATTAGGATCCATCTTTTGAGGATCATTTGCTCCCGTACCAATTACATAATGAGTGTGATGACTTGTATAGATATCAATTTTTTTAATTTGATTTAAATTTTTTAATTTTTTCTTTAATTTTTTAGCTAAATCAATAAGAGCTTGGGATTGATATTCAGCTGAATATTCTTTTGTATAAGTTTCTAGTATTGCCTTTTTAATTTCACTTTTTTTTGGAAGAGGAACTTTGTATAGCGCTTTCTTTCCATCAAGAATTCTTGCAATTACACTATCCTCTCCTTCATAAATTGGGCTTGGTGCACCTTCACCACGCATTACTCTGTCCACAGCTTCTATTGCAAGTTTCCCAGCATGTGCCGGTGCATACGCTTTCCAACTTGAGATTTCACCTTTTCTAGATTGTCTCGTAGATACAGTTGTGTGTAACGCTTGTTGCACTGCCTGATAAATTGTTTTAGTATTCAATTTTAACATTGAACCCAGCCCTGCAGCCACACTTGGACCTAAGTGAGCTATGTGATCCACTTTGTGTTTGTGTAAACAAATGCCTTTTACCAAATTTACTTGAACTTCATAAGCAGTAATAATTCCTCTTAAAAGATCTAAACCACTTTTTTTATTTTGTTGACCAACACTTATTAGCGGAGGAATGTTGTCTCCAGGATGACTGTAGTCTTCAGCTAAAAAAGTATCGTGAAAATCAAGTTCTCTTACGGCTGTTCCATTTGACCAAGCAGCCCATTCACAATCAAATTTCAATTTATTATTAATACCAAATAAGTTAGCACCATTTTTTCTTGAGTGTTTCAAAGCCATTTCTCGTGAAGCAACAACTGGTTTTCTATTTAGTGAGGCAATCGCTACTGATGCATTGTCAATAATTCTATTTATAGCCATATCAATTGCTTCTTTATCTAATTTTGCATTATCACTTGCTATTTCTGCAATTTTCCAAGCTAATTGATTTTTTTTTGGTAAATAAATTTTAGATGGGTAAACTTTTACTTTATGTACTATCAAAATAACTCCTAATCTTCGGAATTGTTTTTAATAGTTAAAAAAAAATAATCAATATTAAAGATATTTTAATACAATTTTTTCAATACCAATAAAGTCTTTTACTATGTGATTATGATATATTTCGGTTGTATTTTTTTCAGTGTAACCATCCTCCAATAAGATTACTGGCATTCCAGCATTTTTTGCAGCGTTAGCATCTGTTTCACTATCACCAATCATCAAAGTTTTTTTGATATCACCATTTAATATTTCAACCACAGAAGTTAAATGCCTTGGGTCAGGTTTGCAATATTCAAACGTATTATGACCAGCAACATATTCAAAAAAATCATAGATACCAATTTTTTTTAAAAGATCGATTGCTAAATGCTCCTGTTTATTTGTACATACAGCCATTGAAATTTTTTTTTCTTTGCACCAAATTAAAAATTCTTTAACACCATTTATAAGAGTACTTTCATTAACAATATTTTTTCCATAAAAATCCACAAAGTCTTTAACCATTTCTTTTTTGATTTTTTCATCATGTACTTTGCTAAATTCTTTTTTTGCTTGACCCCAAATTGATCTTCCCAGCATAGCTCCAGCCCCTTGGCCGACTAAGTTTCTTATTTCTTCAGTTGATTTTGTCGGATAGCCAAATTTTTTCATTACATGATTATGAGCATGCATCAAATCAGGTGCGGTATCCACTAAAGTACCATCTAAATCAAAAAGAATTGTGTATAGTTGGGTCATAATTAAAAGTATTTTTAAGAAATATTTTGTGAATTAAGAAACGTATATACTTAATATAAAGAATTTCCTAGATGAAACAGTTAAATTTACAAAAGCAACAATATAGACTCAGAAATAAATTTATAAATATGGGTGTTAAAATGTTAGGACCTGAGACAATTTATTTTTCAAAAGATACCAAAATTGGAAAAAATGTTGTTATTGAACCATATGTTGTTTTTGGCTCAAAAGTAAAAGTTGGAAACAATGTAACTATTAAATCTTTCTCGCATCTTGAAAACTGCAAAATTGAAAATAAAGTCGACGTAGGTCCATATGCAAGAATAAGACCAGGTGTGACTTTAAAAGAAGGTTCAAAAATTGGAAATTTTGTTGAAATAAAAAAAAGTATAATTGGTAAAAATTCAAAAGTTAACCATCTATCATATATTGGAGATAGTAATGTTGGAAAGTCAGTTAATATTGGAGCGGGAACAATTACTTGTAATTATGATGGTGTTAAAAAAAGCAAAACAAAAATTAAAGACAATGTATTTATTGGATCTAATTCATCTTTAGTAGCCCCTTTAACAATTGAAGATAAAAGTGTTGTTGGTGCAGGATCTGTTGTAACAAAAAAAGTAAGAAAAAAATCTTTGGTTTTAACAAGAGCACCACAAATTGAAGTTAAAAATTATAAGAGAAAAATAAAATAATTATGTGTGGAATTATAGGTATAAATAGCAATAAACCAGTTTCAGCAACAATCATAAATTCATTAAAAAAATTAGAATACAGAGGCTATGATTCAGCCGGAATTGCAACTCTTTCTAGTGGCTCAATTAATGAGATTAAATCAGAGGGAAGAGTCGATAATCTTGAAAAAAATTCTTTAGTAAAAAATATGGAAGGCACCATTGGTATTGGGCATGTTAGATGGGCAACCCATGGCTCACCAAACACTATTAATGCGCACCCACATTCATCTCAAAATGTATCAGTTGTTCATAATGGAATCATCGAAAACTCGACGTTACTTAAAAAATTTTTAGTAAGCAAAGGTCATAAATTTAAATCTCAAACAGATACGGAAGTTATTGTTCATTTAATTACTGAACATTTGAAAAATGAAAATATAGTTAATTCAATAAAAAAAACCCTCAAAGCTCTTCATGGAAGTTTTGCTTTAGGTATTATATTTAAAGATGAGCCAGATTTGATAGTAGGAGCGAGAAGAGGCTCTCCATTGGCAGTTGGGTATGGTCCAAATGAAAATTATTTAGGATCTGACTCATATGCGTTAAAATCAATGACTAACAAAATTACTTATTTAAATGATGGAGAATTTTGTGTAATCAAAAAAGATCATGTGGAATTTTTTAGCGAAGATGGGACTAAGATTAATAAAAAAGTTTTAGAATTATCTAGTGAAGAAGAAAAATATGACAAAGGTGATTATAAGCATTTCATGGCAAAAGAAATCGAAGAACAACCAACCACTCTTAAAAATGGAATTAAAGAATATATTGATGCTGCCAATAATGATATTAATATTTACAATATTCCTTGGAAAAAAAATGAAATTTCTTCAGTAACTTTGATTGGTTGTGGTACAGCATATCACTCATGCTTGATGGCCAAGTATTGGTTTGAAGAAATAACCACCTTAGATGTAAACGTAGATATAGCTTCAGAATTTAGATACAGAAAAAATAGATTTAAAAAAGATAGTTTGTATGTATTTGTTTCTCAGTCTGGTGAAACCGCTGATACTTATGCTGCTTTGGATTTATGTAATAAAAATAGTATGAAAACTTGTGCAGTTGTAAATGTAATTGAAAGCTCTATAGCTAGAGACTCAGAATTTGTTTTGCCTATTCATTGCGGTACTGAAATTGGTGTTGCATCTACTAAAGCTTTTCTGGGTCAAATTCTTATATTGTATATTTTAGCTTTAAAAATGGGATTATTGAGAGGCGATTTAGAAAAAAAAGAATTATCTGAAAAGTTAAAAGATTTAAAAGAGTTACCAAAATTAGTTGAACAAACATTGTTAACGGATAATAAAATACAAAATGTATCGAATACATTTAATCAAGCTAAAGGTTCTATGTTTTTAGGTAGAGGATTTTCTTATCCAATAGCATTAGAAGGTGCACTCAAATTAAAAGAACTATCTTATGTGCATGCTGAAGGTTATCCTGCAGGTGAAATGAAACATGGACCATTGGCTTTAATTGAAGAAGGAATGCCTGTAGTTGTTTTAGCTCCAAGAGATAATTATTACAAAAAAACGATTTCCAATATGCAAGAAGTTATTGCAAGAGGTGCAAAAGTTTTATTAATAACAAATAAAAGTACAGATGAGGTCGTATCTGAAAATATTTGGGAAACAATCGAGGTTGAAAGCACAAATCAAGATCTTTTACCTTTTCTTTTAACCATACCTTTGCAAAAACTTGCATATTATTCAGCACTTAAAAAAGGTTTTGATATAGATAAGCCTAGAAATTTGGCTAAATCTGTAACCGTTGAATAATAAGAAAACTCTGATACAACAATCTTAGGTTGAACATGAAAAATTGGAAAATTAATAGCTGGAAAAAATATCCTGTAAAACATATCCCGGAGTATCCGGATAAAAAAGAGTTGGAACAAGTTTTAGATAAAATAAGAACTTTTCCACCATTAGTTTTTGCTGGTGAAACTAGACATTTAAAACAGCAGTTAGCTGATGTTGTTGATGGTAAAGCATTTCTTTTACAAGGTGGAGATTGTGCAGAAAGTTTTGCAGAGTTTCATCCTGATAATATTAGAGATATGTTTAAATTGATGTTGCAAATGTCTTTGGTTCTTACTTATTCTGCATCTTTGCCTGTGGTCAAACTTGGAAGAATTGCAGGACAGTTTTCAAAACCAAGAAGCTCACCTACTGAAATAAAAGATGGTATAGAGTTGCCAAGTTATCTCGGTGATAATATTAATGGTATAGAATTTAATGAAAAATCAAGAGTTCCTGATCCTAAAAGATTATTTAAAGCTTATTCTCAATCTGCAGCTACTTTAAATCTGGTTAGAGCATTTTGTCATGGAGGTTTTGCAGATTTAAAAAAAGTTCACACATGGAATTTAGGATTTATAAAAAAAAGTCCAGAAACTAAAAGATTTAAAGAATTAGAGGATCAAATTGCAAATGCTTTAGCATTTATGGATGCATGTGGGATCAATTCAGATTTTAATAGAAGATTAAAAACAGTTAACTTTTGGACTTCTCATGAAGCTTTGTTGTTACCTTTTGAAGAGTCAATGACTAGAACTGACTCAACTACTGGAGAAAATCATGATACATCAGCACACTTCGTTTGGATAGGTGATAGAACTAGACAACTTGATGGAGGACATGTCGAATTTTGTAGAGGAATAGAAAACCCAATTGGTATTAAATGTGGACCAACACTAAAAGCTGAAGACTTAATTAAACTGTGTAATAAAATTAATCCATCTAATGAAAAAGGTAAAATTACTTTAATTTCCAGATTTGGTGCTAATAATGTTTCAAAACATTTACCTAAATTGATAAGAGCTATTAAAAAAGAAGGTCTCAACGTAATTTGGTCATGTGATCCTTGTCATGGAAATACAATTAAAGCAACAACTGGATTTAAAACAAGACCATTCAATAGTGTTTTAAGTGAAGTTAAAAATGTTTTTGCATGTCATCAAAGTGAAGGAAGTTATGCTGGTGGGTTACACATTGAATTGACTGGTCAAAATGTAACAGAATGCACTGGAGGTGCTCAAAAAATATCAGATAAAGATTTATCTTCAAGATATCACACGCACTGTGATCCCAGATTAAATGCAAACCAAGCCCTTGAATTAGCATTTTTGATTTCTGATGAAATAAAAAAGAATAGCACTTATTCTAAAAACGCTATTCAGGCGGCATCTTAGTCTATTGCTTTCAAGTTAAAGATTATTAAATATAAATTATGACACCTTCAGAAAAAACTAAGTTTATTTCAAATTGGATCAAGACATATGTCGATCAAATGCCAGTTAAGGCTCAATCCTTAGTTGTTGGAATATCAGGTGGAATAGATTCTTCAGTTTCAAGTACATTGAGTGCTATGACAGGTTTAAAAACTATAGTTTTAACCATGCCTATTAAGCAAATTGAAAATCAACATGACCTAAGTTTAAAACATCAGGAATGGTTAATTAAAAATTTTAAGAATGTTGAGGCTCATACAATTAATCTTGATAAATTGTTTGAAACTTTTTCATCTACACTTAATAAATTTGATAATGAACATGGTTTTGCAAATTCAAGAGCAAGATTAAGAATGACAACTCTTTATCAAATAGCAGCTGCTAATAAAGGAATAGTAGTAGGCACAGGAAATAAAGTAGAGGATTTTGGTGTCGGATTTTACACAAAATATGGTGATGGTGGAGTAGATATTTCACCAATTGCTGATTGTAATAAAACTGAAGTTTGGGAGTTAGGTAAAGAACTAGGTATATTGAAAGAAATTATAGATGCCCCACCAACTGATGGTTTATGGGATGATGGCAGAACTGATGAGGGACAATTAGGTTTTAAATATAAAGACTTAGAAGAAGCAATGGTAAATCCCGACTCACCTCACAGACAAGAGTACGAAAAAATAAGAAAACAAAATTTGCATAAAATGGAGCCTATTCCAGTATGCAAGATTCCTAGTTAATCAATTAGATTAACAAATCAATAAATAAGGTATATTTCTTAA
>Ga0209631_10005788_pt1 | contig 12953 bp, 12 predicted proteins | sample COG_08_FD_184752 | JGI IMG/M metagenome (GOLD analysis project Ga0209631, IMG submission 184752) | Pelagic Microbial community sample from North Sea - COGITO 998_met_08 (SPAdes) (version 2) | ecosystem: Environmental > Aquatic > Marine > Neritic zone/Coastal water | place: Helgoland, sampling... | reverse complement strand
CGTGCCGCGAGGTGCTCGATCTGGGATTCGTCGCGGGCAAGGCCGACTTCAGCTTTGACGGCTCGATGCTGACGTTTCATCTGAGCCAGGGTCAATACCTGACGCCATTCGTGAATGGGGGGCTACCCGTGTCGACCATCACCGACATCATGGTAGCCCGCCTCGATCGTGATCCCGACGGACGCATCATCGGATCGTCCGGGCTTCAGCGACTCACGACGTCGCTGACAGCGGGCGTCGGCAGCTACTTCCCGGCGTTCCTGCCTGATGGAACGCTCTTCTACCTGTCCAACACGGCGCCTCGCGAGTCCGAAGCGGAGAAGACATTTCGTTTCCGGGTCGTCGATCCGAACTCGAGGGGCTGGCGCACGCGGGGCATGACCGGCGAGGCGGACGCCGAGTTGTGGAGGAGCCTCGGGGAGCTTTGGCAGAACGCCTGCATCAGCCCCTCACTCGGCCACTCGACCACCCCGGAAGATGACGGTCCGTTCCCGCTCGATCAGCACGAGCTGCCGAGCCAGGCGATGTCTCTCACGCCCGCCCAGTGTGGGGCGCTGGTTGATGATGCCCAGACTGGTGAGGGAGTCCCGGATCTCGACTGGGCCGCTCTTGAAGCGCTGTGCCGCGCGATCGAGCCGTAACCCGACCTCCTCGGCGAGCCTCCACTCAGCTCTCTTCGAGAAAGGCCTCGAGGTACCGCAGGTACCCCTGGGTATTCCGGTAGCCCGGCAGGACCGGCGACACACGGTCTCGACCGAAGATGATGATGGACGGGGCGTGCACCTGCGCCTGCCGTTGAATCAACTCTACCGACGCGATCTCCCGCAGCCCCTCGAGCGGCATGCCGACTCGCGCGACCTCTCGGGCAGCGAACTCCCGGTCGCTGTGCGCCATCAACGCCGGTGTGGCACGCATGCCCGCGATCTGAGCCGCACGCTGGATCTCTGGCCATCCGTCTGGAGAGAGGGGCATATGCGGTGACCAGACGTAGACCACCAGGGGTGCGGTTCCAGCGCCTTCGAGGAGGCCGAGCAGATACTCGTCCGTAAACCGAGCCTGGTCCTCCTCGCCTGCCTGACTCTGTGTCGTCTCGGACGTGTGTGAGCAGTCCGAAAGGAACTGGAAGACCTCGGCCGCCTCAGGCGTCACACGCGACAAAACAGGAGCGCCGTCCCGAGGGAGGGTGACCGCGATCCACTCGGCGAATCGGGCGGTCGGGACCCGAACGCTGGATGACCCATCACCCGCGGGTGGCGCCCGGAGGTACGAGGCGGCCGCGCCGAGATCCGTGAGCAGATCCGAGACAGCGGCGCCGCAGGTCGTCTCAGCCAGCAGGGCATCGAGCGGTGTCCGCGCAGGTCGGTCCGGTACACACCCACCCAGGAGACAAACCATCAGGACAGCCCATCGACTCATGACATGGACCGGTAATTTGGCACCATTCGCCTGGCGGATCGCGGTCAGCGTACCCGTTCGAAGCGTACGTCCCTCGTCCGGCCATTGTCGAGGTAGAAGCCGATCACGATACCGTTTCGGTCACGCTCAAACGAGAAGTTGAGCTCGCTACCGGAGAATCGATCTTCGTCCCCGGGCGAGAGAGTGACGTCATCCAGCCGACGCTGCTGGGCAGTGAGCTTTTCCTCCTCGACGATGAAGTCGTAGAAGGTCTCGAGTTCCTCGCTGAAATAGCGACCCACAAAGCTCTCGAGATCAGCAGGTGTCGGCTCCCACGCAGATGTTTCATCCTCCTCCGCGAGGCGTGTCGCGCGCTGCTGGCCATTCTGGTTCAGCGTCAGCGCTTCGACCTGGCGCTCCTCGTTTCGATGAAAGACGATCGACGCGTTGACCTGCGTGATCACGAACGTGGAATCGGATGAGGGTACGATCTCGAGCTGCGACTGTCCTGTTGCCTGTGTGTACAGGGTGTCACCCTCGCGGAAGAACGAGAGGATAAAGTTCGGTGCCGCGTCGAGCGCATAGCGCCCCACGAACTCGTCAAAGTCCTCGGGGTCGTAGGACTCCGGATCGAACCCTGAGGCCGCGTCGGGACCCTGATCTTCGGATTCGATCGCGTCGGAGAAGAAGGCACCAGCAAGTCGGGCGGCAACGTTGCTGTTGAACGACGCGTGGTTACTCTGCGTAGTGATTCCCGCATTGATGTCGGGGTAGTAGATGAGCTGCGACCGGTGTGCGATGTCGGCACCGCCGTGATGGACGCGTCGTTGACCACCCTGTTCGTCGATCATCAGACCGTAGCCGTATCCCGTCTCTTCGCCGTCTGTCAGTACGTACGACGTCATCATCTCCTCGAAGATCTCGGGCGTGCCCACCGCGGGATTCGGGCTGGCGTAGTTCGCCACCCAGAGCTGGAGATCCTCGACCGTCGAATAGATGGCACCGGCGCCCACCGCGGCGCTCAGGTCGCGCGCCTCCGTGTAGCCTTCATCCGCGGGCATATACCCCTGCGAGTGGTTGGGTACGATCGCCTCCGCGTGCGCTCGAACCATCGTGCTCGTCATACCCAACGGGCCAAAGACGTTGTCCTGCATGTAGTCCGGAAAGTCGGTCCCCGACGTCTTTTCGACGACCATCGCAGCGAGTGCGAAGGCCGTGTTGTTGTAGTTCCACTCGGCACCCGGTGGATTCTGCAGCTTCGGCTGTGCTCGTACGACGTCGATGATCTCGTCCCGGTCGATGTAGTCGCCGTGATCGATCCGACGGCCCGCCATTACGAGAAGATTGAAAATCTCACGCAGACCCGAGGTGTGCGTGATCAGATGCCGGATCGTGATTGTCGCTCCGAAATCGGGGAGTTCGGGAACGTGCGTCCGAATGTCATCATCGAGAGTCAGTGCGCCCCGCGCGGCTTCCAGCATGATCGCGAAAGCCGTGAACTGCTTCGACGTAGACCCGATGTTCGTCCGCGTATCGGTCTCGAACGGAAGTCCGTACGCCAGATTCGCCATACCCCACGACTCGGAGTATAGGGTACGACCGTCGCGCCAGACCTGAATCGCAGCCCCTGGCGTCTCATCGCCGTCGTAGCGGGCCATGAGTTGGTCGGTGAGCTTCCCGGGATCGGTCTCGACCGGCTCGAGACGGTGAAGGACGATCTCGTACTCGCCGGTCTCGTCCTCGAAGGGAATGACCTGGATGGTGTAGGTGCCTGCCTCATCCAGCTCGCCACCGAACTTCTCGGCACCCCGAGCAGGCCCATCGACAAGAGCGAGTTGATTGCCATCCACACCGAGAATTCGAACCACGACGTCCACGGAGATCTGGTCGACCTCACCGTAGACGTAGAAGGCCTCGCCCACCTCGATGCTGTAGCGGATCGTGTCTCCAGCCTGGAGCGAGCCGCGGACCGGCTGGCCCTCCCTGAGCTCGGCCTGCCCTAGAACCGGGGCTGAGAGACCGAGCAGGAAGGCGAACGTGAGCGCAGAGGTGCAGAGGGCACGGCGAGGAGTAGTCATCGACAGGAACGGATGAAAGGGACAGTTCCGGCTAGGCGCCAGAAGTGTGTACATGCCCTACGGAACAGTCGCCCGTAAGCTTCAGATGGGGCTCTACGGCATGATAAGCCACGGAGTCACGCTCATTGCGGGTACCCCAGCGGCCCATCCAGAATCGGGTCCCGCTCGCCCGTCATCTCCCAGCGAACCAGCACGGTCGGGATGATCCCCGGCACGAAGAAGTCGTCAAAAAACGCGCTCAACGTGAAGTCATCCTCGAGCTGAAGCGCTCGTTCAGCGAGGAGTTCCTCGATCTGGATCTTCCCCGAGAGGTAGCTTGTCCCGTACCCGGGTTGCCGCAGGTAGAGGTGCTGTTCGCCCCGGACGAGCGCGCCATCCGGCAGCCAGCCACGAGGCGTCCAGGTCATCGCGTACTCGACCGCCTCCTCCATCTCGAACTCGTTCCCGTGAAGGTAGAGCCCACTAAGGGCACGCGCGGCGCGCTGCGCGAGCATGATCCAGACCAGCTCTCGGGAGCGGGGGCGTCCATCGAACAGGCCGGCGTGCATCATCATTTCCTCGACACCGGTCGCGAGACCCTCGGAACGTGCGTCCCAGATGTTGTAGAGGAGTGGAGTCCGGCGGAGCGTGCTCGACCCTTCCACTGGAGGTCGGGCGAGCTCGATCCAGTGATGCATGTGCGTACGCATGACCAGCGGATCCCGGTAGTTCACCTCATTGAAGAAGTTGCGGATCTGACCGGGATCAGCCGGCGTGAACTCACCGTTTACCGCACGCAGCGCGGGGTCCATCCAGTCGAAGACCGAGTGGATCTCTTCTTCGTTCAGGAACCGCAAATACTCGTCGACCTCCGCATTCAGGCGCTGATCGAATTCGGCCGGCGTCTGGATACGCTGCAGTTCCGGCAGGCCACGGTTTCTGTGCTCTTCGAGGCGAAGTGACGAGTGCGACCGAGCGAGTTCACGCCGCATCAACGTGACCTGCTCCTCCCAGGAGTACGGGACGAGGTGCACGTTGCGCATGTACCACGTGTAATTGTCCTTCCCGACGCCCGACGGGCCGGTTTTCGACTCTGCTTCCGCTTCCAGCCAGTCGTGGAAGGCGTCCGAGGCCACGATAGCCTCGGCGATCGCTTCATCGAGTGGCTCGTCCTCGCCTCCGACCTCGTTAGCGAAGACTCTCAGGTCCGTGCTCTGACCGCGAAATGACCGCAGGCCGGCCATCCACAAATCGCGTGCATTGCTGCTCGCCAGGTTGCCGCGGGCCTGGTCCAGGAGCGTTGGAATCGCAGCGATTCGATCTGTAATGAATGCCCGATCGCCGTCCGAGAACGGACGCTCGAACGTCCAGAGGTCCAGAGACCCGTGATGCTCAGATCCTTCGTGCGCCGGAACGTCACTCCGTGCCGTGTAGATGGTGACGTAGTACGCAGGGTCACGCGCCCATGGCCGACGAACGGCGTGATCGAACGAAAGCCCGTTCATCTCCGCACGGAGGATGTGCCAGTCGACCTGCTCTGCCGTCGACCAGTCGTCGATGTCGAAGGCGCCCAGTTGTGCCATCCACTCCGGCAGATCCGACGCGCGCCTCTCCATGGACGGGGTTGTGTAGTCGGGCACCTCACCGTCAAAGGCAGGTCGCTCGAAGCTCCGCCACTCACCGAAGAAGTCGACGAGAGCAGCGTGCGATCCGTCTCCTGGCGCTGCGGCACCTACGCTCGTGGTATCCGGGTCAGCTTCAGCGCAGGCCCCGACGACTAGGGCCAGAAAAACAAGGATCAGATTCCGCCGCGGGTCCGGAGCCTTCATAACGCACCTCTGTGTGGTCTGGGCCGTCCCCGCTCGGAGACAGCTGTTCTTCTGCGCGGAGAGTAGCGAATCCCGCGCCAGCGAGAAAACTGCGAACGGCCCTCCCCGTCACAAGCGGGCGAGCCAGGGCTGGCGACGCGCCCATCCCTGGAGCCTCGCGAGCACGGGTGGCAGTCCCAGGTTCGATGATGTCGCCATCAGGGATCTCGATTGCGTGGGCTCGTGCGCTCTCCCGCGTTGGGGCATCGTTCCAGGCTTCAAGTCTTCCCGACAAGGCTCCGTCCAGCCGTTGATCCGCCAGGTTGCTCGCGCTGCTATTGATACACCAGATCGATGCGGCCCGAGTCGATCTGGGCGAACATGGCTCCGCTGGGGCCGACCTCCCCCTCGACTCGTGGGTTCGCTCGAAAGCTGAACGTCGCGGCCACCCGCTCCGGAGCGATCGCGCTCAGTGTGAACGTGCCGGGTGGGAGGAGACGAGTCGTGTCAAAGCCGCTGAAGGTCACGGAGGTCGGGTCGGGGTCATAAAAGCCGTAAAACGTATCGGTGGCACCGGGCACGTTCTGGACCGTGAAGCTGCCTGTGTCGAGTGGCCCCGGGCTTCCATCTACCTGAAGAAGCAGTCGTCGCTGGTCTTCCCCGTTTACATACAAGCCTTCGATCTCAACCTGCCCTCCATCCACATCGAGCAGAATGTCAGCGACTGTGAAGTTGAACTCGACGCCGTCGACACTGGCGCTCAGCAAACCAGTCCAGCTACCGAAGCCATAATCCACGCAACTGACCATCGACGAGGTCCGTGTGAACTCCTCAGATGAAGCCGCACCGCCCAGCCGCAGGCGGCCGCTCTCAATGGCAAATGCATAGGTCTCCACGATCGATGAAGAAGCATTGGCAAGGGTATTGATCTGCAACCGGAGCGTCTCACCGTCGACTCGCCACGTGCCTGATGACGACTCGCAGGAGCTCCCTGCCAGGTTGGCGACCACTCTCGAGAATGATCCATCGGCTGCGAGACGAAGCGTAGACTCGGCCACACCGGAATCCGTGAGTCGCCAGACACCCTCAGGGCTCGTCACGATGGGCTCCGTCGTCGTCTCTTCGCCACACGCCGCGAGCACCACACATACCATAGCGACAGCGATCAGCAGGAACCCTGAGATTGGTGAGGTTCTAGGCATCAGGTGACGATCGTCCTGCGTATCCAGTTCACCGTGGAGTTCGTGCGTTTGGGCATCAGATCCACACATCGTTGGGGGCTGTCCGCTCATCATCTGTTGCGCCCGTGTTCACAACGCCTCGGGGCTCGATGAGCATGATCTTCGCCTCCGTCGAGGCCCGGGGGCGGTGTTGGACGCCGCGGGGCACAACGAACATCTCCCCCTCCCCGAGTTCGATGGTCCGATCAGGCAGATCGATCTCCAGTGCACCTTCGATGACGATGAAGACCTCGTCCGTGTCGGGATGGTCGTGCCACACGAACTCGCCTTCGACCCGAGCGAGCTTGAACTGCACATCATTCATCTCCGCGACCACTTTCGGCTGCCACTGATCCGCGAAGAGATCGAATTTCTGCTTGAGATTTACCGGATCGCTGCTCATGGAGTGCCCGCGGCCTGGGTCGTATCTGTCACGAAGAAGAAGTCCAAAGTGTGTTTCGCCCTGTCAGTCAATGGCACCTCGCAATCACCGCTGCTCGGCTCGAGCCCGCGCTCCTCGATCCGCGTAGAGCGACCGACCTCGACGGCTACGCGAACACGGTAGCCGTCGCAGACGCGCGTACCCGGCGGAAGCTTCAGGCCTATGAGGTAGCGTCCTGTCTCTACCCACGTTGTGGCCACGACCGCACCGGCGGGGTCAATGAGGCCGGCACCCCCAGCCACCGGGTTGCCCCTCGATAGCACGTACCCCCAGACCAGTAGAGTGCGTTCGTCCTGCTCCAACGCAGTCGGGAGTTCCGAGCTACATCCGAGGAGAGACCCCGACCCCAGGACCAGTAGCACCGCCGCCGGCCAGCGGGCGATTCTGCGGCGTGACATCAGACGGCCTCACTCGTGTCGATCGGTGTGTTTCTGTCCACCCTCGAACCTTGTGTGCATCGAAACGAAGGGCGCTGCACATCTCAACACCCATACAACGACGGCGTTCCTCATCGGCCGTACCCACGAAGAGCGGCGAGGTCTCAGCTAGACCCTGCACACTCCCAACAGGTGCGGGCTGATCCCGTGAAGACCTGGCTCGGATTCAAGCACCTCGGCGACGTTCATCATCGCATCCCGTCTCGCGGCATCGGCCCAACGCTGGTCGAAGTCGGTGAACAACTCGGCTGGCCCCTCGACTCCGAATGCGCCCAGCAGATCGAGACCTGTCTGACGCAGCTCGTCAGCGAACTCCTCCGGCCGGTGCAGATATGCCGTCGTGAACCCCTCTGGGTGACATGCAGGATTCCGGTGCTGCCCAGCCTCGAGCCCCCCTTGGTCATCGCAGCGAAACCTTCATCAGAGAGCTGGTCATGAAGCAAACCCTCGATCAGTGACGCCCAGCACGTAATGCACGCAGCGAACAGCAACCCACCAGGGTTGAGGACGCGTACAGCCTCGGAAAGAGCCCGCGCCCGATCCGCAGCATTGGTCAGGTGATCAAGCGGTCCCAGCAGAAGCACCACGTCGACCTGCTGATCCGCGAAAGGCAACGAGCGCGCATCACCCTCGCCGACCGACATGAGAGAGGGCCTTCGCATTCGTACTGCGCTCCGTGGCCAGCTCGATCAGTCGAGGACTGACGTCCATCAGGTGGACGTCGTAGTTCTGGTTAGCGAGCCAGAACGAGCACGCCCCAGCACCGCCTCCTGCATCCACGACCTCGGCCGGGGGCTCCGGTACGCAGCGACGAATCAACGCCTTAGTCCTTGCCGCCTCGATCTGGGCCGAGCCAGACGATAATCGACGCTCCTCGGGAAATCGAGCGTAATAGCTACGTACCGTATCCATGGGCACGATCCTCACGGGAAAAGAGCCTCAATGAATTCTCACGGTGGCTCCTGCGACCTGACGAGGCAATCTCAGCCCTGCAGGAAGCGTTCGGGTCCACCATCACCAAGCGCGTGTCGCTCCGCCCGCTTGGCCGCGGTCAGGGTCAGGCCGGCAGTGGCCGCACCGAGTATGGCTCCGATCAGGGCAGATGCTCCAGCTATCGGAGCCACGATCGCCGACACGACGGCGCCTCCCAGGATGAAAGGAGTAGAACGAATCGACGTGATACGCTCTTCGCGATAGACGTAGGCGAGAAAGCCAGAGAAACCAGCGCCGACAGCGAAGCCGGTCAGTCCGAATCGGGCTGCGATCCGAAGGAGTGGCGCTCCGGGTGGGAGGGCCGGAACGATGCCGAGGATGACGAACAACGTCAGCAGCACGATGGACCCGACCGCCCAGGCACCAGCCCAGACGACCGCATTGCCCAGGGCCCCTCGAATTCTGGTCAGGATTTCCTTCAAAAGTCAGCTCCGTGCGGAAACGCCCGGTGGTGCGGCGCCAGTCGTCCATGCCTTATGCAGTGAGACGAAACGAACCTCTAACTCCTTCCAACGTGAGTGCATAAAGACCGAGAGCTCACAGAGTTCATCGAGGCCGCCTCATGCGAAGACAAGGACCCGCTAGTCCACCTCGCGGGTCGGACCGGCTGGCTCGCCTCGAGCTGCCTCCTCGACCACCCATCGGTTGAGACCGTCCTTGAGCCGGCTAACGATTTCACCACGGGACCCCCGAAGTCCCCAGGGCATGAGCAGCCCGAGAGGAAGCCCGAGGATCCGCATCTTGAGAAGAGCGAGTCTCTTCAGCGGATGTAACAATTCGTAGTGCGCGTCTTCATCGAGGAGTTCGATCTGGATCAGACCCCATTTCGTCGGGCGTATGTCACGAATGATGCTCCAGGGAAGAAGACCGCTGGAGTACCAGAAGTTCTCATCGACCACGCCCTCGCTTGTCACGCGAAGCCGAGGCCTGCGCCAAAGCAGCCGTAGCGTAGCCCACACCATTTTCATGCCTGTCACGACGGCTACCAGGGCCAAGCCCGGGACCGCCATAAATCCGACCGTGAGGAGCGCCGTGCCGGCAGCATAGCCTCCGAAGACCACGACCGAGTCATACCACAGATGGTCATCGTCGACACGATCAGCCACAAGCGGATTACCCGCCATGGAACTCACACAGCCTCATCCAGTCGAGCATGGCCAGATCGCCAAGCGAGCTAGCGCACCAGATACCAAGCCTCCTGACGCGGACGAAAAAAGCGCCATCCGTCGGACGTCAGGTGAGCTGGGTCCTCGGCCATCACGAAGATCTCCTGGCCGTCCCATTCCGGGACCGATGTCTTCGTATTGAGTTCGATTGAGATGTAGGCACCTTCGACCAGAGGGCGAGAGGTCACATCGGACCGTCCCGCGCTGCGGAAGTCGATACTCGGGCCGAGGCCATGGCCGTGGTTGCCGAGCGGGTGAGAGTAGATCTGCGCGGTGATCCCCTGCTCCTCCATCTCTGCCATTGTCAGACGGTACGCCTCACCGGCCGTCCGACCCGGGCGTGAGGCGCGCAGCATGAGCGCATCCTGAAGGGAATTGGTGTTCGCCAGCGCCACCTTCAACCCGTCGGGCACGTCATCCTCACCCGGGTGGAGGACGTACGCCATCTTCTGCCAGTCGGAGTCGAGACCCATGTACGAGATCCCGAAGTCGACATGAACCAGATCCCCGTGTCGCAGCACTGTCTCTTCGGGAGCGACCGCGAGGAAGCCCCGACTTCCGACTTCCGCCATACCACGACGCTGCACACGGAGGTCGGGCTGGAACCACGTGCGCACACCGGCACGCCATAGCTCGTCGTACATGAAGCGACGAACGTCACCCACCGTCGTGGTCCCGGGCTCGATCGCCTCGCTGGAGAGCGCCCGCTTCGTGATCGTCTCCGTGAGCGCGACGAGATCCGTGTAGACGTCGAACTCCTCAGGAATGCGCGTAGCTAGATACTCGTTGATGAGTTCCTCGGCACTCACAAAACGGCCGGCAGCCTCCGGGCCCATCGACTCGGCCAGGAACTGATGCGAATCGTGCGTGAGGCTGCGCGTCATGCCCCGACTTCCGCCGAAGCCCAGTCCGATACGATCGGGTCGGTGGGTGTCGTAGAGTTCTTTCAGCACCTCTGCCGAAGGCCGTGGATCGATCGGCGACTCGAAGTACCGCGCGACGGTCTCCTCCCAATATCCGGTCGCAGCAACCTTCCGAAGCCCGTCCGACCCTGCGTCGACGAAGACGAAGACATCTCTTCGCCCCGTGTAGGGTCGCGCCGGGGCGATGTACTCCGTAAGTGGGTCGTCGTGGAACTCCTCGTTGACGACAATCCACATGTCGATGTCGTGGCGTCGCATCATGGGGAGCAACATCTCGTGGCGCGTATCGAGCCAACCGTCCCGAACGACCATCTGGTCGGACCAGTCGAGAAGCTGAACGCCAGCGTACATAGACGCTGAGTCACCCGCGGTCTTCGGGCTGGAATCCAGCATCGAGCACGCGGAGAGGAAAAGGACGACGGCGACAGAGCAGACGAGCGACTTTGTGAATCGATTCACGGCAGGGTGAGGTGCGAAGACGGTGGGACGAGGAACTCTACGCGCCCTTGCCCATCCGGCGCCACGTCTCGGCCAGAGTGGCCGCGATCCGATCGATGACCTCTCAGTCGGCCACATACCCGTTGTGTGACAGCGGGGTCGTGCGCTCGAGCAGGCCACCCGCGTTCACCTCGACGTGCTCGCGACCCGATCACGCCCGCATGAACACAGACATCTGACTCCCTCTCCGGTGGACCAGGAACGGTTACCGTCCGGGTACCATCAGGTGCGCCGTGCTCGTTCCTTCATCCATAATCCAGAGCCCACCCGCCCGTCCGTTAGCCGGAAAACCCGAGTTCTCCGATGTCGCATACGGCACCGCGACGGTCATGTGCAGCGTCGCCCTCGCATGGTCCTGTCCGCGCAGGGAGAACCACACGGAGCCGTACTCCGGAGGGATACGGGTATCGGAGGCCTCTGCAGCCTCAATCATTACAGTTTCTGCCTCACGGTCGGCAGCCTCCGCGCGGAACTGACGGCTCTGCGCAACGCGGTCCAGGTTCCCCATCGACGTGCATTGAATGTCAAAGGGGGCGCGGCGCGCTTCGGTGGAGCGGTCGTAGCAGACCAGCGGCCCTTCGCCTTCTCTGAGCACCTCGTACGACTGGTCGGCATGCCAGCGAATCACAGTCGTCGCATCACGCGCCCGCGCAGGAGCAGCGGACAGCGCTTTCTCAATCTCATCCGACTGGGCAGCGAGCTGTTCGACTCCGAAGGTGGCCGAGCTGGCTGCAATCATGGCTACGAACGCGATCGCGGTGTTGAGCCCATTGTGCCTATTCAAACCAGATCCCCCGGATAGAGCGTGAAATACTGCGAGATGTAGAAGAGCAGTCCGTCGAGGTCAGGGAGCACCCTGCGAAAGGGTCATACGCCCACGCGTTAGTACGGCAGCAGGTACAGGGTGATCCCCAGGAACGGCACAAGCAGGAGCATCATCGTAATCCCGTATCCGAACATGTCTCGAGCCCGCAGGCCGGTGATCGCAAGGAGCGGGATCGCCCAGAACGGGTTGAGCAGGTTCGTGTGTGCGTCACCCACCGCGTAAGCAGCGATCGTCTGTCCGTACGGGACCGCGAGCTCCTGCGCCGCAAGCAACATCGGACCACCCACGATCGCCCACTCACCCCCGGCTGACGGTACGAAAAGGTTCAACACCCCACCGGTCATCCACGCGACCACCGCGAATGTGTCCTGGGTCGCGATAGACAGCAGCGCCTCGGTCATCGTGTCGACCAGACCGGTTCCGGTCATGATTCCAATGATACCCGCATAAAACGGGAACTGAAGAATCACCCCTGCACTGCCACGTACAGCGTCGTTGAACTCACGCTGGTATCGGGCAGGGCTGCTGTACAGCAGCATCCCGATCACCAGAAAACCGAAGTTGAAGACGTTCAGGTTCAGTGCCCCGAGCCCCTGGGTCATGAACGCGTACCCGAAGAGGATCAGCCCTGTCACGGCAAGTACGCCGCCCAGAACCTTCGAATTGTCGATGCGATCTGCAGGCGAATCAGCAGCCGAAGCGGTCACCCCCGCCTCGGGCGCCGCGGCTGCACCCTCGTGCAACAGCTCCGCTTCGGTGACCTCATCAGAGAGGTCCACGAACTGTTCGATGCCCCGCGCGTTCTGATCCGGCGGGGCCAACAGCCAGAGCATGAGAGACCCATAGAGAATCGAGAGTACCGTCAGGGTCAGCGGATATGGGTGGAACACCCACTCCGTCGCAGGCACGACACGGTCGATGATCCCCTGTACCATGAAAATGTTGCCGTCAGTCGCCTGCAGCAGACCGGCCGAGCTAGAGAGCCCCCATCCCCACGTCAGGCTCATGCCCAGATATCCAGCGACGGCCAGGAGCGGATAGTGGACGGCCATCCCGGACCTGTGTGCGGCCTTGCCCATCTCCCGCGCCAGAATCGCGCCGAAGATCAGCCCCAGACCCCAGGATATCCATCCGACCAGCATCGAGCCAATGCCCACCAGGACGACTGCCTGGCGTCCGTTACTCGGC
>Ga0209631_10005786_pt1 | contig 12955 bp, 13 predicted proteins | sample COG_08_FD_184752 | JGI IMG/M metagenome (GOLD analysis project Ga0209631, IMG submission 184752) | Pelagic Microbial community sample from North Sea - COGITO 998_met_08 (SPAdes) (version 2) | ecosystem: Environmental > Aquatic > Marine > Neritic zone/Coastal water | place: Helgoland, sampling... | reverse complement strand
AATAGAAGATACAGATAAAGAAAGATCAAAAGATGAATATAAAAATCAAATAATTAAATCTCTTAAATGGATTGGTATAAATTACGATGGAGAAGAATACATACAGTCAAAAAAGATTGAAGATCACATAAAAGTTGCCAATGAATTACTTAAAAACGGTCATGCATATAAGTGTTATTGCTCAAGCGAAGAAATAGAAGAACAAAAAAAAAGAGCAAGACAAAAAAAAATTCCTTACATTTACGATAGAAGATGGAGAGACAAAAAAGAAACTGATGCTCCAAAAGATATAAAGCCAGTTATTAGGTTCAAAAGTAAGATAGACGGAACATCTATATTAAAAGATCTAGTTCAAGGCGATGTTGAAATTGATAATAATACTATTGAAGATTTTATTATCTTAAGAAATGATGGAACACCAACATATAACTTATCAGCATCAGTTGATGACCACCAAATGAATATGACTCATATAATTAGAGGTGATGATCATAAAATTAATACCTTTAAACAAATCCAAATTTATCAAGCAATGAAATGGGAGATACCCTCATTTGCACATATACCTTTGATACACACAATTGAAGGAAAGAAATTATCAAAGAGAGATAAAGCTTCTACATTGGACGATTATTCAAAAATTGGTATTATGCCTGATGCTCTAAGGAATTATCTTTTAAGATTAGGATGGTCTTATAAAGATAAAGAAATTTTTACCTTAGATGAAAGCATAAAATATTTTAATCTTGAAGGAATTGGCAAATCTCCATCAAAGCTAGACATGAGTAGAATTTTATCAATGAATGAGCACTATATTAAGAATATTGATGAGAATGATTTATTCAATCAATTAAATGAATATTGCAAATTATATAAAAGTGAAATTAAATCAGATAAAAAAGATAAGATTAAAAAATCCCTAACCTTCCTAAAAAATAAAGCAAAAACCTTGGAAGATATATTTAATAATGGTCAATATATAATGGTAGATGAAGTTAATTTTAATCAAGATGATATTAAGTTAATTGATGATAAGGCCAAAAAAGTCATATTAAATTTCAGTGCTAAATTTAGCAACGTTGAAAAACTAAGCAAAGAAATATTAGAGCCAATAGTTAAAGAATTAATTAAATCAAATGATACTAATTTTAAAGGAGTTGGGCAGCCTTTAAGAATAGCTTTAACTGGTTCAAAGTTTGGACCTGGAATTTATGATATAATTGTTTCACTCGGAAAAGAAGAAGTTACAAAAAGATTAACTAATAAGAAACTTGCTTAATACTGATGAAGCTTCTTCAGAAGAAGAGGTTTTTGATCTAATTTGAGAGAGAGTTTTTTCACAGTCATAAACTTGCTTTTTCATCAATTCTGGATTTTTTATAAAATATACAACAGAATTGTAAATCTCTCTAGCATTACACTCTTTTTGTATTAATTCAGGGATTATTTCTTGGTTATTAATAATATTAATGATGTTAGCAAACTTTGTTTTTACCAACATTTTAACAATTAAAAAATTTAAAAAATTCATCTTATAGATGATTATAGAAGGAACTTTTGCATTACAAACTTCGAGAGAAATTGTTCCAGATTTTGAAACAGCAAAAAAAGATTTTTCTAAGACTTGTTTTTTTATAATTTCATCAGAGACAACATCAATATTTTTTATATTAGCTGTATTAAGTTTATCATTAATTAAATTTTTATTTTCTGCGGTTGCATGGAAAATAAAAAAAAAATCATGAAATTGTTGATTCATTAAATTTACGAATTTAATTAGAATAGGTAAAAGTAAATTAGTTTCAGACGATCTACTTCCGGGGAATAATGAAATAATTTTTTTATCATTTGATATTATATTTGATAGATTTGTTTTGTTATTTGTTTCTTGTTCCAATAAAGGGTGACCGACAAAAGTATTTGGAATATTTTCTTTATCAAAATATTTTTTTTCAAAATCAAATAACAACAAAATATGATCTAAAAAATTTTTAAACTTTTTTACTCTATTCTCCCGCCATACCCATACTTGTGGAGCTACATAATGAACGGTTTTAATTTCGTTATTTAATTTTTTTACCTTTTCAGCAACTCTTAACGTAAAATCAGGACTATCTACGCTAAACAAAATATCTGGATTAAATTTTATTATTTCCTCAACAGTTTTGTTGATTTTACTTTTAATTTTAAAAATGTTTAACAAGACACTTGTGAAACCAATGTAAGTAATTTCTTTGAGATTAAAAATTGATTTTACTCCCAATGAATTTAAATGAGTTCCACCAACACAAGAATATTGAATATCAGGATTGTTTTTTTTAAGCCTAGATATGACTTTAGAAGCAAGTTTATCTCCTGATGGTTCTCCAGTTAATATAAAAATTTTTTTCATTTTACTAAGATAAATATTTTGTTTTTATTAGCAAATTTAATGCATTTGCTTTTATCTAAAAAAATATGCTGCTTATTTTTAACTACAATACCTTTTAATCCCGCCATTTTACTTTGTTTAAAAGTTTTTAATCCAATAGTAGGTAGATCAATTCTTTGATCTTGTTTCTTTTTTGGAAACTTAACTAAAACACCATGATTTCTAAATTTTTTGCTTATACTTTTTTTTAACATTTTTTTTGTTCCACCTTTTCCTTCAATAGAAATCACTTTTTTGTTTCTTACTACAACCCCTTGGCTAAAATTATATTGTTTCAATTTATTAAGCGTTTTTATTGCTTTATTGATATCTAATTGATCTTGTTTGTTGGGTTTAATCTTTGAATAATTACCTTTTTTTAAAGATAACTCAGGATTAAATATTAATGAATTTTCAGTTTGGATCTTGTTTTGAACTAATATTTTAATAACTTCTTTAAGTATAGCTGCATCTCCGAGCTTTGAAGCTTTAATTACTCTTGGGATATAATAAATACCTTTAAAATCTAATTTTAATTTAGAGAAGTTTGGTTTATTTACCTTTCCTGCAAATAAGACTTTTTTACAATTATTTTCTTTAAGAATATCAATAATTTTACCAAATTGGCCTATTGAAACTGAGTAAGATTTTTTATCTTTTTTAAATTTCTTAGATTTTGACAAATCAATTATCAAATACTTTATTTTTCTTTTTTTAACAGTTTTAAGAATTTCCTTTGGAAAGTCTGTATCACCAAAAATTAATCCTATCATTTTATGAAAATGGTGTGCAAATAGATCTTTTTTTATCTTGTGTTATAAAATCAATTATATTTTTAACTAATGGATTTTCTTGAATTGAGCCATTTAATTTACTTATATTTTCTATGATATTTTTTGTAGCAAAAATTTCCTTATAAGCATCACTTAAACCTAAAATATCCTTATTTTCGAACTTGGCTCTTCTTAAACCTATTAAGTTTAATCCTTGTAATGAATTTCTATTCCCCGTTGATAATCCATATGGAATTACGTCATGCAGTACACCTGTCATCCCACCAATCATTGCCATTTTTCCAATTCTAGTGAATTGTTGAACTGCAGAGTTTCCACCTATAACAACATTGTCTTCAATTATTGCGTGACCACCTAAAGGAACATTGTTTGCAATAATTACATTATTCCCTACATGGCAGTCATGTGCAACATGGGAAGAAATCATAAATAAACAGTTATTACCAATTAGTGTTTTACCACCACCACCTACTGTTCCTGGGTTAATTGTTACATATTCTCTTATTTTATTATTATCCCCAATAATTAAATTTGTTGGTTCACCATTATATTTTAAATCTTGTGGATCATTCATTGAAACAAAAGGATAGATTTTGTTTCCTTTACCAATTTTAGTGTTACTGGAAATATTTACATGAGACTGAATTACTGTATTTTCTCCAATTTCAACATTAGGACCAATTACACAATAAGGACCTACTTGAACATTTTTATCTAGTTTTGCTTTTGGGTTTATTATAGCTGTCTTGTGTATCATCTACTATTTTTTATAAATTCTCTTAAATTTTTTGCTGGATAACCCATGACTTTAGTGTTGTCTGATATATCATTTATAACACCACTACCTCCACCAATTTGAACATTGTTACCAACTTTTAAATGACCTGAAATACCAGCCTGTCCACCAATCATAACATTATTACCTAAAGTAGAACTTCCAGCAAAGCCTACTTGACCTGCAATTATACAATTGTTTCCGATTTTATTATTATGAGCAATATGTACTTGATTATCCAAATATGTGTTTTCACCAATTATTGTATTTGATAAAGAGCCTCTATCAATCGTAGAACCACATCCAATTTCACAATTTTCATTTATTATTACAATTCCAATGTGAGGATACTTTACATTTTTTCCTTGATTAGGAAAAAAACCAAAACCTTTTTTACCTATAACACATCCATCTAAAATATTTACGTTATCTTTAACTATTGTATTTCTTATAATAACATTAGATCCTATAGAACAATTGGAACCAATAATTACATTTTTCTCAATGATTGTATTGTGACCAACTAAACAATTTTTTCCTATTTTAACATTTTTACCTATTAAAACATTTTTTCCAAATTTTACTTTTTTTTTAAAAGGTGTTTTGGAAATATCTTTTGCAGATTCATCAAAGTTATCATCAATAGATTTTGGGTAAAATTCTTTTGTAATTTTTGCCATTGTCAATAATACATTATTAACAATTATTTTATTACATGAAATTGGTAAAAACTGAGAAAGATTATCTAAAGTAATGCAGTAAGAAGCTTTAGTTTTTGATGCTAATTCAGAATAATTCTTTGAATGAAAAAAAGTTAGATCTTTTTTAGTAGCACTTACTAGATCGGCAACATTGTAGATTTTATCTTTTTCAAAATTTTCTTTATTTTCAACATTGATTCTACTAAGTAACTTTTTTATATTGAAAGGACCAGCATTTTTAAAAAAAGGGTTTAACATTTAAGAATATTTATCAAAATTTTTAATATTCTTAGTATCAAGAATTATTACTGATTATTTTCTATCAACTATAGTCGCAGACCATTGAGCATCTGCCATTTTTTTTTCGCCTACAAAAGCTTCGCCTTTATACTTCCATACCCTTCCATGGGATCTTATTGCCTCAATTTTTAACTCTAGTCTACAATCTGGGATAACAGGATTTCTAAACTTTGCTTTTTCAACACTCATTAAAAAAACGAGCTTATTTTCATATTCTTTTTTATCTATTCCATGAGCTGTCAAGGCCGCTGCAGCTTGCCCAAAAGCTTCAACAATTAAAACACCCGGCATTACAGGATTGTTAGGAAAATGACCTTGTACATAAAAAGCGTCTTTTTTAACATTCATAATAGCTTTTGCTGAATGGAGTTTTTTGATGTCCAGCAACTCATCTATTAATAACATAGGTTCTCTATGAGGTAACAAATTAATAATTTGATTTTTATTTAATTTATCCATGGATATTTTTAATCTAATTTTTCTAATATATTTTTTGTAATATCATTTTCACTTTTTGATATGATTATATATTTTTTATCAATAATTGTTGTTAAATCATTTTCTTTTGAGTATTTAAGTATAACTATATTAATTTCTTTGAGTAGATTTACAATTTCTGCATTTCTTTTTTTATTGATATCGTCAGACTTTTTTTTTCTTTCTAAATTATAGTTTGAAACTTCCTTTTTAAAATTTAAAACTTCTTTATTGAAATCTTGTTCAGATAGAATATTTTTTTTGCTAGATATATTTAATTCTTTTTCTCTTAATTCTTTTTCTTTTTTCTTAAATTTATTTATAATTTTTTCATTTTGAATTTTAAAATCTTTTTGTATTGAAACTCCTTTTTTTGAATTTTGTAACAAGTACTGAATATCAACAATAGCAATTTTAGCTGTAACAGAACTTGTCAACAAGATAAAAAAAAAGGATAAAATTAATATAATCTTTTTCATCTAGAAAGTTGTTCCTAATTGAAATTTAAATGCTTCGGTTTTATCTGTATCTGCTTTAGTTATCACGCTAGCATAAGAAAAAGATAATGGTCCTATTGGGGTTAAAATTTCTAAAGCTAAACCTGTTGATGATCTTATTTTATTACTATCGTCAATTGTACTAGAGTAATCTACTCCCCATACATTACCTACATCTAAAAAAAGTTTAAGATCCATATTTTCCATTGTTTGAAGAACATAAGGTACTGTGGAAGATGCATTTAACGTAGCAACATAATTTCCCCCTACAAAATCGCTTCCATCTTTTGGGCCAATACCCCCTTTCTGAAAACCTCTCAATCTAGAACTTGGTGCATATAACCTCTTAGAAACTCTTACATCATCATCAGTTATTGAGTTGATTGATCTAGCAAAAAAACCTGCTGAAACAATCATGTCATCAACTGGTTCTGAATATCCTGTAAGAGCATAACCATTTAAAATCGATGCACTATTCGATAAAATTGGAATATGTTGTATCCAATTACTAACAAACCCATCAGTTGCTTGATATTTATAATTTCTTTTATCATAAATTAAACCATATTTAAAATATGCATCAAAATATGAACCATCTTGTTTTTTGTAAGCTGCTGATGCACTTGAATCGGTATCTAAACTTTCATTTGATATTGTAATTGAAGGTGAAAAAAATAAGTCATCTAACTGTTCATAGCTAGTACCTAAACCCACACTATTTAAAGTACTTTTGTAACCATAGTCTTTTAATTTATCAGTCACGGTGCTTTGAACATTTGCTATAAGTGCTCTATCTGAATAAGCAAAATTCGGATGTGTATAATCAAACATTCCTCTTATTGAATCATCGCTCAATGCAAGACTTGTTTCAAGTTTAATACCTTTACCGTTAAAATTATTTTCTTTAACGCCAAAAGATATAGTTGTTCCTTCAGTTCCAACACCGGCAGAAGCTGAAATTTCACCCGTAGGTTTTTCATCAATAAAGTAATCGATAATTTTTTTATCTGATTCTTCAGAGTCTCTAATTTTAGTTTTAACAGATGAAAAAATACGAAGTGATTTTAGGTTACTTTCAGATTTTGCTTGAAGTATCTTATTAAAAGGATCACCTTCATCAACAATTAGTTGGTTTCTAATAAATTCTTCAGTAGTTATATTATTTCCAAAGATATTAATTTTTTCTACATAAAATTTTTGTGATTCTTCAAGATTGAAAGTAAAGTCAACTTTATCATTATTAATTGTTTCTGTAACGTTTGCATTTATAAACTCATAATTTTCTAAGAGAGCTATATTTTCAATCTCTTCGAGTATATCTTCAATTCTACTAAAACTATATGTATCGTTTTTTAATTTTTTAAAAACTTTATCCAATTTTCTAAACTTATTAGAATCAAAGTCTGAGGGTAGATTCAAACTTATATTGCCAAACTTATATTTTTTTCCAGCATTAATATTAAAAGTTAAAATAAAATCTTTATTATTTATAATTTTTGAATATGCATCATTTATTTCAACTTCATAAAAACCTTTATTTAAATAGAAACTTTTTAATAATCTTTTATCTAAGTTAATTCTTTCAATATTTAAAAATTTTCCTTTAGATAAAAACTTCCAAAATTTATTTTCTTCAGAAGTAATTACGCTCTGTAATTTTCTATTTTTGTACTTTTTATCACCAATAAATTTGATTTCTTTAATTGTCGCTTTATCACCACGATCAATATTATAAATTATATTAACAGTACTATTATTATTTTTTTCTATTTTTGCATCAACATTTGCAAAATAAAATCCAGATTGTTTGAAAATATTTAATATTATATTTAAATCTTTTTTTATAAGAGATTTGTTAAAAGGATTTTTATCCTTTAGAGTTATTTTGTCTTTTAATTCTTCAATAGTTTTTTGTCTTTTAATACCATTAATGATAATCTCCTGTATTATTGGATATTCTTTTACAGTAACAATAAGTAAATTATTATCGATCTTAACATTAACATCTTCAAAAAAATTAGTTTCATATAAATTTTTTAGAGTATTATTTAAATCTGAGGAACTAACATCATCACCTTTGTTTAACTCAGAAAAGTTGATGATTGTTTCTTTAGAAACTCTTTCGTTACCATTTATTTTAAAATCATTGATAACTTCAGCATAAAGTATACTGGATTTTACTAATATAAATATTGTTATTAAAAGAACGCGCAACATGATGCAACTTATATACATAACTTCTTAATTTTCAATCTTACAAGCTCATTTAGAGCATATATTTCTGTTATATTTCTTGGTTTTTTCTTTTTTAGTTTTGCAAACTCTTTTAATTTTATAAATTTTTGAAGTGTTTTTTGAAATTTACTGTATGTAATTTTTTTATTAAGGTAAAAATTTACTAATTCATCATTTGCACTGACTAGCATTGTTTCAAACAAAGAACTTTTTTCAGGGATTAAATCTAAAATTTTTACAAGAGGAAATTTCTTAATATCGACAAACTTAAAGTTTAGATTGTTTAAATTTTTAATGTCTAAATCTTTGCTCTTAATAAACTTATTATTTCCATGATAAATTGTATTGAAAATGGGAATACTCATATTTGTATCGTGGGCCAAAATTTTTCTTAAACCATTTTTAAATTGAACTATTGCATGTACATAGGAATTTTCATGAATTAGAATATAAATTTTTGACTTAGGTAAATTAAAAATTCTTTGTGTCTCAATAACTTCAAAAACTTTATTCATCATTGTTGCAGAATCAATTGAAATTTTTTTTCCCATAGACCAGTTGGGATGTTTTAATGCCTTTGTTGGTGAAGCATTTTTAATTTTCTTTAATGACCAATTCAAAAAAGGACCACCTGATGCAGTGATATAAACTTTATCAATATTTTTATTTTCTTTATTTTTAAGTAATGACCAGATTGAAAAATGTTCAGAATCGACTGGAATAAATTCTGTTTTATTAGATTTTAATGCTTTTTTAATTAGACTCCATCCACATATTATTGCCTCTTTGTTTGCAACAGCAACTTTTTTTGAGTATTTTATAATTCTTAGAGTTGGCTCTAACCCTTGAAGACCAGAAATTGAGCACATTGTATAATCTACTTTTTTTCTTAAAATTTTAGGTAGACATTTATAGTTATTAAAAATTTTAATCTTTTTGTTAAGATTTTTTTTTTTAAAAAAATTAAAACTTTCATTATCTGTTACAACTAAATTTTTTACATTAAATATTTTAGCTTGTTTATATAATTCTCTATAATTTTTATGTGTTGTTAAAAGAATAATATCAAAACTTTTCTTATCTTTTTTTAAAATATTAAATAAAGTTTTACCTATTGATCCTGTAGAACCTAAAATTACTATTTTTTTTTTCATTAAATAAAAGTTAAAGCTAAATATATTATTGGCACTACAAATATTATTCCATCTATTCTATCTAAAATTCCACCATGACCTGGTAAAAAATTTCCAGTATTTTTTATTTTTGATTTTCTTTTAAAGTAAGAAATTATTAAATCTCCTAATTGACTAATTAATGAAACTATCAATATATAAATAAAATCATTCAGTTTCATTTGATAATCTTTAAATTCATTTACTAAACCGAAAATTTCTATATTCTCAATAAAAAATGTAAATGTTATAATGGAAAGTAAAAAACCTCCAAACATACCTGAATATGTTTTGTTAGGGCTTATCTTTGTTAATTTAGGTCCTTTAAATAATTTTCCAAAAATATATCCACCTAAATCTGTAAAAACACAAATTACAATTGGCATTAAAAAAAAAACAGCTCCGTATATATTTCTAACTAAATAAGCTGAAATAAATGATAATAATAAAAATAAAATCCCGGGTATAAAATAAATTTTTTTTTTAGACATTTGATACCATTCATAAGATGATGCCAAAAATAAAATTGAAAGAAAAAAGATTAAAAAAAAAGAACCTTTTATTATAAAGTAAATAGCTAATGGTATTAAAATAATCGAACTCAGTATCCTTTTTAGTAACTCACTTTTCATTAAATTTTACCAAAATTTCTTTTAATATTTCTAAATTTTTTTATAATTTTATTATAGTCTTTTTCATTAAAATCTGGCCATAGTTTCTTTTCAAAAAAAATTTCAGAATAGGCTAATTGCCATAGCAAAAAATTACTTAATCTTTTTGTATTTCCAGTCCTTATGAGTAAATCTGGATCAGGAATATTTTTTGTTTGCAAGTATTTAATTAAATTTTTTTCATTAACTTTATCTTTATTTCTTTGTAGATATTTGAAAGCATTAATAAGTTCAAATTTAGATCCATAATTAAGTGCTAAATTAATTTGTATTTTTTTATTTTTTAAAGTTTTTTTTTCTGAAAAATTTAAAAGATTATTTAATTTTTTAGAAAAATTTTTATTACCTATAATTTTGAGTTTTATGTTTTGCTTGTGAATTTCTTGTATTTTGTTTGTTAAAAAAGTTTCTAATAATTTAAACAAATAATCTATTTCTTTTTTGGGTCTTTTCCAATTCTCAGTTGAAAATGCATATAAAGTAAGAAATCTAATTTTATTTTTAATTGATTCTTTTATTATTTTTTCTACTGTATTTAGTCCAGCCTTATGACCTGCATTTCTAGATTTCTTATGCTTGAGACCCCATCTCCCATTACCGTCCATGATAATGGCCACATGTTTTAATGGGTTCATATTGTCATTATTTCTTTTTCTTTAGAAGAAACTTTTTCATCAACTATTAATATGTGTTTATCTGTAAGAGTTTGGACATTCTTTTCAAAAGATTTTTCTTCATCCTCACCTATTTCTTTTGATTTTAATAGTTTTTTTAATTCATCGTTAGCATCTCTTCTAACATTTCTAATTGATACTTTACATTTTTCACCCATTGATTTAATTAATTTTTTTAACTCAGTTCTTCTTTCTTCGTTTAGTTCTGGTACAGGTAATCTAATTAATTGACCATCTATCTGAGGATTTAATCCTAACTCTGATTTTTTAATTGCAGAGTCAATTAGCGCAACATTGCTTTGATCCCAAACTTGAATATTAATCATTCGTGGTTCAGGCGTAGTTATGCTTCCAATTTGATTAATAGGCATTTGCTGGCCATATACATCAACTTTAACAAGATCTAACATAGCTGCGTTAGCCCTCCCAGTTCTAAGAGAAGATAATTCTTTTGAGAATACCTCAATTGCTTTATTCATTTTAAGGCTATGTGATTTTTCATCGAACATTTATTCGCCTATCTTAATTCTAGTAAACTCCTTAATTTTTAAATCATTAACAGCAAGTTCTTTTAATATATCTTGAACTTTCTTTTTAGGCTCCATAACCCAAGCTTGTGTCAAGAGGGCATTTTCTTCTTTAAACTTATTCATCTTACCTAAACTTATTTTTTTAGCAATATCATCAGGTTTTCCAGAATTTTTAAGTTCTTCTGTAACCAATTCTTGTTCTTTGTTAATTACAGCTTTATCAATCAGTTCTGACTCTAATGCTAAAGGATTAGAAGCAGCTATGTGCATTGATAGTTGTTTTCCAAACATTTTAATAGTATCTGAATTGGTTTTTGTCTCTAAAGAAACTACAACTGCCAACTTAGCTAGATTGTCTTTTACAATTGTGTGTAAATAGTAAAAATTGCTTGAACTTGAGTTTACAATTGTTTTAGTTTTTCCAATAGTGATTTTTTCACCAATTTTAGCAATTAATGAAACAAGGTTATCTTCGACAGATGCCCCATTTTTCATTTTTGTTTTATTTAATTCTTCAATATTAGAATTTTTTTCATTATTCAATTCACTCAATTCTTTAACAAAAGAAATGAAATCATCATTCTTTGCAACAAAATCAGTTTCACAATTAACTTCAATAATTGAAGTTTTTTTATCATCACCACTTAAAGCAACAACTCCTTCTTTTGCATCCCTTGACATTTTTTTAGAAGCTTTTGAAATACCTTTAACTCTTAAAATTTCAACAGCCTTGTCAAGGTCACCATTAGATTCTTTTATTGCTAAATTACAATCTTTAAAGCCGGCCCCAGTTGCATCTCTAAGTTTTTTTACTTTTTCTAGGTCACTCATATTAATTCAATTTTGCAGTTTTTGGTTTAGAAAATTTTTTTTCTAATTTATCTCTGTCTATCTCTTGAAGCGTTTTATCCACTTTTTTTACTTCAACTTTATTATCTGACGTTTTTTTTGTCTCTACGACAGGAGCATCTTTTTTTGCTGCAATAATTGTTTCTTTTATTAAATTACAATAAAGATCTATTGATCTTCTTGCATCATCATTGCCAGGTATTGGAAAGTCAATATTATCAGGGTTAGAATTACTATCTAGTATAGCAACTATTGGAATACCCAATTTAACCGACTCTTGAATAGCTAATGACTCATAATTAGTATCTATAATGAAAACCAAATCTGGAGTTTTTTTCATCTCAGCAATTCCACCTAATGACCTTTGAAGTTTGTCTTTTTTAACACTCATTTTTAAAAGTTCTTTTTTTGTGAAACCTCTATTTTCAGCAACGAGATCAGCCTCATATTTTTTCATTTTTTTAATAGATCCTGAAATTGTTCCCCAATTTGTTAGCATTCCACCTAACCATCTATAGTTTACAAAATACTGGTCAGTATCTTTTGCTACATCTGCAATAGCTTCCGAAGCTTGTTTTTTTGTTGATACAAATAAAATTTTCCCATTATTTACTATTGTATTATAAATTTTTTCTAAAGCGACTTTAGTTAATTCTAAAGTTTGTGTTAGATCAATAATATGAATTGAATCTCTTTTTCCAAAAATATATTTTTTCATTTTTGGGTTCCATCTCAAAGTTTTATGTCCAAGATGTACTCCTGCTTCTAAAAGTTGTTGTATTGTAACGTTAGGTATCTTCATATTTATTCCCGGTTAAGCCACCACAGTAATTTCCAATTAAGGACCGGAGGTATAAAACCAACAACTGT
>Ga0209631_10005784_pt1 | contig 12959 bp, 8 predicted proteins | sample COG_08_FD_184752 | JGI IMG/M metagenome (GOLD analysis project Ga0209631, IMG submission 184752) | Pelagic Microbial community sample from North Sea - COGITO 998_met_08 (SPAdes) (version 2) | ecosystem: Environmental > Aquatic > Marine > Neritic zone/Coastal water | place: Helgoland, sampling... | reverse complement strand
CCATTCATATGTGCTAATATGATCTATATCACCAGATGTTGGAGTTCCATTGGTTCCAGATGCATCTAAACCACTACTTTGGTCGCCTGCTGTAGGATGAACTGTATTATTATATTGAGCTGTCCAAACATTAGAGGTTCCCGAGGAAGGTGTAATAGCAATTGACTTATAGTACGTTCCATCGCCAAGCGGGAAGGTGAATTTTGTAGTTGATGCGGTGGTTTTGACTATTGTTCCTTTAACATGAGACGCATCACTACCTCCTGAAACTGTTCCTGCAGAAGCAATTTGTAAATCGAATGAACTAGCATCAATATGACCAGACGTTAGGGTTAAAGTCGCGTCAATTTCAAGAACTGAAGCTAAAATAACGTCACCAGATGTTTTGTCTAATTTAACAAAACGTAATTCAGATCCAGTTGAACCTGCATGGGTAATTGTTTGATTCGCTGTTCCATCCAATGTTAACAGAGTATTACCAGAAGTCAAATCCAACCCATCGGTAGCACCAACAGTAAGGTCTCCACCAACATTTAAATCCCATACACCAAGATCTAATACGCAAGTAGCGGTTGCAGCAGTTGTTAAATTTCCATTAACAATTATATCATTAGCGGCACTTTTTGTGCCGGCAGTTGCAATAGATAAATTGTTATATGTATCAGATAAAACACTTTGCACCCCTCCATCATAAGTGACTGTTCCCTCAGCATCATCTAGTGTTCCTAAAGAGGTTACTGTTGAACTTAACACAAGATTAGCATTAGCATTAGTCATATCAATGGTGCCGGTTGTTGCATCAAAAACTCCATCTGCATTCACCGTTCCATTACCAATATTCATCGTGCCATTAATATCTGTAGCGCCTGTAACAGTTAAGAAATTTGAAGATATTGTAAGATCTGCTGATGCATCAATCGTAAGATCGGTTATGGTAACATCAGTTGTTATTACAGGCTGATTTGTAACATCTGGCACTATAATACTTTTATCTGAAGTTGGAGAAGCTCCATAGGTCCAATTATCCTTGAGTTCCCATGCCGTGCTTAATGTGCCCGCCCAATTATATACGTAATCAATGTTTAAGCCATAATCTTCAACCTCTCCATAAGTAAAACTAGTACAAGAAGCACCACTTGAACTAAAGTTAGACATAATCCTCATTTTAATAAACCCTGTTTCAGCATCTGTAGGAACAGTAATAGCTAGGGGACACTCTGCACTTGAACCGTTGGTAACATTGTAAGCAGTACCCAAATCATACTCTTCACCAGCATCAACAAAATCGCCATCTTGATTCCAATCAATCCAAACTGTTTGATAAAAAGTCCAAGCTCCTTGTGTATTAATTTTCACATCTAAGTTATAAGTTTCCCCTCTAAGCAAATCTGTTTGCTGAGTAGCTGAATAATCCTCATAACCACCTGCAGTTAGCCCAGTACTAAGATTAGAAATCGTATTAAATGTAACACCATTAATCCACGCGTCGTCAATGCTGGATGAGATATCACAATACTGAACAAACGTAACAACTGCATTATTCGTAGCAACACTACCGCAAGATAAAACGCACCTGTAATAAGCAGTACCAGCGGAAATAGAAGTACTAGTTGTTATTGTTAAAGTAGCAGTGGTTGAACCTGCATACGCAACATTGGTTGGTGTAGCATCAACAACATCAGACCAACCTGATGTTCCATTAGCACTATACTGCCATTGATAGCTTGATGCATTTCCAGAAACAACGGTTATGTCGTCTGAATTACCCGTAAGAATTTCCAGAGCAGTGGCTGGCTGAGTAGTAATAGTAGCATTCCCGTTAAACGTAAATGAACCAGTACTCGAAGCAGAACCCGCACTATTCGTAACCGATATAACTCCTGTGGTACCCGTACCTACAGTTGCACTAATTTGAGTACCACTGTCAACGGTATAAGAAGCAACAGCAGTGGCACCTATAGTAACAGCCGAAGTTCCACCTAAATTAGTGCCTGTAATCACAACAACCGTTTCATTAACACAGCCATTTGAGGGAGTAAAAGAAGTAATTGTAGGAACGAGAGGTGTAGTTGCAAAAGCAGTTCCAGCGACCCAATCAGAATACAATGATGAACCGCAATTTGATCTTACATAAAAATTATAAGTCAAACCCGGTGTTAAGCTCGAAGCGGCGCCACTAAATGTGGATGCGTCAGTAGAACCTGATGGTGTGGTTAGAACATCTGGGAGGGTAGCCGAAGTTGTATAATAGTAATCATAACCTGTACTTGGCGCTGGTGAAGCGGCTGTCCATGAAATTGTTGCAGTGGTAGTTGTAATTGACGAAGACAGCGGACTCGAAGGGGCTGCACAAGGGCTTGTATATGTACCTGTTATATTTACATTATCAAAAGCAACACCATCATAATGAACAGAATTATCAGCACCAAAGTAAACACGAAACTTAACACTTGGCTGGGCCTCTAGCGCCACAGGAATAGGAATGGTAGCTGTCTGCCACGCACTATTATCTCCACTCCACCCAGAGGGATCAGATGAGATTGCAGGAGTATTATTCCTATATCTATCTCTAATACCATCAATAGTATTGGTACTATTGAACCAATTTGTTCCAGACCCAACAGCACCTAGCAATGTCATAGTGGCAAAATCATCTGTAGAGTAATAGATATTCATACCGTCATAATTTGCTTCTGTTTCATACCTCAAGTCAACACTAAAAGTCATAGATGTAAAATAAGTCATATCCACTGCACCTGAAGTACAATATGCACCATCTTTTTTGTTATAATTGTTAAAGGGATTAGTGGACCAACAATTAGAACCAACACCAAAGGGGTCACTGATTCTGTTAAAAACCATACCGCTTTTACTTCCACCAGCAGTCCAGCCATCATCTGAAGCCTCAAAATCATGATTAATTAATTCTGTTCCAGGCTGAGCAAAAATGCTAGTTGAGAACAAAAGAGATAGAGAAAATATAAATAAGACAGTGATTTTTTTCATAATACTGAACATTAAGCCGTTGTTAAAATAATCAATAGCAATCAAATATACAAAAAAATTTCATATAAAAAGAACATAATAAACGGTTTGCTATCTCTTTATTTTTAATCTAATAATAAGACGAAAATATACGACAAAGGTTGCCTGACAATGACAACATATTACCTACAAGATTTACCGATACACTTGTCCTTTTAAACTCCTTGCGCAGACAAGGAATCTTAGACAAACACGTACTAAGATTCCCTGTCCCGTTGCACTTCCATTGCTAGCGCGAGCTTCTAGCTCGTGCCATAGCAAAAAGTCAAATAAAACAATAGTTGATGTTTCACGGGCGTGACGCTCGCGCTAGCAGTAGGCAAACTTTCGTAATAGCGAATAGATCAAATCTCTTTCAATAGCTATTAGCTATTACTAATACCCTCTCCAAACAATCAACCACCTCTTTGGCATTCTCTTTAGAAAAACACAAAGGAGGTTTAGACTTAAGCACGTTATCGAAAGGCCCATCTGTACTTATCAAAATATTGGCATTTCTCAATTCATTTTTGATGTGCTGAGCCAAAGCTTTATTGGGTTCGTTAGAATTTTCTTTAACTATTTCTACTCCAATAAATAACCCCGAACCTCTTATATCACCAATTATATTAAATCGACTTTTTAATCCTTCTAACAGCGCCTGGTAATAATCGCCAACTTCCTTGGCATTTTCTTGGAGGTTCTCTTCTTCAATAACCTCCAAAACAGCTTTACCAATTGCACAAGAAACCGGATTCCCTCCAAAAGAGCTAAAAAACTCAACGCCTTTCGAAAAAGATGCTGAAATTTTATCCGTAACAACAACAGCACCCATCGGATGACCATTGCCCATAGGTTTACCCAAAATAACAATATCAGGCACAACATCGTGTGCCTCAAAACCCCAAAAAAAATCTCCTAAACGACCAAAACCAGTCTGAACTTCGTCACTTATACAAACTCCTCCTTGTTCTCTTATTGCTGGGTATAATGTTTTTAGATAGCCTGCAGCTAGCGGAACCTGTCCTCCACAGCCAACTATTGGCTCTGTTATAAATGCTCCTATCGTATTCCCAAATTCTTTCATTTGAGCAATCGCGTCTTGGGCATATTTTAATCCGGAATAAGGGTTTTCACTTCCATAAACTCCTCTATACGTATCGGGTATTGCAACTTTCAAAACATGATTTTGCTGCCCAGCACCCTTTTTATTACTAAACTTATAATCAGAGATTTCCATTCCAATTTGGGTATTGCCATGGTAACCATGCTCCATAACCATAACGCTTTTTCTTTTTGTATGCGCATGCGCCATTCTGTATGCTAAATCGGCTGCTGCACTACCCGAATTAACAAAAAACACCTTAGTAAGCGATTTTGGAAACTTAGACAACAAGTGCTCTGCATATCCTGATAACTCAGGGTATAAATACCGCGTATTTGTATTTAAAGAAGCCATCTGAATCTGTCCCGCAGCAACTACCTTGGGATGACAATGCCCTACATGTGGTATATTATTGTACGCATCCAAAATTGAATTTCCAGCACTATCATACATGTATTGAAAAGCTGCTTTTTCCATTACAATTGGATTTTTGTAACTAACCGATAAGAGCGGACTTAAAACTTGTAAGCGTTTTTGTAACTCTACATCTGCCAAAAGCTCTTTTATCTTGGGTAATTCGCAAACTTCACGCAGCATTTTCTCAGTAGCAATTGGACCAATACGCAATAAGTAGTTTAGTAACTTCCAGGAATGTTTTTCGCTATTTAAAGCATGTGCATTGTCAGGATCTGTTTTTCTAGAATGTGCCGATCTACATACACTTACCGCAAGTCTAGCAACCATCACATAATACAGTATTTCGACTTCTTTTTCTTCAATCGGAATTACGGCATTATACCCTTTTAACGCAGAAGCTATCCACTTCAATGGCTCGTATTTATCGTAACAACTATAAACCAATGCTATACCCAATTCATACACCAATGGTGCATAAGTTAGGTCTCCAAAATCTATTGCTCCCACTACTCGATTGTTCTTTACCAAAACGTTTCCTTCATTATAATCACCGTGAATTATTTGACGACGAAAATCAGAAATACGCGGTAAAACTTGGGCTTCAAAATGCTGAAAGAAATATTCAACAATACCCCTATCATGAGCATTTGGAATATCTTTAATGTACGCTAAACTAAAATGATAATATTGTAAATCCCATTCGCATTCGCGCGCTTGAAGAACATAACTTGTTGCTTTTTGAAGTTGTAAATTCAATCCTGCCAAAAAGCCACCAAAAGAAGTTAATAACGCATGTGAATGGTCAACTTCGGCAAAGAACTTTTCATCGATAAAGTTCAACATTCTACAAATATGTTGTTCACCAGCAATTTCCATCAACTTCAAGTAAGATCCATCTGAAAACTTTTGAGGAATAGGAAACAAACATTTGTCATTGCAATCCAAACTTAAAAGAACCTCGTTTTCTGCTTCAAGGTGAGCTAGCACATCCTTGCTAAAGACATATGTTTTAAAGATGTATTTACTGGAATCACCGATTACGCTATAATTTGCATTGTCGTAGCCTCCAATTTTTTTTATCTCGATGGCTTCAAAATTGAATTCAGTTTGGAGTAACTCTTGTAAAACAGTCATAATTTGCACTTCGCTAATCAAAAAATAAAACAAATCAATCCTTAATTTTCTTTCAAAAATTTCAATAATAAGCGCTGAAAATGATGTACTCCCTTCTCTTTTGTGGGAGAAAAGCGACCCGATTTATAAAACCTAGACTTCAGTCCTTTATGAACACCTTCTACAACATACTCATCTTCTCTTTCAACTTTGTCTAGCAAGGCTCCAGCTCCTGCAGAAAGTTTTGATTCATCATACACATAGGAGAAAAAAGAAACTCTTGTTCTATTTATTGAAACAGGCTTTACAATATTTATTGACAATCCCCATGGATAAAAATTAAACATCATGTTTGGAAAAACCCAGTAATAATACGCCCCAACTTGTTTTCCCAAATCCGGATGACCCTCAGGTAAGTCAAACACTTCTTCTCCTCCAGATGAATATCCTATTTGTAAATTACAATACTCATAAAGCACCGTTTCATAGCTACCGTAATCGAGCGCATCATTTAAATCCGGGTGCACAAAAGGAATATGAAACCCTTCTAAGTAATTGTCACAGTACAATGCCCAATTGCAATTAATCAAATAATCTTTTGAAATTGTTTCATTCAGCTTAAAATCTTCCAGCGGTAAAAACCCTATTCGCTCTTGCAGCACACGTGTAACTTTTTCAAAGTCAAATGCTTTATCTAAGCTTGAAAATAAATGCCCCTTGAATAAGGAAGATGAAAATAAATGTAAATCATCACATGGTCGCGGGAAGTTTTTCGCTTCACTAAACTCAGGCATCATTTTGAAAGTTCCATCCAGGTTGTATCTTCTTCCATGATACATACAAGCTAACTGCTTTTGCCTCCCCGCATGCTCAACAACTATATTAGCACGGTGTGTACAAACATTACTTAATGTTATAATTTCATCCTTCGCATTTTTAACAAGAACAATTGGTTCGTCTAAATACCCATCGAATAAAGTCAAAGGAAAAACGGATTCTGAAAAAGGCAACAAGTCTTTTTCCATTCCCAACCAGTGCCAAGAGCGAATAAAGACACGTTCTCTAATTAAATCGAAAACCTCTTGACTTTGGTAAAATATTGCCGGTAAGGTTTCCGCCTCTTCAATGTTCTCATTTATTTCCAAATCGTTAATCATCACTACTATTATTTATATAAATATAAAAAGGAATTCCAATCATTAATAGAATAAACCCATAAAAAACTACTTCTTGCCCACAACCTATTATTACCCAAATAGAAAATACAAACGCTAGTAATGCTAGCAGAACATTGGCTTTGTTTTTTAAACTTCCTTTGTCTTTTTTAACCATAATCCAAAATGTAGCTATGGAAAAAAGGTACGGGGTAAGAACCGATAATGTGGAAAGTTTCATCATAAAAGAAAACGCGTCAACCAACGACTTACTATAGTTAAACATCATTAATGCAGAAGCCAATATGCTCGAGATTATTATTCCAATTACCGGAGAATCATTTTTGTTAACCCTACCAAATATTTTTGGAAATAGATTGTCTTTTGCGGCACTGTAAGGAATTCGCCCTTGTATCAAAATCCAACCATTTAATGCTCCCAACGTAGCGATAACAGCACCCCAAGCAAATATCATCTTCCCTACTCCTCCCCATAAATCATTGGCTGTATCTGCAAATGGCGCACTCGAATTCTTTAGCGTATCTGGCGGAATTACACTTGAAACGACTAGAAAACTAAAGATGTATAGAGCTGCTGTAAAAATGGTCCCGTAAATAGTTGATTTTTTTATGATTTTCTCAGCATTTGCAATTCCCTTTGAAGGAATTGTAGCACTTTCCATTCCGAGAAATGCGAAAAAAGTCAAAGTAGTTGCTGCAGTTATACTTTCAAAACTAACAGAAGCTTCTGCTGCCCAAATTTCTAAATTCGATAGTTCCACATAAAAAATTCCAACGATTGCTAAAAAAATTAATGGAGCTACTTTAAGAACAGTAGTTAAAAGCTGTACAATTCCAATCGTTTTTATTTGCTTGGTATTTATCCATGTAAAAAACCAAACAAAAGCCAAACCGGTAATAATAGAATTGAGAGCGCTAGCACCAACAATTGGAAATATTACACTCAGGTAACTTACCAAAGCTACTGCAATAGCAGCGTTTGTAGACCAAATTGAAATCCAATACCCCCAAGCAACTAAATACCCTGGAAACCTCCCGAGTCCAAATACGGTGAAAGCGTAAGGACCTCCTTCTGAATTTTTTAAATGCTTACTTAAATAGCCGAAAATGATTGACAATAAAATTGCTCCAAATGCAGAGAAGATCCAACCAAAAACACTGTTCAATCCGTAATAAGCTAATGCAACTGGAAGTAAAAAAACACCCGAACCAATCATGTTTCCTACTACTAAAGAAGTGGTGGGCCAAAATCCTATTTTATCTGGAGCTTTCATTTTTTCAAATATTGAAAAATATATTTACTAATGCACCAATTAATAAAAGAATAAATCATAAAAAGACTGAACATTAACCGAACCTAACCTACAGAGACAGCATCCAAGTAAAACTCTTCTAGAAAAAAATAGTTAACCAAAATAACTCCAATCAAAACTTAAATAAAACCAAGAAATCAATGACAATAATTATTTTGTTTGGTAAATTAGTAAAAAATATAAACAAAAATATAAATACCTTTACATCCAATTTAGATTTTTGAATTATAAACAACGCAAACCATTATGAACAAAACAGCCATTGTCCGATGCGAACACTTTAACGCTGCCCACAGATTGCACAATCCTAATTGGAGTGAGGAAAAAAATCAAAAGATTTTTGGTAAATGCAATAATCCAAATTACCATGGACATAACTACGACTTGGAAGTTAAAGTTATTGGAATTTGCGACCCCTCTACCGGCTATGTGATAGATGCAAAAGTTCTGTCTGATTTAATTAAAGAAAAAGTGCTGGATAGGTTTGACCACAAAAACCTCAACTTAGATACGGAGGAATTTAAACATTTAAATCCGACTGCAGAAAATATTGCAATGGTAATCTATAATATTCTCGAAGCTGAATTAGATGAAGATCTAGATCTGAAAATAAAGCTCTACGAAACTGCAAGAAACTATGTTGAATATCCCCATCATTAATGCAGTAAGATTTCTGATTTTCAATATTACTGGAGGATCTTTCTCAAACCAATAAAAACAAAAATCATTGGAGAATAACAAAGAAAAAAAGTGGATATATAATCTTTTAATCCAAGAACCAGCATTAAACTGATAATCAAAAGCTGAAATCCAAGACCAAAAGTTGACAACGCTGTCATCAAAAATTTAGGTATTTTTTTTGATTTTGGAGCATTCGAATCTAGCAAATAAATAACCCTGTCAAATAAACCATAAAGCCCTTTGTAAATTCGAAACAGTAAATCTACATTTTTTTGTTTTTCATTACCCAAGGCGTTAGGTGCATTATATTCGAAGACTCTGCTTGTTGTGTCACCATTCACATTATTCCTCAAAATAACATAATAATAATTGTACAAAGTACCTTGCAATTGAATTCCTAAAAAAGCGAAAAAAGTAATTACTATACTAGCTTCCGTGCAGTACCAAAGAGCAGAGAAAATGAAAAAATTTAATATGATATCTGCAACTGAATCTAAGTATCTACCTGTGTGCGAAGGGGTTTTTTTCACTCTCGCTAATTCTCCATCCGCTGCATCCAAGATTGATTTCAGCAATAAAAATAAAGCTGCAAACCAATAGTGCTCACAAAGAATGCAAACTATTGCAATTATACCCGAAATAATAAACCACAAAGTAACATCAATCGGGGTGTAAGAAGTTTCTTTCAAGGAATTAGCAATAATACGTGCCACAGGTCTTCCATAATCTGAAAAATCTAAAAACCTGTATTCTTTCGGTAACTTGGACATAGTATTTTATTCATTAATATTTCCTAGAACCTTAGGCTGATATGACATCTTCTTATTTAGTTTGGTAAATGTACAATAGCTCTGCATATAATTAACACAAAAAAATAGTTTTGTTTAGTATTTTCGCTTTTTTGATAAACAATTATGTAACTTTGCACCAAATAGATTTTTTATCAAAACGATTATTTGTTATTTCAAAACTATCTGAACACAAAGTATAACGTCAAACCTTAAAATAAAACAAATTGAAAAAGGACAACTTACTAATTGAAGATTACAATGAAACCTCTGATTTCTCATATGATGATATAGGAGATGACCACATATCAACAGGTCTAGAAACCCCTATGAAAGCAAATCCATTTGAGATGTCGGATGCGGAAAAAAAGGAAAAAATTTCTCATCTATTTAATGAAATAATGGATGTTTTAGGTTTAGACCTTACTGACGATTCTTTAAAAGACACTCCAAAAAGGGTTGCCAAAATGTATGTTGAAGAAATCTTCTCAGGATTAAACCCTGCTAACAAACCTAAAATTTCACTTTTTGAAAATAAGTATCGGTACAATCAGATGTTGATTGAAAAGAACATAACCTTTTACTCTAACTGTGAGCATCATTTTGTTCCATTCACGGGGCAAGCTCATATAGCATACGTTTCGTCTGGAAAAGTTATTGGACTGTCAAAACTTAATCGTATTGTGCAATATTATGCAAATCGCCCGCAAGTTCAGGAACGATTAACAAATCAAATAGCAGAAGATTTGAAGGAAATTTTGAACACCAAAGACGTAGCAGTTATAATTGATGCAAAACATTTATGTGTTTCTTCTCGAGGAGTAAAAGATAACACCTCAACCACTATCACATCTTACTATGGAGGGGTATTTCAAGATTCTACCAAGATTACAGAGCTTCAGAATTACATAAATAAATAAGGTACTCCAATATCAGCTTATCGTAGCGCTTTTTTCAAAAGTTTTCCGTAATGCCCTTTGCAGGATTGCAACAATGACTGGTATCTGTCTGGAAACCTTTCTGACTTGGGTTTGTAATCCATAAAACCAATGGACTTATGGATATTATCGTACCAATACTTTGCCCAAATACCATCTTCTTTTCTAGCTCCCTTTTCCCACTTTAACATGTTTTCGTCAAAATCAACTCCTATCAAATCGCAAAACTGTTGCAATACTCCTTTAGTATTTTGCAATATGAATTTTGAATCCAACACGATGTACGGGATATTATTTTCTTCAAAATAATTTTGGAGATTCGTATGATCTGCATAGCCAATATCACCAATCGTTGGATTTTCAATTACTTTAACAAATGAAGGAATCATTTCTTTTGGGTCGCGTGTTAAAATAACGTTTACCACATCTTTCATAAATGATCGATCCAAATCTAAAAGATGATGTGTCATATTTTTAAAAAAAACTAGGGGCTTGTCGTGGCTTCCCATCATCCAGTCAATCACTTTTTCGCCATCATTCTCTTGAGATGCAATTATTTCCGATGCCCCTGGATGATACTCCTTAGCGTTGGTACTGGACAGATAAGAGGCATACAAAGGTTCATCTACAACTACAATATCATCCCTTTGTGCAAATGAATACATCAAAGTTGTAGAAATATTTCTAGGACCAGACCAAAGGCATATCCGCGTTATCCCATCTTTAGATTTCATGAACTCAGAATTTCTCGATGGATTAATTCATTGTATAGTTCTCGAAGATGTTTTGTGAATTCTCCAGTTTTTCCTGAACCAATTACTCTTCCGTCGATTTTGGTAACGGGCGTTAAACCTCCAAAAGTTCCTGTCACAAATGCTTCATCTGCTCCGTAAACATCATATAATGAGAAATTCTTTTGACGGCATACAATTCCATTCTTTTCGCAAGCTTCAATTACTTTCGCTCTAGTTATTCCATTCATACAGTATTGTCCTGTAGATGTCCAAACTTCTTTTCCTCTGGTGATAAAAAAGTTAGTAGCATTACAAGTTGCAACAAACCCATTTGCATCCAACATTAATGCTTCGTCAGCACCCGCTTCCATGGCTTGTATTAATGCTTGAACTTCGTGCAATTTACTGTGACAGTTTAACCTTGGATCTAAATAATCAGGAGACCCTCGTCTAATGGTTGATGTATGCAAAATAATTCCTGTGTCCAGACTAACTTGAGCGGCTTTTTTATGCTCCGCTATTATCACCACATTGGGTCCTGATATTGTTAAACGAGGATCCTGAGAAGGTGTTTTTTTTATACCACGAGTAACCATCGTTCGTACGTGCACATTGTCGTGCATGTCGTTGGCTTTAACAGTTTTCCAAATATTACCGGTTAACTCCTCCTTTGAAAATGGTAACGTCATCCCTACTGAAGCGGCTGCTTCCCACATTCTTTTCAGGTGTAAATCCAAAAAAACTAATTTGTCATTATGCAACCTCAAAGCTTCCCAAACTCCATCTCCTACTAAATACCCACTATCAAAAACTGAAATCTTAGCATCATCCCGATGCAATAACTCTCCGTTAATAAATATCTTAATATCCTTGTTACGCTCGTCTGCTTCAGCGTTGTGAGTACCGTGTACCATAATTCATTTAATTTTAATCGAAGTTATACTATTTGGAAGTTTTCCCAAAAAATAAAACAACCAACATTGCTAAAGCACCAAAAACAGCAAAGCCAATAACTAAAGGCACCACCGTTCCATCATATGATAGTCCAATATACACCCCAAACGGTACAGAAATAAATGTAGAGACTGAACCTACAATTGCGGCACCCATTCCAGCTATATGGCCTAACGGTTCCATTGCTAATGAATTTAAATTACCAAAGAGTATTCCTGTGCAAAAAACGGTAGCGCATAAATAGGACATAAATAACGCTAGTGATGGAGAAGGTATAAACCCAAATATTACTCCTAAGAAAATCAAAGAAAACAAGCAAACACCAATTGAAGCCCATTTAACCATTTTTTTCATACCATGTTTAACAACCATCTGTCCATTAATAAATGAAGCAGTGCCAACAGACAATGCTATCATAGCAAAGAACAAAGGAAACTTATCCCCCAATCCATATTGTATTTGAAAAATTTGTTGGGACGAGTTTAAAAAGCCTACAAAAGCACTAGAAATGAAACCTGCTGCTATTGTATAGCCAATTGAAGCTCGAGTTGTAAAGACTTCTTTTGCGGCTGAAAGCATTTTTCTCAATTCGAACTTTATTCGATTCTCCTTTTTCAACGTCTCGCGTTGTCTCATAGAAAACCAAACAAACAAAATCAACCCTAAGCCAAGTATCGTCCAAAATATGAAGCTCCAATGCGCTATCCAAAGTATTCCT
>Ga0209631_10005782_pt1 | contig 12961 bp, 9 predicted proteins | sample COG_08_FD_184752 | JGI IMG/M metagenome (GOLD analysis project Ga0209631, IMG submission 184752) | Pelagic Microbial community sample from North Sea - COGITO 998_met_08 (SPAdes) (version 2) | ecosystem: Environmental > Aquatic > Marine > Neritic zone/Coastal water | place: Helgoland, sampling... | reverse complement strand
TTGGCCAGTTCCAAGGTGTGATCATGCCAATAACACCAATAGGCTCTTTTCTAATTAGATAATTGTTTTCTGTGCCTTCAAATTCAAAAGATTTTAAAATCTCTAATGTATCTTTAAAATGTGAAAGCCCAGCGGTAACTTGTGCCATTTGCGACAACCATAAAGGTGCTCCCATCTCATTAGAAATAGTTTGAGCCAATTCCTCAGAGCGCTTTTCGTACTCAGTAATAATATCTTCAATAAGTTTGATTCTGTCTTCTTTGCTAGAAAAGCCAAATGAGTTAAATGCACTGCTAGCAGCAGCTACAGCTGCATCTATATCTTCCTTAGTGCCAGCAGCAATAATGCCGATCACAGATTCATCGGAAGGATTAATTACTTCAATAGTCTCTGAGCCCATAGGGTTGACCCATGCACCATTAATATAGAACTTTAATTGATTTTCCATCTTATTAACTCCCTGAAAAATTGTGATTAATTATAGCCGAACTGATTGCAACATAACCAGTCTTTATTTACAAAATAAACTATGGTTATAGGGCCTGAGCATCTCTTGTTTCCTTGAAAGCAAGGATGGCTCTTTGGCGAGATTCCTTTAGATCCAAGATGGGTTTTGGATAATCCAACTCGCTAAATAAATCTTGGGTTGGTTGATGAATATTTTTTATAGGAGTATCTGAAAGCTCTGGTATAAATTTTTTAATGAATTCGCCTGTGGGATCAAAATTTTGAGATTGTGTAATGGGGTTAAAAATCCTGAAATATGGTGCTGCATCTGTACCTGTAGAGGCGCTCCACTGCCATCCTCCGTTATTTGAAGCAAAGTCTGCATCAATTAAGTGCTCCATAAAAAATTGCTCTCCAATCCGCCAATCATGAAGCATATTTTTTGTAAAAAACATTGCAACAATCATCCTGAGACGATTATGCATCCATCCCTCTGAGAGCATCTGTTTGATGGCTGCATCAATAATAGGAAACCCAGTATTACCAGTCTTAAAAGCATTAATTTCAGAGTCAGAGTGACGCCAAGGAATGTCGCGCGTGTAATCTTGAAAAGGCTGATTGCAGCTTACTTTTGGAAAAGAATGCATGATATTTCTATAAAACTCTCTCCACACTATCTCATCGACCCACTTACAAATACCCTGATTACCAGACGCAAACTCAAAGTTATTTAATTTGAGGGCCTCTAAGATACATCTTCTTGGAGAAATAATGCCTAAAGCTAGGTAGGCTGAAATGCGACTGGTGCCTTCTAAAATTGGAGTATTTCTAGATTCACTGTAGTTATTGATTTTGTGCTCAAGGAATTCTTGAAGGCGTGCAAATGCATCAGCTTCGCCTGCTGGCCAGGCATCCATGTTTACCTGATGAGATTTTTCTAGTTTTAGAGCTGAAAGATCGCTGGTGAAGCTGGTTTTTTTGAGCGGTTTATCTACTTTATCTAAGTCTAAAAAACTCATAGAAAAATTTTCAATCCACCGCCTTTTGAAGGGAGTAAAGACTGAGAAAGGTTTATCCTGCCCGGTTCTTAAGAAACCAGGCTCATATACCACCTGATCATGATGTCTGGATATTTGAATACTATTTGTTCTCAACAATATCTCTACGGCATCATCTCTTTTATTCTCATTGACCCCAAATTCATTGTTCCAATGACATGATTTAATTTGATGAATATCAATAAATTTTTGTAAGTCCTCTGGCAGCACTTTAAAAGTATCAGTCAGCAGAACAATCAAAGGAATGTTCAGTTTCTTTAATTGCTTTTCTAGGGTGAAGAGATTTTGTATTAAAAAATCTCGCTTCACATTAGATTCATGATGTAGATTCCATTGCTTTTGAGAAAAAATATACACCCCAATCAGCTCATCGCAAGAGTTAGCTGCTTCGAGCAAAGCTGGGTTGTCATCAATACGTAGATCTGATCTAAACCAGATTAATCCTTTGGTCATTCAAGAGCCCTCAGCAATCTGTATATAATTAAGATAAATTTTACGAAAAGATTGCAGTTTCAAGGCAAGGTTTAATTCTGTAATAGTATCTAGAGAATTCATATCAGCAAACTAAGTGTTGGTTTGTAAAGAATGCATCCACTCTATAATCAACCTGTAAATTTGTTATGGAGGCAACTCCTCCAGCTGAGTTAACTATTGCTGCGCCAGCTGCAATATCCCATAAAAAAATTCCATTCTCCTTATAAGCATCTGCTTTGCCAGCGGCAACATAAATCGATGCCATGGCTGCAGAGCCAATCATCCTCACTTTTTTCCACTGCTGAAAATCATCAATCATCTGCTTGAATTCACTGTCTAGGTAATTTGTTTTTGCAGGGATGCCAGTGACCAAGGTTGACTGGCTCTTGTCAGCATAATCAGAAACTACAATCTCTTCCTGATTAACAAATGCCTGAGATTCCAAATGCCCAAAATATAAGTCATCATGATTAAAATCGTAAATTACTCCAAGAATAGGTGTGATATCTTGCATCAAGGCAATGGAGACGCAGCTAATAGGAATGCCTCTTAAGAAATTTGATGTGCCGTCCAGAGGATCAACTACCCAATAAAATTCACCCAACTCATTGCTGAGACCTGTTTCCTCTCCCAATATTGAGAACGCGCTCTGAGAAGTCAAAATACCCTTGATTATCTGCTCTGTGTCTATATCTAGTTGAAGCTTAATATCCCTACCTTGATTTAGTAGTACCTCCAGCTTTTCACCTTGATTCTCTAAAAGATGTTGGCCGCCTTTGAGAGCTGCCAATTTAGCAGTCTCTAGCCATGAATCTAATTCAAGCATTTAAGAACTTTGCTCTGAAGTAAGGCTCCGCCACCCAATGCACAAAAATATCAACCCTCACCCCTGGCTCGGCAAGTTAGCAGTGACTCGATAAATAACATTAGCCTTATCATCAGAGATTAATATACTGCCGTCTCTCATAACAAATGGCGCGGCAGGCCTTCCTGAAACTTTTCCATTTCTTAGCCAGCCTGAGATAAAATCTTGAATGGTTTTCACATTGCCCTTGTCATCTAAACTCACTCTAATTAATTTATAGCCTACTTTAGAGGATCTATTCCACGATCCATGCAGGGTGATAAAAATATTATTCTTAAACTCTGGAAACATGTCACCCTCATAGAAGGTCATTCCTGTGGGAGCAACGTGTGCACCCAGCTCTGCAATAGGATCAATAAATTGAAATCCTGGTTCTAAACTTCCAAACTCAGGATCTATAACATTCATTGCATGTTTATATGGAAATCCGTAAAAGCTACCCTCATGATCTACTTTATTCAGCTCACAAGCTGGAGACTCATCTCCCAGCCAATCTCTCCCATTATCAGTAAAGTATAGTTTTTGCGTCACAGGGTGAAAATCAAACCCTACTGAGTTCCTCACCCCCCTAGCAACATAATCCCAAGAACCATTGCTTAATCTCAGGATGGAAGCATGCCTTTTGTCCTCTGAAACGCAGACGTTGCAGGGAGCACCTACATTAGTATACAGACCTCCATTTTTATCATGCATGATCCACTTCCACCCATGCCATTCATCGTTTGGCAGATTATCTGTGACTAGTACTTTCTGCGGCAAGTCTGTTGAATTATTCTGAAGAAACTTATCAATGTTTTCTATCTTCCATATCTTGTTAATTTCAGAAAAAAATAAATCTCCTTTAAAGAGACTTACTCCCGTTGGCATGGTCAAGCCCTCTGCTACTATGAGCTTTTCATCTGACGCCCCATTGCCATCTGTATCCCTAATCGCAAAAATCTCCCCCCCTTTTCTTGAGCCTACAAATAACCAACCATTAGAGCTTTCCACCATTTGACGCGGGGAGTCCATGTCAGAAGCGAAAAGCTCAATTTTATACCTAGAATCTATTTGTAGGTCGCTAAGAATATTAGAGAGTAACGGTGTTGAGATAAAAGAGGTAATAATAGTTAGAATTGGTAAGTAAAATTTTTTCATGTTTTATAGCCCTCAACATAAGTTTTTAAAATATTAATCATGGCTTGGTGGTCGTTATTGTCAATCGCTGATTGAATTTTTTTAATGATTTGATCGATGGTATCTAGGGCTGGAAATTGCTCAATAGACTTATATATTTTTGGATTTTCTGTTGCGATCTCTTCTCCAGAAATCAAGAGCTCCTCATACATCTTCTCACCTGGTCTCAGCCCAACATCTATTATCTCAATGCCATCTCTGCCTGATGCAGAGGCAACGCTTTGTCCAGATAAATGTATTAATTTTTTTGCTAGATCATAAATTTTGACCTGCTCCCCCATATCTAATATAAATACCTCACCTCCATCTGCCATTTGAGATGCCTGCAGGACTAGGTTAGAGGCCTCTGGTATTGTCATGAAGTATCTTGTAACTTCTTTATGAGTTAATGTTACTGGACCTCCTTTAGCAATTTGATCTATAAACAGCGGAATTACTGAGCCAGAAGAATTCAAAACGTTCCCAAAACGCACCATTGAAAAATTTGTTTTTGATTCCTGGGTGTTAAGAGATTGAATTAACATTTCTGCCATTCTCTTTGAAGCTCCCATTACATTAGTAGGTCTTACAGCCTTATCAGTGGAAATCATTACAAAAGACTCCACCTCATGCTGCATGGCTGCTGTAGCAAGAGTTAAGGTTCCAAAAATATTGTTTTCAGAGGCCGTGATGATATTATTTGTATCTTCAACTAATGGAACATGCTTGTAGGCTGCTGCATGGTAAACATGATTAATCTTATGGTGCTGAAATAAAAAATTTAGATTTCTAGAATCTTTAATATCGCCAAGTATGGGCAGAACAAGGGTGTTTAAACCCTTAGATAAGATAATGGCTTGACATTCTCTTTCCACCCGAAATAAGTTAAATTCTGAAATATCAAATAAAATAACGGACTTAGGATTGCTCTCAAGAAGCTGCCTAGCTATCTCTGAGCCAATTGAGCCGCCGGCACCTGAAATAAAAAAAGTTTTTTCCTTGGCGTTATTTATCACTCCTTTCTCTACCCTCATTCGTGGCAGCAAATCATCGAGAGATAAATTTTGAATATCAGACATCGCCTTATTATTAGTAATGAGTTCATGAAAAGAGGGTACTGTTCTAACAGCCACCTTAATTTTTTCTAGTTTTGTAATTATCTCTCGCCTCTTTTCCGTTTGAATACTTGGCATGGCAAGCCAAACCTCTAAATCAGGAAATTGCTCCTTTAATTTAGTGAGCTTAGAAAATGATCCTAGGATTGGAATATTATTTATCTGCCTATCTCTTAAATTCCTCGATTCATCAAAAAAAGCAAGTAGCTGTTTCGAGGGATCCAATAATATGGCTTGAAATAATTCGTTTCCAGATGAACCTGCTCCATAAATAACAATATGCTTAGCATCTATATTAATACTCTGCGGATACAGCAAATACTTTGCTATATCCCTAGATACATTTAAAAAAGCATAAAAAACAGCAGACAAAAGAATGCCTTGGAGCAAGGCAATAGAGAGAAAAGACGTAGAAATAATTTGAAATTGATAGACATAGAGCACAGCCCAGCTGCCTCCAAAGATAATTGAGCCAATTAAAGAAATGAGAATGGAATCCTTGGAATCAAAAAATTTAATAATAGTTTTATAAAAACCACATGCATATAAAAAAATAATTGCAGCTAAAGCTGGAAGAACAAAAGATCGCCACTCCCTAAGAAAGATATCTAAGATACCAGTGGAAAACTCAGAAGCAATATAAGTAGCCATAGGAGGGCCAAAAACAAGCCAGCAAATTAACGCCAGCAAAAAATCATTTACTAAAACTACTAGTAATTTAGACTTTCTGCTGAGATTGCTTGCTTTGATTTCCATAGTTTCTATTTAAGGTTAAGGATGGTTCAGTAATACTGCTTGCTGTGTAGAGAGGATTTTAACATCTAGATTATTTTTCAGCTTATCATTTTTAATAATAAAGCTCCCATATAGTTTAAGGAGAATGCTGCGAAGAAAGGGGATTTTAAAAACTAATTTTTCTAACAAGATTGGCAAAGTAATAATTTTTTTATCCCCGTAAATTCTTAACAGATTATTTAATGCAATAGGCTGATCATCGGCTAAGTTATAAATATTATAATTGCCTGAGTGACGTTCTGCTTTCAAAAGAGCTTGAATAACTTCTTTAATGTTTGCTGGAGAGATGAAGCTTCTTAAGTTGGTATTACCGCTTGAAAAGGTTGGAATATAGGTGCCGCTTTTGGCGAGCCTTATTAACTTTCCTAGATTAGAATGATCTGCTTGATTCAGAACTGGGGGCAAACGCAAGATAGTGGCATCTAAATCAAGTTCTGAGGACATCAATGCAATAAGATCTTCGCAAATTTTTTTAGCCTTTGAGTATGAGCATGAGGGATTTAGATCTGAAGATTCGGAGAATATTTTTTTTACAAAAGAGTTATCTCCGTAAACCTTAGCTGTGCTAAAAAAGATGATCTTGGAGCAATTCATTTCCGGCATTGCATTTAAGATCATTCTTGTTAACTCAACTTCCTTATCCACATCTTCGTTGAGGAGATTAGAGTTCAGTGAGGCTAGATGGATTATAACATCAGCCTCAAAAGATATTTTTTTTTCAACTAAGTCTGCATATGCAAATATTGATTTTCCATTTTTTGGCATCGATGAAGAAATGCTGATAATTGAGTGCCCCAAGTTTTCTAGGAAAGGGATTAAGTCCTTGCCTATCGAGCCAGAAGATCCAGTCAGAGCAATATTCATATTAATGATTTAAAATAAACATTTTAACTGTAAGGTGGCGATCATCATAGTCCTAAGAAATTTAATATGTCTCATTGGCTTAATTCTAATAAGCCCAGTCCTGATGGTGTGCTGCTGTCTAATTTTCATTGAAGATGGCTCTCCATTTTTTTTCAAGCAAGAAAGATTGGGTTTAAATCAAAAAATTTTTACGATTTATAAGCTTAGAACGCTGAAAAAAAGTGCCCCTCAGGTTGGCACTCATGAGCTAGAAGAATCCTACCAACTAAATGTTGGAAAAATAATTAGGGCGATGAAGTTAGATGAGTTTCCACAACTGCTAAATGTGCTAAAAGGTGAATTAAAGCTAGTAGGGCCAAGGCCGGGACTAGTCACTCAAATAGAATTAAAAGGAAGTCGAGCGCAGCTTGGTATCTTTGAGATCACTCCAGGGATTACTGGTCTATCTCAAATCCTAGGCTACGATATGAGCGATCCAGAGCGACTGGCAGAGGTTGATAAGATATATATCCAAAATCAGACGGGGATAATTGACCTCATGGTATTGATTGGAACTTTTGCAGGTGCTCCTAGAGATTACTTGGCATCAAAATTTGGTATTCCCAATATAAAAAAGACCCTATAGACTTATTTAAATGCTTAAGAAACTATTCCAAAAAAGACAGCCAATACACGAAAGTAGCTCTGACAGGGTTGATGTTATCCTCAGATTAATGTTCGAGATTGCTATGAGTGATGGAAATCTGGATAAAGCTGAGTTAGATATTCTTAAAAGAAGAGCCTTGCAAATTAGCGCTGAAAAAGAAAAAGCATCAGATGTAATTAAAAAGGTTATTAATGAGACTGAGCTCTCCTCATCCCTTTACCCTACTGTCCAGGAGATTAATGCTGAATTCTCCATAGACCAAAAAAAAGAAATCTTGAAAAACTTATGGGAGCTAGTTGCGGCAGATGGGGTTATTAATCACCATGAAGAGAACTTGTATTTTAAAATAGCTGAGTTAATAAGGGTTAAAAGATCTCAGGCTACTCAGATAAAGCAAGAGGCTAGTTAAGGTTTATTTAAATAAATTGGTGATGACCAGGCGCGTTCATTCGCTTCACTCAAGCAATTATTCGAGAAATCTGTTCTAAAGCTCCCTTTGCATAATTTAAATTCTTCTCTTCCAACAAGGGTATTCTTTCCATTAATTGCAGGTGTTGGTGCTTGAATTGCTCTGACGTAGTAAACACTATCACGAGAATAATTCTCATCTTCAAACTCAACAATGCACTCACTCTGGCTTTTGCATGAAAAGTTTTTCCAAGTGTCTTGAATCAATGGGCTCACTGCCTCTCCAGCATAGGACTGAGGTGTAATTTTCACAATCTCGATCCTCTCAATTATGTGTCTTTCATTAGATGGGTTATAGCATTCACCTGCACATAAATACTCCAATCTTTTTGGTGACAGAGAGTCTATTGATTCTACTGGGCAGCCTTCTTGTTGCTTAAAGCTTCCTGCAGCTCTCACTACAAACTTTGGATTCTGGCTCATGGTTATCTCTGAGCCCATAGGCTGTTTGCCGCTAGGAGAATTAACAATATCAAACCAAAGAAGTATTCTGGGGCCACTGGTTCCATAAACATTTTTGTTTTTAAGTGCGGCCCAGATCTGATCATTACTCCGGCCTTCTGAGTGAACGGCTAAAATTCCACCTGGATAAACAAAACTAGATACTCTCTCGCTATCTGGTGAGGCCTCTCCTGGAATAATTTTTGGAAGCTCAGGAAAATTTGGGTCCTCTGCTTTATTCTGGTATTCCCACATCTTAGATTTAACACCAGTAGCAAAGGTCATCTTTCTTCTTTCGTATTGTTTGTATCCAGTGCCAGGCCTGGCAGTGTGATCATCGGTTGAAGCAATAAATCCAAAATTGTATCGCTGAGGAAAATCTTTGCCGTTATCAAAGTTAGAAATGGCTAAAGCATACTGAGCAGACTGCTTGGGGCGGTAATTAAAGGCGGGTTTGAAACAATCAGTGCATTGATCGCAATTAAGCCATTCTTCAGGTTTCGCTTCAGGAAACACCATATTGGTATAAGGCCCTCCAGCGAGAGCATATTTTTTAGCCAGCTCTACTCTTGCGGAACATTCTGCGTCAGACAAACCATCACAACGTTTTTTTTGCAGTTCCCCTGCTTGCCAGCAACATGGAAGAAAGTCCTCTGTGGGCTCTGGGCAGCTCATAGCACCATCTTGCAAAAAATTTGCAGAAGTAATTTCTCTAAATTCCTCGCTATTGCCATGACCAGACATGATCTCCAAAAGAACTTGCTTGCCAGGATCATGACCCTGGTCATTCAAGCGATTATCCCATGAGGTGCCATTTGGCACATGGAACCCCCAAGACTGGCCATGAGGAATAACAATAGGATCTGAGCCCCATTCATCTAGTTTTGTAAATAGCTCATTCGGGGTTTTTGCATACTCATAGCAGTCTAGTGGCAGAGCAGTAGAATCAATGCCATCTTCACAAAAAGGTAGACTGCGAACAGTTTCAAGCAACCAATTTAAATCAGAATACCTTTTAAAGTTTAATGGATCGATCCATCGAGCTTTGACTGCTTGCTGAGTGGTATCAAAAACTCCAAGCCCGGAATTAGGGGTTCTGGAGCCGATAGGTCTTGCGGGAAGATCCTGAATATCCTTAAAAATAACATTTCTATGCCCCCAATGATTTTCTGGCGTAGTTCCAATCTGAGTCCATTCCCATCCAGGAAAAACAACTAAATCATTGGTCAGAGGGTCATCATTGGATACATTGCATTGCTGAACGATCTCTTTCTGTTCTCGCCAATGATCAGGAGTCAAGCTTTCAGCATGATCATTAAAGCTAAAAAAATCTAAATTTGCACAATATCTTGCAAAATCACAGGCCATCGCACTGTCATGAATGCCTTGCAAGCCCATCATGGGTAATTCTAATGTATATGCATCGATAGAATATGTGGTGTGAACATGTAGGTCTCCAAAAAGAATTTGAGATGTGTCGCTAGCAGAATCTTGCAGCAAATTATCCTTCGTTTCAAAAAATCTTGCATCCTGCTGATAGATCGAATCACTAGATCTAGGGGCACCTTCGATGTTACCAGGCGGAACATCTGAACCGCACCCTGCTAAAAATACTAAAGAACAAAATACACTTAAAACTCTGAGATTAATCACCATAAACTGACACTGATCCATATTGGGCAATCAATTGATCCTCAATTTTTTTTCTTTCAGCATTAATATCAAACTTGGCACATGCCCCTTTATTCCATTTAGCATATACATCCTCAAGAGGATCTCCAATGTTTTCTATGGTTTCTCGCACCAACAAACATTTTTCAAGTAAGCTTCCAACCGCTGATAGTTGAATGCTATTTAAAAGATCTTCCATAGAGAGCATGTCTTGCTCCATGCTCAAGGCGTTATTATTATCCAATTTCATAAAGTATCTTTTTTCACTCTTAAATTTTTTCCATGGGATATTCTTTCCGGTATCTGGAGCTCCAGACCTAGCAAAGGATGCCCATGCATTCATCATGGTCGATTGCATTTGATTTCTTAGGTCTCCTTTCGGATAAACAAATCTGCCGATAGGACCAAATTTAAAATCTCCAGTAATAAATGAGATTTCGTAACCATGAGCAGCGCCTACTAAAGATGGAAAGTCAGCAAAGTAAGAGTTCTTTTGATCATCCCAATCAAATCTATAGGAATATAAAGATTGATACCCCGCATTCTCCAGCCCCATTAAAGGCTCATCCACACCTCTAAGTTTCCAGCCCTGAGAACGAGTCTTGACCCATAGCTTATATAAGTCTTCTCTTTTAAATTCTACCTTTGGGATCGGAATAAGTTTTGTGAGTGGAAAGGATGCTTTAACAAAATATCGATTTGCCCCTAACCATAAAGATAGCTCATCTTTGTTAGCACCAGCCATCACAGGAATATTTTTGCTATTAGCTGGATCATTTAAAGCAGCTTGAACGCCCTCTAAGGGAATAACTAGACCATCTCTAGTAACTAGCGGAAGTCGATCGTATGTATCATCTGCAATTCGCTTGTAGGTTGCAAGCAGCTCCTTCCCATTAATAGATCTTAAATAGACCTGATAAGATTCTCCATATTGCTGAGGGTCCTGTAGGTATAGTTTTTTAATGTCTTGGTAGGCCTCACTATTATGCTGTTGCAGAATATTGTCTGAGCCCAGAACATTGATTGTTTGATTGCTCCCATTTACGCCCATGCCTTCTTGCAAGGTGGAACTTGTGGTGTAGCCAGACTGAGAAATAGCTTTATGAAATAGCCCTTGGCTTACCGGAGAAGCAAGCAAAGTTAAGACATTATGCCCTCCAGCTGATTCACCGAAGATGGTCACATTATCTGGGTTGCCGCCAAAGCTGGCTATATTCTTCTTTACCCAACGTAATGCCTCAATAATATCAAGGGTTCCAAAATTAGATGTTTGATCCATACCTTCTTGGAGATCCTGAATGCCTGGATGGGTGAACCAGCCCATTGGACCTAAACGATAATTAATTTTGACAATAACTACCTGCTGCTCTTCTACTAAAGCAGAAAAATCATAGTAATCTTTAATGCCAGATGTATTGCCGCCGCCATGGATCCAAAACATGACTGGCAAGGAATTATTTGAACTATTTTCTGGGGCTTGAATGTCTAAATACAAGCAATCTTCCTGGCCCACAATCCCCTTCCCTGATATTCCTGCATAAATACTTGGCTCTTGCAGACATCCATTTCCATCTTTTGCAGAGAGAATTGTTCCCTGACCTTGGTATGCTCGAGGAGCGCGCCATCTTAAATCGCCAATAGGAGGTAAAGCATATGGAATATCCTCCCATGAAATAACTTTCTGACTAATACTCCCTTTCACAATCCCTGTGGAGGTGCTGACATTTTGGGTATCTTGAATGCTATTGATCCCTGCGCATGAAAGGAACAATATACTGAAAGTAATACTAAGGGGTATATTGAGATTTACAAAAGTATGATTTAGAGTCATGAAGCAATGTTATATTTAAAATATTATTATAGTGCCTTAGCCTAGACTCTAAATAAATATGAACAAATATTTCTCTATTAATTGATTAGATGCAATGATCTGAAAAATTAAATAGCTATGTAGCCTATTATTAGTACGTGTTATTTTCTATATTATTACCATTTATAGATTAATTCGTAGAAATAAATATTATTCTTATGAAAAACAAAGTTGAATCTATCTTGTAATAATGAAATCATTAGTAAATAAGTACAGGAGATTTTAACTATGAACATGGTAGCAACAAAAGAAAGAACAAATATAGAACTTCATAATGAGTTGATTAAAAAAGCAGAGGCATTAATTCCTGTTTTAAAGGCTCGCTCAGATGCCGCAAATGAAGATCGCAGAATACCAAAGGAAACCATAAAAGATTTTAAAGAAGCTGGTTTCTTCAAGATACTTCAGCCAAAGCAGTATGGTGGCTATGAACTAGACCCGCACACTTTTTCCGAAGTTCAGCTCAGAGTCGCCCAAGGCTGCATGTCAACGGCGTGGGTGCTTGGTGTGGTTGGCATTCATCCATTTCAACTTGCTCTTTATGATGATAAGGCGCAGCAAGAAATTTGGGGGGAGGATGTTGATACACTAGTTTCTTCTTCATATGCTCCCATGGCGAAAGTCACTCCAGTGGATGGTGGTTTCAAAGTTTCTGGTCATTGGCAGTGGTCAAGCGGATCAGAACATTGTGAGTGGGCATTGCTGGGTGGCTTAATTTTTCCTCCAGAAGGTGGGGCGCCAGAATATAGGACATTTTTGCTGCCAAGATCTGATTATGAAATTAAAGACACATGGTATTCAATGGGCCTAAAAGCCACTGGCAGCCAAGATGTGCATGTTGATGATGTCTTTGTTCCTGAATACAGAACACATAAACAGTCTGATGGTTTTAATCTTACTAATCCAGGTTATGCGGTAAATAAAAATGATTTATTTAAAATTCCCTGGGGTCAACTATTTGTTAGGGCTGTCTCCACTCCAGCTATTGGTGCAACAAAAAAAATGTTAGAGCTATTTATTGAAGGTGCTAACGGCAAAGCTTCAAGTGATCCAGCTAAATTAGCTGGAGACACTCATACTCAGAGCCTAATT
>Ga0209631_10005781_pt1 | contig 12962 bp, 16 predicted proteins | sample COG_08_FD_184752 | JGI IMG/M metagenome (GOLD analysis project Ga0209631, IMG submission 184752) | Pelagic Microbial community sample from North Sea - COGITO 998_met_08 (SPAdes) (version 2) | ecosystem: Environmental > Aquatic > Marine > Neritic zone/Coastal water | place: Helgoland, sampling... | reverse complement strand
CTTGTTCTTTTTTAATACCTCTCATAGTCATACATTGGTGAGTAGAGTCAATTGTTACCGCTACACCTTTTGCATCCAAAGACTCCATAAGTGTAGTTGCAATTTGCATAGTAAGTCTTTCTTGTGTTTGCAATCTTTTAGAAAATACTTCAACAACTCTTGCTAGTTTACTTAAGCCAACAACTCTTTCTTTTGGAATATATGCAACATGAGCTTTCCCAATTATAGGTGCCATGTGATGTTCGCAATGACTTTGAACAGAAATATTCTTTTGGACTACCATATCATCATAGCCTTCAACATCTCCAAAAGTCTTATCTAAAATTTGATTTGGGTCTTCGTTGTAACCTTTAAAATATTCTTTATAAGCTTTAACCACTCTTTTAGGTGTTTCTAACAACCCTTCTCTGTTGGGATTTTCTCCCATCCAAGTTAATATCGTTTTAAAAGCTTCTTCAGCTTCTTTGTCAGAAACTTTTTTTGTATCTTGTTCAATGTTTGTATCTTTAACTAATTTCATGACACGTTTTATACCCATAAATATGTATTTTTAAAATATTTATTATATTGATATATATGCTACATAATTACCATATATGTTCAAAAAAAGAGAAAATGTTGTTGAAATTGAAGAGGGAAATCTCCTTTCTCCGAAATTTGATAATGATGGATTAATACCTGTCATCACAATGTGTTCAAAAACAAAAGATATATTAATGCAAGGCTACATGAATGTTGAGTCATTAAAAAAGACAATTGAAACTAAAGAGGCTCATTATTTTAGTAGATCAAGAAAAGCTATTTGGCATAAGGGGAAAACTAGTGGTTTTACTCAAAAAGTAACAGAAATAAGAATTGATGATGATCAAGACTCAATATGGTTAACAGTAGATATTGGTGATGGTTCTAGTTGTCATGTAGGTTATCGTTCTTGTTTTTATAGATCTATACCATTAGGTCCAATCGATAATGGAAGAAATATTAAAATGAAATTTTTAGAAAAAGAAAAAAAATTTGATCCAAAAAAAGTTTACAAAAATCAACCAAACCCAACCAAAATATAGAAAATTATGTCTGAAAAACAAATGATTCAAATTAATAGACCTTTTGGTCCCTCAATAGCAAAAGTTACAATGCCACCAGAGATTATTAAAGTTTTAAATGATTATGTTGAAAAAATAATTGGTGATGAAAAAAAAGCAAAAGAACTCGATCACGGCTCTAAACTTGCAGGAAATGTTAAACAAGAATTTATATTGGAAGAGGCCTTTTTAGAGACCTCTGGTTTTTTAAAATTTTTAGGTTTATCAGTTGCTAATTGGATTAAAATTTCAAATAAACAAGAGATCAAAAAATTTAACGTTTTGTCATCTTGGATCGTAAGACAGTTTAAAGATGAATATAACCCTACTCATTGGCACAGTGGACATGTATCTGGTGTGGGATATTTAAAAGTGCCTAAAAATATGGGTGAGCTAAAACAGAAAAATAAAGCAAGAAATTCAAATGGAAATCTAACATTAATTCATGGAGCAAAAATGTTTTTAAGTCCTTCAACATTTTCAATTAACCCTAAAGTTGGGGACTTCTACTTTTTTCCTAATTACATGATGCACAGTGTTTATCCATTTGCAGATACAGATGAGGAGAGAAGATCAGTATCATTTAATGCAATGATTGATGACTCCATTTACGATGTCTATAAAAGCTAATAACTCACAAAAAAATGTACTAGGTGAAATTTTAGAGGACTGCTCTAAGGATCCTTTAACAGGCTGGTATAGAGATGGTTGCTGTAATACAGATGAAAATGATCATGGAGTACACACTGTTTGCGCCAAGGTAACAACTGAATTTTTAGAATGGTGTAAAGAAGCTGGTAATGATTTAATTACACCTCATCCAGAATTTGGATTTCCAGGATTAAAAGATGGTGATGGCTGGTGTGTTTGTGCAAGTTGGTATGCAAGAGCTGTAGAGGCAGGAAAAGGTTGCCCTATATATTTAAAAAGTACTCACAAAAACACATTAGAACTGTTGCCAATAGAAACTTTGAAAAAGTTTGCAATAGATTTATCTTAATTACATATTTCCATACTTTGGACCACCTCCACCTTCAGGAGTAACCCAAGTAATATTTTGTGAAGGTTCTTTTATATCGCAAGTTTTACAGTGAATACAATTTTGTGAATTTATTACAAACTTGCTCACATCATTCTCTTTTTGAATTTCATATACACCAGCTGGGCAATATCTTTGAGCAGGTTCATCAAATTTTTCTAACGTATAATTAATAGGTAAATTTGGGTCTTTTAGCTGCAGGTGAACTGGTTGATTGTCTGCATGATTTGTTCCAGTTAAATACACTGAACTCGTTTTATCAAAAGTAATCAAATTATCTGGTTTAGGGTAATTGATTTTTGGCATTTTTTCTGCAGATTTAAGAGTTTCATGGTCTGCATGTTTGTGTTTTAAAGTTAGAGGTAATTTTCCTCTAAACAGAATTTGATCAATACCAGTAAATATAATTCCTAAAATTAAGCCCCAACTAAAGCTAGGCTTAACATTTCTTGCTTTAAATAGCTCTTCATATAGCCAGCTTTGTTTAAATCTATCCTCATAAATTGATAAATTTTTATTTAAACTTATGTGCTCATGAATACTTTCTGCAGCAATAATTCCACTTTTCATTGCAGTATGAGACCCTTTAATCTTTGGCATATTAAGAGTTCCAGCATCACATCCAATTAGCAATGCGCCTGGCATAAACATTTTTGGTAAACTTTGAAAGCCACCTTCAATTAAAGCTCTAGCACCATAAGAAATTCTTTTACCACCTTCAATTATTTTTTTTATAGCAGGATGAGTTTTAAATCTTTGAAATTCATCGAAAGGGGAAAGATGTGGATTTTTATAATCAAGCCCAATTACATATCCCAAAAAAACTTGCTTATTTTCTGCATGATACATAAAACTTCCACCATAAGTATTGTTGTCTAATGGCCATCCAGCAGTGTGCATTACCATACCTTCTTCATGATTTTTTTCATCTATTTCCCAAATTTCTTTGAAGCCAATTCCATACTGTTGAGGATCTTTTCCTTTATCAAGTTCAAATCTTTTAATTAATTGTTTTCCTAAATGTCCTCTGCATCCTTCTGCAAAAACAGTAACTTTTCCAATAAGTTCAATTCCAGGTTCAAAACTATCTTTTTTGTTTCCCTCCTTATCGACTCCCATATCTTGTGTAGCTACACCTTTTACTGATCCATCATCATTATATAAAACTTCACTTGCTGGAAATCCTGGAAAAATTTCAACACCTAAACCTTCAGCTTGTTCTGCAAGCCATCTACATAAATTTGCAAGACTAATAATATAGTTTTTATGATTTTGTTGAACAGCGGGTAATAACCATGTAGGCCAACTTAATGATTTTGTTTTTCCAAGAAATAAAAATTTTTCTTTACTTACTTTCGTTTTAATTGGAGAATTTAATTCTTTCCAATTAGGAAGTAATTCATCTAATGCTCTTGTTTCAAATACGTTACCACTCAAAATGTGAGCGCCTATTTCAGATGCTTTTTCTAACAAACAAACATTTAAGTTTGGATCAAGTTGTTTTAACTTTATAGCCGTAGATAAACCAGATGGCCCACCACCTACAATAACAACATCATATTCCATTGTCTCTCTGGACATAATCTAATTTTTTACAGATTCTATTATTTTTGTATAGTGTTTAATTTATTTAATTCTTCTAAGAATTGTGGGAGAGCCTCAAAAAGATCTGCTTCTAGGCCATAATCTGCAACACTAAATATTGGCGCTTCACCATCTTTATTGATTGCGACAATTACTTTACTTTCTTTCATTCCAGCCAAATGTTGTATGGCACCCGAAATTCCAACTGCAATATACAAATCTGGCACAACTACTTTTCCTGTTTGACCTACTTGATGATCATTACTTATATAACCAGCATCAACTGCTGCTCTAGATGCTCCAATTGCAGCATTCAATTTATCTGCTATTGATGTAATTAATTTAAAATTATCTCCACTTTGCATACCTCTTCCTCCAGAAACTACTACTCTAGCAGTTCCAAGTTCGGGTCTGTCTGATTTAATTTCTTCTCTTTTTATAAATTTTGTTTGTCCAAATTCCTCACTTGGGTCTACTTTTTCAATAGGTGCTGACCCTCCTGAACTTTCACAGGGATCAAAAGAAGTAGGTCTTATTGTAACACATTTTTTAGTGTCTTTACTTTTTATTGTTGCAAAGGCATTTCCAGCATAAATAGGTCTTAAAAAAGTATCAGCAGAAATGACTTTTGTAATATCACTAATTTGCGAAGTATCTAAAGTTGCAGCAATTCTTGGCATTAAATTCTTACCAAATGTGTTTGCTGAACAAATAATGTGTGAATAATTTTCTGCTAATTTCACAATAACTGGTGCAAAATTTTCAGCAATAAAATTTTCATAATATGTTGCTTCCACTTGAATAACTTTTTTTATTAATGGTAATTCTGAAAGTGCTTTTGCTGCTTCTCCACTGTCGTTGCCAATAATAACCGCATGAATATCATTATCAATTTTAGAGGCAGCAGTTGCAGCATTAAGAGTAAATGGTTTGAGCTCTTTATTATTGTGTTCCGCTATTAATAAAACTGACATTTATATTACCTTTGCTTCATTTTTTAATTTTTGAACCAGTTCTGCTACACTAGAAACTTTTATTCCTGCTTTTCTTTTTGGTGGTTCTTCAACTGAATTTTGCTCGATTCTTGGAGCTGTATCTACCCCTAAATCTGACGCATTAATTTGTTCTATTGGTTTTTTTTTGGCTTTCATTATATTGGGTAATGAAGCATATCTTGGTTCATTTAATCTAAGATCACATGTCACAATCGCTGGAACATTTATTTCTATAGTCTCAAGACCTTCATCTATTTCTCTTGTAACTTCTAAAGATTTATCTTTTACCTCTATTTTAGATGCAAAAGTTGCTTGCGGCCAATTAAGGAGTGCGCTCAACATCTGTCCTGTTTGATTACAATCATCATCAATTGCTTGTTTACCCATAAAAACTAAATCTGGTTTTTCTTTTTCAACAATTTTTTGCAATAATTTAGATACTGCTAATGGTTCTAAAATTCCATCCGTTTTAACAAGAATGCCTCTATCCGCTCCTACAGCTAAAGCTTTACGAACTGTTTCTTGAGCTTTTTCATCACCAACACTAACGGCTACCACTTCTGTGGCTTTGCCAGACTCTTTTATTTTTACTGCTTCTTCTATTGCATTATCATCTGGGGGGTTGGTTGACATTTTAACATTATCTGTAACCACACCAGTTTTATCTTCTTTAACTCTAATCTGAACATTGTAATCAATAACTCTTTTTACAGCGACTAAAATTTTCATTAAGCTCTCAATAATTTATTTTCAACATCATATGGACTTTCTTCTAAAATTGTAGCCTCATACATTTTACCCAATATATCAACTTTAAGTTTTTCTCCAACGTTAGCTAATTCTGGTTTGACCATTGCTAGTGCAATTGATTTATCTAATCTAAAACCATACTCGCCTCCTGTTGCTCTTCCAATCACTTTATCATTTTTATAAATTGGATTATTCCCTAACACATCGGAATCTGTAGTATTATGAATTTCCAGGGTAACTAATTTATTATCAAAACCTTTTTCTCTCCATTTATTCAAAGCTTCAAGTCCAATAAAATTTCCTTTGTTTGGATGAATAAATCTGTCTAAACCCGATTCATAAGGTGAATATTCAATAGATAATTCAGTACCTACAAGTTTATATGATTTTTCAACTCTTAAACTATTCATTGCTCTTATACCGAAAGGTTTAATATCTAGTTCTTTACCAGCTTCCATTAATTTATCAAAAATATGGTTTTGGTATTCAATTGGATGGTGTAATTCCCAACCAAGCTCACCAACAAAGTTAACTCTCATAGCGTTGACTGGAGCATACCCAACATTTACATTTTTTGCAGTTAACCATTTAAAGTTTTCATTTGAAAAATCATCTGTTGAAACTTTTTTCATTAAATCTCTTGCTTTAGGGCCAGCAACAACAAGTACACCTGTGCTATTAGTTAAATCTTCAAATATAACTGTTCCGTCAGTTGGCATCCATTTTTGTATCCAATCATGGTCTAATCTTAAATTGGCACCTGCTGATACTAGATAATAACTATTCTCGGCTTCTTTCATTATTGTAAATTCAGAGTGAACACCTCCTTTAGTATTTAGCGCGTGACACAATCCAATTCTTCCAACTTTTTTTGGTAATTTATTTGCTACTAAAAAATCTAAAAACTCCTCTGCTTTAGGTCCTTTAATTCTGCATTTTGCAAAAGCTGTCATATCTAAAAGGCCAACATTTTCTTTCACATTTTGACATTCTTTTTTAATTGCCTCAAACCATTTAGATCTTCTAAAAGACCAATCATCTTTTTGTTCCATTCCATCTGTTGCAAAAAAATTTGGTCTTTCCCATCCAAACTTTTGTCCAAATACTGCACCAAGATCTTTCATTCTTTCATAACAAGGAGAGGTTCTTAACGGTCTTGCTGCGGGTCTTTCCTCATCAGGATAGTGTGTAATAAAGACATGGCTATAAGCTTCTTCGTTTTTTGCTTTTAAATAAGATTTGGTTGCATAATTTCCATAACGTCTTGGCTCTACACCAAGCATATCTATTGTTGGCTCACCATCAACTATCCATTCTGCTAACTGCCAACCAGCACCTCCAGCAGCTGTTATTCCAAAGCTATGCCCTTCATTAATCCAAAAATTTTTTAAACCCCAAGCAGGTCCAACGATTGGATTGCCATCAGGCGTATAACAAATCGCTCCATTGTAAACTTTTTTTACACCAACTTCACCAAAGGCAGGAACTCTGTGAATTGCTCCTTCAATATGTGGTGCAAGTCTATCTAAATCTTCTTGAAATAATTCATATTCAGAATTTTTTGATGGTCCTTCAACATAACAAGCTGGAGCGCCATCTTCATATGGACCTAGAATTAATCCTCCTGCTTCTTCACGCATGTACCATCTGCTATCACTATCTCTCAAAACACCCATCTCTGGAAGTCCATCTTTTTTTCTTTTTTGAATTTCAGGGTGTGGTTCTGTTACAATATATTGATGTTCCACTGGTATGACAGGAATATCTAATCCTACCATCTCTCCTGTTTGTCTTGCAAAATTTCCTGAACAAGAAATTACATGTTCACATTCAATTGAACCTTTGTCAGTTTCAACAATCCAACCATCTTTATTTTGTTTCATAGCCATGACTGTTGTATTTCTATAAATCTCTGCACCCATATTTCTTGCACCTGTTGCCAATGCTTGGGTTAAATCAGCAGGTTGAATATAACCATCTTCAGGATGTTGAATAGCTCCAACTAGATCATCCGTATGACATAAGGGCCAAATTTCTTTTACTTGCTGGGGAGTTAAAAATTTAACATCAACTCCAATTGTTTTTGCTACTCCTGCATACTGATGATATTCATCCATTCTATCTTTTGTGCTCGCTAAACGAATATTTGATACAACACTAAAACCGACATTTTTTCCTGTTTCTTCTTCTAATTTTTTATAAAGATCCACTGCATATTTATGAAGTTGTCCTACTGAATAACTCATATTGAAAAGTGGCAATAATCCTGCTGCATGCCAAGTTGAACCTGATGTTAATTCCTTTCTTTCAACAAGAACAACATCTGACCAACCTTTTTTTGCCAAATGATAAAGTGCACTAACACCTACAACTCCACCACCTACTACGACTACTTTTGTTTTAGATTTCATTAAGCGATTCCTACTAAATTTTTATTCATAACGAAACAAAAATGTATCTATAGATATCAAATTGAGCTTCCTAGTGGGATTGGGGTCGACACCATAGTTGTTAACCAACAATCTAGTAAAGGTCCTTCAATTGTCAATTTTTCAACTTGCCAATTGAATTTATGATAAATTTTTTCTTTATCTAATATAACCACTTCAAATTGAGCCCATTTGTCACTTCTACCAAGCTCTGTTATGGTGTGACTTAAATGGTTTAAAAGCATTTGATAGGAATTTCCTTTAATCATCATTTTAAAATTTGGTAATGGACCTGTATTTTTTTTATTATTTGGATGAGCAAAATTCCAAGTTTGCTCTATTCCGCTATCTTTAAACTTACTGTCATTATTCATCAAACCTACTAATTGTATTTTTACGACTTCGGCAGGTGAAATTGAGTTATTTGGAGATAATAAATCAGCTCTTGAAAATGAAATACTGCAGAAAAAAAATATAAATATACTAAAGATTAAATGCAGTTTTTTTAACATCTTTAAGAAAATCTTCTCTTTTTTTATCACTGACAAATGGTACTGCAAAATATCTTCTATAATTAATATTATAAATGCCGCACATATGAAAAACTCCTCTTTTTAATCTTCTAATTGGTAAATTTAAAAAAAATGTAGTGATTGCTAATCTTGGTGATCCATAAGTGCAAAAAATAATTGCTTTTTTATCTTTAAGATTTCCAATTGGATATCCATAATTACCCCATAACTGTTTGAATTTAAAAGCCCAGGGTGGTGCAAGAACTTTATCTATCCATCCTTCTACTATTGCTGGCATTCTAAAATTCCAAATAGGTGCAATTAAAACAATCGTATCACAAGTTTCTATTCTTCTTCTGTGATCTAAAACTATATTGTCTGGCTCTTCACCAGCAAACACTGGGTTAAATTTTTCTTTGTAAAGATCAACCGTGTCGACCAAATGTCCTTTTTCTTTAGCAGTTTTAATAAAAGTATCTCTGATAGCTGCATTAAATGATTGGTCATTATAATGACCATAAATTAAAAAAATTTTTTTCATTTCATTTAGATAATACTATAATGTCACATTTAAAAGCATTAAATAATAATTATTTAAAGTTCATGATTAATTATTTAGTTATCGAAGGTTCTCATCTAAACCCCAATGAAATGAAAACAATCGATAAAAAAACAAAAAAAGAATATGGTCCATTTACAAGCAAAGAAGACGCGGAATCATTGGCTAAAGCATTAATTCAAAAAAATATAGATGATTTTTATCATCGAGCTTGGGTAATAAAAAACTATTAATCTAATTTTGATTTTGTAAAACTGGAAAAGCCTGACGTACTTTTAAGAAATGTTTTTGATATTCCATTTTAGTACATCTATCTTCAATATATTCAATTTTATTTCCTTCAACAATTTTTTTTGCTTCTTCACTTCTAATTCCTAGTTGTAGCCATAGAACTTTTGCTCCTATATTTACTGTGTCTTTTGCAATATCTAATGCCTCTTTTGATGGTCTAAATACATCAACAATGTCTATAGGTTTTTTTATATCTGTAATTTTTGCAAAAACTTCTTCACCTAAAATTTTTTGACCTTTGGCAGATGGATTGACAGGATAAACTTTAAATCCATACTTTTGCATATACTTCATCACAATAGTGGATGCTTTTGATGGATCATTACTTACACCAATCATTGCTATAGTTTTGTATTTTGAAAGAATATTTTTTATATCACTCATTATTTATTATTTTTAATTTTATCTTCACAAAATATTTTTGCTTCCTTTTGAGTCATTGGCTGATCTAACTTCTGACTGCCTGCAATACAAGCATCTGTGGCTCTTTTAAAATTATGATCTCTAAAATCTAAAACAACATAGAGACCAAAAATTATAAAAATGACAATCAAAATGTTTTTAATTGTCATTTATTTTTCCATTTAGGTTTTCTTTTCTCCAAAAATGCAGAAATACCTTCTTTGGCATCCATAGCCATCATATTTAACGTCATCATTTTACTGGTGTATGCGTATGCTTTTCTCAATGGCATTTCTAACTGTTTATAGAAAGCTTGTTTACCAATTTTAATTGTAAGGTTTGATTTCGAAGCAATTTTTTTGGCAACTTTCATTACTTCAATATTTAATCTAGATTTAGAAAAGTGGTCATTAATTAAACCTACATCTTTAGCGTAATTTGCTTTTATTGGATCTCCTGTTAACAACATTTTCATCATTGGTTTTCTGTTTATTTTTCTACTAACAGCAACCATTGGCGTACTACAGAATAAACCTATATTTACACCTGGTGTTGCAAACAAAGCATCATTAGTACTATAAGCTAAATCACAACTTGCAACTAACTGACAGCCTGCTGCAAAGGCGGCACCATGCACTTTTGCAATCACTGGCTTTCTTCCCTCAACAATTTGGAGCATTAATTTTGAGCAAAGATTAAACAGTTTTTGATATTTTTTTCTAACTTTTAAACTTCTTACTTCTTTAAGGTTATGACCAGCAGAAAATCCTTTTCCAGCTCCCTCCAGAATTATTACCTTAATGTTTTTATCATTATCAAGTCTTTTAAAAACTTTAATTAAATTATTAAGATTTTTTGTAGACAGCGAGTTATATGTTTTTGGGTCATTTATGATTACTCGAGAGATATCTTTTTCTTGATTAATAATTTTAATATTCATCCTGATTTATTTGAGCTTACCTTCTTCTCTCATTTTAGCTCTTATTTTTGTAGCAGATATTTCTTGAATTTCTTTTGAGAGTTCAATTTCTTCAATTTTATAACCCACTCCCCTACCATAACAGATATTTGTAATATTTGGGACCATCATAATTTTAAAACGTCCCTCAAATTCAGGGTTCAATCTATCTTCGATATTTTTTTTAACTGTTTCAAAATCAAATGGGTTATCATCAACACCCTGAACATCTCTAATTTGAATACATACTTGCCCTGTTTTTTTTATAATTTCTTTGAATAAAGTATAATGACCATCATGAAATGGTTGCCATCTTCCTAGCATTTGTGCTGTCGGTTTCTTATTATCCCATACATAAGACATTATTTTATCTCCTTTAATATTTTTGGTGCCCAATTTTTAGCATCTTGTGTGGTAACATGAAAGTCATACTTGACCGGATTTACAAACATTTTATTAGTATCATCGAATCTTCCTTTTTTTATTGTATCAACCCAGATAATAAAATCTGCTGGGAATAAACTTCTAGCTTCAGGTGTTGGACAAATGAAGTCAGCAACAACATAATTTCCCTCATTTTTTAATTTAATTGCAAAGTCTGCCATTCTTTGTGCTTGTCTTTTTCTTCCTTCTTCTGAAAAATCCCAATCATTAGCTTCTTTTCTTACTTCATCAGCATTTAATCTTTTTGCATTTAACATTGGTCCTAACTCATTAGCCAAAGTCGTTTTTCCCGATCCAGGTAAACCCATTATAAGAACTATTTTCATATTACATCAAATTATTAGCTACCCATTTATGAAACTGATGAGTTGGTTGGTCCATTACAGATGAAAAATTTCCTCCATTATAGACTGGAGAGTTTCTTCCGTCTTGCATTCCTTCAATTGCAGATATATCTTCTAACATAACATCCTTCCAAAACCTTGCATTTTCTTTTCTTAAACTTTTCAATTCTTCTCCATTAGCGCTATCATTTCCAATATAATACATTTGCATATGTTCTTTTGTTTTATTAATTGAAAGTGGTTCTAACCAAAAAACATAAAAATGATCAACATGTAAACCAATCATAACATTAGGAAATAATGCTATATATTCTGAATTTTTTAACCATCCTTTATCCCAATTAGGAAAAGTATCAAATTTTTTATTGCCTTTCATTGTGGTATCATATTTTTTACTTCCTTGACCTGCAAACCTATTAGGTAAACCTTGAATATGATAATGATCATTAATGTTAGAAACTTTATTTAATTCAGGATGTATGGTTGGTAAGTGATAGCTCTCACAATAGTTTTCAATTGCAAACTTCCAGTTACATTTAACCTCAAGATTAAAATATCCATGATCATTTGAATGCACTATTAGTTTTTGATCTTGTTTGCTTAAAAATTTAGACCATCTTTGCTCAAGGGGTTTAATATATTCATCAAATTCAATTTCGTTAGAATTGATGTTAACAAAAATAATGTCCATCCATATTTTTGTTCTTACACTTTTTAAATTACTTTTGTCTTTATCAAAATTTTTTGATTGATGGATATTCAAGCCTCCAATATGAGGTGTTGCTACTAGGTTTCCTTCAAAATCATATGACCAAGAATGATATGGACATCTAATTACATTTTTCAGTTTGCAGGGTTTATCCAAAAGTTTATAACCTCTGTGGCTACAAACATTGTGAAAAACTCGAATCATCATATTCTTGTCTCTAACAATTATTAGAGGAATCCCGAGTAGATTGTATGGTTTAGTGTCACCGGGGTTTGGAATTGAGCTGCCTACTCCAATCACAGTCCATTTATCATAAAAAATCTTTTTCTTCTCATAGGTAAAATAATCTTCGCTTGTATAGCACTCATTTGGAAGCCCATTTGCAGCCTCAATTGGCCTATTAACAGCCTCTAATTTTTTAAGGTCTAGTATTTCTGTGAGGGTTTTATTTTTATAATTTTGGTCCACAAAAAAAATTATCATGAGCATCATTTTTGGCAACAAATTTCGAACTGTGACGATTGTTGAATTTCTTTGACAGCTTTTTTAAAAAGGATAATGATCTGGAAAATGAATTTTTCATTAGAAATTGGTCCTACTACAGACCTTGAAACAATTCCGCCAGTAAGTGATGTTTATATTACTATGCTGCCCGGTGGTGATTATAAAGAAACTGCTCAAAAAGCTGTGGAACTTGTAAAAAGAGGGTTTAATTCTGTTCCTCATTTTCCAGCTAGATCTATACATAATGAGGAAGAGCTAAAAGATTATGTATCAAGATGTAAAGATGGGGGTGTTACGCAAGCTTTGGTAATTGGTGGTGGGAGAGAACCAGTAGGAAAATTCGATAGCTCGTTTCAACTT
>Ga0209631_10005778_pt1 | contig 12966 bp, 9 predicted proteins | sample COG_08_FD_184752 | JGI IMG/M metagenome (GOLD analysis project Ga0209631, IMG submission 184752) | Pelagic Microbial community sample from North Sea - COGITO 998_met_08 (SPAdes) (version 2) | ecosystem: Environmental > Aquatic > Marine > Neritic zone/Coastal water | place: Helgoland, sampling... | reverse complement strand
GGCGCTCCGAGTCGAACGAAAGGCGCTCTTAACGAGACCTCACTGCTTTTGAAGAGCAGGACGCAGACCACCGCGCTGACGCCACCACCCGACATGCTATCAAAGTTGGCGGCACCGGGGCTACGGCGCTGGCTTGATTGAATTGATTATTTCTACAGCTGAAAACTGAGGATAAATGGCCAAATCAGGACCGACGAACCCAGCAACTTCAAAGACAATGAACCCGCTCAAAAAGGCCTAACCGGATGCCCAACAGCCGCTCAGTCGGCCTGTGGCTTAAATTGACTTCAAGGGTTGGATCGATACCCAGGCTGACGGCACTCGGGTGACCGCTCCGCCCTATCCTCTCGATCATGAACTGACCTAATGCCGTTCAAAACTGATTGGCAAATGAGTCATACCTGATATAAACGTTGAATTCAGCCATTGCGGCGTCTCGAGAATTTTAATGTTTTTGAGACGGGATATCACTTCAATCAAAATTGCATCGATCTCAAGTTTTGCGAACCACTGCCCGAGGCAAACATGGTGCCCACCCCCAAAGGCGAGATGACGCGCACCGCCGCGATGAATATCAAGGTCATGGGGCCGATCAAAGACACGAGGATCACGATTGGCAGCGCCGTAGTACATTACGACCTTATCTCCGGACTTCATCAAAATGTCATGGAGTTTAAAATCTTGGGTCAGGGTCCGGCGCATATAAATGACAGGAGAGGTCAAACGCAGTAGCTCATCCCGTGCCTTCGGCATCATTGCGTCCAAATCAGCGGCCAATCCACCCCACTGCTCCGGGGCATTGAGCAATTCGTAGAGTCCTGTGCCGACCAAATTTCGGGTGGTGTCGCCACCAGCATCAACCAACAACATAAAAAACAACAAGAACTCCTCGTCGCTGAGCTTTCTACCGTCGAGCTCAACGCTCAACAATTGACTGGCTAAATCATCGCCAGGTCTCGCACGTTTTTCCTTGATTACACTGAGACCATACTCGAACATCGCGCCAACCGCTGCAGCACCGGCGCCCTCGGGCAAGCTCGCGGGGTCCGAATGAATCACCTCTGTCAATCGATACAAATCACGACCGTCGGTGAGTGGCAGACCCATTAAGTCTGCAATCACGAAACTTGGCATTTCACCGGCGACTTCGTTCATAAATTCGCATTCACCGCGATCCGCCACTGCATCAACGATGCGGGTCGCGAGGGCCTTAATCCGGCCCTCATACGCCTTCGCCGGCCCCTGGGTAAAAGCGCGAGAAATCAGTTTGCGATAGCTGGTGTGCTCCGGCGGATCCATCATCAGCATCATTTGGTGCTCCCCGCTGAGACCACCCGCCCCTGCTGCTGGATCTTGGATCATGATCGTGGGAGATGAGGAAAAAACCGCGGCGTTGCGACCGATGTCATAGACATCCTGATACCGAGTCACGGCCCAGAAGCCTGGCCCATTTGGCTCGTCATGCCAGTACACCGGCGCCTCGGCCAACAAGTGATCGTAAACCGCTGCCGGATGCCCTCCTTTAAAAGTCTCCGGATCCAGAAGATCAATATCCATCATACCCTCCTTAAAATCAGTGTCAGAGAACCCTGCTCGTGCTGGTTAAGCCGGGTGCCGAGTGGCCAAACACTCAATTTCGCCAGCACCCTCATGTACCTCACCAATGATGCGTGCAGCGTCATAGCCAGCCGATCTTAGGGCGGTAAGGTGCTCAGCGACCCGCTCTGGCGCACTGGCAATCAATAGGCCTCCGGAGGTTTGCGGGTCAAATAGGAGCTCGCTTTGGCCCCAAACCCGGTCATCCGGTGACTGACGGAGCAAAACAACCCCGGCGGCGCGGCGGTTATTTTCATGAGCCGTGCTGACAATGCCTTGCTCTGCGAGAGTGTTAAACGCGCCGGGCAAGACCGGAATTTGGTCGAGCCAAAGCGTCGCTGAAAGCCCCGGCCCGTCTAACATCTCCTTGAGGTGCGCTGCCAACCCAAAGCCCGTGACATCGGTCACAGCGTGGACGCCATCGCAGGCAAGGGTCGGTACCCCGGCTCGATTTGACAACAACATCGAAGCCACCGCTGCATCAATCCAGTCCGCTTGGGTCAGGCCGCGCATCTCAGCGGCGAACAGCGTACCGGTACCCAAGCCTTTCGTCAGGATCAATTGGTCACCAATCCGAGCGCCTTGAGCGCGCTGAATTCGAGATCGATCAGCCCAGCCAGATACGGACAGCCCGATATTGAGTTCTAAACCCTCTGAGGTGTGCCCTCCGACTAACTGCCCACCTTCCAGCTTGATTTGCTCAAGGGCACCAGACATCACTTGCTTCAAGCTGCATCGGGTAACGTTCTCCGATGCATAAGGCAAAGTTAAATTAACCAGCACAGGCCCCAAAGACCCAGCCATCGCATAGACATCGCTCGCTGCATGGACAACGGCGATACGGGCATGCAAATAAGGATCATCAATAATCGGCCGAAAGGCATCGACGGATTGAATCAAGACTTGATCCTTGGGCGGCACCACCACCGCCGAATCGTCCAGCACCAGCTCGCCCGCTGGATCGAGCTCCGCAAGCACTTCAGTAAGAATGCTCGAAGCCACCTTGGCGCCGCACCCTCGGCACTGCATGTCCGGGTTTAGGCCGCTCAAATCATGCTGGGACGGGTTGCCCGACATTGCAGGAAACTGCTTCAAGCCATCTAAAAACCTAAAATCAATCCATCGCTTGAGTCGCCACATCCAACGATTGCTCAGCCTTAAGCCCCGGCGATAGCCAAGGGCTGTTTCGCCGCCTAGCGAGATTAATGACAAAAACGACCGCTGCGCACGGAAGGACCGCAAGGGACGTCCAGACATCAGCGCCGATAGATTCTCAAACAGCACCGCGCCCTGTCGAACCGAATAAACACCCGCTTTCGCCCGAGCCTGACCCTCAACATCCGCACAATCACCAACGGCGAAGACATTCTTGTGGCTAATGCTCTGAAGACAGTCCGTCACCGCAAGATAGCCCGCCTCAGTGACTTTTAACGCGGTGCTCGATAACCATGGCTGGGGCTCTGCACCCAGCGCGCAAACCACTGCGCCAACCTCAAGTTCCCTCCCCGTGCCTGAGATCAGTCTGCCGTCTCCATAGCGTTCCGCCATGAACTGGGGCACGAGCTCAATGCCTGAGGTAGCGAGTGCTTGGATCAGGCGCCGCCGCACACCCGATCCCGACTCGGGCAAAACCTCATGCCCCTCAAAGCAGAGATAAAAACGTGCCTCAGAAGCCGGAGTCGCTTTCTGCATGGCGCCCAACCGATGCCTCAGGGCAAGGGCCAACTCAATACCCGCAGCGCCGCCGCCGACAACAGCGACAGCTTCGCCGCGGCGATACGCTGCGTCAAAACCAGCGGCGTGCTCCATAAATCCGCGAATTGGTTTGACAGGGATGGGGGGAATCCCCTTGCCAAAGCACTCAAGGGATTTTGAGGCACTGCCCACATTCACCGACAAGAGGTCATAACTGATGCCTGGGCGATCATTGAAAAAGATCTGTTGAGACGCAGCATCGACATTGACCGCAGCACCCACCATAAAATCGGCACCCGCAAATTGACACAGAGGTCCGAGATTGATTTGCATGTCATCCGTCGAAAAATGTCCACCAATAACCCCGGGCAGCAGACCGGAATAGAGCGCGCAACGATCTGGGTTGAGCAAAGTCACCTTGAGACCCGGTATCGGGTCCATCCCAAGTCGCTTTAAGAACACGAGGTGCGCATGTCCTGCCCCGAGCAGCACAAGATGCTTGGTTTTTACATCGCTCGGTTTCACGGCTTCGGTTGGAGCTGCTGCGCGCAATAGTCGGCGAGCAATTTTAAAGATGCTTTAGCCTCGGGCAATCTGCCGGAGAGCACTTGAAATACGTGGGGCAGGTCATCCCAAACTTTAAGTACAGCGGATCCATCATGCTCGATGATCCGATCGACCAGGTCTTCCGAGTCTGACCGAAGTATTTCTGTGCTGCCAACATGCACCAAAACTGGCGGCAGACCAACAAGGTCGCCGTAGATCGGTGAAGCCAACGGCGCCAGCGCATCTCTGCCTTGCAAATAATGATCCGCCCAAGCGACAAGCACGGATTTTGATAGCACCACATCCGCGTGCTCATTGGTCTCGACGCTTGCACCGCTTAGGGATAGATCCAGCCAAGGGGACAGCAGCATCGCCGCAGCCGGCGCAGCAAGCCCAAGGTTCTTAAGATTGAGCAGGGTTGAAACCGCGAGCCCACCACCCGCTGAGTCACCCCCAAGGATGATCTGGCTGGGCTCAAATCCTTGTTCCAGTAGCCATTGATAGGCCTGAAGCGCGTCATCAACAGCTGCGGGGAATGGATGTTCAGGTGCCAACCGGTAATCAACCAAATACACCGCAAGATCCGCCATCTCTGCAAGCGCTGCGGCCAGGTCACGGTGGCCGGGGCTTGCGCCCAGGACATATCCGCCGCCGTGGAAGTAAAGCAGGGCCCGGGTGCGGGTTGATGATTTGGAGGAAATCCGCTCGATCTTGAGTCCGTCTATCTCAACCACAAAGGACTCAATCGTCTCCGGCAAGGTCTTCACCTTACTGGGGTCAGAGCCCATGCGCCGACGAATCAAATCAATCTCTGCGCCCTGTCGTCGCAGCAATGGCTTGACCGTATGCCGCATTAAGAAATTAATAAACTTTGTTCGTAGACTCACAACTACACCCTGGTACTTTCCTGCCTGTCAAAGGCTATGATACACCCTTCCTGGCCTTTAAGGCGGGCGGACAGTCATAGGTCGAGCGATGCAACCCCTTTCTCCCCAATCATCTGATCAGGCGCAAGTCGCGCGAGACGCCCATTGGTGCCTAGAGAGCCCACCACTGGTTAAAGCGTCTGAGCAGGGTTTTCCAGCAGCGGACTGGTTTCAGGCCCTTCGCCTTAATGGCACCGACCCCACTTGGCCTGCTCCTGATGACTGGTCCCGGTTTCGCTTGGGTATTCAGTTTGAGCGACTCTGGCATTGCGCCATTGACGCCTTGGCCGATCACACATTGGTGGCCCACAATCTGCAGGTTCACGACGGTGGTCGTACCCTTGGGGAATTTGATGCCCTGGTGGAGCACGAGGATCAGCTTGAGCATTGGGAATTTGCGGTGAAATTCTACCTCGGCACCCACGATCTCACGGCGCCGCACCATTGGTTTGGCCCGAACCCCCAAGACCGACTTGATTTAAAGCTGAGCCATATGCTGCAACATCAAATGCAACTCGGTTCGACCCCTGCAGGTCATCAAGCCGCTTTCGCCTTGGCAGCCAGAGGCATCGACTCAATCCGAGGCATCATAAAGGGCCGACTGTTCTATCCGCTTTTGCCAGAGGCTGAATTCGGCAGGGATTCGCCCAATGCTTATCCGGACTGCATTCATCCGGGCCATCTCCATGGCTGGTGGCTACCGATTGAGACTTTTTCATCGCGATTTTCCGGGCAAAGCCTTCGCTTCAGAATCCTCGAGAAAAAGCATTGGCTTGCGACCCTCCCGACAAGCAACCGGAGCGATTGCTTGACTGTCGATGATTGTTTGGAAAAGCTGACCCATGAAAATGAGCAATATGCCCACGCCATTGCTGTTATTGATCTCGCGGGCAATGAGCTCAGCCGAGGTTTTCTGGTAAAACCCGCCTGGTCAGCGGCCGTCACGCAAGATTAATCCTCTGCACAGCTTTTGAGTCGAGCCCAAGTAATCGGCCCCAACAAATGGGTTAGGTCAACCCGGCTTCCTTCGTCACATTGGCAACTGCTCAGTCTTTCATTTGCTGTCGCAGCTAGCTGACCTCACCGGAATCCTCCGAGGGATTTTGGATATCTTGGAACTGCAGGTCATGTAGGGTTTTATACAGCCCCCCTTGATCGATCAACGCTTGATGCGAGCCATACTCGCGCACAACCCCCTGCTCCAGCACCAACACGTGATCGGCTTCCTGTATGGTCTGAAGGCGATGAGCGATCAAGATACTGGTTCGCCCCTGCATCAAATGTCGGAGGCCGTCTTGAATCAACATTTCAGTTTCTGTGTCGATGCTGGCGGTGGCTTCATCCAGAATCAAAATCTCCGGATCAGCAGCCAAAACTCGGGCGAAGGCCAATAACTGACGCTGGCCTTGAGAGAGGTTAGCGCCGCGCTCAACCAACGGCGAATCATAGCCCTCGGGTAAAGCGGCAACAAAAGGATGCGCATTCACTGTCTTGGCAGCCTCAATGGCCCGTGCTCTCGTAATGCCAGGGTCTGACAGAGTGATATTGTCCAAAATTGACCCCGAAAAAATATGGAAATCTTGGAGAACAACGCCAATGCGTTTGCGCACGGCCTGGGACGGTATTGCTTGCAAATCGATGTCATCCAAAAAAATCATGCCGTCGGGAAAATCATAAAAACGCCCGAGCAAGCGAATCAACGTACTTTTACCCGACCCGGTCGGGCCGACGATCGCGAGCTTCTTCCCAGGCTCGATCACCACGCTGACATCTTTTAACACGGGTGTGTCTCGCTCATAGCCGAAATTAACGCTGCGAAATTCGACGCGGCCCTCCAATCGATCAGGGAGTTCAACGGGCTTGTCCGGTTCTCGAATCTGCTCATCCCAGTCCAAGGCTTGGAAAATTCGCTCACCGCTTGCCATGGCGCGGAACAAGACATTGAGCTGTTCGCCCAACAGCACAACCGGTGTAAACAGCATGTTCATAAACCGTGTGAACAAAATAACCCCACCGAGTGACATCTCACTTTGGACCACTGCGCCCCCACCATAGTAAATAATGATGCCCAGACCCACCGACGCTAAGGAGTCATTAAAAGCGCCATAGTAGGTTGTGAGATTGATGGACCGGAACTCTTGATTCAAATTTTCGGCGTTGATTTTAGTGTAGGCGGCTTGGTTTCGCTCCTGGCGCTGACTCAGCTGGACCACCTGCATACCGGATAAGTTTTCCTGCAGATATTGATTGAGCGAACTCACTGAATTACGAACCTGTCTGAATATCTCCCGGGTAGCTTGGCGAAAAAAGTAAGTCGCTGTGCCAACAATTGGCACCAACATCAATAAAATTAGGGTTAGTTCTACACTGGTTGACAGCATGATCGTCAACGCGACAAAGAAAGGGACAAATTCGCCAACCAAGCTACCCAGACCTCGCAACATCTCATAGAGCGCCTCGATGTCATTGGTGACCCGCGTCATGATACGGCCCACCGGGACACGGTCGTAAAAAGAGCTCGGCCGGGACTCCAGATGAGCAAAAAGATCTTGGCGCAAATCTCGAAGGGCTTTAACAATGGCATCGATCAACGTCAGTCGGTGCCAATGACCTAACACGCCAACCAGCGACATCAGCACAAAAAATAACCCCCCGGCAACATACAGAGCCGGCAAACCAAAGGCTGCCTCGAGTGATTGCGTCAGTTCGATCAGACCCAGATCCGGCATCGGGCTGTCGGTATCGCCAACGATGATGTAATCCACAAGGACGCGGCTGATGACAACTTCCATCAATACCGCCGCAAAACTCGCGGCCAAGACCAAAACGGCACTGACCCAAAGACTGAGTTTGTAAGGCACCAACCAGGTCAGAATCCGGGTTAGCAGCTGAAAATTAAGAACCGCACCCGAAAGCTCTGCGTCAAACATCGCATGATCTCGTTCAGGAGCCTTCCCAGGGTTCTTTTGATCCGATTCAACTGAAACATTCATGCAATGATTTCCGTCTCAGGGACGTTTTGCCCCTGGGTCTGAAGCCGCTCCAGCTCAGCGTAGACGCCACCTGCAGCGAGCAATGCCTCATGAGAGCCCGACTCAACCAGCTGCCCTTCTTCAAGTACCAAAATACGATCGGTGTGACGCAGCGTCGAAACTCGGTGGCTGACTAAAATCGTAGTCAATCCTGCTCGCAACAGTTTTAACCGGCTTAAAATATGCTCCTCGGTTTCGGTATCCACAGCGCTGAAGCAATCATCAAGGATCAACACCGGCGCATTACGAATCAATCCCCTGGCCAGGGTCGCTCGCTGCTTCTGCCCTCCGCTCAGGGTCACGCCCCGCTCACCGACAAGCGTCTCCATCTGCTCGGGGAAATTCAATACGGTGTCTCTAAGCGCCGCCGAATCAGCTGCATCCCAGATACGATCGAGTTCGCGCTCGGGATCGTCGTAACTGATATTGGCGCCCAAGGGTTCTCCAAAGAGAAATGGATCCTGCAACACTTGGGCAATCTGCGAGCGTAACTGAGTCAGCGGAAAATCTTGGATAGGGACCGCATCAAGATTCAATTGCCCTCCCGAGACATCCAGCATCCGAGTACACAACTTGAGTAGGGTTGATTTACCCGAACCGACTCGTCCAACAATTCCAATCGATTCTCCTGGGTTGATCGACAAACTAATGTCTGACAGCGCAGGGGTAAGGGCGCCAGGATAGGTGTAGGAGACCCCCTCAAAGACAAAGTTGCCATCGATCTTTGCTGGCGCGGATCCGCTGGGTCGATCTGCGATTTCTGGTTCAGCGTCAAAGACTTCGCAGAGCCTGACGACACCGACCTTGGCCCGGGCTAACATCGTGATAAAAAATCCGGCCATGCGAATCGGCTGAAGCAACATATTTAAGCAGGCTAAGAAGAAAATCAGATCGCCCACACTGAGCTCATTGATCATGACCAAATGACCGCCGTAGATAATAATCGCCAGCTGAGCAAGTGCCGTGAGCCAAGGGGTCCAGGCCGTCATCAAGGAATTGATACGTGCCTGCTCATAAAAGGCCTCGGCATATTGATTGTTCGTTTTGAAAAATCGACGGATTTCATTTTCTTCTTGGGCTTGCGCCTGGACGGTGCGGATTCCACTTAAGTTTTCCTGGGTGTGTGCCGCCAATTCCGATAAGGACTCTTGGACGACCCGAGACGATTCCGCCATCTGACTGGCGACGTATTGCGCGTACAGATACAAAACGGGCAACAAAGGCAAGATCAGTAATGTGAGGCTAACGGACTTAAACAGCATCGCGGTCATTCCGAACAAGGGTGCATACACCATAATCACCACTTGGATGAGTCCGAAGGCAATGAGCCGTTGAATCAATGCAATATCTTGAACCGCGCGGGTCATCAGATCCCCAACACCGATCCGAGCGAAGAATTCAGGGCCTTGCCGAAGCACACTTGAAAACAGCTGTTCTCTGAGGTCAAAGGAGACGTACTGGCCCACCCGCCTAAAAGCTCTGCGCGCCCGAGATACAAAGATAAACCGGAGCATCACGGCACACACAATGCCAATGACGATTTCTAAAATTGACAATCCGTAGGGCAGTGCCTTGTCTTGGATCAGCGCACCAATCCCGTCAATGCCGAGAGCAACCAGGTAATAGGTGCTGACTTCAAAAAAACGCGCCAGAAAGAAACCCACAAACCCAACCACCACCTGCCACCGATACCGGCTGATGTAGGGGATGAGGCGTAGTAACGGTTTCAAACGGGGTTCCTGCTTTTTTTTGCTCCGCCAGTATGCCACAGTTTTTCGGGCTACACCCTGTTCAAATCGCTGCCCCTCGAATGCGGTTTGCCGATGGAGTGAGCCGTCAGATCGATATCCTTCGAGCCTATAGCCACCGGCCTATAAAGCCTTGCGCTGGGGAGCGAATAATCTGGCAATTGAAGGCCCCAGAACGCTAAAGAGGCTAAGGGGCGGTCTAATGGCGACGCCGCTGGGGAGAGCCAACCAACGCCTGATCAAGCCTCTCGGTTTGGACTGCTTTTTGTTGAGTGGCGAGTATTGACACAAGCCCTTCTTACGAAAGCCCTTCTTACGAAAGCCCTTCTGACCAAAGCCCTTCTGACCAAAGCCCCTAGGACAAATGCCCCTCTGAAAAAAGTCCCTCTCACGCAGGACCTTCCAGCACAAGCCGCAAATTCGCTACCGGCAAGACCGCTTTAAATGCCAAGTCTTTGGTACGGAGGCAATGCGGGCAGAAGGCCTATGCTGGTAGGACAACTGGGCAAGCAACAGCGACCATTGAATTCATGAGGTGACCAAGGGGTGTCCATCAGCGTCGATGGACGTTCTTAACAAGCCCCCAGAATTTTGCCAAGCGGATCTTCTTCGAACGGTTCTTCATATCGACGTAAATTTCTCGTCATTGGGTAATCTAAAAACAACGCCTCTATCGATGGGCCAGCGCCCATAGGCCCGCCCATCTCAGCCATGTTCGAGATCTTAGATTGCGCTCGTTTCCTTGGACTGTGCAGGCGCTGGCTGAGCCCTGGCTCTGGCCGAATCACCTAGCACCTACAATCTGCGTCACATCTTCGAAGTCACATCAATTTTCATCAGCGATCGTTTGAACTCCTAAGGCATTTTTGAGGACCTTGGCTGAGCCAACGGACTGCAAAATGGTTATACTGCTCATCGCCCGCTTGAAGCGACTGAGATCGAGAGACCCATGTCATCAGAAACAGCCAACCAAAAGCCCCTTAAGCAAATCGGATGGGTTGTCCTTCTCCTTGCTTTTACCAGCGGTTTTATCATTATGTCGGTCGAGCTGCTCGGTGGCCGTATCCTCGCGCCTTATTTTGGCAGCAGCATTTACGTTTGGGGCAGCATCATCAGCATCTTTATGGTCGCGCTCTCGGTGGGGTATCTGATCGGCGGGCGACTGTCGGTCAATCGACCCAATCTCCGCCGATACGGGCTCTTTTTTGTCCTGGCCGCTTTGGGCCTGCTGCCGATCGTGTTTTTTGCCAATCAAGCCATGGATGCAGTTTTTATGGCCATCGATGACCCCCGGTACGGCTCATTACTCGCCTCTACGCTGTTGTTTTTTATTCCAACGGCCATTTTGGGAATGATCGCGCCCTATTCTGTCCGACTGATGGTAGACAACACCGAACGCAGTGGCCAAGTCGCAGGTGGACTTTACTTTATTTCAACTCTGGGAAGTGCCCTGGGCACCCTGCTGACCTCGTTTTATCTCGTGCTCTGGTTTGATATGAATACGATCCTGCTTGCTATGGTCTCCATATTACTACTGGCCGGCGTTTTGGCCTTTACCCTTGGCAGCAAACGCTCATGAGCCGCGGATACCTTATACTCTTAGTGGCGCTCATCTCTGCAACACCGCTAACAGCCGATGTGATACACCGGGAAAAATCGATCTACAGAAACATCGAGGTACAAGAATCCGGTCGCGATCGCTGTTTGGTATTCGCCCAACGTAGCGATGACCGCCGACAGTCCTGCGTTAATCTCAAAGACCCCGATCGGGTTGTGTTCTCGTACGTGCGGATGGCCTTCGCTGGCCTGTTGCTCAATGAGCGACCTCGCTCGATTCTCATTGTTGGACTGGGCGGAGGAACCCTGCCAACGGCGCTCGGTGATCTGTATCCCGAGGCAACCATCGACGTTATTGAAATCGATGCCGCCGTGGTTCGTGTCGCAGAAGCCTACTTCGATTTTAAAGTCACTGACCGCGTACAGGTCTGGGTTCAAGACGCGCGAGTCTTTATCAAACGCGCGGGACGTCGGGGCGATCACTACGACCTCATTATTCTCGATGCTTTCACCGGAGAGTACATCCCGGAGCACTTGATGACTCGCGAGTTTCTACAAGAGGTGCGATCCCTGCTGTCGGACACTGGCGTCTTGGTCGCCAATACCTTTTCTAGTTCCGATTTATATGATTATGAATCAGCGACTTATAGAGACGTTTTCGGAAAATTTTTTAATTTTAAATTACCGGCCAGTGGCAACCGGGTCGTGATTGCAAGCCCCAATCCATTGCCGGACACCGAGGCCTTGCGTGCAGCAGCCAGCAGACTCTCGAAACCTCTTAGCCGGTTTGGTGTGGCCATTGACTCTTTTCCGCGCTTTCTGACGACTCGAGCTGATTGGGATGAAGACGCGCCTGTTTTGACCGATCAATTCTCCCCGGCCAACTTACTCAAAAATCGTTGAGAATTACGCATAAGTCCTTAAGAGGCAGAGCATATCGAGGACCGCGTCACCTTTAGACGCTGCCTCAATCCCTCATGAAAAGCCTCGAGAGCGCTGCACCGATACTGAGCTTTCACCAATCACCCGTCGTTTCTTTTACTCAGCCCATCTCCCTTCCATTTGGATTAGGCTGTTCGTGGTTGGACGGATTCGGCTGATACCCGAAATTTGATAGATCCGCGCATCAGAACATCTTGATGTCATCGTTAGTGGCCGCGGCCACCAGGGTCATCGTTTACAGTGACGAGCCATGCCGTGCAGGCGCTCAACCTCTTGAACCGAGCCTCTCAAGTCAAAGGGCGCCCCTTCAAAGACTGCCGTTCAAAAGATTCTAGGAATAGCGAGCCGACCTACCCTGGGATATTACTGTCGCGTCATTCGAGTCCCGGATTCCATTAAATCGACTTACCGTGCTCTGCCCAATAACGGTCCTTCAGCAATCGCTTGTAAAGCTTGCCCGTGGGGTGTCGAGGTAATTCCGCCTCGAAATCAACTGATTTTGGACATTTGATATGCGAGATATTGTCCCGACAAAACTCAATCAATTCGGCGGCAAGTTCAGGCCCGACATCAGACCAATCTTTGGGCTGGACCACGGCTTTCACTTCTTCTCCAAACTCCTCATTGGGCACACCAAACACGGCAACATCCATCACCTTCGGATGGGTTACCAGGAGGTTTTCCGTTTCTTGGGGGTAGATGTTGACCCCACCGGAGATAATCATAAAGCTCTTGCGATCTGTCAGGTAAAGGTAGCCGTCGGCGTCTAAATAGCCGACATCCCCAAGGGTCGACCAGCCCTTTGAATGCCGGGATTCGGCTGTTTTTTCAGCATCGTTGTGATACTCAAAGTCACCCCCTCCCTCGAAATAGATCGTTCCAGATTCACCCACACCCACTTCTTCTCCTGATTCGTCACAAATG
>Ga0209631_10005769_pt1 | contig 12978 bp, 12 predicted proteins | sample COG_08_FD_184752 | JGI IMG/M metagenome (GOLD analysis project Ga0209631, IMG submission 184752) | Pelagic Microbial community sample from North Sea - COGITO 998_met_08 (SPAdes) (version 2) | ecosystem: Environmental > Aquatic > Marine > Neritic zone/Coastal water | place: Helgoland, sampling... | reverse complement strand
TCGATGCGCTTATTAACAACGCATCAGCTTTTTTCCCCACCCCCGTTGGCAAAGCAACACATTCGGATTGGGAAGAATTGCTTAACGTGAACCTGAAAGCGCCATTCTTTCTATCCCAAGCCTGCGCACCGTCACTGCGCGAGCGCCAAGGCTCAATTATCAATCTAACCGATATTTACGCGGAAAAGCCCCTTGCGGGTCATCCTATTTATTCAGCTAGCAAGGGCGGATTACTCTCATTGACGCGCTCGCTGTCTCAGGAGCTCTCTCCAGGCATTCGTGTCAATGCGGTAGCGCCCGGCGCGATTCTTTGGCCAGAGGCCGGAGAAAGTGAAGAAGTGCAAACGGACATCATCTCGCGAACACCGCTCAAAAGATTAGGCGATCCGCTCGACATCGCCCAAGCCGTATTGTTCTTGCTACGTGATGCGCCATTCATTACAGGTCAAGTGATTAATGTCGATGGTGGCAGAACTGCGATCCCCTGACTGAAACCTGCTTAAAGCGTTAACGGCGCTTCAGTCAAGAGTGCTTTCTTGGGCGCAGGTGTCTTATCCCATAACGTGCCAAGCGTCTCGCCTATGACGGGATGGACCATATGAGGCAAAATATCGCTGAGGGGTTTCAAAACATGAGCGCTGTCAAGGATTTCCTTTCTGGGCACATCGAACCCGTCGTCATAGAAAATACCGTCGCCGTAAAGCAGCAGATCGAGATCAATGGTTCGCGAAGACATTTCATCTTTTGATCGCTCTCGTCCCAATCGGTCTTCAATCCGATGTAACTCGCTCAATACATCTTCGATACCGAGATCCGATTGATAGGTCGCCGCGAGATTTAGGAAATAAGGCCCTTTGAATCCAACCGCTTCGCTTTTAAACACAGACGAAAATATCGCCTGCGGGTAACGAGCGCGAATCTCATTAACTGACGTCCGGATATTCGACTCGCGATTAATATTGCTGCCGAAACTAACCGCGATTAAGGTCATTTAGATTTGCCCGCGCTCAATTTCTACGCCGACATCTTTCGCGCCAGTCACCGCGCCGCGCTTATTGATCTTAACCCGGCAGCCACTTACACCAAATTCATCCGCCAGTAATGTGGCAATCCCCTCTGCGAGTCGCTCCACGAGATTCGCTTTTGTGGCGATAATGTACGCACTTACTTTTTTTGCAACGTCCTTGTAGCTGAGCGTATCCTCAAGCTGATCCGTTTGTGCCGCTGCGGAAATATCCCAACCCATTTCCAGATCGATAATAAGTTTTTGCTGAATTTGCCGCTCCCATTCCCAAACGCCAATCACACAAGTCACTTCTAGCCCCTTCACGAAAATCTTGTCCAAGCTATGCTCCTTTAACAACCAAACTTATATCGGTAACGAGTTTATACTTTAGTTTAAACAACGACGACAAACACAACAGACACGCTATGACATATTTCTTGTCCGCAATCGCAGGTTATCTTATTGGATCCATCTCAAGCGCTGTAATCGTCTCTCGCCTCATGGGACTTCCGGATCCTCGCCAGGCGGGCTCTGGTAATCCCGGTGCAACCAACGTGTTACGCCTCGGCAACAAACTCGCTGCAGCCTTTACCCTGCTCGGCGACATTCTTAAAGGCGCAATCCCGGTCCTGATTACCACATCGCTTACGGCTGACCCCATAGCTGTCGCACTGGCAGGAGCCGGTGCATTCTCCGGCCACCTCTTTCCCCTCTTTTTTGGTTTTAAAGGCGGAAAAGGGGTCGCAACCGCGCTAGGTGTATTTGCAGCGATCAACCCATTTATCGCACTCTCCCTTGCGCTAACCTGGCTGTCAATTGCGATCATTTTTCGGTTTTCATCGCTTGCTGCAATCATCAGCAGCGTCAGCGCACCCCTTTGGGTCTGGTGGTTTGATTCCAGTGACGTCTATATTCTTTTGGCGTTCGCACTGGCTATCATTCTCGTCTGGCGACACTCGGAAAATATAAAACGCCTGATCGCGGGTACAGAATCAAAAATCGGAAAAAAATCTTAATTCGCAGTGCGCTTCAGCGGCTCAAGGTCAGCCAGACTCCAGCGGGGTCGAACCGAAAAATCAAGATCCTGACGATTTCCGCCTTGAAGTCGAAGGGTGCCGGCGTATGCGATCATCGCGCCATTGTCTGTACAGAACTCAGGACGAGGATAAAAAACTTTTTTCCCCTCAGTTTCCGTCATCTCTTTTAATCTTGTTCGAAGGAGCTGATTTGCGCCCACACCTCCGGCCACAATCAGACGACGGCGACCCGTTTGATGAAGCGCCCTTTTGCACTTGATCACTAACGTATCAACTGCGGCGTCCTGAAAAGCAGCGGCGATGTCCGCAACCGTCTGTGAATCAATATCACCCTGTGGAACCGTATTCCGGGTAAACGTCTTCAACCCGCTAAAACTAAAATCAAGCCCAGGACGATCCGTCATCGGCCTCGGAAACTTCCATCGATCCAATCGACCTGTTTCGGCCGCTTTCGCGATCGAGGGTCCACCGGGATAACTTAAGCCAAGCAGTTTTGCAGTTTTATCAAATGCTTCGCCCACCGCATCATCAACGGTGCCGCCCAAAAGTGAGTAGCGTCCAATATCTACCACATCAACTAATAACGTGTGCCCGCCTGAGACCAGTAACGCAATAAATGGAAATGACGGTGGTGCATCTTCAAGCATAGGGGCAAGTAGATGGCCCTCCATATGATGAACGCCAACGGCCGGCACCTGCCACGCCCACGCAAGCGCACGCCCAAGCGATGCGCCTACCAGCAATGCGCCTGACAACCCAGGTCCTGCCGTATAAGCCACCCCATCAATCTGATCATCGGAAGTTTCAGCAACTTCCATCGTTTTCCTCACCAGCGGCTGCAGCAACTTGACATGATCGCGAGCGGCCAACTCCGGGACAACGCCACCATAGAGCGCGTGCAGCTCGACTTGAGAGGCTAAACAATGAGCCAACAATCCACGATCGGTATCGTATATCGCAACACCCGTATCATCACAGGAGGTTTCTATTCCGAGAACTTTCATATCGAGCCTGGGTTGGAATCCAAATCTTCGCGGGGTAAATAGCAGAAAATAGGCTTTAATTATAGATTCTTAATAAATAAAACGGGTTGCTTCCCCAGACCCCAAATGTCCGACTGACCTTAATTTCTCAGCCAAATCAATCCAATTCAGTCGAATTTCGCAAGGCGTGTACTTTCTGATCGCAAAACATTAGACTACCCGACCCTTTTGATTAATTTAGTTCCGATTTATGCCATCAGTAAAAGTTCGACCAGATGAGCCGTTTGACGCCGTGTTGCGTCGTTTTCGTCGCGCGTGCGAGAAAGCCGGTGTTTTCACCGAATCGCGAAGCCGTGAGTCTTATGAGAAACCAACGACCGTCAAAAAGCGTGCTGGCGCAGCGGCAGAGAAACGTGAAAAGAAGCGTCTTGCAAGACAAAATCCTTCGCGAATGAGGGCTCACTGAAGTCCCTGACCTCGCCGCCGCAACGTTTGCGGCCCTTAAGATCGTGAATCCCCTTAAAGATCGCATCGTTTCTGATATGAAGGACGCGATGCGGGCGAAAGATGCCGTCCGTCTCGAGTCCATAAGATTATTGCGCGCTGCAATCCAACGTCGTGAAGTCGATGAGCGCATCGACCTGACAGATGAAGATGTTGTCTCTGTCGTTCAAAAAATGGTCAAACAAGGAAAGGACTCTATTGCTCTTTTTGAACAAGGCGGAAGAGAGGATCTGGTTCAAAAAGAAGCTGCTACTCTGGCAGTTCTCGAAACTTATCTTCCCGAACAGCTTGATGAGCAAGCGCTCCTGATCCTTATCGAAAAGGCGGTATCCGAATCCGGCGCCCAAACCGTGCGTGATATGGGAAAAGTAATGGGTCTGCTAAAACCGCAAGTCCAGGGGCAGGCGGACATGGGTGTTGTAAGTGGCTTAATCAAACAAAAACTATCCGACTAGTTTTGAGTCTGTCAAAAACCTCAGACCCGCCGGAAACGAAACACGGCGTAGAGCATCACACTTAAAACCAAGATCGCCATCCCCTGATGGACTGCCGCCAAGACAACCGGCACATGAAACAGAAGCGTCGTTATTCCCAGCGTTACTTGGCCTACCACCGCGAGCCCTAAAAATACAGCGATCAATCGTTGCGCCTGAAATTTCGGGTGTCTCAAAACACGAAAAACAAAAATCAACGTGAGCAATAAAGTAGCTATCGCAAGAAGGCGATGATTGAACTGCACCGTGGGAATGTTTTCAAAGAAATTTCGCCAAGCCGGTGTCAGCACAACATAACCGGGCGGAATCAACTTCCCCGCCATTAGCGGAAATGTATTAAAGGCGTGACCCGCTTTCAGTCCGGCCACAAAACCGCCTGAAAGGACCGTAACGGACGATAAAATACCAAGCCCGATAACCGCCCGCCGGAAGACAGGCGAAACGATCTGCGGGGGCTTTCGTTCCAACAACGCGAATACCACCCACAACATATAAAGAAACACGAGAATGGCGGTACCCAAATGCGCTGTGAGTCGATACTGGCTCACGTCTGGATTATTAACCAGCCCACTTTTGACCATATACCACCCAAGCAACCCCTGAAGCCCGCCCAGCACAAACATCGCGACAAGGTGGGGCGTCATCCGTCGAGTCAGATATCGCTTGTACCAAAGCCAAAAAAATCCGAGTGCAAATACGAGTCCGATGGTCCGACCCAACACCCGGTGCGCCCACTCAAAATAGAAAATAGTCTTGAAGGCCTCAAGCGACATGCCCTTATTAATTTTCTGATACTCCGGATATTCGCGATAGTGATCAAACTCCTGCTGCCATTGATTTGCACTGATAGGTGGCAAAACGCCCGAAATGGGCTCCCAACGAACCATAGACAAACCGGAATCGGTCAACCGGGTCACACCACCCAATAGAATCATACAAAAGACTAAAGCGCAGCAAATTAGAAGCCAACGGGCGATCGCTTGGGACGCCTGACGACCTGCCAGACCAAAGGGCACGCAAGAAACAGGAGAACGATCAACAGATGATGAACTTAGATTTTTCAAAGTCAGTAGCGTTTTTTTGATCAATTAGGTTGGATACCAGATTTTATACTTTTGAATGCTAATATTTGCTTAGTAAATTCAGCGTGATCAAAAATGAGTGGCAAGATACCTCGAGAATTCATAGACGATGTGCTGGCTCGCACAGACATCGTCGAAGTAATCGGAGCCCGGATCTCGCTCAGCAAAGGGGGGCGTGATTTGAAGGGTTGCTGCCCTTTTCACAATGAGAAAACGCCCTCTTTCACCGTAAGTCAGACCAAACAGTTTTATCACTGCTTCGGCTGCGGTGCGAATGGAAGCGCGATCGGGTTCCTTATGGACTTTGATCAACTTAGCTTTCGGGAAGCAATTGAAGATTTGGCTGAAAGCGCCGGACTCGAGTTGCCTGACACCGGCCCTGCTCGCGAGGATGATGGCCTGATGCCGGCACTGCTCGACACACTCGCCAACGCCAATCGTTTTTTTAAAGAACAGTTACGTGATCGCGATATTTCTAAAGACGCGGTGAACTATCTAAAAGAGCGCGGCCTTTCCGGTGAAATTGCAGCACTGTTTGAGCTTGGATATGCGCCGCCGGGGTGGGACAGCCTTTCCAAAACGGCTGGAGACGACAAAAAAACGATGGATCTGATGGCGAAAGCTGGACTCACCGCTCGAAAAGACAATGGAGGCTTTTATGATCGCTTTCGTTCTCGAGTGATTTTCCCCATCCATAATTATCGCGGTCAGGTTGTTGCGTTCGGCGGCAGAATCCTTCATTCAGGAGAGCCCAAGTATTTGAACTCACCCGAAACCCCTGTTTTTCAAAAAGGCTCGGAACTGTACAACCTTCACCGGGCGCGATCACCAATCTCAAAACTCGGCTATTCGCTCGTAGTTGAAGGCTACATGGATGTTGTTGCGCTTGCCCAAAACGGAGTCGAAAACGCAGTTGCAACACTCGGGACTGCGACAACAGAGCGGCATCTGCACCGGCTTTTTCGACTCGCGCCGTCGATCGTATTTTGCTTTGATGGTGATCGAGCGGGACGCTCGGCCGCGTGGCGCGCACTTGAAAACTCTCTGCCTGAGCTTGCCGGTGGTCGACAAATCAGCTTTTTATTTTTACCTGATGGGGAAGATCCAGACTCATTGGTGCGAAAAGAAGGCGGTGAAGCATTTCAAAAACGCGCAACCAAAGCAACTTCGCTGCCCGATTTTCTTTTCAGGAAAATCTCGGATGAGACTGACCTCAGCCGCCTTGATGGGCGAGCGCGCTTGGTGGAGCTCGCAAAACCACTGCTCGCTAAAATTCCCGAGGGACCACTTCGGGAACTCATGAACCAGCAATTGCGCGAAAAATCAGGCGTGCAATCTTTAGAAAGTGACAATGAACGCGCGACCCGTCGGGTCTCCCGCAATAACCGGGCCACTACCCAGCGGCTGAGCCCAATGGCGACCGCCATTAGCCTAATACTCCAACGACCTAAATTAGCATGTCAGATAAGTCTTCCAGAAAATCTGAGCATGCACTCGGAGGTTCGCGGGTTCTCACTACTCGAGCGTCTTTTTGGTATCGCGCTAAAACAGCCAGACATTACGACGGGCGTGATTATCGAACGCTTTCGAGATACGGAAGACGGGCCAACACTTGAAAAATTGGCGGCGAAGGACCATTTACTTGAGCAGGATGATTTTCTGCCGTTTTTTACCGAAACAATCAACACGCTTGAGGATCAAGCACTCGGTCAGTCCATCGAAAATCTGGTCTCTCGCGCGAGTCAAGAAGAGCTTGATGAAGCCTCTAAAACTGAGCTTTCAGCGCTTTATACGAAACGACAAAATCTTCGCCAGCAACGCTCTGAAAGCTAGTTCTCAGTCTAGAAGAGGCTCATTCGTGGTATAATAGGAGGGTTTTCCGCTGTTTTTTTCTAAATGCCTAATTCTTCGTCAGGGGGAACTGTGTCTGTAGATACCCAAAGCCAACAATCTGAACTCAAACGGCTAATTATTAAAGGTAAGGAACAAGGCTTTCTTACCTACCGAGAGATCAACGATCATCTCCCTGAGGATATGAACGACACGGATCAGATCGAAACCGTTGTCAACATGATCAACGATTTGGGCATTGAAGTCTATGATGCGGCGCCTGATGCGGACACACTGCTACTGAAAACGGCTAACAGTGATGACGAAGAAGTTGTTGAAGAAGCTGAAGCTGTTCTAACAACTGCCGTCGAGAGCGAGTTTGGCAGAACAACTGACCCCGTGCGCATGTATATGCGAGAAATGGGCACAGTGGAATTACTCACCCGACAGGATGAAATTCGCCTCGCAAAACGAATCGAAGACGGCATCCGGCAGAGCGTGAGCGCAATGGCGTCTGCGCCTGTGATCGTCACTGAATTAGTCAGCCTTGCCGATAATGTTGAAAATAGCAAGATGAAACTCACTGAGCTCCTGGTGGGTTTCGTCGATCTTGCTGCGCTTGAAACCGAAGAAATCCCTCAGCCTGTAATTCCCGGTGCTGATAATAATTCGGGTTCCGATGATGACAATGCAAATAATGTGCCGCAAGGTCCTGACCCGGAGGAAGCAAAAGAACGTTTCGACCGAATTCGAAAAGGACTTAAGAGTATGGAGCGCTGCCAGAGTCGTTATGGGCTTGGCGCACCACAGATGGAAAAACATCAGGAAAAGCTATCGCTTGAAATGATGGAGATTCGACTTGTCCCCCGACAGACTGAGTACCTCTCTGCCGTAATGCGCGAAATAGTTGATGAAGTTCGCTCAATCGAGAAACAAATCATCAAAATCTGCGTTCAACGCGCTCGCGTCACTCGAAAAACGTTTATCTCGAAATTTGTAGGTCGGGAATCAGAGGCCTTTTGGATTCGCAGCATGATGCGAGGAAAAGAGGGCAATAAAGATATCCTGAAAACGCATGCGGACGAGCTTGAAAACTTCCGTATCAAACTTGAGCATTTGGAAAACGTAGCGGGTCTGAAAATCCATCAGATCAAAGAAGTGAACCGCAAGATGTCAATCGGCGAAGCGAAGGCACGACGTGCCAAAAAGGAAATGATCGAGGCGAACCTTCGTCTGGTGATATCAATCGCAAAAAAGTACACCAACCGAGGACTCCAGTTTCTTGATTTGATTCAAGAAGGAAACATTGGCCTGATGAAAGCGGTCGACAAGTTTGAGTATCGAAGAGGTTACAAATTCTCAACGTATGCGACCTGGTGGATTCGTCAGGCGATCACTCGCTCAATTGCCGATCAGGCCCGCACAATCCGAATCCCGGTTCACATGATTGAAACGATCAATAAACTCAACCGGGTGTCGCGTCAAATCCTGCAGGAAAAAGGTCGAGAGGCTCTCCCGGAAGAACTCGCGGAACGCATGGATATGCCCGAGAACAAAATACTAAAAGTGCTCAAGATAGCGAAAGAGCCCATTTCCATGGAAACGCCCATCGGTGATGATGAGGATTCGCATCTTGGTGATTTCATTGAGGACAAGAACATCTTAGCGCCAGAGGATGCGGCGCTCACGACTGGATTAACGAGTGCGACTGACTCGATCCTTAACAGTCTCACCGAGCGAGAGTCTAAAGTCATTCGAATGCGGTTCGGTATTGGTCTTAATACAGATCACACCCTCGAAGAAGTGGGCAAGCAGTTTGACGTGACCCGAGAGCGCATTCGACAAATTGAAGCTAAGGCCTTGCGAAAAATGCGTCACCCCACCCGATCTGAAAAGCTCCGCAGCTATCTGGACTAGTGTTTCTTCGCAAAACCCCGGGCCTTGTCCCGGGGTTTTTTATTCTATAGACCTAAGGATCATGGCCAGAATTGGCCACTATCGTTTATCGATAAAACCGCTTGGCGGGGCGAACGAGCAGCGTTGCAATAAAGCCCAATACGGCCAAAATCGCTGACCAAACCGCGACTCGATACATCATTCGCCAGAGGAGATTGGCTTTTTTTGTGATCGAAAAATCAGTCACGAAAATAGTTTCGCATGCACCATTTCCATTGTCTGTTCGAGAGATACTGGTTTGTCGGTCAAACCCTGTTGCTTGATTTTGATAATTAGCGAGCACCCCACTAATACGAACCTCATCTCCCGGCGCGGCACGCATAATGAGGCGATGCAAATCGATATTGTCAGTCAAAATATGATTGTTTGATAATTGATCAGCCCTGAACTGCTTGCCTGTCTGCCGGTCTGGTATCTGAAAAAAACAAGTCCAAGGACCACTACTGTATCGCAGCTTGCGAAACACATCAGATTGCACATTTGTACCCCATACGACACAAAGATCCTTGACGTTAAGAAAATCTTTCCACTGGCGATGATGGTAAATATCACCCAACGAACCGCTTTCATAATCCGTCACAACCACTCCACTCAGACGATAATTAAACAGCGGGGTTATCGTATAGACCTGATCATTAACCTGCGTTTGAAATGACGCTTTGTCTGTGAGGGTCTGGAGCGGATCTGATAGGACCGCCTCACTGAAAAACTCGGGCCCGGGCAACTTATCTTTTTGAAAAAAAGACACGCCCAATGCAACGACCGCGATCACAAACACGCCCTTAAAAATACGTTCCAGTTGATCAAAAAACACAGGCCGCGTCTCTGTCCGGCTCAGGTCAGTTCAACCTTGTACTCCTGAATAGTATTTCCGCCATCCACGACCATCAGTTGTCCTGTGACATAGCTGGCCTCTTCACTCGCCAGAAATACCACCACATGGCCGACCTCTTCAGGAGTGCCGGGTCTTCCCACAGGAGTAAACTGACCCGCGATCAACTCGTTATCTCCACTTGATCCGGTATGGATCCACCCCGGCGCAACACAGTTGACGGTGACGTTCTTTGATCCAACCTCGATAGCGAGCGAACGCGCCATTCCAAGCATCCCCGCTTTCGCTGTACCGTAGACCGTACTGCCGGAGATTCCAACGACCGGGCCCGTGACCGAAGAGATATGAACCACTCTTCCGTATTCCTGATTCATCATTGATGGCAAAACAGCGCGGGTCATCAAAAACGCACTGGTCAGGCTCATATCGATCCCATAACGCCACTTTTCATCGCTCACTTCATGAAAAAGAGCGCTAGGCTCGTCTCGACCAATCTGCACCATTCCCGCGTTATTCACCAGAATCTCAACGGGTCCGAGGGCGCCTTCAACCCGGGCGTTAAGATCGGCAACCGCAGTGGCATCCGTCAAATCGGCCGCAATACCCACCACGCCGCCCTCTTGCCCACCGAGTTCCTCGCAACGTTCCTGAATGCGGTCCGTGGTCGATGTAATTGCTACCCGAGCACCTGCAGCGTGGAGCAACTTTGCTGTTGCAAAACCAATACCATCGGGGCTTCCTGCGCCCGTCACCAGTGCTACCCTGTCTTTAACACCTGTCATCACTCACTCCTTGTAAGCCGGGGACATTGTTACCCTTTTTTGATGAGCGGTAAGTTATCGCCGCGACAATAAAACGATTATCCAGCTCTTTTATACCACCGAAAAGACAACAGAGCCCTAGATTAAACGGAAATTAATAGATTGATCTTTGTCATCAACACGGCCCTATCGGAGACAATTAAATTCAAAAAATATTCTTCAGCTGGCGAATATTTATGGGATGCTTCATGTTTCGGCAAGACAACTTATGCTTGATATCAGACACAGTGATTATTCCCTAATGAGAAATCTTCAGATGCCTGCTAGGATTGAGACTGAAAAATAAAGCTAAACCTATAGCCCCTTGGGCCCGCACGAAACCTTTACATCCAGCCCAAGAAAATACTATTCCGTGACCGAGCCAAATTCCGCATGAGCAAAAAAGATAAGAGTAAAGAACAAGGATTCAGCACGCGGGCGATTCACGCGGGTTATAAGCCAACGAGCCACAACGGCGCTCTCAACCCACCGGTCTATCTCAATGCAACCTACACTTTTGATTCAATCGCAGAAGGCCAGCAGCGCTTTGCCGGCGAAACATCCGGGTACGTTTACGCTCGTGTCGGTAATCCGACTCAAACCGTTCTTGAAAAGCGTTTAGCAACGCTCGAAGGCGGCGAAGCAGCCGTCGCGGTTGCATCGGGAATCGGGGCTATTACAGCGCTGCTGTGGACATTTATAAAATCTGGCGATGAGATCATCGCAGATAAAACACTGTATGGCTGCACATTTGCTTTTATGGAGCACGGGCTCTCGCGTTTTGGCATTCAAGTGAACTTCGTTGATCTCACAGAAACTGATGCACTTGCAGCGGCGATGACCTCTAAAACCCGTTTTGTATTTTTTGAAACGCCCACCAACCCGAATATGCGGATTATTAATATTCAGGAGGTGACCGAGTTAGCCCGTGCCCATGGCGCCAGAGTGATTGTTGATAACACCTATGGCACACCTTATCTTCAACGACCCCTGGAGTGTGGAGCAGATTTCGTGGTGCACTCCATGACTAAATATCTAAGCGGACATGGTGATCTCATTGCCGGCGCCATTATTGGGTCTGCTGATGATATGAAAAGCGTGCGCTCAATTGGCCTTAAGGACATGACGGGAGCCGTTCTCTCAGCATTTGACTCTTTCCTCATACTTCGTGGCATCAAAACGCTGGAGTTAAGAATGGAGCGTCACTGCGAGAGCGCGCTCACCTTGGCCCGTCAGATTGAAGCCCACCCAAACGTCAAACAGGTTTTCTACCCCGGCTTGCCATCGCATCCACAACATACGCTCGCCTCTCAGCAAATGAAAGCATTCGGGGGCATGATTGCCCTAGAGTTAAACGGAGGATACGAGTCAGGCGTACGATTTATGGATGCTGTTCAGTTAGCCCAACGCGCAGTGAGTCTCGGTGATGCAGAAACACTGGTTCAGCATCCGGCGAGTATGACTCATAACAACTATACCGATGAAGAACGCCAAGCCCACGGCATCAGTCGGGGTCTCGCTCGAATCTCGGTTGGCCTTGAGAATATTGAAGATCTTTCGGCTGATATTTTGCGTGCGCTTGACCAGTCATCCGAATAGCAAAAGAATCTAGATATGATCAAAGAAGATTGTCATCAAAAAACGAGAAATCTGGAAAATAATTATGGAATTTAGCAGTGACATCGGCACCGTCCAAAGAAGGATGGCGCAAACCCAAGAAGGTGTTGGACGTCGTAAAGCGACTTTTGAGGCCCTCAATATCGCTGCCGGACAGCATATTCTTGATTTGGGCTGTGGTGGCGGTCACCTACTAAAAGATCTTGCGCTCTCGGTTGGGGTTAACGGCCGAGTGGTAGGCCTAGATCCAAGTGATAAACAAATTGAAGCGGCGCAAGAGTATTGCAAAGGTCTTGATAATGTTTCATTTAATCTTGACTCCGCTGTCAAACTTTCTTTTGAAGACAATGCGTTCGACGCTGTCGCGTCTATTCAGGTGCTTGAATATGTAAAAGACGTCGATAGCGCTCTGGCGGAGATCAGTCGCGTCATTAAACCAGGCGGACGCCTCGCAACCGTATCGGTGCTCTGGGATCACTGGCGATTTCATGGGCCTGATCCGGTGCTCAATGACAGGATGCATGAGGCATTCAAGGCGCACTGCTTTCACCAGATGCTCCCGCTTGAAATGCCCAAAAAGCTTGAGCGCCATGGGTTTATCGGCACCCAATGCACACCCATGGGGTTCTTAAACAACAGCTTGCATCATAATTCGTTTGCTTATCTTGCCTCTACGTTGCTCACCCATTTTGCAGAGGGGCAAGGGATCTCAAAAGAAGACACGGAGCGATGGCGAAAAGAGTTAGACGAATCTGAAAGAGAAGGTCGGTTCGGTTTTGTCAGCGTCCCCGTGCTGACGACCGCTATCGCAAAATAAGGGTAATCCTCTCAGAATCT
>Ga0209631_10005768_pt1 | contig 12979 bp, 7 predicted proteins | sample COG_08_FD_184752 | JGI IMG/M metagenome (GOLD analysis project Ga0209631, IMG submission 184752) | Pelagic Microbial community sample from North Sea - COGITO 998_met_08 (SPAdes) (version 2) | ecosystem: Environmental > Aquatic > Marine > Neritic zone/Coastal water | place: Helgoland, sampling... | reverse complement strand
CAGTAATTCGTACAGCCTGCTGCTCAGGATTTGGTAATGAGCAGTGCGTTTTGCTCGACTGAAAGAACATGTTTGTTGTTTCAGTCGTTGTGGCTTCGAGCACCATTGGCCTCAAGTGTGGGATTCGGCTGGCTGCATGCGTTCTCAAATTACCACCGTGAGGCTGCCCAGAGCCCGACAACGGTAATCAATAAAACCGTACCGCCAATTGCATAGCTCGCCGGCATGTTCCAGAGCATTCTTCGTATGGAAGCGGCCAGAAGTGGCGTGTGGGCCAGAAGTAGCATGTAGATGTTCCTCGAAATACGTGGCTACCGACATTCGCGAACTTGTAGTTTATTACAAGTGACGGGTTTCGTGAATGGAAATCAGTGTTTTTCGGGCGCTTCAGCAGTATAGAAATGAAAAGACCTCGCAATTGGGGAAACTGCGAGGCCTCAAAAGCGGCTATAGAAGTGTGGGTCTTTGGGGGGGAACAGCCGCCGAAAAGAATCAATTGTATTGGTGGGGAGCCTCGCTCCCGTACTTCTTAAATATACACTGGTTCTCCTGTCGTGTCGAATTGAATTTTTATTCTGACCGGCCCGCCGAAATACCGTCCCGAGAGTGCTATCATGCTCCCAGAGAACTGGCGGTTTCCTGAGTTCTTCCGCCATTTTTATTCCTCGAGAAGTGAGATTTTCCTTCATGGCTGCGACGCAGATTGATCCATTTTCCGCCCGATCAACCTTCGATACTGGTTCCGGTACCGCTGCACTCTATCGCCTTCGCGCACTTGATGATGCCGGTGTCACCAATACGGCCCGTCTGCCGTATTGTCTTCGCACAATTCTTGAGGCGTTACTACGAACCTGTGACGACTATGAAGTCACAGAGCAGGACGTCCGGAATCTGGCAACATGGGAAGCGGCAAAACCTGCAGCTGTCGAGGTTCCCTTCAAGCCATCTCGAGTTGTTTTGCAAGACTTTACCGGTGTGCCATGCGTTGTCGATCTGGCAGCCATGCGTGCAGCAATGAAGCGACTTGGTGGCGACGCCAACAAAATCAACCCACTGGTACCGGTTGATCTCGTGATCGATCATTCTGTCCAGGTCGACTATTTTGGCAGTGCCGATGCGCTTGCAAAAAATGTTGATATTGAATTTGGCCGGAATGCTGAACGCTACTCCTTCTTACGTTGGGGTCAGCAGGCATTTGAAAACTTTCGCGTTGTTCCACCTGCCATTGGCATTGTGCATCAGGTCAATCTTGAGTTTCTTGCCGGTGGTGTTTTTCTGAGACCTGATGCGGCAGGAGGCGACATGCCCGTTGCTGTGCCGGATACGCTTGTTGGGACTGATAGTCACACAACCATGATTAATGGTCTTGGTGTTGTGGGATGGGGTGTTGGTGGAATTGAAGCCGAAGCCGTCATGCTTGGTCAAGCACTTTCACTACTTATGCCAGAGGTTGTAGGTTTTGAGTTAACCGGGAAATTGCCAGCTGGAGCAACGGCCACTGACCTTGTCCTTACTGTGACAGAAGCACTTCGCAAGGAAGGTGTCGTTGGCAAGTTTGTTGAGTTCTTTGGTGCCGGGCTGTCTGGTATGACGCTGGCTGATCGTGCCACGATTGCCAACATGGCGCCTGAGTATGGTGCCACCATGGGCTTCTTCCCAGTTGACGCCGAGACGCTTCGCTACATGCGGCTCACTGGCCGAACTGCTGAACAGGTTGAACTGGTTGAGCGTTATACAAAAGAACAGGGGCTCTTCCACATAGAGTCGGCGTCGACTCCAGAGTTCACAAAACGACTTTCACTTGATATGAGTACAGTTGTGCCAAGTCTTGCCGGCCCAAAGCGACCGCAGGACAGAGTTCCGATGGTCCAGGTGAAGGAGGCGTTCCAAGACGCATTAAAAGCACCAACAGCAAATCGTGGTTTTGCTCTGCCTGAAGCTGAAATGACTTCTCATGCAACGGTTGCAAACAACGGGCATTCTGCTGAAATTGGGCACGGCGCTGTAGTGATTGCGGCTATCACAAGCTGCACCAATACAAGTAATCCAAATGTCATGGTTGCCGCCGGTCTGGTTGCTCGAAAGGCTGTTGCGAAAGGGTTGTCAACAAAATCGTGGGTCAAGACAAGTCTTGCCCCGGGGTCTCGTGTTGTCACGGACTATCTTGAAAAATCAGGGCTTGCGTCTGATCTTGATTCGCTCGGTTTTGAAACTGTTGGTTATGGATGCACCACCTGCATTGGCAATTCAGGTCCACTTCCTGAACCTGTTGCAGCTGCAGTGACCGAAGGTGATCTTGTTGCAGCAGCAGTTCTCTCAGGTAATCGTAATTTTGAAGGGCGTGTGAATCCGTTGGTGAAGGCGAACTGGCTCGCAAGCCCGCCGCTGGTGGTGGCATACGCTCTTGCTGGAACAATTGATATTAATCTTGAAACGGACCCGCTCGGAGAAGGCAGTGATGGTCAGCCCGTGTACCTGAAAGATATCTGGCCGACGCAAGAAGAAGTACGACAAGTAGTTGAGACCGCAGTTGTGCCAGAACAATTTCAGAGCCGTTATGGAAATGTCTGGAATTCAAATGAGCGTTGGAATGCTGTGCCTGCTACTGAGGGCGAACTCTACGACTGGCAGGATACCAGTACATACATTCAGGAGCCACCGTTTCTTGCTGAGCTGACCAGCGAGGCGACACCACCAACAAGTGTTACTGGTGCCCGCGTGCTTCTAGCACTTGGTGACAGTGTGACCACGGATCATATTTCACCAGCTGGTGCCATTGCCAAGGACAGTCCTGCTGGACGGTACCTTGTAGAGAACGGCGTGCCGCCTGAAGAATTTAATAGCTATGGTGCACGTCGCGGGAATGACCGCGTCATGACGCGTGGCACGTTTGCAAACATTCGTATTCGTAATCTGCTTGCGCCGGGAACAGAGGGTGGCGTGACCCGACTGCTGCCAGAAGGTGAACAGATGGCAGTCTATGATGCGGCCATCAAATACCGAGAACGCGGCGTGCCTCTCGTGGTACTTGCTGGTGCAGAGTATGGCACTGGTAGTTCTCGTGACTGGGCAGCCAAGGGAACAATGTTGCTTGGTGTCAGGGCCGTCATGGCAACCAGCTTTGAACGGATTCACCGATCGAACCTTGTGGGGATGGGTGTGCTACCTCTTGTGTTACCAAAGGGCTGGCAGGAGCTTGGGCTGACGGGTGAAGAGACGTTTGATATCCCATTCGATAAACTCGCGCCGCGAAGCACTCTTGAGGTTGTTGCAACTCGGAAGGACGGAACGAATCTAACGCTGCCGTGTACAGTTCGTATTGATACGCCGGTCGAGCTTGATCAGTTTAATGCAGGCGGCATCTTGCCATTTGTGTTGCGTAAGTTGCTGGCAAGCTAGTAATACGTCTGAGACGTATTACGTATCATTCTCCGCTGAAGCGTTTTGTGAAAGCACTATACGCAGCGAGACATAAGGCACCACGTTCAACACCATCCACAGTGCTTTGTACCAGCCAAGGTACTCGAAATAGAGAGTGCCTAGTTCGTCAGCTCGTAAATGAAAGATGCTGGCATGGAGTGTCCGTATCTCATCGTGCCAAACAACGACTGCACCTGTGCTGATTACCAAAATGCAAAAATTAAGAAGAGTCATCCAGAAAAAGAATGCCAACAGAGTCTTCGCGTTCATTGAAAAGTCTTTCCTTAATGTGTGCCGTTCGCGGCCGGGGCGGAAATCGAGCGGGCACTAACTTGACTGAGTGTATCGCTTCGCGAGCTTTACGAGTGGATGACGAGCATCGGCCGTACCAAGGAATTGCACCCTATGCAAGGAATTGGTGGTTTCCTGAAAGTGTCGTTTTTCACGATGGAAACCAGAATTTTTTCCAACGTATTTTTGCCCTGTTGGGATGGGAACTTGAGGGCCGAATTCGCTAAATTAGTATCGAATACTAGCTGTCTGGTTGTGCATTTCTTATGTGCAATCAGCAGTGTGTCGATACTGTTTTTTTTGCTCTTTAAACAAATATCAAACGTAAGGGTTAGACACTTATGTTCAGTAGCCTTGGCTCACTTTTACATTCATTCAGGATTCCATTTCGCAGGCGTTCAGTTCAAAGTGTTTTCAGTAGGCGGGGTCGCAGGCGGAGTTTTGTTCCGTCACTTGCGTCTCGCGACGTACCGGGAGTTTCACTTCACGATACTCTTTCACACGAAACGCTGGAGCAGCGTCGCCTTCTTGCGGCCGATGTAAGTCTTGACGGCACCGTGCTGACGGTCGCCTTCGATGATGCGACTGCCGGTTGTGGGTGAGTAAAGAGACGGCTCTGGTGAAACTGCCGGGGTTCTCGTGCGCATAAGATGCGTTACGAGCCCGTTTTTATGGCGTCAAAATGCCATATCGCTGTGCTCGTAAAAGGCATTATCCTTCTTACGTGCTTGGTTTCCAGCGTATGTGACGGTCGAGGTTTCAGTGGATGTTCATGCGATGATTGCAACTGGTCGTAATCTTGGGCATGTCGTGCCTGGTATCGCTGGTGCTGATAGGGTCCAACAAGGGAAACGGTTGCCAGAAAGTGTTTCAACGTCTCTGCAGGATCACAAAGACAAATTCAGTATCGCCCTCCTGACACCTTGGAATCAGCAGTGCGGAAATGCTGAATTTGCAAAACGGCTGACTTCCGGCTTTTCTTCTTTTGCAGCCATAGAGCCAATAGAACTTGAGAATCTCATTGAGCATGACTCGCTTGATTCCCGTCGGAAACAAGAGCGGTATATAACCAAACTGATTAAACAGGTTCGTGAAAGTGATGCCGACCTTGTTCACATTCAACATGAGTTCTGTTTTTTTGGGAGAGCCAGGCGACATGCGGATCGCCGTCTGCTAAGGCTTATGCGAAATATTCGTAAGCCGATTGTTCTCAGTTTGCATACCTGGAAAAAGAGCATGTGTTGGAAGAGCGGGAAGCCTTGGCTCAAAGGTGCTCTGTCGGCTGTTTCCTTTAAAATGAAGAATAGGCAGATGCGTCGTTGTCTGCAGGCGGCAGACGCGATCGTTGTCCATAGTAAAGATACCTACGCCAGAATCATCAAGGCGTATCCAAGACTTCGAAAGCGAGTGTACCTGCTTCCCATTCCTGTTGAGCCAGTCGTGTCGGAAGGTGTGACTGCTCCGTATCAGAAGCGACCTGGAGAGAAGTGGTTGGTGCTGCCGGGGTTTGTTACTCGGTATAAAGGGCACCGCTACATTATCGATGCCATGAGCAGTTTGCCAGCAGAGTACCGCCTTGTCGTAGCTGGCGGGGTCCATCCAAAAGATAGGATGGGTCATGAGTATTGGAGTGAACTGCTTTCCAGAATCGATGAAGTTGGTTGCCAGGATCGGGTGTTTTTTACGGGCTTTCTAAATGACCCTGCGGTGCAGGCGAGTGTTCTCAGGCAGGCGGATGTATTCGTTCTTCCGTATGACGAGGTCGGTCAGTCAGGGTCGGCGGTATTGGCTGATGTGTTGTCGCATGGCAGGCCAATCGTAACCTCTCTTGCACGATCCATGTTCGTCTATCGTCACGGGAACGATACGGTCTATTCGAGTAGTGCTGTTGATGTTGAAGATGTTGAAAAGCTTCGTCAGGCAATTGTTGATGCTGCTGATCCGGCGTGTTCCCCTCGGCGACAACTGCACCAAAGAAATGTCCAGAAACAATTCTGCCTTCAGCAAATGGCAGAACAATACCGTGCCATGTACGAGGCTGTGCTGTTGAAAGTATCAAACAGGAAAACAAAATGAGTGTTGTGATCACTGGTGGAACGGGATTCTTGGGTCAACATGTTGAAAAAGCATGTCTTGAATCGGGTATTCATCCCCGTGTACTTGGGCGACAAGATGGAGATCTCCGTGATCCTCGCGTTGCGAGGCAGGTTCTGGCTGGAGTAGACACTGTGGTGCATCTGGCTGCAGACGTTGGCGGAGTTGCCTATCTTGCAGCGAGGCAAGGAGATTCGTTCTATACGAATCATCGAATCGGGCTCAATGTGGTTCAGGCCGCGTGCTTCCATAAATGCCGGCGTCTAATTCTTGTTGGGTCACCGTGCTCCTATGCAGCAGAAAGTCGATTACCGCTTGTGGAGAAAAATCTGCACACTGGCTTTCCATCTGGTGAAACAGGTGCGTACGGGCTTGCGAAATTGGTCGTAAGCGATACGGCAAATCTACTCGGACAAGCAGCTGGTGTTGAGGTGGCCACACTCATTCCTGGTAACCTCTATGGTCCAGGTGATCATTTTGAAAACTTTCGTTCGCATGTTGTTGCTGCACTTGTACGGCGAGCCGTACTGTGTCAATTGCGAGGTGAAAAAACCTTTTCTGTCTGGGGGAGTGGTTCTGCAACAAGAGATTTTGTCTATGTGGAAAATGTTGCCTGCGCAATTGTTCAGGCCATTCAGGTGAAGACGCACTTTACGGGCGAATTCTTTAATGTCGGTTCTGGTCATGAGATAAGCATTCGGCAATTGGCTGATATTCTGGCCGACGCGGTAGGTGGGGGAGTCGAACCACATTTCATCGAAGATGCGATTGTTGGGTATACACATCGAGTGATGTCGATCGAGCGAGCTGAGCAGGCGCTCGGCTATAGGCCGGAAACGAGCCTCTCTGATGGACTCTTTGAGACGATTGCCTGGGTCAAGCGTGAGGGGCTCGATCAAGTATGGTTGAGAAGCGAGAAAGACCAACAAACAGACGGTCCGTTCAAGGTGTTTGGTGGCTACGAGTCGAATCGGGCTGCCTGAGCCTGGCGTGAATGAGTGGGCGAGTATTTCTTCGGAAGAACATATGATGCAAACAGCAGATCATGCCGGCGGCAAACAAGCCTTGCAGGGCCGTTCCTGCTTGAGCCCACGGCAAGAGCGGTCTGCTGCGATACTCTCCCAGTGCGAGGTTGAGAGACGAGGGCTTGAGATTGGCCCGTACTTTAGGCCTGTTACTGATAAGTCACTGCATGATGTCCTGTATGTTGATTGTTGTGGCGAGGGAGAGCTCCAACGAAAATTTCGTGAGAATCCAGAGACTGCTGGGGAGCAACTGCAACCGATCGATGCCGTCTGGGCGCCTGGTCGACCGTTGTCTGATTGCATTAGCCACGAACCGTTCTATTACGCAGTAGCCTCTCGTGTTTTTGAGCATGTGCCAAACCCTCTTGGTTGGCTCCAGGAAATCGTGAATGTTCTGCAGCCGGGGAGCATGATTGCTCTCGTGATACCTGATCATCGACGAACAATCGATTATTACCGGAAGCCAACAACATTTTCCCAGGTGATGGGCTGGTCAGTTGAGAAACCGGTGCGCCCAACGCCCTCGCAGGTGATGGAGTTTCTATCGGAGTCGTTTGAGGATGATGGAACAGTCGATTTCAATAGCGGTCTACCACCGTTCTCTGAATTGAAGCGGCACTATACCGACCAAGACGCCTTGGGTTTTGCCCAATTTGTCGAGCGAGAAAAGTACTATCTCGATGTGCATTGCACTGTCTGGACACCCGAGTCGTTTGTCGACGTATTCTCTCGAGTGATTGCATGCGGCCAACTGGAGTGTGAGCTCATTGGCCCACAAGAGGATTTTCCGGGCCGTGCTCCTGAAGAATTCCTCGTGTATCTGCGGAAGAATAAACCAGCTGAAAGCAGCTTGCCTTTTGCGTCGCAGGTGGAGTCGTAGCCTTGGCTTGTGAGCATGACCGCTTGCCGTCGTACGCTGCCACGGGTGTTTTTTTGTTTTAAGTAACTCGAATGCCGTTCGAGAAGCTTGATGATTGGCTTGGGGTTCCGCTGCTGAGGAGCGTTGCTGTGGCTGTGATCACATCACCAGCAATAATTCCTTTTGCACTCAGATCAAAGTCGAGGGTTGCGCTGCTGCCGCCAATGGTTACATCCTGATACCCAATGTATGTGTCGCCTTGGGCGTAAAGGCCATTGGCAGCAGATTCACTTGATGTTTTGAAGTATTGGATTCGATAAACGTCACCGGCGTTTCCTGTGACGGTTCCGGTGATACGGTTTGTTGTCGCACTTGTCAGGCTCGGTATCGCAACTCCAGTTGCTCCGTCAACAAACTGAATGCCGTAGTAGATATTTGATGAGATGGCGTTCGAGAGAATTGTATTGTTGGTCGATTCAGCACCCTGAATAACGATACCAACCCAATTGTTTTCTTTGACCTTATTTGTTATTCCTTCGTTTTGTTCGTTTTCGTCGCCTAGGATGCTGCCGAGTGACATGCCACTTGCACCAGCAAGCCAGATGCCCGCGTCCTGTTTCTTGATGGTGTTTCCTAACACCTCTGTTCCCGTCGATTGACCTACAGCGAGGAGTCCGTAATCGCCATTGTTCTGAATGGTATTTCTGAACAATGAAAGGCCTGCTCCAGCTAGCAGTTGGATGCCTGCCTTCATGTTGTCATGGATGTTGTTGCCAGAAAGTTGCGTGTCAGTGAGAGTGCCACCCGCAACCACACCGAAGTCAGATGAGCTGATATCAAGTGAACCATTGCCATCAACGCCTCCACCAACTGTGAGATTTTGTGCACTGTTGAGGTAGAGACCAGCCTGAGTGTTTCCTGCCAGCGTGTTGCCCTGCACGACAGATCCAAAGACATCATCAGTGAAGGCAATGCCGTATTGGGTGTTGTTAGTAATGATATTTTCTGTTGACTCACCTCGTGTCCCACCAATGGTCACATTGGTAGCACTCCAGACTTCAATTCCATGCACTGCGTTGTTGGCAATTGTATTGCCGGTGATGCTCACTGTATCAACCGTACCGTGCCCTTCGGCGTTACCAAGTACCCAGATGCCGCTACGGCCATTTGGCATTACTGCTGGGGTGTTGATACCAATGGATTTGGTGCCAATAAAGTTTCCGCTAATGGTAGCGTTGACGGTGCTTCCAGCACTGTCGCTTGAGACAACAAGAACTCCATATTGTGCATTGTTTCCGACCGTGTTGTTTCCTGCAGTTGAGTTCAGTGTGGCATCAAAATGAATGCCATGGCGACCGTTGGTTGTAAATTCACTGTTGGTAACAGAGAAACCGTCGGTTTCTGTTGCAGCAAAACCGTCCATTGTGCTGCCAGTTACCGTGCTGTTGGTGAATGCTGAGTTTGTGTAATCTCCAGACAAGGCTGAGACACCGCTTTCACCACTATTGGTGATTGTAAAGCCACCAACTATTGAGTTGGCTGAGCCACCGGCAAACAAAATGCCGTCCTGGTTTGCATTACTAATCGCGCTGCCCGGTTGAGCGATGTTGAGGTTGTCGACATTCGGGCCAACACGCAGGCCAGGGCCACTTCCACCAGTGCCATCAATAGCAAGCGTGCTGTTTGCCTGCACTGCTGTTGCCGATGCAAGATTCAGGCTCTGCAGAGGTGCCGAGGCACCGAGGGCACCAAAGAAATCAACTCGACCGGTGCCGGCCTCAATGGCAAGGTCGTGGCTTCCATCAACGGTATTACCAAAACTCACGTTACCTGAACCGCCTGTGTTCAATGTAGTGTCACCAAACAAGGTCGTAGTGTTGCCATAGTTTTGGAAACCGGATGTTGAAATGGCACCACGCAGTCGAACGGGACCTGTGCTACTGAGGTCACCGATATTTGCAAAGGCAGTTGAACCGTTAATTTCTGTTTCACTCGAAAATTCAAGCTGCAAGTTGTTTGCCTGCCCATCCATTCCACTCAAAAATTCACCGAACGTACCTTGGAGCGTCGTATCACCAACAAGTGTGACAGCACCGCCATAGTTCTGGAAACCAGTTGTGTTAATAGTTCCACTTAGATTTGCAGCGTTCTGAACAGAGAGGTTTCCAATGTTGCCGAATGTCTCGCTGCCATTAATGGTGACTGGCGCGGTGAAATTCAGCGTGAGATCTTGCTGACTGCCATCGAGACCGCCAGTAAATTGTCCTTCTCCGCCCTGGAAAGCGACGTCGTTGAGCAGTGTGACTGGCGTGCTGTAATTTTGGAGCCCTGTTATTGTCACATTGTTCGCGACCGTGGTCTGGCCCGTCGCGGCTGACGTAAGTGACGCCAGTGGGTTTGTGGCCCCGACTGCATCGCTGAATGCAATTGTGCTTCCCGATGAAAGTGCGAGTGTGCGTGCAGTCGAGTCTGAGTCGACTGTGCCGCTAAAGACAATATCGCTGTTCAGGCTCGTCAGCGTTGCGTCTGATCCGAGAACAACAGCGTCACCGAAGGATTGTGATCCTACTGTGTTAACTGATCCGCCATTGATATTGGTGGTGCCACCTGCATCTGTTGTCAGGCTGCCAAGCTGATGTGTTGCACCAATAGATCCCGAGAAGGATGTCGTACCTTGAGAATTCAGAATAAGGTCGCTGAAGTCACTTGAGGTCGCATCAACGGTTGACTGGAAGTTGATGTTGCCAGCTGACATGGTCAGGCTGCGTGGTGTTGGGCCGACGATGCTGACCGGGCCGTTGAAGCTCAAGTTGCCTGCAACCGAGTCGCTGGTAGCAAAGAGTTCAATGCTGGCTCCCGTTACAGAAGCGTCTTGAAGAAGTGAGCCGGTTCCGTTGCCATTTCCGAAGCCAGCAAGTGACCCAAGGGCGACTGTTCCAGTGCCTGCATCAATCGATAGGTTGAAATTGCTTCCCGCCTGACTGAAGATGCCTTCTGTTCCACCAGTGATAGTGAGATCGCCACCAGTTGTCTCAATGCTTGCATCACCAATAAGACGGATGGCGTCTTCGATATAGGCAGCGCCAGCTGTCTGGATTGTGCCGTTGAGATCCGTTGTTGCACCAGAACCTCTTATGTAAAGACTCAGGCCATCTTTACTGTCAGTCAGATTCAGTCCTTCGGAAATATTAATGGCACCACCTGTGCCATCCGCGATCAGTGTGAGTTGTCCCGTTGATACCGTCAGGTTGCCGACATGAATAGTGCCCGCGTAGCCCGTTTCACCAATAACAATGTTTGATGAGTCGAAGTGATCGAAGGCTGCTGTACCAAGACCAAGCCCGTCACCGGTGGCTGTACCAAGAACAATATCAAGTGATTTGTTTTGTGGGGTGATCGTAATGTTGTCAGCTGTAATGTCACCGGCAGTTGGGTCAACATTCAGCTCATTCGTCACCATGGTGAGCGAATGAGTTGCAGCTGCAATCGAGGAGTTGGGTTTGATGTTGATCGAACCACCACCATCCATACGGAAGATGGTGTCACGAGTCAGCGTGAGGTTGCCAGGGAGGGTTTCTTCACCAATGTCGAGGTCGCCTTCTTCAACGATGACTTTCCCATCATCAATCGTTGAATCACCGGCGACTCTCGTGCTACCAGTTGTGCCGCCATCGGTTGTCAGTTCCTGGCCGTTGAGTTCAACGCCATCGAGTAGACGAATCTGGGCTCCTGAAGGATTGTTGCCTGCGGTCGTATCGATGGTTGTGTTCGCAAGTTGATTGATCTGATTAATAACAACATCTGCACCGCGGGTAAGGATGGTACCACCGGTATTCGTTGACGACCCGTTGGTTGTATTGAGTCCGAGGGCAAACAAAGTGGTGTCAGTCTCTTCGTTACCGAGTGAGATCGTGCCGGTGTTCTTGAAATCAGCCGTTCCATTAAATGTGTTGTCTGTCCCAGTGATGCGGATGTTGAAGGTGCCTGCACCGACAGCGAGTGAACCAATGCTGATGTTTCCATCCAGTACTATGTCGCCAGACTGTCCTGCATCACCAAGAGTCAGTGTGTGGTCGGCAGCGTTGTCAGTGATCGCCTGTGTCGAGATGGTAGCACTGCCAGAAAGCAGGGCTGTGTCTCCAGTCAAGACGATGTCATCGAGGTACTGCTGTGATCCTGTTGTTGAAACAACTTCACTTGTTTCAATCGAACCGCCACCACCAACACTAAGATTGTGGATATTTTGAAGTTGTGAGCCGGTAATTGTCGTGGTGTCACTAAAGTTCAGCGTCAAGTCATTATTATTCCCTTCAACGGAACCGCCAAAGGTCCCGTTCTGCCCGACCAAGATCGTCGCTCCACTCAGGGAGACATTCTTCTCGTATGTCTGGCTACCAGAGGTGCTGATTGTGCTGTTCAAGACGACATCGCCCTTGCTCACCAGGTTATCAAGGTGCGAAAAGGTGCTGCTGCCGTCTATCGTGGTGACATTTGAGAAATGAAGTGTGAGGTCGTTTTCATTCCCATCAAGGCCTCCGGCAAAGGTGCCGCTTGTTCCAGTGAGAACCGTCGCTGCACTTAATGTGACCGGGCTTTGGTATTCCTGGCTGCCAATGGTAGTGACACTTGCACCCAACAGGGCTGGGCCAACAACCGTGAGGTCGTTGATGCCGTTGCCGTCACCAGCGATGGCGGTCTCAGTTGTAAAGTTGAGGGTCAGGTCATTCGTTTTGCCGATAAGTGTGCCATTGATAATGCCCTGCTGTCCTTGAAGGACAGTCGTGCCGATCAAGGTCATGTTGGCTTCATAGGTCTGAGCATTTTTTGTCACGATGGTCCCGGTGAGGTTCACATCGCCGTGACTTGTGAAATTACCAAGGTTTGAGAAGACGTTGTTGCCGTCAATGGTGGTGGTGTCTGAGAAATGAAGTGTCAGATCATTTTCATTCCCGTTGAGCGCACCAGTAAACGTGCCATTTGTTCCTGTGAGAACCGTTGCAGCACTCAGTGTGACTGGGCTTTGGTATTCCTGGCTGCCAATGGTGGTGACACTTGCACCGAGCAGGGCAGGGCCAACCACTGTAAGGTTGTTGATGCCGTTGCCATCACCGGCAATTGCTGTTTCAGTCGTAAAGTTGAGGGTCAGATCATTGCCGTCGCCGACAAGCGTGCCATTGATAATGCCTTGCTGTCCCTGAAGGACAGTCGTGCCAATCAAGGTCATGTTGGCTTCATAGGTCTGAACATTCGCAGTCACAATCGTGCCGTTGAGATTCACATCACCAATACT
>Ga0209631_10005767_pt1 | contig 12981 bp, 13 predicted proteins | sample COG_08_FD_184752 | JGI IMG/M metagenome (GOLD analysis project Ga0209631, IMG submission 184752) | Pelagic Microbial community sample from North Sea - COGITO 998_met_08 (SPAdes) (version 2) | ecosystem: Environmental > Aquatic > Marine > Neritic zone/Coastal water | place: Helgoland, sampling... | reverse complement strand
ACATTCAGTTCAACTCCATCCACTACATTCACGTCAACCCCATCCACTACATTCAGTTCAACTCCATCCACTACATTCACGTCAACTCCATCCACTACATTCAGTTCAACACCATCCACTACATTCAGTTCAACTCCATCCACTACATTCACGTCAACCCCATCCACTACATTCACGTCAACTCCATCCACAACAAAAACGATATTGAATAGTTTTAGTCTAGGTGGGGACCGGGCATTAGCTGAAAAATCCACAAAAACATATTTATTTATCATTATTCCAATAACAAGTCTAGCTGTAATCATTTTAATTTTTATGCTTGTCAAATATTTCTGCCTGCATGGAAAGGTTACCCAATCAACAAAAACACTTGTTGCTGACGGTTACGAAGCACCAACGCCTATTACATTGTACAATCCTAGCGATGAAAACATTTATGAAACCATAGATGAATTTATTGTTATGGAGAATAGTCATTATGATGCGTGATCGTCGTGTGTCTATAAAACATCGATAAGAAATACATTTAAGCAGAACCACAATGTACGTCAATGTGTTTTTTTTATTACTGCTTTCGGGCGTATCTGGATTTCAGCAGGCACTGAATAAAAATCATCAAATAACATTACATGTTGGCTCCAATCCCGGCCTGGCAATAGATTTTACAGTTTCTTTAGATACAACCATACGACTAGAAATAGACGACAATATAACCCGCGCAAGTGACACAAGTGTAATATTAGACCAAATTTTTCTCCACGACTATGTTCGGTACCAGAATCATGTAAATGTGTTTACAGTGCTTTCGTCATCACCTAGTAACAAAAATATTATCAGTCTGGCATGGCTCTCCGCTTATGTGGGATGTGAGGTGACCCTTTTTATGAACACGCTTTTTTTTTGTCATATTCCAAAACAAATAAGTGCCACGAAAATAAAACAAGAATTGTCATTGGACCACTGTTTTACTAACGAGAGCATCCGCGTGCCTACTCAATCACGTCTAAAAAATGTTTCCATCTGTTTAGCAGCAGACGTTAATCATGTTTACGTTCCATCGTCGTTAATAAAACTAGACCGAACTGCCCAATATTGCTATACGTTTGAAACCATTCTTCAGGCGGAAATATGTTCCACCGATCTGATAAATAACAAACATATTTTACAGGTTCATGACAAAAATTTTATTTTAATTGGAATGAATGTTTTAAAACGCCCTTTTGGAATCACCCATACTTTTGGTCAACAATTTGTGTCGCCGGGATGGAACGAAATACCAAACTATTCAGCTATGGATCTAGTCAACATTATCCTTGTTTTTTGTATTTTTGCCATTTGGGTCTTGTTTTTAAAGCAGGCAAGGCAGGTGAAAATTTCTGCACCTACAACAAACCAGTTTGTTCCTTCTCAAACTATCCCAGCTACTATTATGCTTGACTCGCAATTAAATGTCAAGTCTAAACCGATCCTCTATTTTTTCACCATCGTGTTTTGCTACATTATTGTATATGACATTCTTTACCGCGACCTTTTTTTTCGTTTACAATATGTTACCGGTGACGAGTACACCGAGAATGGCCGAGTGTATATAATTATTGCCACGCTTGCCCTCCTTCTCAACGTCAATCTTCAGATTTATTCCATTTATTGTCGTCACAAAGAATTACAACGCTCCTCTTTTGAAACATTGCTTGCTGCTACATTAGCCTTGTTTTTTGTTGGGCGAACAACACTGGCAGAAGAGAACGTGATAACTTTACTGATTGCCTTACTGTGGATTTTCTCGCAACTTCATTTATTACAACAACAACATTCAGGAAATGTACGACGATCACAATTGTTGCTTTTTCTTATATTTCTTCCGTTTTCCATTCTCTACTTTATTGATCCGTTTGTGCGTAATATCCCAATTATTGCTCAGACAAGTATTACCGCATCTGTGCTCCTAATTGTGGTACCATTGACAATCACCTCAGGTTACACAACACTTTCTCTCATGAGATAATCGTGCAAATGTTGAAGACCTTGCATTGAGGCATTTGTTGTGAACTTGGTCGTGTGATCAGCAACAAATGACACCAGCTTAACCTCTGCATCGTACCACAGCCAGATACTTTTTCCCGATGTCCATAATATTTCGTCGCCATAACAGAAGGACAGATTGCACAGTTTCGATAATAACAAGGTTTTTCCAATCAACGTATCCACATAAGTTTCCGGCTTAAACTCAAATAATGATGTTGACAGATTGTACTGGTTGTCCGCGTTTAAACTGCTGACTTTGATTCGGGCATAAATATTCATGTTGGAAACATTAGAATAGATGTCTTGGGGCCACAACGAAACAATCCCGTTAATAGCATCTAACCGTTTCATGTTTTGGGCCGTCAAAGTTCCATCAAGCTGGCCAATTTCCGTTTCCGTTATTAACGGTGGCGTCACGATTGCTAATTTCTGGTCCATGATTTTCACATGCCAGCGCGCAAACAAGAGTAAGATTCCTTGCTCGTTAATTTCACACATTTCAACATCACCTTGTAAGGGCCCGGGGATTTGATACTCTAATGGAACAAAAACTTTTGGAATATTCCCTACCATGTAAAACGCAATCGTGTCTTCCAATACGTCCATATCATGATTGCCATGAATCGTTTCTTCAAATGTTAAAGTGCCCGTAAACCCTTTTTTTTGCACAGCACGACACAGTCCCCATACCCGCATAAAAGCTCCAACAATCGCAACATCATCTCGCGGATGGTAATGCATTAAAGTTGCAAGTTCATTATCTAGTCCGTGTAATATTGCGTCGTCAACACCTATAATATTGTTTTCTTGCGATGCCATCCTATTCCAAAGGAGTTTATACCAGTTTATTAGCGCTGATTCTGAAACACTGTGCCGAAGTGACGTCGTCGATGTTTCTTCTCCAAAACTGGTCATGTTTTTTATCTCTCTTTATCGGCTGGGATTTATGCGCCTTTTGTCCTGCTGTAAGGAACAGCACGGGAAAATCGCATAAGAAAGGCAACCTGTGCAAGCTTCCTCATTCTGTAAAATGCGCAAATACGAGCCAGGAAACCATGGCACACAATAACAACAACAGTAGGCTAAACTCGCCGTGCAAAAATTACATTCCGCTTGATGCTCAAGATCTTTCAAATTGTGTGTATGAATCAATTTTCCATACGTGTAACAGGGCAAACAACAGGCCACACAATTCTCTAACCACGTGTTTCCAAAACATCCAAAAATGTCATCATTGGGAATCATACTGACGTTTGACGCTGTGCAGGAATCTCTAGATGAACATTACGGTCAAGATGTTGGTGCAGTACACTTTCAGGAAAATCAAACTGCTGCGAATAGTTTAATTTTTTTAAAAGGTTTGTGGTTGTTCTTGTTGTATTTTCAATCAATTTGTTATGGTATTGGATTGTTAGATTTTGCTTTACCCTATGATATTTTTCAAGTTGTTTTTCTAATACTTCTATTTGATTTATCAGATCTTTTAATTGGTCTTTCTCAAGTAAATTACTACCATTGTGAATATTGTCTACCCTTGTTAAAAGCAGTAATAAATGTTTTCCAACTTTTTCCTCAAAAGTGTTAATTTGTTGTAATGTTTTGTAAAATTCTTCTTCGTCGACTACTCCAAAACAATTACCCATTATTTTACATCACATTCACGAAAACGCAAATATGTCCATCCCTACAAAATGTCATTCTACGATAAGACTAAAAAATGGCACCGTCCGTTGTCGCTCCTCGAAAAAAACTTCTTCCTCATCCAAAAATCCAAATCCCTTGTAGCCGACGCGGCACACGCAATGTGTTTCATACCTATGGTAGTCAATCTAAAAAAAGTACATGCCGTGAAGCACAGCATATTGTTACGCGTGACCTTGAAAATATTATTTTATTAGCCGCCAGTCTTTCAAAGGCACAAGGCTATAAATGTATTACCGCTCATTGCATTGCAACGGCCAAAAACTTTTATTTTGCAAGATATCGGTATCAGGAACCGCAAACTACAAAAACTAAGGACATGGTGCAGAAAGAAGACAGTGTGAATAGTATCCCTCCTTCTCAATTAAATAATGCCATCCTTTCTGAACTGCCCAAGGAGGCCAAGGAGCCGAAACTGCCCAAGGAACCGAAACAGCCCAAGGAGCCCAAGGAACCGAAACAGTCCAACAACACTGACAAAAAAAAGAAAAAGGTTTCAGAAACCGAAAATTCCGAAGACGGACCAGTTGCCAAAAAACGCAAGCTTTAAAACAATTGCCATTGGAGGCATGACATACGAATTCTCAAAATATTTCCACGAACTTGTATGCAAGTTGGATCGGTAGGATCAATTATGCCTGACGCTGATGTCATAGTATCACAGATGGGGTTGTTAGAAGCATCAGTCAAGTAGGGGTAATTTTTTAATTGTAGTGGTTGTCGGCTATTTCCTGCACAGACAATACCGACCTCAAGGACAGCGACAGTTTCAGTAGCATGATTGGTCCAGGGATGGGAGATTTGTGTGGTACTATCTGTACGTGAAGTTTTATCCATAGGATGTCTCAATCCAGCATATGGAACAATACATGTTTTTCTCTCATCCTTGTATGCAACAAAATAGAGTGTTGTTCCCGGCACAATAGTAACGTGCCAGACATTTAAAACATCACTTAATCCTCCAAGCGAATAAGCCACTAATTTACTGGCTGTTTTTTGTTCTTCAAAGGCAACATAATTAAACATGGCACCCATAGGGTTGTACTTTTCTACAAGTTCTTTGATCGTCATCCATCGAATTTCGTGGTCAATTCGCATATCTTTTAGTGTAAGGGCTTTGTAAGGATACCGGCTTTGACTACTATAATAAGCACGAGTAGTGTTTTGTGTGGTGTTGTTGATAAAAAAGAAATCATGCTGTTCAAAGCTTTTTCGGGATCCTGTAGGAACAATTAAAACTTTTTGCACAATTTCATTTTGGCTTTGTGCGGTTTCATCCATTCCTGGTTCGTTGTTAGAATCATAGACCGTAGGATTAGGTAAATTTTTTGTCCATGTACTCATTCCATCCGTGTAATTGTCATTAAAAAGTGGTGCATTGGTTTCCATGCTTATTCCCGATAAGCTTGACGGTGGTGAAAACACTTCATGTTGCACGCCATTAGAAAACCCATTGCCAAAAATGTTGTCGGGCAAAAACATCGAGGGGACATTGGAAGCCATCCTGCCGATGATATTTTCCATGTCAACACATGCAACGCATATATAACCATTGATGTTTAGACACAATTATTACACTAGCGTGAAGTTGCTTTCATTTCATAAATCATTATATACCTTTAGGATACAAACATCTATAAATATAACAAATTTTTTAAGAATGGTGGATTCGTATGCAACAAAAAACCCTTCACACATTGTTACTAATACTACAACTTCTTCCAAAAATTTCGATTCCGATTCCGATGATATGAATTCAGTGTCCGATTCAGTTTCAGGTCCCGGATCCGATACTGAAACTGATTACAATACTGAAACTGATTACAATACTGAAACTGATTACAATACTGAAACTGATTACGATACCGAAACTGGTTCCAAGACCGAAACTGATTCCAAGACCGAAACTGATTCCAAGACCGAAACTCAACCCGATGATGATGATGATGATGATGATGATGATGATGATGATGATGATGATGATGATGATGATGATGATGATGATGATGTACTTGCATCGTCCGATGATGATGATGATGTACTTGCATCGTCCGATGATGAAACCAAAGTACATCATCGGACGACGAAGACCAAACCCAATTCTAAAATTGAAACCGAATCCGAATCTGATACCGAACCCAAAAGCAAAATCAAAAGCAAAAAAAAAGCTTCCAACTCTACCAACTCATCCTCTGGATCAAGTACTTCATCGTCCGATGATGATGATAACAATAACAGTTCCCTCTCAAAAGAAAAAGAGGAACCTTTCTTGTGGCAGTTGAAATTACCAAACATGGAAAGAATAATTTTTCCTCCTGGAAAATGTCCCCAAAATGTAGGCCATGTGGCAATTTGGTGTGTCAGTGATGAAAAGCCAACACTTGGAAAAAAATACGATCGAACGTGTGCGATACAAAAATTGATTGGAGATAATGAAAAAATGGATTGGGAAAAAGTTAAAAAATATGATTCAGAAAATAACAGATTTATTAGCCCCGAAGGAGTATACGCGTCAGTGCCAGAAACTATTATCAAGGTGCCCATAATTCCTACCATTTTTCCGCAAACGCTGGGAATGTTTGCAAAAAAAGCTATTGTTGTAAATGGAAGTAAAATTAATGGCGTGGATCTAGAAATGAGCAAAATAGGGATGGAAAAGGCTGGAACCGTGCAAAATGGAAACCAACTTATCAAACATGAATATATTGTCGTCGTGTACGAAAAATCAAACGTTAGGTACACATATTATTAAAGTATCCAAAAAAACAACCATCCACAAAGAACTAAAAAAAATGATAATACAACAAGCGAAACAATCATCGTTGTTGTAGTGGTGTTGGTTCCTTCCGAATGGTGTTTGAAAAGGCTAGGCGAAATAATAAAAAACGGTTCTGAACTTGCTTTTTTTTTGGTAAAGGATATTTTTTCAGGATATTGGTCCACATGGGCAAAATAAAATTTGTCACTGTCCTGTGTAAATTCTTGCCATAATTTATTGTCAATTCTTACGTTTAGGTTTGGCGAAACGCCAAAATAAATAATCCATTTTCCAGACGTGTCAATCACATCATCCCTGTTAAAAGTAAACGTTGTTGTGTTTGTTTCAATTTGGCACATGTGCTGATATTGTGCATAAGATGGAACTTTTATTTGGTCATCCGTTATGGAGTAAGCGCGAGTCACGATTTTTTGAATAGGTTGACGACATTCATTGTTAGTAGAGGGGACGGCATGGACCGTGAATAGAAGCGTCAATAAAATATAAAAAAATATACCCTGCATGATTTTTTTTTCAGTCCGTAACGGCGTTAATTGCCGATGTAAGAATAGTTTCTACAATTACACATTTGTACCCATGACACCGCACAATAGTTTGGTCTAATCCAAGCTGGCAGGCAAGTTTGATATAGGGTTCGCTGTAAAGATTAAATAATTTTTTCCCACTTTTTAACGAAAGAGGTTTAAACCAATTTTCTTGTAATATAACTTTTTGCCGTGGTTTGTTTTTTAGTTGTCCCGAAAACGCGATCAGCCAATCTAGCCGGCAATGTTTTTTAGGAAAGGTGTACTTACCTACATGAACATGATCTTTACTACTATGATAAATAAACCTGCCTTCACAGATAAGATACATTGTTGTCTTTTTATTATTTTGTCTTATGTATGCAACGGCAAATAGACATCATATATCATATTACAAGCATGATGATCTTGCAGGCAATCTTCTTTGCGCTCACCCTTTTGGTGTTATTGTTTTTTCTGGTTCTCCAGTTCAAACACTTAAAGTTCAGATCGAGTCTTTTAAAACCGTTTCCTGTCCTCCTCTTTTCTATGCTGCTTGCGTCTATTTTCTTGTACACTGCGTTAGCCACGCCATCATCAACAACAAATGTGTGGCCACTTCCCGTTATTGCCACTCTCAACACACCCAACCAAATAGAGTTTGTTTCCGTGCATGACAATCAGCTCTATATAATTGATCATTCTTTTACAGGACAAAGTAATATCAACATTTTTCCCATCCCATCAAAAAATAACATCAAGTTTTCATTTACTGAACCGATTGTTGCCAAAACTCATAGTGATATTTTACATTCTTTTTTAGCAGCTGAGAATGCCGTTTATTATATTAAAGAAAAACCCGCAAACATGTTTTCCATTTACAAAAAAGATAGTTTATTCACAGATAAGGAAACGCTCGTGTTTCAAAATATTACCGTTGAAGGAAGAAAATTGGCCCTAAACGATAAAGTTCACGACAACGACAACAACATTTTCTACGTAAGCGCTGAAAACACCCCAAGCATCCTAAAAATTAACCCACACAAAAACAGTATTGAATTGTTTACAACATTTGGTCCTAACCCGTCGGATCGTTTTTCGCAACCACGAGGCATTCTTTTCCACAACCAGCTTCTTTACGTGTGCGATAAATACCGGGTACTCGCGTTTAAAAATGATCATCTTGTACGTGTCTATGAACCCGTAATCATGCCTCTTCATGTTACGGTCTGGCGCACATATGTTGTTATTGCAGCCATCGACCGCACCTATTTCTTTGACCATCATTCTGCAAAACATCTTTACACTCACATCCTTCCAAGTATTGACATAACCTCGTCAACTCATTATCTATATATTGCCGGACAAAATCAAGTCCAGGTTTACCAATAAATTTTTGTGGATAAAAAGTTTTTATTTTTAAGCGGAATCTTAACCGCGAGCAGCAGCATCTCTAGACTGTATCATAATGTCTACTGTGTCTTTGAGACTATACGCCTTTTGAATGTGCATATGGGGACTAAAAAAATAAGTGGTATCGTTATGCTTCTTTCCATAAATTATCGTCAATACTCGATGAAACGCAATTTCCTTTTCATCCTTGTCGGGTTTTTCAGCAATCGATGTAAAATTAATCGTGGTTTTACCATCCTCAGTATTAGCATATTCAACATCTTTCTCTTGAAAAAAGCCGGTCGCCGGGAAGGCTACAGTATCGTCTTCTGTCCACGCGAACGCATCACGTGTAGCTTGAATCTGTTCTTCTGTTTGTCCAAAAAAAACGATCTTATTATCAAATCGATTAGTAGGGTAGTATTTTGAATCCGCGTTTTTTGCTAAAATTGTCAGACCACCGGGATACGCTGAAGCATATGCATCAAGAACGGTTTCAAATTGTTTTTTTTTGGGTTGTGCTGGTTGCATTTCCATGATGAAAGATTTTTTTAGCGTCTTAATAATCATTAACAAGAATAACCATATATAACGGACGCTAAATAAAATGTCATTTTTCCCACGTTTTTTTATTATTCTACAAATCCATCATTCATGCGGTTCATAACACGTCGACCTGCTTGTATGTTTTTATCTTTTAACGTCGCTGAAACCGTCCTATGCACGGGTTTTTTTACTGGTTCTCCCTGGACCTTCTCGCCACTCGCTCCAATATCTACATTTGCGCCATCATCAGCAACATACCCTATTCCGTCATTTGGATTTGGACTAATTGTGTAAACCGTGTAATTAGTACCATTATTCTGTAAATAATAGCGGTATATTTTAACTTCATCTTCCTGTTCTACTGTATAGAATTCGTCTGGTTTATTACTCAAACCTAGACCACCAACGGGTATTGGTGTATTAGTATTACCTTGTCCCCCCTGAGGAGAACCACGATCAGGCGCTGGTGGTGCACTAGGGGAAAGTAAATGATCTATACGTTCTTCAAGGTGGCTTATCACTTGAGAAATATATGTTCCATTACGTCCATCTTGTCCTATTTGTAAAATTTCATGTATTATTTGTAGATGTTCATCGACATTTTTCATTCTTTGTAAGAGATTCTCCACATCTTTCTCTACATTATCTGATAATGAAGGTGTAGTTGATTGCGGGGATGTATTCCCTAAACCAAATCCGGTTGGAAAATTATTATCAGATGGAGGTTTGAAATCTCCATTCAAGGATATTTTTTTAAAAACATTTTCAATAAATTGGGTATCATAAACCATGGCGGCTACCGTTTGGCAATACAGGGAACGAAATGGTATATATCACATTTAAAAAAAGATGTTCCTTGCCCAATTAACCTTGCTTTTTTTTTTCAAATAATTCTTTACAAAGATCAATGACAAGATCAAGGACAAGAACAAAAATGTCTTCGGCCAATTTTATAACCGCAACAACAAATTTTGAAATAAAGGGCCAAAAAAAAGATATCAGCATGAGCGGGGTAAGAATGTAAATTAAAACATCCCCGAATTCCAAAAAAAAACAAATATACTGCGCTTCAATGTCAGTACAATTTCCGTTTATAGGATCATTGGGATTGGCGTCAAAATAAAACATGGACATTAACCATGCAAACGGGGTGTACACCAGAGTACCATACATGTATCTGACAATAGGACAGACATGATTATTTAATGCATAGCGGATAGGAAATAAAATTTCATAGCTAAGGGAACTAAACGGCGAACATAATTCGGATGCGTCCTGTACATCATCCAAACTTTGAATAAAATGTCCAAAATTTAAGACGGGAAATTTGGTGATTGGAATCTTGGGTATTTTTGGGACGGGATGACCCAAACCCACCCAACCGGTAAAATCATTGATGCCAGAACCAACTAAATTTCCTGCCTTTCCTGCAACATTTAGGGCAGCCTCAACACCGTCGGCAAAATCGCCAAATATGGTAGATACAGCAATAGCCACGTCATTAAGAACGTTTAAAATAAAACGCAGAATTTTCATGTGCCGCATTAAAAAATGGCCAAGCCACATCCAAGCAATTCCAACAAGAAAAATTTGTGTAATCAAGACAAGGATTTCAAATTGACCGGCCATCGCCAAACATAATTTAGGAATAGTAAAAATCGCATTTTCAATAGTGATAAGGACCTGTTCCCCAGTTTTCTTTAATTGGAGTAAAAACTTTTCGGCCTTTTCCCCAAATACTTTTTTTTTGGGCGCCATGATTCCCAATTTCTAAATTAAACTATTTCGCTTAACCTCGCTTATATATCTAGCCATTTGCACCGAACAGATACCAATAAATGGTTGCACAATCAAATACCACGGCAAATTGGATTGATGATTGTAGCGTCGACTTGTCAGAACAAGACCAATACTTGCAAGGGTCCATATACAAGTGTAATAGCACACACGTAAATATCGCGATGGTCCCGACTCTTGGGTAAGTCGCCAAAGATCAATCAATGAAAAAATAATAAACGTGTACAAAAGATAGCCATAAGTTGCATAATGAGGAGTAACATTTGCAACTACCAAAGTCACAAAAAATAAAAACAGGGCAATGAGTAGTGCCAGAACAGCAACACTGCGTCGTTCAATATAATCGTGTCGTACTTTCACTGCGTTATCTCTATGGATTATTTCCGCCATATTGCAAATGGCAACAAAAAGGAGTATGCTTGACCCGACCACCCAATTTTTTGAATTTGAAAAATCGGCCCATGCTACAATAAGCAGCACAGACGCTACCGATCCTAATACCCATTTGAAAAGAAAACTGACGGTGCGGTCTTTTCGTATACTAAAAACAAAAAACATAAACACAACATAGGATGCCACGCCAAAACTCAGGCGGTTATTTTCCCAAATCCCATCTTGATATAAACTCCATCCAATAAGGACGGGAATCGTGTACGCGTACAAGAATAAACGCAATGAAGAATTCATGGCATGTACGTGCAATATAATATAATAAAATATAAATTTTTTATTGACATATACATACACCGAGTTGACGACCTTGTTTTAAAAGTAGGTATCTGAAGTAGCCACTTGGCTAAGCGCAAAACCACACAGTGATCCGATCCATTTTTCGCTGTCCAGTTCTTTCATGTGACCCTTGTTTTGAAGGATTTTAGTTGGCGTGTACCGGATGGCCTTTCCATCATTCACTTCAATCACATTTTGTCGGGTCGTTCCTAATGCACAGATTCGTGGAATCGCGCCATTTTGAAGAGATTCGCCATCCCACAATGAAGGAGAATAGGACATCGAGGATCCTTTAAACTCGGCCGCAAGATTCATGGCAGTAAAAGATTTTGTGTAATCCTTTAATTCTGAATCTAAGCCACTGTAACTTTCCTGCAAGTCGGTTGGAAGAATACGATAATTGATGGCTGCAATAGACGGCAAATCCCGGTTAGGGTTTAACACACCCGTAATAATGGGATACACATCACATCCCATATTATGATGTTCCATTGGGTTGCTAAGATACTCGTTTTCCGTCATCCATTTTGTGTCCATACCAGTGCGAACGCGGGTCACAAAGGCATGTTCAGCAACGAGGATATTTTGTGGTCGTTCAATATGGCATTCGCGCCAGAACCCAAATTTCATGTCAACCATTTCAATCCGGTTATCGCGGCCAATAAACGTCCATGGCGGTAAACAATAAGTGACGGCAGTTTCGCGTCCTTTTTTACAGAAAATAGCATTCGAAGTTTCAAGTTCAATAAAAGGACGCACGGCAGCAACTTCAAATGGAAAGTTCACTCCTGCCTGCATGTGGGCAAGCACGGATTGTTTTGTCGTTGGAAAACATGCAAAAATATACAGTTTGAGCTGATCATCTGAACTCAGCTGCATCATGCCAGAAAAAGTGTTCATTCGTTGTTTAAAAAGCGACGAATCAGGAAAAAGATCCTTAACAGCATTTTGAAATTTAGTTAATGTCATATCTTTGCAAGCTGTAATAATTCCTTTTGCAATTGTATTTGCTTTATGTGGTTCCAGGGTTCCACTTAACACATTTGCCAACGCCTGATATGTAGTTTTTTCAAGAGATTTAAGAATAGCAGAAACACCCGTGAACGGACTTTCCCACAAACATTTAACATGACCATAAGCTGAGGCGACAAAATTCGCACCATATTTGAAAATATCGCTGATATCTGATGCATCTGGCATCGTCATGTCATTACTGTACTCATAATTGCTATCTTTATCTGGAAGACCGAGGTTGGCGATAGCATTTTCCATTTTCAATGTAGCCCAACCGTTTGCACTGGCAGAAATGACTTGAATGTCACGCGAGCCAGGCATGTAATAGGAATCGCTGCCAAAGGGGTGATAGGTTGCAACAACGGCAACATTTGCAAGAGGATCATTATCGGGATTTTGCATCTGGTCGGCAGTTTTTTGGTGTTGGAAAACATTAAAGTTATTTTGAAACACATGAGTTGGGATTTTGGCGGGGTGGTTAATATCGGCCATTTT
>Ga0209631_10005759_pt1 | contig 12988 bp, 14 predicted proteins | sample COG_08_FD_184752 | JGI IMG/M metagenome (GOLD analysis project Ga0209631, IMG submission 184752) | Pelagic Microbial community sample from North Sea - COGITO 998_met_08 (SPAdes) (version 2) | ecosystem: Environmental > Aquatic > Marine > Neritic zone/Coastal water | place: Helgoland, sampling... | reverse complement strand
TATCAGAATTTATTGTACCTGCAAAAGTTGCGTTTCCTCCTGATGTAATTGAACCGCCTAAATATAAATCTTTAAATCTAATATTAGAAACTCCTAAATCAACTGCATTATCGTTATTTGAAGTAGCAGTAGTTGGACTTATTGCAGAAGCAGCGTCGTTAATCCTTAAACCAATAGCACCTTGTGTCATAGCAATATCAGAACCAATAGTGGTTATTGTTCCACCACTTACACCAAATATAACTTTTCCACCACTATTTATTGTTAATCTTGTTGTAGAATTTGTTTCTAATTTTAAATTAGCTGTAGATGAATTTGATGTTATTTTAAAATCTGTACCATCAAAATTTAAATTCGCATTTCCTGAAGCAGCAGTTGGTATATTAATGTTTCCATTATTTCCAACTGTTACATTTCCTGCAAAAGTTGAGTTGCCTGTAAATGACGGTGAAGCTAACGGTGCTTTCAATCCGATGCTATTTGCGGTTGTTGTCGCGAAGTTAGGATCGTCTCCTAAAGCCGCAGCAAGTTCGTTTAATGTATCTAATGTTGCAGGTGAACTATCAACTAACCCGGCAACCTCTGTATCTACATAACTTACCGTAGCTAAATTAGATATTGTAACACCTTTCACACCAGCTAAATCTGTTAATTCAGAATCCATTAAAGCACCAGCAGCAGTAACGTTCGCCGTATCTGTTACATCAGCAGAGGTTTCAATACCGTCTAGCTTTGTTTTTAAAGCATTTGTAAAATTGTTTTGAGTTAAACCGCCATCACCAACTGTATAGGTTGTATTAATGTAGTTGCCAGAATGTATTTCAGTTGATCCTTGATCCGCTGTCCAATCTATAATCTGATTACCACTTGGAATCGTAGGTTTGTTTTGAATGAAAGAATCACCTGATGTGGCTGTCCAATCGGACTGCACATTTTGTTCTGCGTTTGCAGGAGCGTGAGCAGCTTGAGAATGTGTGTAAGCTGTATTCCAGTTTGAAGAGTTGTTTGTAGTTATGCTATACACACCTGATCCATTGGTTGTCATTAAACCAGCAGAACCGAAGTCTGTATCATATAAAATATCATCAGCAGCTGAAACGCTACTGAAAGATATAACTTCTATGTCGCTTGTGTTTGGTGGAGCGGTGCTAAAGGTAAGAGTTGTACCACTTAAAGAATAGTTATCCTTATGTTGGTATACACCGTCTATATATACTTGTGTTTTATTTTCGTTGTCTATACTATTGGCTAAAGTAAAAGCCGTTGCACTTCCATTGCCAGTGAACCCGTCTTGGTATACTACACTCGCGGCTGAATTTGCATCAATCCAGTTAATACCAGAACCAGTAGACGATAACACTTGTCCACTACCTCCTATATCTCCACTGGAATCGTATACTCCTCCGGCTATGTTAATATCGGTTAAAAACTTTTTAGCCATGAATTTTATTTAAATTATCCAATCTTTGTAACTAGTACTCTTATATCATTTGCTGTTGGCGCGGATGAAAAATCTATCGTAACAACTGAAGTCGAAGTTCTAACCACGTCTGCAAAGACCGTATCTAGTGAGCTTGCATCATATAATTGCACTATTACATCTTGAGAACCTAAATTATGTGTTACAGTGTAAGAAGTAGCAGATCCGTCACCTATAGACGTAGCATAAAACCTATCAGTAATATCGCTTGTCATTGCTACCGTACCTGTTTTGTCTGGTAACGTATATGTAACATCTGCGGTTAATGCACCAGCTAGTAAAGTACCTTCGTGAGCATCTGCAACAGTACCTTCAAATATAATACCATTTGATGTACTTACTGTTTCTACATTGTTAGTTGTTGTTGTTCCTGTAACTTGTAAATCTCCAAGTACCGTTAAATCGTTTCCAATTGTAACATCGTCTGGAAGACCTATTGTTAATGAAACATCTGTACCAGATTTAGTTACTGCTGTTACTATTTCGCTTGTTGTACCTATTATTTTAAGATCATCATCTGCTAAAGATACGTCTTGAGTTGTTGAATCACCATCTATTGTAAGAGTAGTTGTTATGCTTGCTGAACCAGCAGCAGTTAATCTACCTTGAGCATCTACTGTAAAAGTTGGTATAGAAGTTGCTGAACCATATGAACCAGCGGTTACTGCTGTGTTAGCTAAATCAATTGTTTGAGTATGTTGACCTGAGGTTGTACTAACTGTTCCGGATAAACCAGTTCCAGCTGTTATGTCAACGCCTGTTATATCACCACCTACATTTGTCCACGCTGAGCCGTCATATACCTTTAATTGGTTATCTGTTGTGTTGAATATTATCCAACCTGCGGTTTGACCCGATGAAGGATCTGTAGCAAGCTTCTGAACTACTGCATTCTGTAATTCGTTTTTGTTTAAATTAATGTCTGTTAAATATGAAAGTGCCATAGTTTATTAGTTTGCGTATACTTTTCCTTGAAAAGAAGCTTTGAAAGTTATTTTGAATGAGTTTAAATCTATATGTTGAATATCACCTACAACTTGTGATCCGCCTGAATCTACGGTTGTAACTGAAGGAAATTTATTTAAATTATGATTTATTGTAGTTTCTACTCCTGAAGAAAAATTTATATTATTAGATACAAAGTTTTTATCAGTTTGCCCTTTTGGTGAATACGATAAAGCATAATATTTACCTTCTATTAAAGAGCCATTGCCTTCTCTAAAAGACAAGAAAAAATCCGATTGATTTGCTGTATTTGAAGATACAGTTGCAGAATATTGTGCAAAAGTATTAGGATCATCTGTTTGTGTTAATAAAACAAATAACCCATTAAAGTAATTTAAATAAGTAGATATATTTTCTTGATTACTATTAAAATGCGAAAATCTTAATTTAGTTATAGAGCTAAATACTGGGCCACCAGTTACTATATTAAATTCTCCAAAACCCAATGAGCCTCCAGAGTATTTATAAACAACTTGCCCGTTTACATTTATTAAACTAGACGTGTTTAAAAACTTTGCTATGTTTTCCATATTAAAGTTTTTAGTACCAAAGTTAGCATCTGTTCCAATTAACTTATCTGTTTTTGAAACGTCTGTGTCTATATCATAAGTACTAAGTCTAGCCATTAAATTTTATTTTTTAAATAAGCTTGTTGCTTTTTCAGTTGTTCGACCACCAAAATAAGCTAATACAACCGACATCATCACTTTTTCAAACGTATCGTTCCATGTTTCTCCTATATGAAACGGAATAGAATCTACGCTGTCAAGCAAACCAGCAATAGAAAATATAACAATACACCACACTAAAACTAGTGGGCGTACATTTTTCGAAAGCCAAGAATCTGACATGGAATCTGCTTGCCACCTTGAGGTGATTGCTTCCATTTCTTTATTTTGTTGTTCAAATATAAGTTGTTGTAATTTTATTTTATCTTCACCACTTACATCAGATTTACCAATAGCAGCAATAGCCTCCGCAGGAGAAGTTACCCCACTTATTATATTACCCAATGTTGGGCTAGCAAGTGATGCTGCACCAAACAAAAGTTTACCTACTGTAGTTTCTGCAAATTTCTTTTTTGGTTTACTCATCTTTTTTTCATTTTATATGGGACAATCTTATTCAATGCATCCTGTCTAGCTTCACAACCGCAAGGTATGTTTAAACCAGATGATACTCTATCTACTACTCTTTTTATTCCTGTAGCTTTAGTGAACTTTGCAATTGAATCGCCTAATCCTCTACTTTCCATTTAACAGTTCCATTTTCTTCTAGCGGCTCTACCCCTTTCACTTGTCCATCCTTTTGATCTTGCACAAAATGACTTACGTCTTTTGGCTGCCTTACTACCTTTCTTTAATTTAGAAGGTGGAGTTGTTACAGCTGTTTTGAGCTTACTACCTGGATTATCTCTTCTGTATTTGGCCACACCTTTTTTAGTCATTCCACCTCCAGCTTTCTTTCCAGTTCCGCCTTTTTTGTTTACTTTTTTATAGTAACCTAAAGATTTTTTTCTTGATGGTGCTTTTTTACTAGGCATAACTATTTTTTCTTTTTCTTTTTAGCTGCTGCTTTTTTTGCTGCTGCTTTACCTTTTGCTGTGTAAGCAAATTTTTTGTTTCCTACTTTTGGCATAATTATCTGTTTTTATCTTTGATCATATCGTCAATAGCTTTATTATAAACTTTGTCCGTATACGATCTGTTATTGAAAAATTTACTTCTTGATCCTGTAGGCAAATCTTCTTCTGCAAGCATTATACGATACACTCGTTTAATCAATTGCTTACATTTAAAACTTGTCTTATATATTGTGTATTTTTGTAGCTTACCTTTTCGTGCTCTCCAAACATCGATCCAACCGTCTCTTCTTAGTCTTTCCCATCTGTCTTTATCCCAACTGTAGGTATACGCACCATCAATAAATTCATTACGCGTAAATCGATCTTTGCAATCTAAATAGATTAGCAATTCAAGATCAGCATCCTTTATATTATAAGTTTTACAGGCCCATTTACGAATGAGCCTGTAATATTTTAATAAATTTAAATCTTTTATGTCATCTGTACTTATTCTCATTCTACAAGCACTATGTCACCAAGTTTCAATACGTAATACAGTTTATCTTTCCATTCAATACCGTGACCGGCTACTTTGTCATAATGAACTATATCATCTTTATTAAGGCCCTCTACTAAATTACCAGCAGATATTACTTTGCCTTTTAAATATCTAACGTCTTTGTTTTGATCTTCAGTTAGTTCTAAACCACCAACTTTCTTTGGCGCTTCTTTTATCTTCTCTATGACTACGTAGTAATTAATTGCTTTCATGTATCCTAACATTATTAATTACACAATCTGCAGAGAAAATAGTATTAACAACACTAACTGCATTCTTTAGAGCTGTTTTAGTAACTAACACTGGATCTATAACACCTTCTTTAATCATATCAACAGTTTTACCGTTGATTACATTTATTCCTTTACCTGATTTGCCAGACTCTTTATATTCTAAGTTTGCATTTTCAAGTATTGTAGCGTAAGGTGATTTTATTGCTTCAAGAAGAATCGATTCGCCATCATCGGCAGGAACTATGCTATACGATGCGTCCAGTAATGCTACGCCTCCTCCTGGAACAATACCTTCTTGTAATGCTGCTTTAGTTGCATATATTGCATCTTCAACTCTATCTTTTTTTTCTTTTAATTCAACTTTTGAATTAGCACCTACTTTTACAATAGCTACATATCCATTTAACATCGCTAGTCTTTGCTGTAGTCTTTTCTTAAAGAATGGATTTTTTTCATCTTTAATTTTACTTTCAACTAACTCTATTCTTTCATTCAACACAGGGCCTTGATCTTTGATTGTTAATACAGTGTTTTTATCATCTGTAACAGCTTTAATTGCTTCACCTAATATATCAGGCCCAATTAAATCTAAATCATCTCCTAGCTCTTCGTTTATTACTTTAGCTCCGGTAAGTATCGCAAGATCTTCAGTTGTGTCTTGCTTAGTAGGCCCGAATCCAGGAAGGTCAATTACATTGACTTTTATATTGCCTTTAACTTTATTTGCTAGCAATGCTGCTAATGGCTGCTGTTCTACGGTTGCTACAATAAGCAAACTTCTTTTTTCTTTTATAACGAACTCTAGTACATTCTGAATTTTACGAATGTTTGGGATTGGAGAAGAAACTATCATTACATATGGATTGTCTAGTTCAGCTTTTCCTTTATCCTTGTCTGTTACAAAGTATGGCGATTTGAGTCCGCATTCTATTTGTGTGCCTTCAACAAATTCAACATTTGTTTTTTCGGTCTCAGACTCTTCCATTAAGACGACGCCGTCTTTACCCACTTTAGAATATGCTTGCGATATAATCTTTCCGAGGCTTTTATCGTTGTTACAACTAATACTACTTACATTTTCTAACATATCACCTTCGACTTCAACCGCGGTTTCATCTAAGTAATGGTTTACTTTTTGTAAACAATTTTCAATACCTTGTTTTATGTTTCTTATATTATTTGTAAAATCTTTTTGATTTGTCAAATTTAATAATGAATGAGCAAGGACGGTTGCCGTAGTGGTACCGTCACCTGCTTCTTTCACTGTATTTTTGGCAGCTTCTTTTATGAGGGTTGCTCCCATATTTTCGACCGGGTCAATTAAGACTACGCTTTCCGCAACGGTTACTCCGTCTTTTGTTATCACCGGTCTTCCGAGAGCGTCCTCGTAAATTACACATTTACCAGAAGCGCCAAGGGTTGATTTAACTGCTTGAGTTAATTTATCAACACCTGTCATTATTTTTGTTCGAGCATCTACCCCGAAGGATAAATCTTTTACTATCTCACTTGGGTTATTATATTCCATTTAATTAAATTTATTGTAAGTGGTTATTTGAATGTTTTCACAACTTTAGGTCCTTTTAAAAACTCAAGCTTTTTAGAGTAATGATCAATGCTTCCATCAATCGCTGCCTCACAGCTTTCTAAAGTTTCACGCCTTGTTACATCGATCCATTTTTCTTCGTCGTTTTGGTCTTTGTATTCAGCTTGGAAAAATCCATTAGGTAGTTGAACAATACGCCAGTTTTCTTTCTTAGCGATGTGCTCCCAAAGAGTTCTGGTTTCTTCGGATATTCCTTGGGTACTGTTATTCCCCCAGGAATAGGTTTTGTAAAAATAAGTCATTGGTTTTGGTCTTATGATACTATAATTACGTGATTGTTAGGTATTTTAATTAAGGATCTCCTAGTCCACCACCACCACCACCAGGAGGAGGCGCACCACCACCACCACCACCACTAACGTGTGTATATCCGTAAAATTCACTAATTTTATGTGGTGCTGTTTTATTCACTGCAGAACTAGCTGTACCAAAAAGACTAGAGCCAACTGGTATTGATGACCCAGCCATAAATACTGTACCTGATAAAGATAATTCTGTTCTTATATCAGAAAAAGATATTTGTCCGCTACTTGGTAGTGCCATCTTTTAATTCTTTTACTTGGTTAGATAAATCTTTTACAGCTTCTATAAGTAATGCTGTTAGCTTTGGATAATCAACAGCTTTGTAACCGTTAGATCTGTTGTCGACAAGCTCTGGTAATATTTCTTCAATTTCCTGTGCTATCACACCCACATCTTTTTTACCAGTCTCTTTATGTGATTTTTCATTCCACTCAAATGTAACACCAGATATTTTATTAACTTTGTCAAGTGCATTTTCAATTGGCTTAATATTATCTTTTAATCTTTTATCAGATGATGAAAAGGCTACTATATCACCAGCAACGTTTATTGATGTTGTGGAATTACCCGGATCTAAATAATGTGCTGTGCTACCAATATCTACTATTTTACCAACATGTAATATTTCCGAAGTATCCATCTTCATTATAGCCGCAGAATAATATGTTCCACTACTTACTTTTCTTTTCCTCATTACCCAACTCATGTTATCATAAGCTGTACTTCCTGAGCTGTGACTTGCACCGCCTGGGACATCTTGGAAAAATGTTTTAAAATATTCGTTTACATGAAATCTAGCGTAATTGAAATTATTAGTAGCTGCATTATTGCTATTAAAGAATATATTTGATCCATATTGGAAATCAGCTCCTGAAACCGCTGGGTCATAAGTTGATGGCGCATTTTCACTCACGTCTGGAACTATAATACCACCGCCATTAAGCATCATTTTAACTGTAGAATAATTATCCCCACAATTAGCGGTTGTACATGATTTACCTAATCTATATTGTGCACTAAGATCAAAATTACCATCTCCGTCTTGACCACCGAACATTTGTATAACATGATGCCACCTTGCTGATGATTGCATTTCTAAAGCAACTGAATCATCAAAACCAGTTCCAGTACCAGAGTTTTTAAGTAATAAAGCCGTAGGCCTACCATTTAAATCATTTGCCGCAGCTTTACCGCTAATTGTTGCTGGTGCATTTGTACTATTTGCCGCTCCAGTTACTACAATATTACCCGAAAATGTTCCTCCTGCTGCGGATAAGGTACCACTAAATGTTCCTGTAGCCGCTGATAACGATCCTTTAAAAAATGCATCACCGTTTGTGTCTATATAAAATTGTTTAGCGTGTATTGAACCGTTCTTATTTAAAGTCATACCACCTGTGGTATAACCAGAAGCATCTGGCGCAGAACCACTATATATATTACTAGCATCTAATTTCCATCCTGCTACTGTACCAGATGTTGCTGCACCAACAGATCTTATTGTTGCTGTAGAATTGTTATCTACATTTCCTAAACCTACATTGGCTTTTGTTGTTCCTGCTTGTATATCTGCATCAGAAGTATTATCAACATTTCCTAACCCTACATCTGCTTTCGTAGCTGCAGATAATGTGGCCGCCTGTATATCTGCATCTGATGTGTTATCCACGTTATTAAGCCCAACATTATCTTTAGTTGTACCAGCTTGAATATCTGCCGCTGATGTGTTATCCACATTTGCTAAACCGACTTGTGCTTTAGTAGTATTTGAATTTAGCGTATTGCTTTCTGTTAAATTAGTATTTCCTAAAGTTATAGTACCGGAAAATCCAGCATCTCCATTTGCTTTTACATAAAAGTTTTTAGATTCAATACTACCATCTGATAATTTAATTTTAGTACCAGCGCTTGAAAAATCACTATTAGATAATGTTACGTAGTTTGCACTTTCTATTGAACCTGTTGTTATTGCACTACCGTCAATTGCTGTATAATCAAAAGCTCCGTTTATTGTTGTTCCTGAAAAAGTTACCAATCCGCTAAACCCAAACATTCTAGTTACAGAACCAAATGTTAATGTATTAGAGGGTGAGCCTTCAACAACAGATACAGGTATGTGCCAGTAATTATTACTACCTGACCCCGGCGTTGCTTCTGGAGCGCTTTCACTCCATCCACTTGGTAAACTGCTAAAAGCATTCGTACTAAAACTAAATGCTACTCCCGCTGAATTAAACGTAGGTTGACTAGTAACTGCAGTAGTATAATATAATTGTCTACTGAACGATCTAGGACCAGTTGCTCCTGTTCCTCCATCTGCTCCATCTGCTCCATCTGCCCCGTCCGCTCCATCTGCTCCGTTTGCCCCGTCTGCTCCGTCTGCTCCGTCTGCTCCAGCGTTACCTTTTATAGATTTAGATAATGTTTGTACTTTAACTATAGTTGCTTGGCCCTCACAATTTACAGAAAAACTAACTGTTGCATTATTCGCTGTCATATTGGTATGGTCTCCAAAAACTGATGGATTGCCAGTTATACTTTCGGCCCCAGCTGTAATGTTTGTTGCTGTAGCTGTTACTTTAAATTGTCCAGTACTAGGCGTACCTGAAACACTATTTAATTGCGTTATACCTTTATAAACGTCAATTGTTGTTCCGGAACCAGTGTAAGTTGCCGCATTTGCTGCCGTTCCTGTTGCGGGTAATGTGTGAGCTTCATTGGTTAATATTACAGCATATGGAGAAACACCATCCGCACCATCTGAGCCATCCGCACCATTTGAACCATCCGCACCATCTCCTCCATTTGAACCATCAGACCCATCACTTCCTGGTTTGATACCAAACATAGTTATTTGGTCTCTAGCCACAATAGCCGCACTAGCAGCGCCTTCTCTTATTTGCACCTCAATTTTTTCTGGCATGTTACTATAACTGGCCTGAGGAGTGTATGTGTATGTATTAGTAGTTGCAGCTGCGCCTGTGCTAACATCATTTTTAAAGAATTCGTAATAAACAGTACCTGTAGCATTTAAAGCAGTTGCGGTTACTGTTACAGTTGAGGGTGAAGGAGAACTCCCTGCTGCGTTGTATTCAAAACTTAAATCATCAGCTATTAAATTAACAGTTCTAGCATTAGATCCCGCCGAGCCATCTGCACCATCAGCCCCTGCTACACCTTGTTTTGATTTATTTAATGTTTGGTATTTTTTAATTGTTGTTGTATTTTCTACATTAATAGTGTATTCAATAATAGCCAGATCACTTGTCATTCCACTGTGGTCTGCAAATGTTACCTTATTAGCTGATATATCTTGAGTGCCTACAGTTATAGTCCCTGTTGTTACATTTGTTGTTACTTTAAACTCGTTATTACCAGGAGTGGCGTCGTGAGCAACACTATTGTATTCAGTGGCACCGTCGAATACTACTATATCTGTACCAGAACCAGTGAAACTTGAAACTGTTCCGTTTGATGATGCAGCAACCGAATGTGAATCGTTAGATAATAATATAGTTAGCCCATTAGATCCTTCTTTTACTGGAGCAATATTTATAGTATCAAAAGCATCTTCAATTTGATCACCTTCAGCCACACCAACTCTCATCGCAAGAGGAGACCCAAAGGCTGTAAAACTTGAAGGAACTGTTATAGTTGCCGTGTCTTGATTTTGCCCTGTACCATCTGTATACGATGTTTCATCTGTAAAATGCGATCCTCCTCCAGTAAATTTAAAGAAGCCATCGGCAAAATTTGTAGAATTTGCTGTCAATGTTATAGATGATGGGGAAGGGTTGTTTCCTTCTGAGTCGTATTTAACAACTAAAGCATCTGAGCTTAATTTTATTGTTTTAGCATCAGCCCCTGAAGATCCCGTGCTACCCGTAATTTGATTAAATGTTAAAGCGGAGATCGCTGATGAGTCTGTTAAATCAATTTGTGCAGCCCCTTGATATATTGCATAAAAAGTTCGTGTTCCTTTTGTAAATGAAGGAGAAGTACCTGATGCATCCGATGCATACACCACCGATGTAAACGTTGTTGATGGTGCGTCTGATATATCACCAAAACTTATGTTGCCTATATTGGCTGTTTTAATTTTAACAACACCTCCTGATATTTCAAATGGTGCATCAAAGTCGGTAGCATCACCCGCGGTTCCTCCGTTGAATACTTTAAATTTATCGGCTAAAAATCTTATTTCAGATATTGGATCGGATGTGGTGCCGTCGGAAGCCATAATAGACATACCCGCTACCGCGCCCCCTGCATTTAAATTTATGCTGTATCTTGATTCTACATAACCTTCAACTGTAGATAATGTACTTGATTGTGTGCTTATACTAGCTGTATTGCCATTTACTGTACTTGTTAAGTCGGTTACTGATTGTGCTGATGCTAGGGCTGCGTTTGCTATTGCTGCGTTTGCACTAGATGTTACTGCTGTAGATAGAACCCCATTTGTTCCGTCAACATCACCGCTTGAATCGAAACTGAATACAGCTTCTAATTTATCCAAGTCCGCCGCTACAGATCCAGCTGCCGATGTTGCAGTTGTAGTTATTGATGTTGCTAATGCATCTGCTACCGAAGTAATTTCACCGTTGGTGTAAACAAACTGGGATTGTAATTCTGTTACTTTAGTTGCTTCTGCTGAAATGTTAGTTGCATTAGTGGATATATTTGTTGTAGCAGTAGCAAGAGAAGATACATTAGTACCTATTCTACTATCATCGGTTAATACCCATGCACTACCGTTAAATATATATAACTTGTTGTTATCATCTGTGTCATACCAAAGTGAATTAGCCGGTATGCCAACTGTCCCTGGTTCATCATCTTGCCTGAATACTCTAGGCCTTAAGGCTAAACTGCTTACATTGGCTGTTATATTAGAAGCATTGGATGCAACACCTGTTACGTTTGTGGCAATTCTAGTATCTGGAGTAGCAACCCACGACCCGCTGGTTAATACATATAATTTATTACCGTCGTTTGTATCGTACCATAAAGAACCATTAGCTACATTCGATGTTCCTGGTTCATCATCTTGCCTAAACACCGCAGGTTTTGCTGCTACTGTGGTTGTGTTTAAATTAACTGACGATGTTAAATTAGTTATAAGACTTGCATTTGCGGATGTTGCCGTTGTATTAGTAGTTATACTCTGGTTCATGGTAGCTAAATTAAAACCAGAACCGTTCTGTATTTGAAAGCTTGCAAAATACGTTGCTAAGTCAACTAACTTGTAGTTACCCGTTTTATAATTACCAAACGATATGTACTCCGATCCCGTTAAAAGATCGTTATCACTTGGATTCTGATTAATGTATGAGGTTAGTCTAGCCATAGTTATATTTTAATACCCGTATCTTCTTTGGGTCTTTTCGTTCTTAGTTCCGCCTTTACCACCGGCTCTGTTCTTAGATGCTTTAATGCATTTACCTAATCTGTGATCAAAATCATATCCTTTCTTACACTTCTTTGCCTGCGCTGTACGTTTCTTGTATTTACCCCACTCGCTCATTGCATACTTCTTGTCTCGCTTTGCTTTTGCTAATCGGGCTTTAATTGATAGTTTCTGTGCCATACTCTTATTATTACTTATTATACCTAATTGTTAATCAGTGACGTTAGGTAGCTATTAATATACCTTTACAGGCTAATGTCATATAGGGAAGTTATGGGTTACACTACCGTATTTCCTCTGTATACCCTATAATAAAATCAACTTATTTTACCCCACCCCCCTACCTTTTTAAATATTTCCTTATAAGTTTTTGCCTTTTACAATGTAAACACGATGTAACTTGGATAATATAAATGTAAGTAAGTAACTAATAATAAATAAATAAATATAATATGAGTAATCTAAATGACAATGTAAGTAAATTAAGTAAACAAGAATTAAGCGAAATCTTTCCACCAATCCACCGAAACAATTTCGTAGTAAGAAAGAGTTGGTTAGGTAGAAATCAAATCATTACCTTTATCAATAACAAACATGAACAAATCACCTACAATCACGACGAGGTATTAAAAGTAATGTTACCTAAACTAAACATCTTACCTTGCTGGTTAAAGAGAGGGTATTGGTCTCAATCAACTGACATGCCAAGTAATGTTCGAAATGTAGTAATCGAAAGAATTAAACTACTAGAAAACAGTGACAATAGCTAACTACTATTAAATCATTATGTACCTAATGTCACACTTTTCGGGTACTCAGGTGAAGGGT
>Ga0209631_10005758_pt1 | contig 12989 bp, 9 predicted proteins | sample COG_08_FD_184752 | JGI IMG/M metagenome (GOLD analysis project Ga0209631, IMG submission 184752) | Pelagic Microbial community sample from North Sea - COGITO 998_met_08 (SPAdes) (version 2) | ecosystem: Environmental > Aquatic > Marine > Neritic zone/Coastal water | place: Helgoland, sampling... | reverse complement strand
TAGCTATTTTTATTTTTGGAATCTTAGATAATTTTGGTGCTGGGGGTGGTAGAAATGGATTTATAGATATTGAATCAATTACTAAACAAGACACCCCATTTGGGATATTATTTTATTTATCTAATATCCTAATTATTTTTGTGTTATTAAAAAAAAGGATAGACACATCTGAAGTATTATTTATTTCATTACTACTTCTTTTTTCTATACAGATGAGAATTTTTGGAATTACAACCCTATTACTTTTTTGTTATATGCTTTTTGCTCTTAAAAAGATTACTCTAAAAACTTTAAAGATCTTATTGCCTTCAATTGTATTGGGAATTTTTTGGGGTTTAAAGAACCTTCTGATTTCTGGATGTCTATTATTTCCAGTAGAACTAAGTTGTTTCAATTCAATTAGTTGGTACCAGAAAGGATCAGCAAATTTCGAAATGCAAGAACTTAAAAATTTTCACTTAGGTTATGATCTTGGTACATCCTTATCTGAATGGTTTTCATTGTGGACAATAAAGGATATAAATATAAACACACTGGCTAACTTTTTATTTTCTTTGTTTTTTATATGGATATTCTTTAAATTGTTTACGAAAAAGAGAGAGGTGGGTTTTGTAAAATTAAATATAATTCTAGGAATTTATATGTTTCTAATTATTTATGTATGGGCCTCTAACTCACCCGGGATTAGGCTAGGTATTGGAATCTTCCTACTCTCTATTGGAATAATTACTCTAAACATACATAACTGGAAGTCAGAAAAGTTTAATAATAAATTTATAGGGATAACGATCTTAATTACATGCACTGTTTTTATTCCAAGATTAGACAACTATAAAGAGTTCGTTAATAACCCTTTGATTTACAATTCAATTTCCCCTCCACAAGTTGATTATGTTCAAAAATTGGGATATGGCGTGCTGCCAACAAAGGGAAGTCAGTGTTGGGTTAATTTAGAATGTGTTCAAAATAGTAAAGAAATAGTAAAAAGTAGTATTTACAGCTATAAATTATTCGAAATAAAAAATTAATAAGCCCTTAAGTAGTTTTTAAAAGTTAAAAAAATTATTAAAATTTTCTATCTCCATTAAATAATTGTCTCTTGATATATTTAATTTATAATTTATGAATAAAAATCAGTAATTTGATCGCTAGTGATACTTTTACCTTTAAAAGCACTTTTTTCCCATGAGACTATTTTTTCAGCAATATCTTTAATTTCATATTTTGGAGACCAATTTAGAAGTTTGTTTGCTTTATTAGAATTTATTATTAAGGTCTCTGTTTCTTGTAGTTCACTTTTTTTAATCTTTATCTTAAAATCAGTATCTGGCTTCCAGGCTTCTACAATCTCATCTGTAAGATTTTTTACTGTATATTTATTATTTGAGAGTGAGTTAAGATTGAAAACTTCATCAACGGATTGGGTTTTTACATATTCGCAGGTCAATAGATATCCTGTTAAAGAGTCAAGTATATACTGCCATGGTCTTATGGATTCTGGCATTCTTAAAGTAATCTCATTACTTTCTTTCAGGGCATTTATAACATCAGTCATAATCCTATCTTTTGCTCCGTCACCTCCACCTAGAACATTACCTGATCTAATTACACCAACATTTAAACTATTCCTTTTCTTTGTTTTTAAATATGCATTAATTATATGCTCTGTACTAGCTTTTGAAGCACTATAGAATTCTTCGCCACCTAATTTATCTTCTTCAGTATTTTCTTTTGATGTTTCGAGATATACTTTGTCAGTTGTTGATATAACTAGGGAATTTATATTTTCATATGAGTTAACTAAATCAAGAATATTGTATGTTCCAATAATATTGGACATTATTGTCTTTAAGGGGTATTGAAATGCAGTGGAGACGATACCTTGAGCTGCCAGATGAAAAACGGTATCTATTTCGTGCTTAGACAACACTCTTCTAAAATCCGACATATCATCACTAATATCGAGAGTGAATTCTTCTTTATATATATATTTTCTGTCTTGAGTCTTGTACTCATCCGATAAAATACTGCCATCCGATAGTCCAATGACTTCTGAGCCAAAATGTCTTAAAACTGCTGATAGCCAAGACCCCTTAAATCCGGTATGACCTGTAACTAAAACTTTTTTATTTTCCCAATAAGCTTTATTGATCATTTTGTTCTTTTAAGTAACGTTCTGTTATTTCTTTTTCTCTAATTGTGTCCACCGGCTGCCAGTATCCATGATGTTTAAAAACAGTCAATTTTTTTAAATCTGCAATAGTCTCTAGGGGTTCTCTTTCTAAAGGCATTTCATCTCCTTTGATATAGTCGGAAATTTCACTTTTCATTATAAAAAATCCCCCATTAACCCAACCCTCAGATGATTGATTTTTTTCTCCAAAACTTGTTATGTAGTCTCCTTGCATTTCGATACTTCCAAATCTAGCAGGAGGTCTAACTGCCGTAAGTGTAGCTATACAATCTTTAGATTCATTGAAACTCTTTAATTCATCTATATTTACATCAGAAATTCCATCTCCATAAGTAAGCATGAAATTATTAAGATTTAATTCATTAATTGCTCTTTTTACTCTTCCACCTGTCATTGTTTCTTGACCTGTATCTAAGATTTGCACATTGTACTTATTTTCTACATTATATATCTTGTCTATTTCGCTTACTTCTGAAAAATTATTCTTAAAATATTGATAAATGTACTCAATTTTTATACCGCCAAGAATTACAAATTCTCTTAAACCATATTTGTGATAATGGTTCATTATATAAAATATCATTGGGGTGCCGTTCAGCTTAATCATAGGTTTGGGAATTATTTTTGTTTCCTCCATAAACCTAGTTCCCTTGCCTCCGGCAAGAATTAATACCTTCAATTTTTATTACTTTCTAAAAATTGCTTAGTTTTCTCAATAACAAAATCTAACATTTCTTTAGTTAATCCTGGATAGACTCCTAACCAAAATGTATTCTCAACTACATTATTAGCTACGGGATAATTGTTTGGATCTCCCAAATCTAAATTGCAATAAGCGGGTTGAAGCAATATGTTACCGCCAAAAAGCAGTCTTGTGCCAATTCTATTCTCATCATAATATTTAAGTAGATCTACTCTTTTAAAAGAAACATTTTTACTAATTGTAATTGGAAAGCCAAACCAACTTGGTTCTGCTTTTTCTTCAGATTTTACTAATTTAAACTCTTCGAACTCTGAAAATGCACTATAGAGATAATTAAAGTTCTCTTTTCTTTTTTTAATAAACTCTTCTAATTTATCAAGTTGTGACAAGCCGATTGCTGCCTGCATGTCCGAAGCTTTTAAGTTGTAACCTATATGAGAATAAGTATATTTATGATCATATCCATGTGGTAAGCCACCAAGCTGCCAATCGAAACGTTTTTTACAGGTGTTATCAACTCCGGGTGGACAATAACAGTCTCTACCCCAATCTCTAAGAGACTCTATTATTTTTTTAAGTTTTGGTTTATTAGTTAAAACTGCACCACCCTCGCCAGTTGTAATATGATGTGCTGGATAGAAGGACAGAGTTGCAACATCTCCAAATGTTCCTACGTTTGCATCATCATATTTTGAACCAAAAGCATCACACATATCTTCCATTAGAAATAAACCATATTTATCACATAAATTTTTTACTTTTTCAAGATTAAATGGATTTCCAAGTGTATGTGCTAACACAATGCCTTTGGTTTTCTGAGTTATAGAGGATTCAATAAGATTCACATCTATGTTATAAGTGTCCCGTTCAGCATCAACAAGTACAGGTTTTAAGTTTGATTGAATAATAGGATTTAATGTAGTAGGAAAATTTACTGCACTTGTTATTACTTCGTCACCATCTTGTAGGTTATAAAATTCCTTTAAGGCTGTAATTGCCAATAAGTTTGCGGATGATCCACTGTTAACAAATAGAGTATGCCTAATACCAGTTTTTGCGGAAATAGCTTTTTCAAATTTTTCAGTAAACTCACCTGCAGTTAACCACATGTCTAAGCTGGACTGAATTAAATTTATTAAATCTTTATTATCCAAAACCTTACCGGATACAGGAATCGATGAAATATTTTCAATAAAGATTTTGTCTTTCTCTTTCAGTATGAAGTATTCTTCAGCTAGAGCCATTATTTGATTTCGTATTTTAATTAAATCCTCAGACATGAACTAATAATAATATTATTTTAAAATCAAACATCAAAATTTTAAAGTTAATATTGTTCTTAATGATAAAAAAAGAATTTTCACTTAAAACTTACTTGGAAATTTTGCTTTATACATCAATATTTTTCTTGACTCTAATTCCACTAGCACTTCAAAATAATGTAATTTTTGATGGTGAAACTGAGAAATCTTTTATAGATTCTAGTGGGGAATATGTTAACCAAGAGTTTTCTGTAAATTGTTTTAGTAATACTCAAGATGAGTTAAATAAACTAGACTCAGTTAAATTTAGCGAAATAAGTATTTCCTATAGAGATGTATACGTAATACCTGAATACAGCAACTTTATATGCTTAGGAAAAATGATTGATTTTTCTTACAGTGATAATTCACTTGAAATTGTTATTGGATTTAATCAAAAAGTTTACACCTACTATTTAAATGTTTTATTGATATTTTCATTTACTGCTTTATTCTTTTTAAAACCAATTTTACAAAGAGTAAATTTAATATTATTACTTTACCTTATGGTGTATGGTTTAATTTTTAACCACACATACTTAGCCTTTTACTCAGTAGGGCAACATCCTTTTGAAATACTATATGATCCCAGTATTTTTTTATTACCGTTTTATTTCAAAATGGACAAACCTAAACATTTTGACTCTGTTTTGGCATTATTCTTTTTATTTTTTAAACCCTCTCTATTCATGATTATGGTTCTGGTTTTATTTGTGAGTAATGATTTCACATTTAAAAACACTTTCTTAAAAAGAAAGCTTTTTTTCTATATGCCAATATTCATGTCTATATTAAGACTATTAAGTGGATTTACAGATAAACTAAATGTAATTTGGCTGTCTTTACTCCCAGACCCTTTGACGGGTTTGACAAGGTATAATGATTTACAAATATCACTCACTGCATTAAATTGTGGTCCAATTGAAGACTTTAAACACCAGCTATTCTTCAATAGTAATAGTTATCTTTCATGTCCCGTACCATTTTATAACCCGCTGTACCAATTCATTGAAAGTTCAATTTTAATTCAAAGATTTGTAAATGGTTTTTCAATAATCTATTTTGTAATATTTGTATTTTCATATATTGCCTTATCAAACTTATACACTTCAGAGAAAGAACTAATAACCCTTATTTTTTTAAGCCCCGTTTTAAGTTTTCTATTTTCATATGGGAACTTTGATATTTTTACTGCTTTTTTTGGCTTTTTATCTTTATATTTTTATAAAAAACATTGGGTAGTCTCTTCATTGATTATTTTATTTATTTCAATAAATGAAATACATCCTGTGGGATTAATACTTGGTCTGATAATTGTTTCTATAATTGATAAAAACTATAAATCTCTGACTATCAATGTACTTTCGTTTTCTATTTATATTAGGGCGATCATTTTAGATGATTCAGTTTACAGTATTAAAAACTCGTTAATAAATTCGAGCGAGACTGGAATTGATTTTTCTTATATAGGAAATATTGGAGTGGCGTATGGTCTATTAATTGACAATTTAAATCTTGATAACTTGATTGATATTCCACCAGTCTTAATTTCATTTATAATTCTTGTCATATGTTTTATTTTTGCCCCCCAAAATAGTTCTCTAAACACTTCATTTTCTAGTATCAAAAATAATCATTACATCTTTATTCCACTAATAGTTTGGTATCTTTTTACATTAGGCCTTGCAAATAACTCTTACAGGATTGTAAATTTTTTAGTTTTGTTCATAATCCTCTTTATGGATGGAAGTAAATTTCAAAAACTTTCAATTGTATTTCTTATATTCTTTACTCCAAATTCTCTTATCTATGGTGATTTAATTTTCTATCTTGAAATTTTAATAAATAGAGTTGGTATTTACTTTGTAGGTTTTATATGTGTGATCAATTTCAAAAAATATCTTTATGAGTTTTTAAAATCAAATTCACGATTGACCTACTGAATTTTTTTTAAATACTGTATAAACAAATATCAGTATTGAGAAGAATAGTGTAATGTTTTGTTTAGTGAAGTGGAACAAATACATGTACGAATACTCAGTAACACAACACTGGGGAACACTCCAACCAAATATGTAGATAAGTAGTAGATACATAAATAAATATATGTTGTTAGAAAAAAGATTTTTTAGTAAGTTTTCTTTATCTGTATTGAATTTAAAGAAAGTAATGAACAATAAATGAAAAAATAAACTTAACCACCTTCCCCAGTCAACAGCTGTGAAAAACAGTGGCACGAAAGTTATAAAAACTAGTGACATAGGAAACAAATTTTTACGTGCCCATGGATACATTAATAAGGGTAGCATTGCAAGAGTAAAATATGTTAAGTACAATTTGATATAATATCCATAATTAGTGCTCAAAAATATTACATCACGAGTATTTGCAATATTAGAAAATATATCTGAATTATTAAGGATAAATGATTTATAACAAGTACTTTCAGGTAGTAAGACTTTGTATGTACTAGAACACAATAAATCTGAAGTGGCTTTACTTCCTTCTCCAAAAAGATAGAGTGCTGTTATGAATGTTACTGCAGAAAGTAAGACTAGAAACAAAACATAAAAGTCATTTTTTTGTTTATTTTTAAGATAAAAAGACAAAATAATAAATGGTGTGATCCACAAATTTATCTCGTGAGAATATATGGAAAAATTATAAGCTAGAAGAAAGATTGCTGCGTATAAGAAATTCTGATTAATCTTATTTGAGTAGTTTAGAAAAAATAAATATACCAATATTCCTAGTAGTTCTTTAGGTAAGATTATCGAACTACCCCAAAATAAATTATAGATTATAAATATAGGGCTTAAAATAATTAACATATCTGAAATACTGACACTATTGTCGAGTATTATTTTTTTTAAAGATATTAAATACAAAGCATATATTAATAATGTAAATATAGAAAAGTAGACTACTAAATTGTCCTGGTTGAACAAATTTGAATTAAATAAAATTGTACCAACAAGTCCCCTTCGGGTGAAACCAAAATTATAGTTTGTAAACCATTCTTCAATAACATCGTTGAACTGAAAACCTGATAATGTAATAAACAGTATCCTACTTAAATAAAATATAAAAAATGCAAAGAAAAAAGTGGTCTTAAAATTTATTTTTGAAGTATTAAATTTTACAAAAAATGTACTTTTATTTTTATAAAAAGCAATAATAGGTAAGCAAATTAACACCGAATCAAGTAATTCTATATAAGGTAAGTAATATTTATAATCAGTATTAAATAAGAACTCAAAATTTAATAATAAATTTAAATTATATGAAACCATTATTGAACTAATAATTATTAGAAAAGATCTCCTCGTAACTCCCAGGGCAACAAAAATTAGGATATTTGTAGCCAAAAAAAGAAGTTTGATTAACTGAAATAAAACCGGATTAGTTCCAACTTCAATAGTTGTTATACCATTTGAAATATCAAAATTTCGTATTGCCCCCAAACATGTAGCGTCTTTTTTTAGTGAATTTAAATAACTTTTCTGTATGTTGACTTCTTGGTAACCCTCTGATGTTTGAATTTTCCAATCGGTATTAATTTGGGAATTCGAGAATTCAGTTCTTTTTTCTAAATCTAATGAAGATGAAAATACTCTACATCTTTGGCTTGAGGTTATATCCTCAAGTGTTTTGGATGAGTTATTCATGAAACTTTGAAATAAAGAGATTGCAAGAAGTATAACTATGTAAGTAATAGCAATGTTACTGCTAATTTTACTTGGGCTAGAAACCATAAAATTTTAAAATTTTACTTATAACATATCTTTGTTTTTTAAGACTCATGTGTTTGCCAATAGGGAGATACAAGCCATTTTTCCCAATATGCTCAGAATTTTTTAATTCTTTAGTGTTTAAGGAATACTCTTTAATTGCATCTTGTAAATGTAATGGCCAAAAAAATGCTCTTGTTTGAATATTCTCTTTTTCAAGATAGCTCATTAATTTATCTCTCTCATCGTCCTTTTTTAAAACAATCCCATAAACCCAGTAATGATTTTCAGTACTTCCATAAAATTTTTGTGGTATAGAAAATAAATTTTCAGAGCCTGAGAATGCATTGTCATAGATTTTTGCCTGTTTTTGCTTATTTTTTATTGTTTTATTAACCCCATTAATTTGAGCTATTCCAAGGGCAGCTTGCAAACCTCCTAATCTGTGATTCCAATATAAATTACTGTGATTAAACCTGTTAATTTTTCCAAAATCAAGATTTACCATTTTTTTTAATTTTAAATATAACTCCTCAGAATCCGTTAATATTGCGCCACCTTCTCCTGTTGTAATATGCTTATTTGCATAAAAACTTAATGTAGAAAGCAACCCAAAAGATCCACATTTGATACCTGACTCATATTGCCCATGAGCTTCAGCGGTATCTTCAATTATTTTTATGCCTTCTTTTTGACAAAATTCTGTGATATTTTTTGCGTCTGCTGGCAGTCCATATGTGTGAACCATGATTAGAGCTTTTGTATTAGGTGTTACTACCCTTTTAACATCATCCAATGTCATATTCCATGAATCCTTATCTACATCACAAAACACTGGCTTTGCACTTGATCTAATTATTGCTGATAGGCAAGAAATAATCGTAAATGAAGGAACTATAACCTCATCATTTTCTTTTAAATTTAACGTTCTTAGAGCCATTTCAAGAGCAGTGGTACCGTTTGTTAGAGCTATAGCAAATTTTCTATCGAAAAGATTAGCTAACTTATCCTCAAAAATTTGAACGTTCTCAGCAGTTCCAGATATTTGATTATTTACTACTGCTTTTATTACTGAATACTTATCTGAGTAAGATAACTTAGGTTCGAATACTCTAATCAACTGAAAAGTATCTTTTGTCTAGCTGATCATCATATGGACCTTGTTTTATCTCAATAAACTTAGTTTCTTCCAAAACTTCAATTCCGTGTCCTCCTCCAAACATTGCAATTGTTTCATTCTGACTAACAATTACTTCATTTACTAAAAGAAACTTGTCATCAAAAAAATTAACTTTTATTTTTCCCTTTATGACGAACAATACTTCTGAAGTTATATTAATTTTTCTCTCATATTTGTTATGAACATGGTTTTCAATAGAAGAATTTTCAGGTAATCCAAAAGTACCAATTTGGAATGAATTATCAGAATCTGTGATAAAATTTTTTCCATCAGGAATATCATCATTTGCGATGTGGCATCCAAGTAAGTTATTTTCTTTGTCGTAAATGTTCACGAATTTCCTTTCTTGAAGAAATAGCTGTAAATATATACGGTTTAGATAATGATATCAGCCTAAATAGATTTGTACTAGTCTTAGATTTTCCATATAGTCTTGGTTTACAGTAATATCCGACTTCATTAATCTCTATCCCTTGAATGTGTAAATCAACTATAACTTTTATAAAATACTCTCCATAATGAGAATTTACAAAAGGTTTTTTTTGGAAATGTCTCTTAGGTCCAAGAATAAAGCCACTTGTCAAATCAGTCACTCCCAGATTCAGAATTTTGCTTAATATTTTATTGAAATATAACGAAAGAAAAATAGCTAGAGGTGACTCTTCTGAATTAATTAAATTACTTAATATTTTATTTATGGATAAATCAATAGACTTATCTTTTCCTTTGTATCCTCCATCTTTTATAAATCTTGATCCTACGTAAATTGATTCTAAATTATCTTCATGTGCTTGAGATATAATCTTTAATATTGATTCAATATCCATAGAACCATCAGCGTCAAGCCACATAATGTTTGATTTTGTAGCAGCAGTGATACCCTCATAAATTGAATCTGAAAGCGAGGGTTCATCTAATCTAGTTATCAATCTTAAATTTTTATAACTTAGGATTAAGTTATTTACAACACTCTGTGTAAGGTCTTTTGAATTATCATCTACAACTAATATTTCAAAATCTAAATAACTTACATCACTTAATTGACTAATCACTTCAGGTAGCCAAATATTCATATTTTCTTCTTCGTTATAAGTCGGAAGAATTATTGTCAAAGGATATATTCTTTTATTTTCCATTGTTATCCTCTATAAATTATGGTATTTTTATTTGTTTTAATCACTAAATCAATAATAATTCAATAGTGAACAAAAACATCAATATGATTAAAAGCATAACTTCATTTTTACTTATATTCACCCTTACTTCAATACCATATTTAATAACAAAAATTATTGAGCATCAAAAACTGGTATACATTGTATCTGCTTTATTTTTAGTGATTGTATTTGGGTTTTCCAGATATCTTTCTAAAGATCTTGATAGCAATATTATTAACTTGTTTTCATATCTAAATAACTTCAATATTTTGTATATTCTGGGTATTTTTATTTTTACTATTATTACACAAAATCAATACCTACATTTTGAGACAATTTCTTGGGATACTCCTTCATATTTAGTGGCATCTCTACCAATTGGAGACGGCTACTTGCCTTTAGAAGTCCAGTGGGACTCAAAAGGCCCATTATTTTTCTATATATATTACTTTTTTATTTTTCTTTCAGGAAAATCTTATGTTATGTTTAAAATCTTTCATGATATTTTGCTCTTCATAATTAGTTTACTTCTTTACAAAACACTAAATCTTAAAAATAACAACCACAGGCTTACATCATTTTTTGCAACAATTCTGTTTACAACTATTGTTTCAAAATCAGATTATGTTTCTGAATATTCAGAAATCTATATTCTACTTATTGTTGCTTATATTTATTACAAATACATACAAAGAGGACTCAATTTAAATAATATCTTTTTAACTACTTTCTTTGTATCTTGTGCTTTCTTGATAAATCAGGTAGCTTTGATTTTCGTGTTGCCATACATTGTTTCAATAATCCAAAATAAACAAATTGATAAAAATACAATTAAGTATGGTTTTTTGGGATTAACTATCCCACCATTCATAGTTAGCTTAATTTATAGTTTTAATGATATGTTTGACTTACTTGTAATTAATTATGTACTTGTTCCATTTGGATATGCAAACAAAGGTTCAGAAAGCTCAATCAATGAACTAAGAATTTGGTTTAGAGAATTTTTTTACTACAATAAAATTCTTTATTTTGCTTTACTCTGCATTATTACTTTTGAAATTGTTAAGATGATACGTTACAAAAAAAATGAGTCCTTAATAATCACTAAGTTAATCTCTCCACTCTACCTGAATATATATATTTCGATCTTAATTTATTTTATAGGTGGCCATAACTATTCCCACCATCTTTTTTATCTTATATACTTTATAATTTTTTTCTTTGATGATTTGAGATTTAACAATTCATACATAATGTTGATGATGCTTATTTTAGTAGCATCATCTTCTGTGTTTGCGAAATCTTTTAACCAATCATATGCAAACTTAAGTAACTTAAATAATATTCAAAATGAATATCCCCTTTATAAGCTTTCCCAAGAGATAGACGATTATTTTTCATCAGATTACGAAATTTTAGCTTTAGAGTATGTTCTTGTATTGTTTTATCTAGATAAGCCTAATTACACTTATATTGTGCACCCCACAAATCATTTTGAAGTGTATATTGCTGAACCCTTGAAAGATTATGGTTATCTGCAGTTTGATAACATTAATGCAGCTCTTTTATCACGACCAGATGTAGTAATGTGCAACCCTATGAGAATCCACAAAGGAGTCCCAACAGATAATATTAATTTTGATTGTAATTTTTCTTTCTATGAGGAAAAATATATCCAAATTGATACATCTGAATATAGAAAAAATCTAAACATTGAATACTACTATGACCCATATAAAGATTTGAATGTCTTTATAAATAAAGATTTTAAATAAATAGCTATAATTACTTGGTGAAATTAATTAAAAACAATCATATATCCTTTATTTTTTTTATAGTTTCGCTCTTCTATATGAAAGAAGTAAACTACTTATTTTTTGATTCAACACAAAGTGCAGATTTTGGAAAATATTTTAGTTATTTTGAATACTTTGCGTCAGTAGTACCAGAAACTGGCAGGGAACAGGGGACCTTTTATTATTATTTACATTCACTACATTTATACAGTTATTCAGAATACTTTACTGTTAACAATTTTTTTTATTTTTTAAATAAGAGCGTACAGTTGGTAAATTTTTATTTCTACTGTTTTGGTTTAATAGGATTCTATTTATTGCTTAAAGAATTAAAAATGAACAAGTCTGCCATCCTATGGACATTTGTTTGTGTAAATTTCTTTCCAATATTAATAGCAATGAGAATAACGTTTAAACCAGAGATTTTAATATTCTCGCTTTTGCCATGGGTGTTGTTTTTTATTGAGAAGTATAAAGTCCAAAATAAAATTTTGTACTTATTAATGGCAATTCCATTTTTAGCACTTTTACTTTCTACGAAGGGTTCAGCACTAGGTATGGTGGGGCTTTACTTATTAATCACATATTATAAAATTCTGTTTACTGTTAACTTTAAAAAACTAGTTCTCATGCTCCTACTCTCGACAACAGTCCTTGGAAGTTTAATTATTCAAGATTCTGCAATAAACAAATCATCAATACTGGAAGTTGTTCATGAAGAAAAATATAACAACATTGCCTCACCCAATATCATCTATAATTTTGATTTTGTGAAAATAGTAAAAAGTCCTATCAAAAACAACCATGCTGACTCATTTATTTCTCTGACTTTGCTTGATACATTTGGAGATTATTTCAATATATATTGGAATAATGACTCTAGCTTGATGTTTAAAGATAGGAATGAAATAGTAACTCTTAATATTT
>Ga0209631_10005740_pt1 | contig 13013 bp, 17 predicted proteins | sample COG_08_FD_184752 | JGI IMG/M metagenome (GOLD analysis project Ga0209631, IMG submission 184752) | Pelagic Microbial community sample from North Sea - COGITO 998_met_08 (SPAdes) (version 2) | ecosystem: Environmental > Aquatic > Marine > Neritic zone/Coastal water | place: Helgoland, sampling... | reverse complement strand
TACTGAAGAAAAAGTTAAAAAGAAAAAGAAAAAAAGAAAGAAAAAAACTGGAGACAATGATCATTTAAAAAATGTTTCTATACCTAAAGGAATTGAAATTGATAATGTTGATTTAAAACAAGCAAATTTTCTTTGTTCTCTCCCTAAAATTATTGGTCAACATCCTGACACTGGAAAAGACATAACTTTAAATTCAGGAAGATTTGGCCCCTACTTAAAATGTGAAAATAAGTCTGCTAGACTCGAAAATGTTGAAGAACTTTTTTCAATTGGATTAAATAGAGCAATAACTTTGATAGCTGAAGCTAAACCAGGAAGAATTTCGTCGTCACTTATTAAAGATCTGGGTGAGCATCCAGAAGATAAAAAACCGGTAAGGATAATGAAAGGACAATACGGACCTTATATTAAATATAAATCATTAAATGCGACAATACCTGAAGAAAAAGACCCAACAGAACTTACTATGGAAGATGCGTTAATTTTAATAGAGAAAAGACGTCAGTATGATAAAACTAAAAAGAAAAAAGGGAAAAAAAGATAAATTATGAATAAAATTATTTTAATTACTGTTTTATTATTTAGTATGTCTATAAATTTACGAGCTAATGTTAATTGTAAAGACTTACCAGGATTTAAAAAAATTGGTAAAGATTCTTTAGAATACACAAAATGTATAGCAAAAAAAAGTAAAGAGCTTGGTAAAAAAGGATTAAAAAAACTTAACACCGACTCTAAATTAACCGACTGGATTAAAAAAAAAATAAATAAATGAATTCAATAGAAAAAAAAATTATAGATTTAAATTTATCTTTACCTGAGCCAAAAGCACCTGTTGGTGCGTATGTTGCAACTAAAATAACAGGAAATTTATTATTTATTTCAGGTCAAGTATCTATAGATAGAGATAATAATTTAATAAAAGGTAAAGTAGGGAAAGATTTGGATTTAAAACAAGGTTATGTTGCAGCAGAAAGATGTGGTCTCAGCTTAATTGCTCATGCGAAAAAAGCTTGTGATGGAGATTTAAAAAAAATAAAATCGTGTGTAAAATTAACAGGATACGTAAATTCTACAGATAATTTTATTGATCAGCCCAAGATTATCAACGGTGCATCAGATATTATAACAAAAATTCTTGGTACAAATGGTCATCATACAAGAGCAGCTGTGAGCGTTAATAGTTTGCCTTTAGGAGTTGCTGTTGAAGTTGACGGTATATTTGAGCTTAATTAACGTCAGGTCGACCTATTGAATAGTACTTAATTTTGTTTCGTTTCATTTCTTCTCTTGTATAAATATTTCTTAAATCGTAGATTTTAAAATTTTTCTTTTTGACAGCTTTCTTAAAATCAATCGATTTAAACTCATCCCATTCTGTTAATAAAATAATTAAATCTGCATTTAAACAGTTTTCCTTAATATTTTTTTTAAATTTGCAATTTATTAGTTTTTTAAATTCTTTTTTTTCACCAGAAGGATCATGATATGAAATTATTGCTCCTTTTTTACTTAGATAAGGCAGCATCTTTAGACTAGTTGAGTCTCTCATATCGTCAGTATTAGCCTTAAAAGTAACGCCTAGTACACTTATTTTTTTACCTTTTAAATTATTTCCTAAAATATTATGAACTCTTTTAATTAAAAGGTTAATTCGATCATGGTTAGATTTTATAACAGATTTAACTATTGATAAATTTGTTTTAAATTTTTCAGCTGCTGATACTAGACCCTTGGTGTCTTTAGGAAAACATGAACCACCGTAAGCAGGGCCAGGACGTAAAAATCTACCACCTATTCTAGTATCCGATCCAATTCCTAATGCAATATCTTGAACATTTATTTCTGATTTTTCACACAAGTTAGCTATTTCATTGATAAAAGTTATTTTTGTTGCAAGAAATGCATTAGCTGCATATTTTATTAATTCGGCACCTCTTCTCGTAGTAGAAAAAAACTTTGCACCTCTATTAATAAGAGGAGAATATAATTTTTTCATTATCTTAATTTCATTCTTATTATTTGACCCTATTACTATTCTATCAGGATAACGAAAATCTCGAATTGCTTCACCTTCTCTTAAAAACTCAGGATTGGATATAACTGAAAATAATTTTTTCTTCTTTTTAATGATTTTTTCAATTTGATCACCTGTTCCAACAGGTACTGTAGATTTTGTTACAATTATTTTTTTCTTTTTTGTAAATAAAAGGATTTCTTTAATACATTTAAAAACAAACGATAGATCAACTTTTAATGAACCTTTTATATTGGGTGTGCCAACACAAATAAATATAATATCAGACACAGTAATTGCTTTTTTTAAATCTGAAGTAAAATACAATCTTTTAGCTTTGAAATTTTTTTTAATTAACTCATCTAAGCCAGGTTCATAAATTGGGGAAATTCCTGAATTAAGTTTATTAATTTTAGCAACATCTTTATCAACACAATAAACTTGATTACCAATGTCAGCAAAACAAGTTCCGCTAACTAAACCAACATAACCTGTTCCTATCATGCATATTTTCATTAATTACCTTTAAAAATTTGAATACTTGATTGAATATATCCATTTATAGTTCCACAATCCAAATATTTTCCTCTGAAAATATTTCCAAAAAAATTATTGCCTTTAAAAATAAGATTCCGTATTGCGTCTGTAATATGTATCTCTCCACCTTGACCAGGTTTAATTTTTTTTATTTCATAAAAAATATTTACAGGAAGAATATATCGACCAATAATAGCATAATTAGATGGTGCTTTTTTGATACTTGGTTTTTCAACAACATCATTAATTTGAAAATAATTTTTGCTCTTGTTTTTAATAGATAAAATTCCCCATCTAGATACTGTTTTTTTATTAATTCGTTTAGTGGCAACAATTGAACCTTTTGTTTTTTTATGTAAATTAATCATCTCCTTTGTACAATTTTTTTTAATTATTAAATCATCGGGTAATAACACTAGAAAAAATTTATTTTTAATTAATTTTTCACATTTTAGAATAGCGTCGCCTGTTCCTCTTGGCTTATTTTGATAAACAAATTTTATCATTTTTTGATATTTTTTTATTTTTCTAAATTCTTCAATAATTCTTTTATCCCCTTTTTTTTTGATTATTTTTTTATAAAAGGAGTCATTAAAAAAATATTTTTTTATACTAATTTTTTCTTTAGATATAATGAAAATAAATTGCCTAACACCAGCATCTAAACATTCTTCTAATATGTACTCTAGATTAGGTTTACCGTTGATGGGTAACAATTCTTTAGGTATTACACTTGTTAAAGGAAGTAAGCGTGTTCCCAGCCCCGCTAAAGGAATAATTGCTTGTTTTATCATAAGATTCTTATATTAGTTGATATCATTGAAGTTAAGAAATGAAAATATTTAAAAACAAACTAATTCTGCAAAAAGAGATTTCTAAAGATAATTACTTATCATTTGTGCCTACAATGGGTGGTCTACACAAAGGTCACCTTTCTTTAATAAAAAAAGCCAAGAAATATAAACATAAAATTTGTGTGTCAATTTTTGTTAATCCAACTCAATTTAATAAAAAAATTGATTACAACAATTACCCTAGAAATCTAAAATCTGATATTAAAAAACTTGATAAACTTAAAATTGACTATCTTTACTTACCTACCTATTCAGATATTTACTCTTTTAAAACTAAAAACAAAATTTATATGGATAAATTTTCTAAACAATTGTGTGGTAGGTTTAGAAAAGGTCATTTTGTTGGTGTTTTAAATGTTATAAACCGTTTTCTTGAAATTATTAATCCTAAATATATTTTTCTTGGAATTAAAGATTTTCAACAATTGATTTTGATAAATAGTCATATTAAAAAAAATAAAATCAAAACAAAGGTTATAGAATGCAAGACTATTAGAGAAAAAAATGGAGTTGCTTGTTCTACTAGAAATTTAAATTTAGATAAAAAACAAATAATTATAGCATCAAATATTTATAAATATTTATTGAATATAAATAATAAAATTAAAAAAGATTATAAAATATTTAAGATAAATTCTATTAAAAAAGATTTACTATTATTAGGGGCTAATAAAATAGATTATATAGAGTATTTGAATATAATAAATTTAATAAAAAAGAGAAAATCAAAAAATAAATTTAAATTATTTTTCGCATACTATATTGATAATATTAGATTAATTGACAATATTTAATTTAGAAAATAATAAGAACCTAGGCCCAAAAAAGATAAAAAACCAATTACATCAGTAATAGTTGTAACAAAAACGCTTGAAGCTAAGGCTGGATCAATATTTAATTTTTTTAGTGATACGGGAACAAGTATTCCAAAAAGACCTGCTACAATCATATTTAAAATCATTGACACACCTATTAGTAAAGAAAGATTAATTTGTTTGAACCAAAGTTGAACTATTACACCTGTAATGATTGCAAAAATTATCCCATTTAAAATCCCAATTAAAAATTCTTTTCCTACTACTCGATTAAAATTACTTTTAGATAGTTCTTTTGTTGCAATTGCTCTAATAGTCACTGCAAGTGTTTGCATTCCTGCATTACCGCCCATTGATGCAACAATTGGCATTAAAAATGCTAATGCAACCATTTGTTCTATAGACGCACCAAAATTACTTATAACCCATGTTGCAAGTAAAGCTGTAAATAAGTTTAATAGAAGCCAGTTAAATCTTCTTTTAGTTTTAAGCATAACACTATCAGTAATTTCCTCGTCACCAACACCTGCTAAAAGGAGTGCATCTTCCTCTGCTTCTTCTTGAACAACAGTAACGACATCATCAGCAGTTATCATTCCAACTAATTTGTTATTTTTATTAACGACACCTGCGGAAACTAAGTTATAATTTTCAAATGCGTGACCAACTTCCTCTTGGTCCATATTAACAGAAATTAATACTGGCATTTCGCTCATTATTGAGTTCATTTTAAGTTCTCTAGCTGTACGCAGTACTCTTGAAGAAGGGACTGTACCGATAGGTTTAAAGTCATTATCAACAATAAAGATTTCAAGGAATTCTTCCGGTAAATCTTTGTCCTCCCTCAAGTAATCAATAGTTTGACCAACTGTCCAATTGCTTGGAACAGCTGTAAATTCTCTTTGCATTATTCTTGCTGCTGAGTCTTCAGGATAACTTAAACCTTCCTCAAATAAAAATTTATCTTTTGGAGGTAACTTATCTAATACTTTATCTTTCTTATCTTTTTCTAAATTTTCTAGAACTTTAATAACATTATCAGACTCGAGTCTCTTAATAATTTTAATTATTGAGTCTATCGATAATAATTGAAGAACTTCACTTTGAATTGACTCATTTAATTCAACAAATATTTCCGGATTTATATTAAAGGACTCTAATCCTATTAATTTAATTCGTGTATTTGGATTTAAATTTTCAATTAAATTAGCAACATCGGCTTCATGGAGGTCTTTTAGGGTTTGATTAATAAAATTAATATCACCATTTTCTATTTTAACGCTAAAAGTATTAATAAAATCTTTGTTAAAATCTAAATTAACTTTTTTATTTCCAGTCGACCTTAACAAAGCCATAAATACCCCCTAAAGTTTTCTGAGACTAATAGTCTATAAAGTGGTAAAATTCAATTTAAATGAGTATTGAGATCAAATTAAGTAAAAAACGCATTCCATACGAAAAAGCCATGTTTTTTCTCAATAAAAGAGTTGAACAAGTTAAAAATGGAAATAATAAGGAGTTAATATGGATATTAGAACATCCAAGGATTTATACAGCTGGAGTAAGTTTTAAAAATAATGAGATTATTGATAAAAAAATTAAAATTATAAAAACCAATAGAGGTGGTAAAATTACGTTACACAATCCTGGGCAAAAAATTATATATTTTGTTATTAATTTAAATGAAAGAAAAAAAGATATCAGAAAGTTAATTAGCGCTATAGAATTGAGTATTATAGAATTTCTTAAAACTTTAAAAATTGTGGCTAAAAAAGATAAAAATAATATTGGTATTTGGGTAAAAGAAAAAAAAATAGCAGCTATAGGATTACGTGTTTCAAGATGGGTAGCTTTTCATGGATTCTCAATAAATATTTCAAATAACCTTAAAGAATACCTAAAAGTTATACCATGCGGATTAGACAATACAAAAATTACTTCTGTTTATAAGGAAAAGAAAATTATACCTAGAGATTTTGAAATGAAATTAATAAATATATTTATAAGATATATAAATAAAATTTAAAAATTTTTTTTAAGAAAACTTTCAAAATCATTATCATACTCTGCTTTAAAATTATATTGAATATTATTAATCATAAACTTTATCTTGTATGCATGTAATAATAAGTTTTTATTCTTAACTCTCATTTTGTCTGCACGTCTATTAATAAAATATTTATCGTCTCCAATGATAGGATTACCAATATTATAAAGTTGTTTTCTTAGTTGATGTTTTCTACCAGTAATAGGATTAAGCTCTACATAAGAAAAGTCAGTTGATGTTTTTAATATTCTCAAATGTGAGAGGGCTTTTTGAACATTCTTTTTACCATTATCAATAGTTACGAGGTCATCTTTTAAAGTTTTAATATCTTTAGAAATTCTTCCGTGCGTTAAAGCAATATATGTTTTGTGAATTTTTCTTATTCTAAATAAAGAAGTGAATAATTGAGCGTATTCTCTTGTTTTGGCTACAATTAAAACACCTGATGTTTCTTTATCTAATCTATGTACAATATAAGGTTTAGTGTATTCAAAATATTTTGAATCTTTTAAAATATCAATTATATTTTTAAATGATTTGGTCCCTGCTTGAACAGCTATACCGCGCGGCTTATTTATAACTACAAAATTGCTATTATTTTCTAAAATATAATCATCATAAATATTAACTTCTTTGCGTGATGGTTTGTATTTTAAAATTTTAGGTCGATCTGATTTTTTAAACTTAGAAATATCATAAATTTCAACTATATCTCCAGTCTGAACACGGTATGATGATTTAACTTTTTTTCTATTTATCTTTACTTTGTTAAGTCTTAATATTTTTTGAATTAATGATTGGGGAAGATCTATTATATTATCTTTGAACCATCTGTCAAAACGACTATTGTGATATTCCTTTTTAACTGTAACTTTTTGAGGCATGCATAGATAAATCTACTTGGCCAATGCTTTCTGTTCTGTTTGAGATTCTTTAGATTTATCTTTTGTTTCAGTTTTCTTTGGTTTATCTATTTTTTTTGCTTCAATATTTCTATCTACCAATTCAATAACTGCCATTGGCGCATCATCACCTGTTCTAAAACCTGCTTTTAGCACTCTAGAATAACCTCCGTTTCTTGAACTATATCGTTTAGATAGTTCATCAAAAACTTTAGTAACCGATTTTTTATCTTGTAGCTTAGAAAATAATCTTTTTTTATTACTTAATATATTTTTTTTCCCAATTGTGATCACTTTATCTATTTGAGGTTTGAGTTCTTTAGCTTTAGGAAGTGTAGTTATGATTTGCTCGTACTTTATCAAAGAATTTAACATATTTTTAAAGAGTGCTTTTCTATGTTCACTAGTTTTATTAAGCTTTCTATAACCAATCCCGTGTCTCATTAGTAGTTATTTTCCTCAAGTTTTTTGGACATTTCAGCTATGTTATCAGGTGGCCAATTAGGAATTTCCATACCAAGATATAAAGACATTGTATTTAAAACTTCCTTAATTTCATTTAAGGATTTTCTTCCAAAATTGGGTGTTCTTAGCATTTCAGGTTCTGTTTTTTGAACTAAATCACCTATATAAATTATATTATCGTTTTTTAAACAATTCATGGATCTTACTGACAACTCAAGTTCTTCAACTCTCTTAAGTAAATTTTTATTAAATTCAGGTTCTGATGTTTTAACTTCTTTAACAACTTCTTGTGGGTCATCAAAATTAACAAACATTGACAGCTGATCTTGAAAAATTCTAGCTGAATAAGCTATAGCATCTTCAGCATCAACTGTTCCATTAGTTTCAACAGTCATTAATAGTTTGTCATAATCTAAAGCACTTCCAGCTCTAGTGCTTTCAATTGAGAAGGAAACTTTTTTTACAGGACTAAATAAAGAGTCAATTGAAATCAAGCCTAACGGGCTATCTTCAGTTTTATTTTTTGGAGCTGGAACATATCCTTTTCCTATACCAACCATTAATTCCATGTGAAAATTTGTTTTTTCATCTAAATTACAAATAGTTTGCTCTGGATTTAAAATTTCAACGTCTGGAACTAAAGTAATATCTTTAGCTTTAACTTCTTTAGGACCTTTAATATCTAAAATAATTTTTTTTGAACTTGAAGAGGATGACTTAATTGCTAAATTTTTAACATTCAAAACTATATCGGTAACATCTTCTCTCACACCTTTAATAGATGAAAATTCGTGTAAAACACCATCAATCTGAATTGCAGTTACTGCAGCACCTTGTATTGAAGAAAGTAAAATTCTTCTTAAAGAATTTCCAATAGTTTGTCCAAAACCTTTTTCTAATGGTTCTGCAATTACTTTTGCTATCGTTTTGTCGTCATTACTTGTAATTTCTAATTTATTTGGTTTTATTAAAGCTTTCCAATTTTTATCTATTACGTTAGATGATGTCTCCATTATACTCTCCTTTTTTTTGGTGGTCTTGCACCATTGTGTGGCATGGGCGTAGTGTCCTTAATTGATAAAATTTTAAATCCCCTTGATTGCAATGAACGTAAAGCTGTTTCGCGACCTGAACCTGGTCCTTTAACTTGAACTGTTAATGTTCTTAAACCTTGCTCAAAAGCCTTTCCACCTGCGTCGTCTGCCGCAACTTGTGCAGCATAAGGAGTTGATTTTCTTGAACCTTTAAATCCTTTTGTTCCTGCCGAAGACCATGAAATAACATTACCACTTTCATCTGCAATTGATATTATTGTATTATTAAAAGTTGAATAAACGTATGCGATACCTGAAGTTATGTTCCTTTTAACTTTTTTCTTTTTTTTAAAAGTACTAATTTTTTTAGACTCTACTTTATTAATTTCAACTTTTTTTTCAGTTTTTTCAATTTTTTTATTCATTTAATTTTATTTTTTTAAAGGAGTTAATTTTTTACCAGCAATGGCAATTGCTTTACCTTTTCTAGTTCTAGCGTTGCACTGAGTTCGTTGCCCTCTAACAGGTAATTTTTTTTTATGTCTTGAACCTCTATAGCAAGCTAAATCAACAAGTCTTTTTATATTTACTGAAACTTCTCTCCTTAAATCACCTTCAACTTTATGATTTGCATCAATAAATTCTCTGATTTTTAAAACCTGATCTTCCGTTAAATCATTTACTCTTTTTGATGCTGGAATTTCTAATTTTTTACATATTTTTTTTGAAGAGTGTGGTCCGATACCATGTATGTAAGTTAGTGCTATGCTAACAACTTTATTTTGTGGAATATTTATTCCTGCTATACGAGCCATATATAAATGAGTTTAAGTTTTCTTGCGTATTTATATTGTGTAATTACTTAAAGTCAACCCTTCAGGGCATCTATTAAGCCGCTAATTTCATCGGTAATCTCACTTATTGAAGTTTCTCCATTTACTATCTTCAATAATTTAGTTTCTTTATAGAAATCAATAACGGGTTTAATACTTTTTTCATAAGTTTCAAATCTTGAAATTGCGATCTCTAAAATATCATCAGATCTCTTTTGTAAATATTTAGAGGCACAACAATCACCATTTTGTGGAGCAGGATTAAAAAACTCGTTATAAATTTTACCACATATTGAACAAACAGATCTTCCAATTATTCTTTTTTTTATAACATCTAGTGATACGGATAATTTTAAAACTAAATTAATTTTTTGATTATTTTTTTTTAATAAAAAATTTAGATTTTCCGCTTGTGATTTATTTCTTGGATAACCATCAAATATTAATCTATTAGAATATTTATTATTAGAAGTAAATTTTTCAATTAAATCACTTACAATTTTATCTGAAACTAAATTACCGCTATTCATTATTGAAGAGACTTCTACACCTAAAGCAGTTTTGTTTATAATTTCATTTCTTAAAAGCTCACCAGTTGATAATTGATATAAATTATATTTTTTTACAATTAATTTTGACTGAGTTCCTTTACCAGCACCAGGAGGTCCAAAGATAACTAGATTCATTTATCTTACTATTTACCAAATTTGGTTTTTTTAATTAATGATTCATATTGTGAACTCATTAATCTTGTTTGCACTTGAGTGACTGTATCCATTGCAACAACAACTACAATTAAGATTGAGGTACCACCTAAATAAAATGGAATAGGATATTTGGCAATTAAAAATTCTGGCATTAAACAAACAAAAGTTAAGTATAAAGATCCTACTGTTGTTAACCTGATTAAAATAGTATCTATATATTCAGCAGTTCTTTCGCCTGGTCTAATACCCGGGATATATCCACCGTATTTTCTTAAATTTTCTGCTGTTTCTTTGGGGTTAAAAACAATTGAAGTATAAAAAAAAGAAAAGAAAATAATACCTGAGGCATACAGCAACATATATAAAGGCTGACCCTGTGTAAACATTGATGAAATTTTTAAAAAGTTATCAGACTCTGCAAAACCAAAGTTTGAAATTGTTACCGGTAATAAAAGTAAAGCTGATGCAAATATTGCTGGTATAACACCAGCTGTATTTATTTTTAAAGGTAAATGCGATGACTCACCTCCATACATTTTATTTCCAACTTGTCTTTTTGGGTAATTCACTAAAATTTTTCTCATCGCTCTTTCAAAAAATACTATAAATAAAACTGTAAAAATCACTAAAATAAATATTCCAACGATCATTAATGCAGATAAAGCACCTGTTCTTCCAAGTTCAAATGTTGAAGCTAGCGCTCGAGGTATTTCTGCAACGATTCCAGAAAAAATTATTAAAGAAATTCCATTTCCAACTCCTCTTAATGTAATTTGTTCACCTAACCACATTAAAAAAGTTGTTCCTGCTACTAAAGATATTGTTGTGATTATTCTAAATGATAAACCTGGTTCTATAACTAAATTTCCAGCATTTTCTAATCCAACCGAGACACCGTATCCTTGCAAACAAGCTATTAGTACAGTTCCATATCTTGTAATTTGTGTAATTTTTTTTCTTCCTATTTCTCCTTGTTCTTTAAGATTTTTAAAATAATCTGAAACTCCTGTCAGCAGTTGAACAATAATTGAAGATGATATATAAGGCATTATCCCTAAAGCAAAAATAGCCATTCTAGTTACCGCTCCACCTGAAAACATGTTAAACATGCCTAATAGACCTTTCTGACTTGAGGCCATTATTTCTTTTAGTGACAAGGGGTCTATACCAGCTAGTGGTACATAAGTTCCTAATCTATAAATTATTAAAACAAAGATTGTAAAAAAAATTCTATTTTTTAAATCATTTGCTTGACTAAAAGCGCCTGGAGTATTGAGTGTTTCGCTAGACATATTAAAGTTATTTTTTAACGATATTTATTTTTCCGCCGGCTTTTTCTATTTTTGTTAGAGCCTGCTTTGAAGCAAAATGAGCAGAAATTTCAATATTTGTTTTAATTTCACCTGTACCAAGTATTTTTAATTTTAAATATTTGCTATTAATTAATTTTTTTTCTTTAAGAATTTTTAAGTCAAGTGCCTTATTTAAATTATTGCTAGATTTATCAATCATGTTTTGAATACTAGATAAATTAAGTATTGCTGTATTATCTTTGTTTAGTGATTTAAATCCTCTTTTAGGTAATCTTCTATATAATGGCATTTGACCACCTTCAAAACTTTTTATTGCAACACCAGACCTAGATTTTTGCCCCTTATGGCCTCTTGAAGAGGTTTTACCTTTGCCTGAACCAATCCCTCTCCCAACTCGAATTTTTTTTTTATTATTTTTTACTAAACTGTTTAATTCCATTATTTAGCCTCTCTTTTTAAAACTATATCTGAAATTTTTTTTCCTCTAATAGAAGATAGTAATTTAGGTGAATTTTGAGATTTTAATCCATCAACACATGCTTTTAAAACGTTGTGAGGATTAGCTGAGCCTAGGGATTTTGCTACTACGTCTTGAATACCTAAAACTTCACACACTGATCTAATGGCTCCTCCTGCAATAATTCCAGTACCAGCAGGCGCTGCTCTTAGTATGACCTTGCCTGCACCATTCTTACCTTTTACATCATGATGTAGTGTTCTACCTTCCTTTAAAGGTATCTTAATTAAATTTCTTTTTGCATCTTCTGTTGCTTTTTTAATTGCATCAGGCACTTGTTTGGATTTACCCTGTCCAATTCCAACAGAACCTTTTTGATTACCTACCACCATTAAAGCAGCAAAACCAAACCTACGACCACCTTTTACAACTTTAGTAATTCTATTAATTGCAACCAGTTTTTCTTTTATATCACTTTCAACTTTTTTATAATCAGCCATATTAAAATTTTAATCCATTCTTTCTTAGTGTTTCAGCAAATATTTTAACTCTTCCATGGTATCTGTATTCTCCTCTATCAAAATAAACATTACTTATATTTTTTTCTTTAGCTCTTTTAGCTAAGATTTCACCAATTAAGCTTGATTTTTCTATTTTTTTAACTTTTTTTGATTTAATTTCTTTTTCAAATGAAGAAGCAGAAACTAATGTTTTTTTAAGTTTATCGTCAATAATTTGAGCTGATAGATTATTTAAAGATTTATATACTGAAATTCTTAACCTATTTACATTTACAGTTTTTAATTTTTTTCTATTTCTTAATTTTCTTTTAGTTTTATTATTTTTTTTTATCATTATTTTTTCTTACCTTCTTTTCTTAAAATAAATTGACCTCTCTCTTTGATACCTTTACCCTTATATGGCTCAACAGGTTTTAAGTTTTTAATGTCAGCTGCTACTTTTGAAACTAATTCTTTATCAACACCATTTATTTTTATTATAGTTTGTTTTTCAACTAAAATTTTAATGTCT
>Ga0209631_10005738_pt1 | contig 13014 bp, 12 predicted proteins | sample COG_08_FD_184752 | JGI IMG/M metagenome (GOLD analysis project Ga0209631, IMG submission 184752) | Pelagic Microbial community sample from North Sea - COGITO 998_met_08 (SPAdes) (version 2) | ecosystem: Environmental > Aquatic > Marine > Neritic zone/Coastal water | place: Helgoland, sampling... | reverse complement strand
ATTAGCTACCGCCTCAACTATTCTTAAAAGTTCTTGTTTATCTAGACCCCTATTCAACATTATATCTCTCCTAAAAAAAAATGGGCTTGAGCCCATTTAGTAAATTCAATAATTTAGTTAATATTTAGAAGAAAAATATGGTTTTTTCAAGATTACAGTTCAAATAAATCAGTTTTATCTGTTTTTTCCCAAGTAAATTCACCTTTATTGGTGGGCTTTCTGCCAAAGTGACCGTAAGCTGATGTTACTTCGTAAATAGGGCGGTTTAAATTTAGCATTTCTCTAATTCCTCTAGGAGATAAATTGAAATTTTTCTCTATTATTTTTTTAATTTTTTCTACTTTATCTTCATCACCACTGGCTAATTTTATGAATATCGATAAAGGTTTAGAAACACCAATTGCATAAGCTAATTGAATCAAGCATTTTGAAGAAGCGCCAGAAGCAACTATATTTTTTGCTAAATATCTAGAGGCGTACGCAGCTGATCTGTCTACTTTAGTCGGATCTTTTCCAGAAAACGCACCTCCACCATGTGGAGCAGCTCCTCCATAAGTGTCTACGATAATTTTTCTTCCAGTGAGACCTGTATCACCATCTGGTCCTCCAATTATAAATTGCCCTGTGGGGTTAATATAAATTTCCTTAGAATCTAAATCTGTCAAAAGGTTTTTTGGAATTGATTTTTGAATATATGGCAATATTAAATCTTTGACGGTTTCTTGATTTAAATCTTTTGAATGTTGTGTTGAAATTACAACAGAAGTCACTTTAATTGGTTTATCTTTTTCATATAGCATTGTTACTTGACTCTTGGAGTCTGGCTCAATTCCATTTAAATTTCCAGTTTTTCTATCCTGTGCCATGAGCCTTAAAATTTTATGCGAATAATAAATTGGCGCTGGCATTAATTCCTCTGTTTCGTTACACGCGTAACCAAACATAATTCCTTGATCGCCTGCGCCTTCATCTTTATTATCTTTTGAGTCAACGCCCATTGCAATATCGGAAGATTGTTCATGTAAAAAAGTTTCAATGTTTGCTGTTTTCCAACTAAAACCAGTCTGGTCATACCCAATATCTTTAATACATTCTCTTACTTTATTGATAAGTTCATCTTTGTTTATTTTTGGCCCTCTTGTTTCACCTGCTAATATGACTTTATTAGTTGTAGTTAATGTCTCGCAAGCTACTCTAGATACTGGGTCTTTTGACAAATACGAATCTACGACCATATCAGATATTCTGTCACAGACTTTATCTGGATGACCTTCTGATACAGACTCGCTTGTGAATAAAAATTTGTTATTTTCCATTTTTTCTACTTCTATATATTTGAAAGATGAATAAGTATGTAATTAAAAGAACAAAAAAGATCAAATCATTTTTGTTATTATCGGATTTTATCAACGGTATTTCAAACTCAATATTTCCAGCTTCATTTCGATTAAGTTGCTTTATAGTTGTTCCTTTATTGTCTATTATAGAGGTTATACCCTTATTGGCCGATCTTAAAAGAAAAGTTCCTTTCTCAACGGCTCTGAAAATTGCTTTAGCATAATGTTGGTCTGGGCCTATCGTTTTTCCAAACCAAGCATCTTCAGAAATATTTATAATTAAATTAGTATCAAAGTTAGCATTTTGAATAAAATCCGTAAATATGACTTCATAACAAATTAGTGGTAATATGTTTAATTGATGTAATTTTATATTATTTTTTTTTATACCTTTTTGGAAAGACCCATGTCCTTCTGTTATTTTCTTTAAACCAAATTTATTAAATAAATTTTCAAATGGAAGAAACTCACCGAAAGGAACAAGTTTTTGCTTATTGTATTGTTGGATTATTTTAAATTCATTATTCACTAAAAGAAAGCTATTATAAAAAGCTCCTGTATTTTTATCTAAATCATTTATACCAAAAATAATATAATGGTCTTTGCTAAAAGATTTTTTAATAAGATCTTTAAAAATTAAAATTTCACTATAATTATAACCGCTAAAAACCCCTTCCGGCCAAATAAAAAGAGTTTTTTTTTTGTTATCTGGCTCACTAAATCTAATTAATTTTTTTAATTTATTTTTAATTTCAGATAAGTTTAAACCATATTCTAGATCAAAATTGGGGGATATTAATTTTACATTAACTTTTTGATTTATCGTCTTTAAAAAATTATTATTTTTATTCATTTCATAACTGCCATAAATATAAAAACCTAAAATTATGACCCCCATTGTTAAATAAATAAAACATTTGCTTACAAACTTAATTTTATAAAAAAAAATGACTGGACAAATAAAAGCTGTAATTACAATTAAATTAAAGGCAAACAAACCAATTGAATTCAAAGTTTGAAGCATTTCGGTTGACCAAGAAAGACTATACGCCCATAAATTCCAAGGAAATCCTGAAAATAATTTTGCTCGTAAAAAATCTGAAAATGCTAGGGAACCTGAAAAAAGAAGAATTGAAGTAAAATTATAATTTAAAAATGGACCCACAAATAAAGTTACAAAACCTAGAAACAAACTCAAAAACAAAGGTATTATTACAATGGCAAATGGTATTAGAATTTTAAAATTTTCGTCAAAAGTTAAAGAATGAGTTATCCACGAAATTCCGCTCAAATAGAAACCAAACCCAAACATTAATCCAAATATAAACAAATTTTTTCTATAGGGTTTTTTTCGGAAGGTTGTTTTAGATTTTTTATTTATATAAACAGTTAAATAAAAAAAAATTGGTAAAATTACAAAATTAATTAGCGTAAAATTGAATGGCTGAAAAGAAAATACTGTTAATAATCCTATCGTCAACGGTATTAAATACAATACAATAAATCGGCTGTTAAAATATTTTTTTAACATTCTGTTATATAATTAAGATAATCTTTTTCAACTATATTCATTTTTTTAAAATCATTTTCTTTTTTATGATCATAGCCAAATAAATGAATAAGTCCGTGTATCCACAATTTATCAAATTCTAATTTGAAGTTTTTCAAATTTCCTTCATATATAACTTTATCTAAATTTACTATAATATCCCCTAAATATATTTCCTTCTCTTTTTTTAATTTTTTTTTTAATATTTTTTTTTTATAAAATGGAAATGATAAAACATCTGTCGGTTTATTCTTTTTTCTGAATTTATTATTCAAATTTTTGATTTCTTTATTATTGGATAATAACAAAGTACAAAAAATATTTATTTTTTTTATTTTTTTAACTTTAATATTTAATTTCTTTACTTTTTTATCAATATAATTATTGGGATTTTTTATAAACTGGAACCAGGTTGCATTACTAGTAATAACATTAATTTTTATCATCAGAACTATGTGTTTGATACGCGCTAATTATTTTAGATACTAGCGGATGTCTGACAACGTCATTATGATCAAATTCAATTATTTTAATTTCTTTTATATTTTTTAAGGTATTTTTTGATTTGACTAGTCCAGAATATTTTTTATTTATCAAATCTATTTGGGAGGGATCGCCGTTTACTATTAACTTTGAATTTTCTCCTATTCTTGTTAAAAACATCTTAATTTGAGTTTCTGTTGCATTTTGCGCTTCATCTAAAATAGCAACGCAGTTTTTTAAAGTTCTACCACGCATAAAAGCTAAGGGTGCTATTTCAATTTCTCCTGACTCTATTTTTTTATCTATTTTATCAGCTCCAAACAATTCGTACAAAGCATCATATAAAGGCCTTAAATAAGGATCTACTTTTTCTTTCATATCACCTGGTAAAAAACCTAATTTTTCACCTGCTTCTACAGCAGGTCTAGATAAAATTACTCTTTCGATTTTTTTTTCCATTAATAAAGTTACGGCTACAGAAACTGCTAAGAAACTTTTTCCAGTTCCTGCTGGACCAAGAGAGATCACAATATCGTTTTCTTTTAGAGCTTTAATGTAATCTGACTGTTTCTTAGATCTTGCTATAACTGATTTTCTAGGAGTTTTTATTAATTGTTTGAATGTTTCTACATTAGATTCTCTTTTAAATTTTACATCTTTTTTCACAGCTAATAGTATATCTTCTTTTTCAATAATATTTGTTAACAAATGTTTACTAATTAAAAATTTTATTGCGTCACAAAAAACTAAAATATTTTCAGAGTTTCCTTTGCATGTAATTGAATTTCCTCTGAAAAAAACCTCTGTATCTGTTAATTTTGAGAGATATTTTAAATTTTGATCAAACTGTCCGACAATTGATATCAACATTTCATTATTGATTACTTGAATATTTGAAGTAGTACTATCAATCTTTTTTATAATTAAATTTTGCTCAAGTTTACTTATTTTAGACATATATTTAAGCTGCAAATTCCTTGTGAATTAATTTTGGTACTATTTCACCAAATAACGTATTTTGACTTACTTTTGTAATTTTAACATTCTTAATTTTACCACTCAAATCTTGATTATTTTCAACGATAACAGAATTATAATATTCATCCCGACCAAAATATTGATTATCATTTTTAGTTTTATTTTCAAATAAAACTGACAAAGTTTTTTCAAATAACGTCTTTCTATATTCTTTTTTTATTTTTTGAGATAAATTTTGAAAAGTAAAAAGTCTTTCTTTTGCAATATTTTTATCAATACCTTTTATATGAAATGCGGGAGTACCAGGTCGAGGATTAAAGATATAGGAATATGAATTAATAAATCCTACTTTATTCATCAATTCCATTGTTTGGTTAAAATCTTCTTTAGTTTCACCAGGATAACCTATAATAAAATCGCTAGAAAATTTTATATTTGCATTATTTAATTTTAATTTATCTACAATTTCTAAATATTTTTCAACTGTATGCTTTCTATTCATGTTTTTTAATATTTTATTAGATCCACTTTGAACTGGCAGATGAATTAATGGCATTAATTTTTCACAATCTTTATGTACTTGCATTAAATCATCTGAAAAATCGTTAGGATGAGATGTTGTATACCTAATTCTTTTTAATTCTTCGATTTTAGAAATTTTAATAATTAAATCTGAAAGTTTTTTTCCTTTATAATCATAGGCATTTACGTTTTGTCCTAGTAGTGTGATTTCTTTTACCCCGTTATTAACCAATTCTTGTGTTTCTGAAAGCAACTCAGCAGATGATCTTGAAAACTCTGCACCTCTAGTGTATGGGACTACACAAAACTTACAAAATTTATCACATCCCTCCTGAATAGTTAAAAAAGAGGATATTTTATTTTCTGAGTTTTTTATTAAATTTAAAGTGTCAAATTTTTCAATTACTTCAAATTCTGTAAAATTAATAGGTTTAATATTTTTTTCTAACTTTAGAATCGTATTATTTATTTTATGGTAAGATTGGGGTCCAATCACAGCATCAATATATTTTTCTTTTTTTAACAAAATCTCACCTTCTGCTTGAGCAACACAGCCAGCAACTAAAACAATTGGTTTTTTTTTATTTTTAAATTCTTTTTTTACTCTACCGATGTCATGGTAAACTTTGTCAGTTGCTTTTTCTCTTATATGGCACGTATTCAAAATATAACAATCAGCTTCGTGGATATTTTTAGTTAAGTTGTAATTAATTTTTTTTGTAAAATCTATAATACGATTACTATCGTATTCATTCATTTGACAACCCAGTGTTTTAATAAAGATTTTCTTTGACAAATTATTTTTTTATTTTAGAACCATAAAGTTCTAACTTATGATCAACTAATTTATAGCCCAATTTTTTAGCTACTTCGTTCTGTAATTTTTCAATATCTTTATCTACAAATTCAATTATTTCTCCACTATTAATATCTATCAAGTGATCGTGGTGTTCGTCGGGAGATTGTTCATATCTAGCTTTACCACCTTTAAAATCATGTTTTTCTAAAATACCAGATTCTTCAAAAAGTTTTACAGTTCTATAAACTGTTGCAATACTAATTTTTTTATCGACCTCAATTATCCGCTTATGTAGTTCGTCTACATCAGGATGATCTTTTGAGATGGCCATAACTTCAGCAATAACTTTTCTTTGATCTGTTAATCTAACACCTTTTTTTTTACATTTTTCTTCTATTGAATTCATATAAATAATTTAACTTATATATAACGGTTTAATCAAATTTTTTTGTATTAAATTTCTTTTTAACAAATGTTCAATATTAACTAGGCTAAATTTGCCTAGATCCGTGTTTTTATAGCCAAAGTAATTACTTTTTTTTGTTAGTTTTATTCCTTTTGCAACCGCCAAAGATGTGCGCATAGATGAAAAGCTACCTGGCCCAGAATTTACAAGTATCGTAAAATCATCATTAAAATTTACTTTGTGTTTTTTTATTAGATTTAATATGTTAACTACTAATTGATCGTTATTTTTAACCTTGTTATTAAAATCGTGTACAAAAAAATTGTTGTCAATCTTTAAACCAAGTTTATCATCTTTGCCTATGCAATTTATAATTAAAAAATCTTTAATCATTTACTTTATTTTTATCTTATTATATTTTCAAAACAATCTGTATTCAAGCACGCCAATTAAAAATATTGACGATTTTGGCATAATCTCTTTAATGTATCATAGGTTTGATGAAAATAAATACCCTTCAACAAATATCAAAATTTCAGATTTTTTAAAACATTTAGAGATTATAAAAAAAAATGACATAGTTTTTATAAATCCTAAAAATTTTGAAGAGGAACTTAGAAATAATAAAAGAAGTAGAAAAATTTTATTAACAATTGATGATGGGTTTTCATCCTTTTATCAAAATGCTTGGCCAATTCTTAAAAAACAAAAAATTCCTTTTATTCTTTTTGTTAGTACTCGGGAAGTCGGATCTTTTAATTATATGACCTGGAATCAAATAAGGGAAATAAGTAAAGAAAAATTTGTAGAAATAGGTAATCATAGTCATACACATGAATATCTAGTTGACGAAAGTAATGATGTAATTAAAGCAGATATTCAAAAATCAATTGATATTTTTAAAAAAGAATTAGGAAAAAATTCTATATTTTTTTCTTATCCTTTTGGTGAGTACAGTTCAGCTTTTAAAAATATTATCAAAAATTTTGACTTTAAATATGCTTTTGGTCAACACTCAGGTGTAATAGATGATACAAAAAATTTTTATGAATTACCTAGATATCCAATAAATGAAAAATACGGTGAGTTGAAGAGATTTTCTTCTTTGACTAAAACTTTGCCATTTAAATTTAAAAAAATACTACCTGATGAAAAATATCTACTTGATAATAATAATCCACCTAAAGTACAAATAGAGTTTTATGAAAATATAGACAATCTTAAATCAATTACATGTTATTCTAATGAAGCTAACAAATGGAGAATGTCAGAAATTATTTTTACAAAAAATAATGAAATTCAAATTGCTATAAAAGAAAAATTTATAGGAGAACGTGGACGTATAAATTGTTCTTTAAGAGACTCAAGTGGTTTTTGGCGTTGGCTAGGAATTCAATTTGTTGTAGGTGAAAAATAATTAAGAACTAATCTGAATTTGTTTAACAGAATTTACTAATTTTACAGGTTCAAAATCTGATAACCTGTTTTGCCTAATAATTTGATTTAAAATTTTAATATACTCTGAACCCGTTTGTGCATAATTCTTTAATGTCTCTGTTAGTTCCAAACCTGAAATATTCTTATTTTTGTTTCTCATAAGAGATCTTTTCTCTCTAAATTTTACATAACTTTTATGTGTATTTAAGTTGTTTTGATAGGCTTTTACTGAAGCTCTCAAAATTGGGAATTTCAAGATTTTATGCTTTTTATTACTCTCTCTATCTAAAGGTGCTATTCCTTGTCCGCTCCAAGTCCACTGACCAAAAATTGCATTTCCTTCTAAAGCAAATCTTGATGTTCCCCAGCCACTTTCTTTTGCTGCTTGAGCCAGTGCAATAGATGTTGGTATAATATCTATTCGCATTTCTAACTCTTTCATATTTCCTTTTTTAACTTTGTATTCCAAAAGTTTTTGTCTTAGCCATTGTTTTTCAGGGTCAGTAGTATTTTTCTTTTTTAATATTTTTTTTAATTTTTTGCGGTCAGCTAAAATTCTTTCATTTTCAGCTACAATTAATGGAAGAACAATTTGTATAAATGTTTCCTTTTTTAATCTTGTATTTTGTAACTCATCTAAGTCTTTTGGAAATTGAGTAAAATAAATAGGTTTTACAAGTTTTTTATTTCTTACTTGGCTTAGGTCATAATTAACATCTTTAAAAAGATTTAGAACGGTTTCAGTTTTTAAATTTAAATCTGGTAGAATTACTTCTGCAACATTATTTTTTTTTACTTTAAGCTCTTGTTTTTTTTCTTTAACTTTTGGTTTGCTCGCCATTTTTTTTTCTTTAACTTTAACTTTTGGCTTGCTCGCTATTTTTTTTTCCTTGGTTATTGGATTTTTAATTTCTTTATTTTCTTTAATTTCAATTTTTTTAATCTCTGTTTTTTGTATTTTATTGACATTATCAAACTTATCTAAACCTGAAATTACTAAAGTTGTTATTCCAAGAATTGTAAAAAAACCTATAATTACTGTTTTGGCACTTTTTGGATTAATTTTTTGATTATAAATTCCATTAAATAATTCAGTTAGAATATATGAAAAGAAATTATAGAATACTTTACCCAGTGTAGGGATAATATTTAAAAAATTTAGTCCTACACGACCAATATAATTCCATAAATTTTTAATTGAATTATGAAATTTTCTTTGTGTGTCATATTTAAAGTTCTCTGCTTTTCTGAAAAATTTATTTTTAAGTTTAATTTGATTGTTCCTATATTCAGTAATGTTATTTTTAATTTTACTAATAGGCTTTATGAAATTTTCTTTCACAAAAGAAGTTTTATAGTCTTTAGGTATAACAATATTATTCTTTTTAAGAATTAATTCTAATTGTCCCGAGGTTAAATTTTTTTTACTTTTTACATAGTCTTGTATCTCTTTAACATCGTAGATATGAGCTAACTCTAAAAGTTTGTCTCTATAACTTAATTTTTTTTTCATAGTTATATGGCTTCTACTGTATTAACTTCTTTAACATAATGTTTAAGCAGGTTTTGTACCCCTTGTTTTAAAGTCATTAACGAGCTTGGACAACCTGAACAACTTCCTTGCAATTCGACTTTAACTACACCGTTCTTAAACGATTTAAATTTAATATCTCCTCCGTCTCTTGCCACAGCTGGCCTTACTTTGGTATCTAAAACTTCAATTATTTTTTTTACAGTTTCGTCGATATTACTATCTTTTTCAGGTTGTATTTGACTGTTTTTTAAAATTGGTTCTTTATTTTTCTCAAAATAGTCATTTAAATGAGAAATAACCATTGGTTTAAGTTCGTCCCAAGATATTTTTTCTGTTTTTTTTACTGATAAAAAATTATTTGAAAGAAGAATAAGTTCAACGCCATTAAATTTTAAAAGTTCTTTTACAAATAAATTTGATATTTCACTTATTTTACTTTTTTGAAATTCCACCGTGCCGACAGATGAAATAGTTTTTTCAGATAAAAACTTTAAAGAATTTGGATTAGGAGTTGTCTCAATTTGTATCATGAGAAGCTTATATTATATCAGTCCTACTATATCACGTATATTCTTTAAGTTTTCCTCAGCTATTATATTGGCTTTTTTACTGCCTTCTTTTAGAGTGTTTTTTAAGTAGTCTTTATTATCAAGGAGTTTTTGGATTTCAGTGCCAACAGGTCTTATTTCATTAATTAAGATTTCTGCCAAATTTTTTTTTAAAAAAGAGTATTCTTTACCTGCCATGTGTTGAAGCGTCTTTTCTATATTAGTTTTTGATAATTCAGAATAAATAGTCAATAAGTTCAATGCTTCAGGTTTTTCGTCTAATGATTTTAAATTATCTGGAATAGGTTCAGAATCTGACTTAGCTTTTTTAATTTTTTTATTTATTTCATCTATGCTGTCCGTTAAGTTAATTCTTGAATAATCAGATTCTTCTGATTTACTCATTTTTTTCGTTCCATCTCTTAAGCTCATAACTCTAGATATATTTTTAGATATTAATGGTTCAGGAAGAGGAAAAAAATTATCACATTTAAAATCATTATTAAATTTCTGTGCAATATCTCTTGATAATTCTAGGTGTTGTTTTTGATCTGCACCAACTGGTACATGTGTTGCTTTATATAAAAGAATATCGGCTGCCATTAGATTTGGGTAAATATATAATCCCACACTTGCCTTTTCTTTGTCTGTTCCTGCTTTATCTTTAAATTGCGTCATTCTATTTAGCCATCCTATTCTTGATACGCAATTTAAAATCCAAGCTAATTCTGAATGGCCTGAAACCGCTGATTGATTAAAAATTATACTTTTATTTATGTCTATGCCTGCAGCTAAAAATGTGGCTACTGTTTTGAGAACATTATTTGACAACTCATTAGGTTTTTGAAAAACAGTAATAGCATGAAGGTCCACAACACAGTAAATACATTCCATTTCTTTTTGTAAAGATGTAAAATTCTTAAGTGCTCCAAGATAATTACCAAGATGCAGGTTACCTGTAGGTTGGACACCTGAAAATACTATTTTTTTATTATTCATTTAATTTGTTTTATAATTTTTTATTTTTAATATTCCGAATAAGTAACAAGATAGCAAATAAACAATCCCTGTGGAACCTACAATTAATAATAAATAAATTGCTTTAAATTTATACGTGTAATTCAAATAACTTTCGAAGTTATTTAATGCTAAAACTAAAATTAAAGACATTATTATTGTAGATACTGCTATTTTTAAAAGATTAGGTATTAATTGAATGTTTAATAGTAATGATTTGTTCTGATTTAAAAAATAAATATATATCAAAACACCAATCCAAGTAGAAATTGAAGTTGCTATAGGAATTATTATAAATCCAATACTTGAGAACAAACTCACACTTATAGATATATTAATTGCAACCATTATTGTTGAAATATAAAATGGTGTTTTTGTGTTATTACGTGCAAAAAAGAAATTTGATAATATTTTTATTAATGCAAAAGCTGGGACTCCATATCCAAAATATTTTAATGCCTTAGATGTTAAATCAACATCATTTTTGGAAAAGGATCCGTATCCAAATAAAGCATTAACTATTTCTTCTGAGGCTAAAATTAAACCAAAACTTGCTGGGATTGATAATAATAAAGAAAGTTCAAAAGACTTGCTTTGAATATTGGATAATTTTTTTGTATTTTTATTTTTAAATGCTTTTGAGAGAGCAGGCAGAGATACTGTACCTACTGCTATGCCTGCAATTGCGAGATTAATCTGATAAATTCGGTCAGCGTAATATAAGTATGAAACAGCTCCCGTTTCGAAAGAGGCAATAATTGTTCCAATTAAAATATTAATTTGTGTAACTCCAGATGAAAAAATACTAGGTAGTAGTTTTTTAAAAAAAAATTTAACTTTATTGTCTAATTTTAGTTTAAATAACAATGTCGGCTTGTAAAATTTTAAAGTAACTAAAATTAAAAATATAAGTTGTAATATTCCCGCCAACGTAACACCAAATGATAATTGTTTAACAAAGTTAAGATTTAATTTATATGAAACAATTAAACTTAAAATTAAAATCATATTTAAAATCATAGGTGCCGCCGCAGCTGCAGCAAATTTATTATTAGAATTCAAAATGCCTGAAAAAAAAGATGAAAGACTAACAAATAATAGAAAAGGAAATGTAATTCTTGTTAGTTCCACTGCAAGATTAAATTTTATATCATTTTCAATAAATCCTGGTGCTACAACGAAAACTAGATAAGGTGTAAAAATTTCTACAATTGTAACTATTAATATTAAAATTAATAATAGTGAACCTAAAATGTCATCAGCAAACTTTTTTCCTTTTCTTTTATTTTCTATTCTTACGGACGTGTAGCTTGGAATAAACGCTGCATTGAAAGTTCCTTCTGCAAATAATCTTCTAAATGTATTGGGTAGTCTAAAAGCTACGAAAAAAGCATCTGCATATATCGAAGCACCTAAAAAAAATGCTATTAAGATATCCCTTATATAGCCAAGTATTCTGCTGATTAAAGTAAAAAAACTGAATATAGAAGTTGAGGAAAGAAGGTTCATATATAATCTTAATTAAGCCATAAATTTTTAGTGAATTATCATTTTTTATATTACATACTCATTTAACTAAATGCCAAAAAAAACAGAGATTGATCACTATACCGATAAAGAAGCTCTTGACTTTCATGTACAAGGAAAGTCAGGCAAAATTGAGATTAACTCCTCTAAACCTTTAACTACTAAAAGAGATCTTTCTTTGGCTTATTCTCCTGGCGTGGCCGCGCCAGTGAAGGAAATAGCTAAGAATCCTGACCTTGCTTATGACTACACAAGTAAAGGAAATTTAGTTGCGGTTATTAGTAATGGGTCAGCAATTTTAGGTTTAGGTAATTTGGGTTCTCTAGCATCAAAACCTGTTATGGAAGGAAAATCAGTTTTATTCAAAAGATTTGCAGACATAGACTCTATCGATATTGAGATTGATAATAAAGATTCCGAATCAATTATTGAAACTATAAAAAATATAAGTGGTACGTTTGGAGGAATTAATCTTGAAGATATTGCTGCACCTGATTGCTTTATCATTGAACAAAAATTAAAAGAAATTTTAGACATACCTGTTTTTCATGATGATCAACATGGCACGGCAATAATTACAACAGCTGCATTAATGAACGCTTTAGATATTTCAAAAAAGAAAATCTCTGATGTAAAAATTGTTGTTAATGGAGCGGGGGCATCTGCGCAAGCATGTGCAAATTTATTTAAAAGCACAGGTGTCAAAAGTGAAAATTTAATTATGTGTGATAGTAAAGGTGTTATTTATAAAGGAAGAGAGAGTGTAGACCAATTCAAATCTGCACATGCTATTGATTCTAAACTTAGAACTTTAAGTGAAGCAATGAAAGATTGTGATGTTTTTTTAGGATTGTCTGCTAAAGATGTTGTTAGTAAG
>Ga0209631_10005735_pt1 | contig 13016 bp, 10 predicted proteins | sample COG_08_FD_184752 | JGI IMG/M metagenome (GOLD analysis project Ga0209631, IMG submission 184752) | Pelagic Microbial community sample from North Sea - COGITO 998_met_08 (SPAdes) (version 2) | ecosystem: Environmental > Aquatic > Marine > Neritic zone/Coastal water | place: Helgoland, sampling... | reverse complement strand
TAGCAGGGTGGAGCAGTCTGGTAGCTCGTCAGGCTCATAACCTGAAGGTCGCAGGTTCAAATCCTGCCCCTGCTCCCAATTTAATTAACCTCAATCAACCCAAAAGAAAATTATTTCTCCCTGTCTCGTTCGACAGGGCTTTGAAAAATCACTATGAACATTACAGTAAAAGATCTCTTGGATGCTGGAGTACACTTCGGTCATCAACTTAAAAGATGGAATCCAAAATCCAAGCCTTATGTATACGACAACAGGCATGGTATCTCGATTATCGACTTGGAGAAAACCTATGATCTTCTCGAAAAAGCGGCAGCCGCAGTAGAGGATATCGTATCAAGCGGTAAGCAAATTTTGCTTGTTGGTACGAAGAGACAGGCTCAGGAACCTATTCGTGAACTAGCTGGTGCGACCAGTATGCCATTTTGTGTGAACAGATGGATGGGTGGGTGCTTGACCAATCATGAGACCGTGTCGACCAGCCTGATCAAATATAAGAAATTCCTCAGGATGGAGGATGATGGTAGCTTAGATAAGCTTCCAGGAAAGGAAGGGGCTGCGATTAAGAGGCAAATGAACCGAATGAAAAGAAATTTCGAGGGTATGCTGAACTTGAAAGGCGTTCCTGGTGCACTTTTTGTAATTGATTCACATAATGAGGCGATTGCAATTGCAGAAGCAAATCGTTTAAAAATCCCAGTAATTGCATTGGTGGACAGTAATTCTGATCCATCTTTAATTAATTTTCCAATCCCCGGAAATGATGATTCGACTAAATCAATTCGTATCATTGTGGATGTTATCTTAGATGCTATCCAAGCTGGAGCATCCCGTCGTGTTGAAGCACCTACGCGCCGTAAGGACATCACACCCGTTACACAGGAGCCTGATTTTATTGATCAAGAGGATGAACCTGAAATCACATTGCCTGCCGGTTACGAGGAAACTGATTTTGATGACCGTCGTGCGAAAGAGGAGGCTGCTCCCAGTACTGATGAAGCTGCAAAACCTGAAGCTAAGGAAGAGGTTGCAAAACCTGAAGCTAAGGAAGAAGTGGCAAAGGCAGAACCAGAAGAAGCAAGTAACGAGGCTGTTGAAGAAACTAAAGAGGTTGAAGCCTCTGCTACCGAAGAAAAGAAAGAATCTTAATCCAATACCTTTTAACCCAATATTTAATTTCCCATGTCTTCAATTTCTAAAGATGATGTATTAAGCCTTCGCGAAAAAACTGGCGCAGGACTAATTGATTGTAAACGAGCCTTAGTCGAGAGTAATGGCGATATCGAAGAAGCGGTATCAATCCTTCGCAAAAAAGGTGTTGCTTCTGCTGCAAAGAAAGCTGGTCGTGATGCTGGTGAGGGAATTGTGGCCCAGTATATTGCTGACGATTTTTCCAAAGGAATCTTGGTTGAGGTAAACTGCGAGACTGATTTTGTTGCAAAAAATGATGATTTCGTGAGTTTCGCAACTTCTGTTGCCCAACAGTTGCTTGATAACCCTGATGCTGATTTGGAAGAACAGCGTGTTGAGCAGGTAGCAAAGATCGGAGAAAATATCCGAATTTCGAGATCGTCTATTCTTGCTCCTAATTCTACCGGTTTAGTTGAATCTTATGTTCATACCGGCGGAAAAGTTGCTGTTCTTTTGTCTCTAGGCACAAGCAGTGCAGATGTAGTGGGTTCGGATGCGGTTAAGTCACTCGCAAAGGATTTATGCATGCACATTGCTGCCACATCTCCTGTATGTGTTTCCCGTGATGATGTTCCTGCAGATTTAGTTGCCAAAGAAAAAGAAATCGCACTTGCTCAAGCCGAAGGAAAACCACCTCAGGCTATTGATAAGATTGTACAGGGTAAGCTTGATAAGTATTTCTCAAACTCATGTTTTCTCGAGCAGCCTTTTGTAAAGGATCCAGATCACACGATTACTGAATTATTAGCAGCAAGCAGCAAGGAAGTTGGAAGCGAATTGAGTGTGGAGAAATTTGTTCGATTTCAAGTTGGAGAAGAAGCGTAAAAGCTTTTCTTTAACCACTCTAATTTTCTGCCCCTCGGGAGCGATTTACTAATTTAGGGCGTTAGTATTTCCTGCAATTTTCTCTATACCTAGCTATTATATATCCATGTAACAATGGACGCGGTGAGGTATATTATTAAGAGTTGTATGCCATGTGATTTCTTTAATTGCTTGCCCATTAGCCAGTAAGCGAGAATTCCCGTTAGCAGGAGCAGAGATAAGTAGTCAATCCATGGATATTGGGTACTGACAGTAATTGGCCCAAGTACACCGGCCACTCCTCCGACTAATCCAATATTAAACATGTTGGATCCAACAATGTTTCCTAACAGCATTCCGAACTCGCCTTTTTTAGTCAGGGAGATGGAGGCTGCCAGTTCGGGTAGACTTGTTCCAATAGCAAGTAATGTAAAACCAATCAATTCCTGAGGGATTCCAACTAGTGAGGCTAGGTTCTTTGCCCCAAATACCAAAGAATCTGAACCTGCCCAAAGTGCGGCAGTTGCAACAAATATCATTATGCATGAAAGAAAAATAGGGGATGTGCTTTCTTTCGTTTCCTCGGCTGTATCTTTGTTGTTTTTCTGGGTTCTGTTTTTTAATGCACTTATTGTTAGGAAAAACAGATAAGCAAAAATGAAAATGAGTAATAATGCACCAGGATGTAAACTTAGAGAATGGGTTGGATGGAAATAAAGGTATCCGACAAAGAACAGACTGAGTATTAACAAAAGGACAACTTGGCTAAAGGGCACTGCATTTCTCGTGTCGATAGGAGAAATTAAGAGCGATAGCCCTAATATGAGCCCAATGTTCGCTATATTTGATCCAATAATATTTCCTAAGATTAAACCTTTTGCTCCACTATTTATTGCGGCAATTGATGTAAAAAGCTCAGGTGCAGAAGTCGCAATTGATACAATGGTTAATCCTACTACCACACTCGGTATACCAATGGCTTGGGCAATGTTTGATGAATGATCGCTTAGCAGATCCCCTCCTTTAGTCAGTAAGTAAAAACCAACGACCATGGAAAGAATCAGAATTGCGATAAATAAGGACGGTGATTCGTTTTGAAAAGAGGAGCAAGAGGAAGTTAAAAAATGATACATAAAATAATGTTTTTAAAAGGGTGAGTTTTACTCTTTAGAACGCAAGGAGAATCGCTATGATATTTTCAACACTTGACATATCGAGATATTCCCACATCTTGCGTGCCTTCTTCTCTATTTCCAACGCGTACCATGAACCAAGCAGAAAAGCTCAAGGACACCTTGAATCTTCCTAAGACTGATTTTCCAATGCGAGCTAATGCAGTGGAAAGAGAACCTATTCGGTTGGAGCATTGGGAGAGCCAGGGGATTTATCAGAAAATGCAGGACAGAAATGCCGAGAATGAGGCTTTTATCCTCCATGACGGCCCTCCATTTACCAATGGTGATGTGCATGTTGGCACAGCACTTAATAAAACTCTGAAGGATGTAATATTGCGCTATAAGAGTGCTCAGGGGTACCGTACCCCTTATGTGCCTGGTTGGGATTGCCATGGTTTGCCCATTGAACACAAGGTGAGTAAGTCATTGAGGAAAGAGAAAAAAGAGTTTGATAGCCTTTCTTTACGTCAAGCTTGCCAGGAATTCTCCAAGGGGTACATCGAAACTCAACGAGCACAGTTTAAACGACTTGGTGTTCTCGCCGATTGGGATAGCGAGTACAGAACCATGAACGGGGATTACGAAGCGGAGATCCTTCGTACATTTGCAGAATTTGTAAAGAAGGGTTTGGTATATCGGAGCAAAAAGCCTGTTTACTGGTCAATTCCGTGTCGAACTGCATTAGCTGAGGCAGAGATTGAATATCAGGATCATATCAGCCCGTCTATTTATGTTCCATTCCGCATAGTTGAAAATCACTTGGAGACGGAGACGGAATCCAGCATTGTCATATGGACAACAACTCCATGGACATTGCCGGCAAATTTAGCAATCGCAGTACACCCTCGGGAATCTTATGTCGAAATTATTTGCTCGGGTAAATCCTATTGGGTGGTGGATGCCCTTTCTGAAAGCTTTATTTCTGCCTGTGGCTTTGAAAATTATGAAAAGGGGCGCAGCGTATTAGGCAGTGACATGGTTTCATGGGTAGCAAAGCATCCATTTATTGACCGAATGAGCCCGGTGGTCTCTGCTGAATATGTTACAACCGAATCCGGGACAGGCTGTGTTCATATTGCACCGGGTCATGGATTAGATGACTACCTTACAGGGTTACAGAATAATTTGGATGTATATTGTCCTTTGGATGATAATGGATGCTATGTGGATGATGGAATGATTCCACCTGCTTTAGTGGGTGTCTCCGTTTTAGAAAAGGCCAGTGGATGTCCTGCAAATCAAGCGGTCCTTGAGATTTTAAGAAACTCTGGGAATTTACTTTCATTGGCTGATCACCCACATCAATACCCACATTGTTGGCGCAGTAAAACTCCTGTAGTTTTCCGTGCAATGGATCAATGGTTTGTTGCGTTGGACAAGGATGGATTACGTGATCAATGCATGACGGAAGTTCAGTCAGTTAATTTTACTCCCGACTGGGGAAAGAACAGGATTCATGGATTTCTGCAATCCCGTCCTGATTGGTGCATTTCGCGCCAACGCTCATGGGGGGTGCCAATTCCCGTTTTTTATGATGATGAAGGAAATCCTTTGCTCGATGAAAAGCTCATATTAGGGCTGGCTGATAAAATTGAAAAACTTGGGACTGATGCCTGGTTTTCGCTTTCCGAGGATGAGTTGTTGGAAGGTTTGGATATTCCGGATGAGTGGAAGGGGCGGGCTTTAAAAAAAGGTACAGATACTTTAGATGTATGGATTGATTCGGGCTGTAGTCACCGCGGAGTATTAAAAAATAACGAATCCCTTAATTGGCCGGCTGACCTATATCTAGAAGGAAGTGATCAGCACCGAGGATGGTTCCAAAGTTCATTGTGGACGAGTATGATTGCATATGGAAGTGCTCCATACAAAAGAGTGCTGACACACGGGTTTGTGGTCGATGGTAACGGAAGAAAAATCTCTAAAAGCGATGGGAAGCCTCAAACGGCTGACTCATATGTTAAAAAATATGGTGCTGATGTTTTAAGAATATGGGTATGCTCAGAGGATTTCAGGCGAGATATTCCTTTATCTGAAGAAATTCTCGGGCAGGTTGTTCGATCTTACAGGACGCTTCGAAACTCAATCAAATTTCAACTTGGTAATTTACATGATTTTTCCTTTGCCGAACATTCATTGCCGATTGAAAAGTTATCAATTATTGACCGTTGGGCACTGGGGCAGACAAATAGTCTAATCAAAGAGGTTACCGATGCCTTTGAGGTTTATGAGTTCCATCGCGGGGTTCAAGCACTCAACAGATTTTGCTCGAATGTACTTTCCTCAACCTATCACGACATCATTAAAGATCGTCTTTATACTCTTCACCCAGATGATGAAAAAAGAAGATCCACGCAAACTGCATTACATTTAATTTTTGAGTCGTTGATTCGAATTCTTGGTCCCATGGCACCCTTTACTGCTGATGAGGCTTGGTCCTATCATAAATTTAATGGAGATTTAGGTAAAGATGCACTTGTCTTACAACCTTGGCCAAAAGTTCAGCAAGATTGGAATCAAGGGAATGAACTGATAGATGCTCAGTTAATCTTGGACTTTAAGGAATCCTTGGTTAATGATTCCCTTGAAGCACTTCGTGCAAAAAAAGAAATTGGACAGTCTCTGGAGGCAGAAATCGAAATTCATATGCCGGTAAACGACCCAAGATTTAAAACTTTTCAAAAACGGTTGGATGATTTGGCTGAAATTTTCATCGTTTCTCAAGTTGTTTTTGTTGAAATTTCTGAAGATGCTCAATTTCAACTCGTTTGCAGACATGCTAAAGGCAAAAGGTGTCCGAGGAGTTGGCGCTGGGTGCCAGATCTCGTTCCTGTCGAGCCTTGGGGCGAAGTTTCGCCTCGATGTGCTGAAGTACTTGCCAAGCTTGCTTAAAAAATTAACCTAGTAAAATCTTCCAAATATGACAAAGAAACCTAAATCTGTAAAAGCTACAAAAAGCAAAATTGTACCTTCTGAAAAAGCATCGAAAAAGGATGCTGTCGTAAAGACAGGTAAGCGAGGCAGACCAAGGAAGGTAAAGACAGCTGAAACAGATGTTGATGAAATTAAACCAAAGGCAGCTCGGGCGTCAAAAAAGAATGCAACTGCTGCAAAGGATGATACAAAACCTAAAAGACGGGGACGTAAGCCCAAGGAGAAGCCAGATTCTGAAGTAGAGATAAAAGTGCGCGAAATTGTAAAAAAAACTCAAGCAAAGTCTTCAAAATCTGAAGCTAAGAAAGAGAGTGCAACTTTTAGTCTAGATGATGTAAGGGGTATTTTAGCGAAAAGAAAATCGGATGCAAAGGTTTCCAAGGTAAAGCGAAAAAAAGAAGAAGCGAAATTAGAAAGTCCAGTTTCAGCGCCGAAGAAGAGCACCAAGTCAGTAAAAGTAAAAAAAGTGCAAACTGCTTCGATCGATGATATTTTGGGATTTGGTTCTTCTACAGAACCTACGAGACCGATTCGGGATGAGTCAAAAGTACCGAAGGAATGGCAGTCATATTATTCCGACTTAATGAGTTTGAGGAATTCACTCAAGGGTGCTCTTGGTCAGCGTTCAAGTGAAACTCTGGGTGCTTCTGCTCGAGAATCTTCTGGTGAACTCTCAATCAATTCTTCTGATTCAGGAACAGAAACCTTTAACCGGGATGTTGCTTTATCTATGGTGGCCTCTGAGCAAGAGGCTTTGGAGGAAATTGAAGATGCAATTGACCGAATATTTGATGGAAGTTTTGGAGTTTGTCAGGAAACCAAAAAACCGATTAAGAAGGCCCGTTTAAAGGTGGTGCCTTTCACTCGCTTCTCTCTTGAGGGACAAACACAATACGAGCAAAGAAATCGCAAAGACCGGGATATGGGCGGTGGAATTTTTGCGACTATTTCTGATTCCACAATGGGGGAAGATAACTAGGGGAAGTTCCACACTTTTCCTGGTATAAATTCTGTGTTCTATTTGCGCTTTTGGCTTTTCTTTCTCTTGATTTGGGTACCTGATCTTATTACTAAAGCCTGGGTGGTTAATAACTCCACGGAGTTAAGAAATTCTCCGATTGTTGTTTTGGATTGGATCAAGGGGCATGAAACTTTTTTGGAGTTTACTTATGTTACCAATCCTGGTGCTGCATGGAGTATGTTTTCCGATTATCCTCAAGTGTTAACGGTTGTTGCTGGGGTTGCGTTGTTAGCAATCTTTGTTTTTAGAAGGCAGCTCGAGCTTGATAAACGACCCGTTCAAATCATTTTTGGGATGATTTGTGGAGGAATTGCGGGTAATTTGTGTGACCGTATTTTTCGAAGTCCAGCGGAGGTTGTTGATTTTATCGATGTTTTTATTCCCTTCGTTAATTATGACTACCCGGTTTTTAATATTGCAGATTCGGGAATTTTTATTGGGGCTTTTGGATATTTGATTTTAGGAATACAGGAAACGAAGAGAGCAAAAAACCAGGAAGATGCTAAAGCCTCGATTAACTGACCTAGTTAAGTTACTCAATATTTAGGGATTGTTCCCTCATCTTTTCAACTTCGGTTCGAGCATCTAAGGCATGCCTGGTACATTCTGTGCGAGTAGATTTTGAACAAAATGTATTCAGTTCTCTAGAAATTTCTTGGAGAATAAATTCAATCTTTCTACCGATTGAACCCTTTATTTCCAGAGTATCTGTCATTTGAACGAGGTGACTTTTGAGCCGGGTGATTTCTTCAGAAATATCTGATTTTTCTGCAAAAATTGCAATTTCTTTGAGTACTCGATCATCATCCTGTTCCAGGGATAATCCTGATTTCCTAAGGCGTTCAAGTAATTTTTCCTTATACTCGTCAGCCATTCCTTCTCCTTTTTTTTCAATTTGAATTATAAGCTTCTTAATTCGCAGAATTCTTTCAACCAGATCATCTTTAATTGCGGAGCCTTCATTCTCTCTCATCTCTGCCAAGGAATGACTTGCTTCTCCAAGTGTCGTTAGAAGAGCGTCACTTATTTCCTCAAGCGGAGGAAGTTCAGTTTCATTTTTTCTTAGGTTAGAAAGCTGTAAGATTAATTCGGGGGTTATCACAAAATCTTCCTGCTTTTTATTAAGAAAATTTTTTAATCGATCCAGGTCTTTTTCAATTAATGATTGATTTGAAAGAATACCCTCTTGAATTTCTGGGTTTTTTACAAGCGACAGGGCCACGCGGATTCTTCCCCTTTCAAAGAAAGATTTAATGTACTTGGTGGCATCGTATTCAAATTTTTGCCACTCTTTGGGTGCAGAAACAACAACTTCAAGATGCCTTTTATTAACGGACGAAATCTCAATAACTATTGAAAGATCTTCATGGTTAATGGAAGCCCTTCCATAACCAGTCATACTGTTCATGACGGTTTAGTTAATTCAGTATTTTGCCCAAGAAGGCGAGCTACCTCCATTGCGTCTTTGTCTCCTCTACCACTTAGATTAACACAAATAATTTTATCTTTTCCCAGTTCACTTGCTCTTCTGAAGGCATGTGCAAGGCCGTGTGAGGTCTCTAGGGCAGGAAGTATTCCTTCTCTGGATGAAAGTGTTTGGAATGCCTCTAGAGCTTCACCATCACTCACATTTGCGTACTCTATTCGGTTACGATCCCGATAAAAGGCATGTTCCGGACCAATCGCAGCGTAATCTAAACCTGCAGATACCGAATGTGTCTGGTTGATTTGGCCATCCTCATTTTGTAAGATCCATGTTTTACATCCCTGAAGGATTCCCAGCTTTCCTCCTTCAAATCGAGCGGCGTGTTCACCGTCATCGAGAGATCGCCCGCCTGCTTCAACACCAATTAATCGAACATTTTCTTCTTCTAAAAAATCAAAGAAAAAACCTATTGCATTACTGCCGCCACCCACGCAGGCAATCATTTCATCAGGTAGCTTACCTTCTCGTTCAATAAACTGTCTTTTTGTTTCCTCTCCAATGATTCGGTGAAAATCCCTCACCATTCCAGGGTAGGGGTGTGCTCCTAATGCTGAGCCTAATATGTAATGAGTGGAACGAATATTTGTTACCCAGTCTCGCATCGCTTCATTAATTGCTTCTTTCAAGGTTTTGCTGCCAGACTCAACACCCCGTACTTCAGCTCCGCTCAATCTCATTCGAAAAACATTGAGTGCTTGCCTTCGCATATCTTCTGCTCCCATGTAGATAACGCATTCAAATCCGAAATGAGCACAGACTGAAGCGGTTGCGATTCCATGTTGCCCAGCACCTGTTTCGGCAATGATTCTCGTCTTCCCCATTCTCTTTGCTAACAAGGCTTGGCCAAGTGCATTATTAATTTTATGTGCACCAGTATGAAGTAAATCTTCTCTTTTTAAATAAATCTTTGCTCCTCCAAGTTTCTTGGTCAATTGTTCGGCAAAATAAAGTTCCGTTGGTCTGCCTGCAAAGGTTTTGAGAAGACTTGCCAATTCGTTTTGAAAAAGAGTGTCATTTTTTGCCCTCACATAAGAATCATTAAGCTCGCGCAATGGATGCGAAAGAGTTTCTGGAACAAAAGACCCTCCATATGGGCCAAATTTGCCTTTATGATCAGGAAGAGAGAAACGATCTAATTTATTTGTTTCGACGGGGATTGATTCGGTAGAATTTATCATAAGAAAAATATTGTATAATACTATCATTAGGCTTTGCTTGGGACAACCCAAGAAGTTATTCAATTTTAAATCTAGTCTATGGCAAAAAAGATAGCACCTGTAATTATTGTGCCAGCAAGGCTGGCATCTGTTCGTTTTCCGAGGAAGTTATTAGCTGATGCTGACGGCAAACCTCTGATTATACGGACAGCCGATCGCCTGCGTGAGCAGGTTCCAGAATTTGATCTGTATTTTGCAGTTGATGGCACAGAATTACTTACCGTTCTGGAAGATGCAGGTTACAATACAATTCTAACCGAGCCTTCTCTTACTTCAGGAACTGACCGCATAGCCCATGCCAATCAAGTCTTGAAAAGAGATTTTGTAATTAATGTTCAGGCTGATGAACCTTTGGTTACAAGATCGCACATCCTTTCACTTCAGAAATCACTATCAAAAAGCGGAGTTTCGATTTCAACACTCGCATCCGTTTTTCAATCAGAGGAGGATTTTCATGATGTGAATCAGGTTAAAGTAGTAATTGGAGATGATGGAAATGCATTGTATTTTTCTCGTGCTCCAATTCCATTTTCTAGAGAAGAGGATATCCGGTGGACTAGTTGTAGTGGAGGGCAGCGCCATGCATACAAGCACATGGGGCTGTACGGATATAGAAAAGAATTTCTCGATGATTTTCTTTCCAGCACAGAAGGGGATCTTGAAAAACTTGAAAAACTTGAACAGTTGCGGGCCTTGCAGAGAGGGTTTGAAATTGCAGTGGAAATTGTTGAGGGTATTTCCATTGGGGTTGATGTACCCGAGGATCTCTTAAAAATAAACTTTTCTTAAGCTTTTTATTTTGAAAAATAGTAAAGTAATTAATCGACATTACTTTTTGCAACTAGGGTTAATGACTCTATTGATATCTGTAATCTTAGTAGCCGTCCTTTTGTATGGTAATTTGGTTAAACACGATGAATACCTACTGCAGGCGTTGTCTATTTCTCCCAATACATTCTTGCATCTGTGTGCTCTTTTAATTCCCTATGCACTGTCATTTGCATTACCATTTGGGTTTGTTTTAGCCCTTTTGCTTTGTTACGGTAAATGGTCTTCAAGTAATCAAATCTTGGCCTTGCGCTCGTTGGGGCAGGGTGTTTTATCATGGGGAAAGCCGGGTTTCTTTCTCTCCCTGATCGTTTCTATTTTCTCTCTCTATACTTTTTTACAATGGGGACCTGAAAATAGAGCAAAATTTGATCAAGAGAAATCAAAAGTATTATGGAGCAATATAAATACCCTTTTGAATACGGAGAAAGAGATTGAATTCGTGCTTAATCCAGATTCTGGAAATATTACAAATAACAATTTAGCTTCTTTTTCAAATGAACCTATTCATCGGGTCTCGCTTTCAGTTGGAAAAACGGAGGAAAGTTGCTGGCATAATGTGCGATTTTTACTCTTTGGGGAGAATGATGATGGGGAGAATGATGAATTACTTCGTATTGTTAATGCCAAGAGCGTTCTGGTGGACAGATCTCCCGATCATTCAAAGTTAATATTGTTCCTTAAAAATGTTGATTTGGAATCTGCCCAAGATGATCGTGAAGAACAAAATGTTTTCGTGTCTTTTGAGGAATGGAATCAACCATTAGTTTTTGACTTAAATTTTGGAAATCAAGAAATAAATTTGAAGAGAATTGGCTTTTTCAAACTTTTAGATTTATCAAAGTCTGAACAGGAAGAAAGTGTGCAAGCAAAAGTTTTGCTTCAGAAAAGTTTTGCACTTGGATCTTCATCTTTTTTTCTATCTTTAGTTCTTCTTCCACTTTCCATTACCAAAGGGCGTAAAGAAAGTATATCTAATTTAGCCATTGGTATCTTTATTTCCATTCTTTATTATGCAACTGTAACATTTTTTGAAGAATTTTCTATTATATACACCACTCCAAGCTTAATATGGATTCCTAACGCAGCCTGTTTCATTATTGGATCTTATTCTATCTATAAATTCGAGACACCTAATCGCTAATTCCCATAATTGCTAAACTATTTAATTGTTTTATTGATAATTTTAAAAAAAAACTTCCAATTGGAGTAAATTATTTTGAAAAAACATTTCAACTTCATGTAATATTTACTTGAATAGTGCTAAGTACTATTAGCCCTTTATACTTAATCACAGAAAATTATGAATAACGCCTGCTCTTTCCCAATAATTTTAATCTATTATTTATCCCTTTTATCTTTCACATATGGAGCTTCAAATGTAGGTGGAGTTTCAGGGTCGCTCTCCACCACTATTCAGGGTGGTACGGTAGCCACTCCCAAATATGCGGTGGTTAGTGCAGGTATTTCCGGTGAGGCAGTCTACACTGGACAAATCCTTAGTTCCACTTCCACTACCATATCATTTGAATCTTCATCTGATTCAAGTGAGACCAATATCGATCCTTTTACCTCTGGAGTTTTTAGCTCTAATGTTAAGTCTCCGGTACTAACGGCATCTTTGTCTGGTGCAGGAGTTGGATCGATCGCGATTACCTATTCTGGAACTGGTTTTTCTGTTGCACCCGAAATTGTTATTGATTACCCGACATCTGGCGACGATCAGGCGACTGCAACTGCTACAATTAATGGTTCAGGTCAAATCTCAGGTATTTCAATTACAAGTGCAGGGTCTGGTTATGATGCTGCTCCTTCGGTAAGAGTTGTTGGTGGACCCCATTTTGTGAAACTGACTGAGTCAGGAGATGATGATGAGGGGAGGGTATTTCTTATTACCGATAATAATGCAACTCGGCTGACACTAGATACCTCAACCCTGAATGGAGCGGAAACAATTGCCAATATTTTTCAAGATGATTTTTCTGTAGAAGTAATTCCGGCCACAACATTGGGGGGAACTTTTGGAACAACGGATGCAGAAAATCCGCTTACTTCTGGAAAACCCAACACCTCTGATTTTGTATATCTTTGGAGTGATACGAGTCAGGCTTACGAGCCCTATTTTTTCCTTAATCCTGCATGGGGTGCTTACCCTGTTGGTTGGTATAACCAATACAAGCGAAACGATGGATTAGCCAATGACATGGTAATTTATCCAGACGAGGGATTTATCGTTTCAAGGAGAACAAATTCTCCGGTGACGCTTAGTTTCGACGGGACCGCCAGCGATTCCACACAAAAGCTTCGGTTGCCCGCAGTAAATAAACAAATCGTCATTAATAACCCATATGGGGGAGATTTGT
>Ga0209631_10005733_pt1 | contig 13019 bp, 11 predicted proteins | sample COG_08_FD_184752 | JGI IMG/M metagenome (GOLD analysis project Ga0209631, IMG submission 184752) | Pelagic Microbial community sample from North Sea - COGITO 998_met_08 (SPAdes) (version 2) | ecosystem: Environmental > Aquatic > Marine > Neritic zone/Coastal water | place: Helgoland, sampling... | reverse complement strand
TGATCAAACTCTCAAGTTTAATAACGGCGCACACTAGCTTCATATAAATAACATTCGAATTATCTATACGTTTAGAAGTGTGTGCGACAATTTCTTGATTAACCTAGCCGTCCACACTTCTCTTCTTAAAAATTTACAATTTAAAAAAGCTAAGATTTAAACTTTAAAATCTACACACCTCTAGCTACGTTAAAATTTAATTTCGTAGAGGTGAGCGCAGGTTTTATTACAATTTTGTTATAAGTCAAGGCGTATATTGTCTAAAATACCAAGCAAAATAAGGCTTTTTTGACCTTCTCGCGTTGCAAAGATCATCTAATTTTTGTAATAAACAACTATGACGTTAATTCAAAAAATTTATAAATTTTTAGAACATAAAAACAACCCTATGTCTTCTTTAAGAATAATTAAAATTAAATTAAACAGATTTAATCCTTTATTTATCCTAGTTATCTTTGTTTTTTTTTCAACGATATTTTTTATTATTTCAAGTTTTGTTTATTCTATTCATAAGGAAAATAAAAATAATCTTGAAGAAATTACAAAATCTAGTGAATTTTATAGTTTAACTGAATACGTTGCTTCAAAAATAAATAGTCCCTACGAAGAAGTAAGCTATGTAATTAAAAATAATGATACAATGGAAAAAATATTAAAAAATTTTAATATTAAAAATAGCGATATTAAAAGTATTTCAGCAAAACTCAAAGAAAAAAAATTTTCAAATATCTACTCGGGCCGAAAATTATCTTTAATTTATAAAAAACTTGAAAATAATTCCAATACAGTTGTAAATCTTGTTTATCCTGTGAACAATATAAGTAGTATAGAGATAAGAAAAGTTCAGAATTCTTTTATTATTAAGGAAAATATTTTACAACTTTATAAAAAAGAAGTCGTAATAAAAAATATAATAAAAAATAATTTATACAGTTCTGCAGTTGACGCAGGAGTAGAGCCAAATATTATAGTAGAATTTGCAAGAATTTATGGCTTTGAAGTAGATTTTCAAAGAGATATACGAAAAGGTGATTGGTTTGAAATTCTTTATGAAAAATTTATAGATGATAACAACAAAATAAGGGATACCGGTAAAATAATTTATGCTTCAATGTTTGTTAATGGAGAGGAAATAAATCTTTATAATTTTAAAGATAGTGATGGTGATGAGTATTATAATATTAAAGGAAAAAGTATTACTAAATCTTTAATGAAGACACCAATTAACGGCGCGCGTTTATCCTCTTCGTTTGGAATGAGAAAACATCCTATTTTAGGTTACAATAAAATGCATAAGGGTACTGACTTCGCTGCCCCTAGTGGCACTCCAATAATGGCGTCGGGATCAGGAACAGTTACACGAGCAAGATGGTGTGGTGGTGGTGGAAATTGTGTAAAGATAAAACATAATTCAACTTATGAAACTATTTATGCCCACATGAAAAATTTTGCCAAAGGAATTAGAGAGGGGAAAAAAGTAAGACAAGGACAAATAATTGGTTATGTGGGTTCAACAGGAATGTCAACTGGCCCCCATTTGCATTATGAAGTAATTGTTAATGGTAAAAAAGTTAATTCTCAAAGATTAAAACTTCCATCTGGAAAAACATTAAAAGGTGAAAATAGAGAAAAATTTGAATTAGAGAGAATTAAAGTTGATTTAAGGCTATCATCTTTAAGATAAGTTTTTTTTAGTTTGCAGTTTTAGATAGCTCTTTTTTAGCTGGAATATCTTCTTGAGCAATTTGTTTTTCATCAATTTTTATTTTGTCTTGGGAATTTTCTTTTCTTTCATTCAACTCATTATATCGTCTTAAATAGTGGTCAGCATGTTGCAGATAGTTTTGAGCTAAAACTGGATCACCATTAGTCTGTGCATCTTTTGCCAGCTGTTGAAATTTTAACATAGTTTTTTCGACACTATGAATATTATTCATTGATCCGTTTCTATTGAAATTCATATTACCGTTATTACTTAAATTATTGGAGCTACTAGTATTAATTGACCCTGTTCTCCTTCTGAAGTTGCTCTTTTGAGGTCTAGGTCTATAACTTCTTCTTCTATTATTGTTCATATTAGTTACCTATGTAAGTTGAAATAATGCTTCTGATATTATCTTTATAGTCTGTAATAGTGTGCACAATTTTATAATTATTCTTTATTAATAATTTTGAAACTTTTTTAAATTGCTCATTTCCTATTTCTAAGGCGAGCATACCTCGTTTTTTTAAGATATTCTTAGCTTTGTAGATAACTTTTTTAATAAGGTCAAGTCCATCATTTCCGCCATCTAAAGCAATTATAGGTTCATACCTTTTTACATCAATTGTAAGGTTTTTAATGTCATCGCTTTTTATGTAAGGCGGATTAGAAACGATAAGATCAAATTTTTGATTAAATTTGCTGTCTAACGACCTATTTTGAAAACTTATTCTATTAATTACTTGATGTCTCTTTGCGTTTTTTTTTGCGACGAATAGAGCCTTTTTCGAGATATCAATACCTACTCCATCAGATGTATTTAGTTCACTCAATAAACTGATTAAAATACATCCACTTCCTGTTCCCATATCTAAAATTGATATTTTTTTTTCTTTAAAAATTTTAATTAATTTTTCTATCATTAATTCAGTTTCTGGTCTTGGGATTAAGGTATCTTGACTAACAAAAAAGTTTTTACTCCAAAACTCTTTCTCTTTTATTATGTAGGCTATTGGCTCATGCTTGCATCTTCTTTGTATTAAGTTTTTATATTTAAATAAATTTCTTTCACAAATGTTCTGATTTAAATTTACTAAAATTTTTTCTCTTTTTTTATTTAGTATTTTAGAAAGTAAAAGCTCAGAATCTAATCTGAATGTATCAATCTTTTTTTGCCTAAGTTCCTCTGCTCCAATGTTAATTAATTCTAAAGCATTCATGAGATTAAATTCTCCAATTTTAAATTTTGTTCCTTTAAACGCAGTTCTTGATTCATTTCTTCGTGAATTTCCCCACTTAAAAATTCTTCTAATTTATGTAATGTTAAATTAATTCTATGATCTGTTACTCTTCCTTGGGGAAAATTATAAGTTCTGATTCTCTCTGACCTATCACCTGTTCCAATTTGACTTTTTCTATTACTCGATCTTTCTTGGTCTTTTTTCATTTTTTCAGTTTCATAAACTCTTGATCTTAAAATTTTTAAAGCTTTAGCTTTATTCTTATGTTGTGATTTTTCATCTTGTTGGCTTACAACCACTCCGCTAGGTATGTGAGTAATTCTCACTGCACTATCAGTAGTATTAACAGACTGTCCTCCAGGTCCTCCAGCTCTAAACACATCAATTCTTAAATCGGATTCTTTGATTTGAATGTCAACTTCCTCTGCTTCTGGTAGTACTGCAACAGTCGCGGCCGAAGTATGGACTCTACCTTGAGTTTCTGTTTCAGGAATTCTTTGAACTCTATGTACCCCTGACTCGTACTTTAAATATGAATATATATCGTTGCCATTCACAGAAAAAATTACTTCTTTAAAACCACCTGCTTCACTTTTAGAAATATTTATTATTTCTAATTTCCATTTTTTTTTTGAGCAGACTTTTTCATACATTTTAAATAAATCTGCACAAAAAAGTGATGCTTCTAATCCACCGGTTCCCGCTCGAATCTCTACTATTGCATTTTTGTCATCATCTTCATCTTTTGGTAATAAAAATAATTTTAATTCATTTTCATGTTGCTCTTTTCTTTTTTTCAATTCTTCTAAGTCATTTTGTGCTAAATCAATCATCTCTTTATCATTTTTTTTGTCTTGTATTAAATTATCAAGATCTTTTTTTTCATTTTCAAAATTTACATACTCTCTTGCTGCAGATATAATTCGTCCAAGTCTTGAGTATTCTTTAGATTTTTTTGCAAATAATTTAGAATCTACATTTCCTAAGGATAATTCTTTTTCAAGAGAACTGTAATTAGCAATAATTTTTTTAACTTTTTCTATTGGAAGCATGTTGTTTTTAATCTTTAGTTTTTTCCTCAACTAGCTCAACAACCCTATCAATAATTTTTGAGCTAGGGACTTTTGAGTGAGGCAAACCTGAAAGATAAAGAAGGTTACTGTCTTGCCCTCCTCCTGTTATGCCAATTTCAGTTTGTGCGGCCTCTCCCGGTCCATTAACTACACAGCCAATTATTGAAAGGCTTATGGGCTTTTTAATATGAGCTAATTTTTTTTCTAATGCCTTTACTGTTTCGATTACAGGAAATGCTTGCCTTGCGCAAGAAGGACAAGAAATAATATTTACTCCTCTTGAACGAATTCCTAAAGATTTAAGTATTTCATAACCTGCTTTTATTTCATCAACAGGGTCTGAAGAAAGTGAAACTCTAATTGTATCTCCGATTCCATCCATTAAAAGTTGACCAATACCTATCGAGGATTTAATACTTCCAGTTAACAATCCGCCTGCCTCAGTTACTCCAAGATGAAGCGGGTAGTCACAAATCTCTGATAATTTTTTATAGGCTTTAACTGTTAAAAAAATGTCTGAGGATTTTACGCTAATCTTAAAGTTAAAAAAGTCATTATCCTCTAGCAATTTAATATTATATTGAGCGCTTTCAACAAGAGCTTCGGGGCAAGGCTCTTTATATTTTTCTAATAAATCTTTATCTAATGATCCTGCATTAACACCTATACGAATAGAACAGTTATTGTCTTTAGCTGCTTTAACTACTTCAAGAACTCTATCTTTTGAACCTATATTTCCTGGATTAATTCTAAGACAGCTGGCACCCATTTTAGCTGCCTCTATTGCTCTCCTATAGTGAAAATGAATATCGGCAACTATGGGAACTTTAATCTCCTTAATTATTTTTTTTAACGCCTTGGTGGAGTCCTCGTCAGGACAAGAAACTCTAACTATATCTGCGCCTGCCTCTTCCAAAGAATGGATTTGATTTATTGTGCCTTTAATATCTGTGGTTAAAGTGTTAGTCATTGATTGAACACTTATTTTGGAGTCTCCGCCAACAGAAATTTTTCCAACTTTTATTTCTTTAGTTTTTTTTCTATTTATTTTTCTGTAAGGCCTAATATTCATATTAATCTAAATCAAAAATTGTATGTAGTTTTTTAATTGCACCTAAAGTATTTTCTTCATCGATTATAACAGAAAGTTTTATTTCTGATGTGGATATAGCCAAGATATTTATTTTTTCATCCGATAACGCTCTAAACATTCTATAGGTAATACCAGGTGTGGAAACCATACCAGCTCCAACTATTGATACTTTTGCAACTTTATCATTGTGAGCAATGTTTTTGTAATCAATGTCTTTATTATTTTTTAAAATATCTAAAGTTTTTAAAACATCGTCCCTTTTAATTGTAAATGTAATATCTGTTGTTTTTTGGTCTAAGGATATATTTTGAATGACCATGTCAACATTAATTTGTGCTTTACTTAAAGGTTCAAATATATTTGCTGCGATACCTGGTTTATCTTCTACACCTATTACTGTAATTTTAGCATCATCCTTTGAGTAAGCTACTCCGGTCACGCTTTTAGTATAATCAATATTTTCTTGATCAAAAATTTTTGTTCCTTGTCTGTCAGTAAAAGTAGATCTCACTTCAAGTGGAATATCGTACATCATGGCTGTTTGGACTGCAGAAGATTGCATCACTTTTGCTCCCAGCGATGATAACTCTAGCATTTCATCATAAGAAATTTTGTCAATTTTTTTTGCCACTGGTATTTTATTTGGATCAGTTGAAAAAACTCCGTCCACATCTGTGTAAATTTCACAAGAATCAGCACTAAATAATTTTGCAACAGCTACCGCCGTTGCATCAGATCCTCCCCTGCCTATAGTTGTAATATCTCCAGTTTTAGAAATGCCTTGAAAACCAGGAATAATAGCTATTCCGTTTTGGTCATTTAGAAAATCATTAATTTTTTTTATATTCATATTTATAATTCGAGCGTTTGAATGGTCACCCTCTGTTAAAATTGGTATTTGCCAATTCAGCCAGGACTTAGCGTTAATTTTTAATCTTAATAAGGCTCCAGCTAACAACGCAGAAGTGATTTGTTCTCCTGATGATAGAAGAACATCAAATTCTCTATTATTAAAATCTTCAGATATTTTTTTAGAAAGATTGATAAGCTCGTTAGTTTTTCCAGCCATAGCTGAAACTACTACTATAATTTTATTTCCTGCGTGGTGTTCTTTTTGGACAATATTTGCCACATGCTGGATCCTTTCAATAGTTCCAACAGATGTTCCACCAAACTTTAGTACTTTTTTAACCATTTAAAGAATGTAATATAATATTAATAGATTTTAATGTATTTAAATTAAATAATTACAGAATGACTAATACTATAAATAAAGAAGAAATTCAAAAGTTTTCAAAACTAGCTGATGAATGGTGGGATGTTAATGGGAAATTTAAACCTTTACATATGTTTAATCCTATACGGATTGAATATATTGTTGAAAAAATTATACACCATTTCAGAATTAAAGAAAATAAAGCAAATTTTTTAAGCGATCTAAGTATTTTAGATATTGGATGTGGTGGAGGCCTTATATCTGAACCTATGGCTCGTTTAGGTGGATCAGTAACTGGGATAGATGCTTCAGAAAAAAATATTGAAGTTGCTAAACTTCACTCCAAAAAAAGTAAGCTTAAAATTGATTATATTAATAAATCTCCTGAACAATTAGATGACACAAAAAAATTTGATATAATTTTAAATTTAGAAATTATTGAACATGTGGAGAATGTGGAATTCTACATTAAATCCTGTTACAATTTATTAAAAAAAAATGGTCTAATGTTCACGGCTACCTTAAATAGATCTATGACCTCCTATTTAAAAGCAATCATTGGCGCTGAATATGTTTTAAGATGGCTTCCTATAGGCACGCATGATTGGAATAAATTTTTAAAGCCTGAAGAGCTTGAAAAACTTTTACTTAAAGAAAAATTTTCCATAATCGACATCAAAGGGCTTGATTTTAATTTGATATTAAATAAATGGAAAAAGTCAGACAATTTATCTGTAAACTATATTATTTGTAGCTCTAGAAATTAGTTGTCTTTATTTATCCAAGGTATTGATAACAAGTCTATGCCTTCCTCTTCAAGTTCTTTTCTTTCTTCAGAGGTAGTTGTACCATAAATTGTTTTTTTACTTTGCTTATCATAATAAATTTCTCTTACTTTTCTGCTAAAATTTTTACCTACATACTCAAAATTGTTTTCCACAAATTTTCTTAATTTAAGTAATTGATTTTTTTCTATTTGAGAGTCTATTTTATTGATTTTTTTATCATTGTTGATTTTTTTTGAACTAGTAATCATCGGAGCCATAATTGATTTATTAATATTTTTTGATAAACAATAAATACATTCTAAAAGTCTTTTTTTTTTTAAATTATCAAATTCTTTAGAGTTAGAAAACCAACTTTCAAATTCGTGCTCATTATCACATTTAAGATTATATTTAATCATTCCTTAGTTTCTATAATCAGCATTAATATCAATATAATCATGGGTAAAATCACATGTATAGCATTTAAAAGCATCGCTACCGAGTTTTAAATTAATTTCTATTTCAATAGAACTCCACTCCATATATTCTTTTAATTTCTTTTCATCGTAATTTTCAGAAACCTTGCCGTTTTCTGCTACAATAAAATTTCCAATTTTTACTTTTAATTTCTTTTGATCTACTATCTCTCCAGATTTACCTATACCCATCACAATTCTTCCCCAATTAGGGTCCTCTCCAGCAACAGCTGTCTTTACTAACGGGGAATTTGCAATTGAAAAAGCAATACTTTTTGCACTACCCAAGGATTTTGCATTAATTACATTAATAGTAATAAATTTTTTTGCCCCCTCACCATCAACAACAATTTGTTTTGCTAGATTTAAACATAATTTTTTAAGCGCGACTTCAAATTTTTGAATATCCTTGTCATTTAAAGATGCGTTTTGACTTATTTTTACAGCTCTTGTTGAAAAAATTGAAACCATGTCGTTTGTTGATTGATCGCTATCTACTGTAATTGCATTAAAAGAATTTGCTACTGCTCTTTTTAAAAGAGTTTTAAGTAAATTTGAATTAATATCAGCGTTAGTAAATATGAACGAGAGCATTGTAGCAAGATTAGGTGCAATCATTCCAGATCCTTTTGCAATACCACATATTTTAATTAATTCATCTCCAACTAAAATTTCTTCATATGCTACCTTTGGTTTCGTATCGGTAGTCATGATCGCAGAGGCAATTTTAATCCAGTACATCTTATTATGTTCTGGTCTTAGTTTATTGACTAAATCTTGAAGCCTGTCTTTGATTTTGTCTACAGGAAACTCCTCTCCGATTACTCCAGTTGATGCAAAATTTAGGTCTTTAATTTTTACTGTCTCGCTAGTTCCTTTTTGAGTTTTTGACTCTTTAATAGTTAAAATTCTCGACAAGTTTTTGGCTAATACGTCAATGCTATCTTTTCCTTGTTTTCCAGTAAAAGTATTTGCATTTTTAGTATTTACAAGCAATCCCTTGATAATTTTTTTATGTGAATTATTATTCCAGGGTATAAATTCAGATGTAATGCTGTTGCTAGTAGTTAAAGTTGCATAATTTGCTCCTTTACTAAAATAAAATAGAGCTAAATCATCTCTTCCATCCCCATAAAGATCAGCAGATATTGCCGACATTTCTAGCCCCTCGATTTGCTTAAGATTTTGGAACTCTCCCATTTTAGATAATTTAGTTTTGTCTCTTAAGAAGTTTTTAATATTTATTGTCATTATTGCTATTTTATTTAAATTATAAATACATATATAGAGGTATTATGAATTTATTTACAAGAACTTTTAGTAAAATATTTAAGAGCTCTAATCAACAGGAATTAGACAAATTTAAAAACATAATTCAAGCCATAAATAATAAAGAAAATGAAATTAAGACACTTTCTGAAGGGGACATTAAAGAAAAGACATTTAATTTTAAAAAAAATACCCAAAGTGGATCTTTAAATATTGAAAAAATTATACCAGAAAGTTTTGCTTTGGTAAGGGAAGCGGCAAAAAGAACTTTAGGTGAAAGGCATTATGATGTGCAGTTGGCGGGAGGCTTAATATTGCATAAGGGAAAAATTGCAGAAATGAAAACTGGTGAAGGTAAAACATTAGTATCAACCTTAGCAGCATATTTAAACTCTCTATCAGGAGAGGGGGTACATATTGTAACTGTCAATGACTATCTAGCTAAAAGAGACTCTGCTTGGATGGGTAAAGTTTTTAATTATTTAGGAGCTTCAACGGGCTGCATAACAAATGATCTGGATGATATTGAAAGAAAGAAAAACTATGGTTGTGACATTACATATGCAACTAATAATGAGCTAGGTTTTGATTATCTAAGAGATAATATGAAATATGAATTAGATGAAATGGTTCAGAGAAGTCATAATTTTTGTATAGTTGATGAAGTAGATAGTATTTTAATTGATGAGTCTAGAACACCATTAATAATTTCAGGTAAATTAGATGATAAAACTACTCTTTATCTCACTTCAAATGAATTTGTTAAACATTTGCAAAAAAATGACTTTGAATTGGATGAAAAAAATAAAAACGTAATTCTAACCGATGTTGGGATTGATAAAGTTGAAAAACTAGCAACACAAAAAAAAATATTAAAAAATAATAATTTTTACGATCCTGCTAATTTAGATCTCGTCCATCATGTCAATCAGGCATTAAAGGCAAATCTTCTTTTTAAAAGAGATACAGATTACATCGTAAGAGAGGGAAAGATACAAATTATAGATGAGTTTACTGGAAGGGTTCTGGATGGAAGAAGATTTTCTGATGGTTTACATCAAGCGATAGAAGCAAAAGAAAATGTAAAAGTTGAAGAAGAAAATCAAACTCTTGCGTCAATAACTTATCAAAATTATTTTAGGTTATATCGGAAATTAGCAGGAATGACTGGAACAGCCATGACTGAGTCTGAAGAGTTTTATGATATTTATAAATTAAATGTTGTTTCAGTTCCCACAAATAAACAAATGTTAAGAAAAGATTTTAACGATCAAATTTTTAGAACAGAAAAAGAAAAATATAATGCAATTACTAATAAGATAATTCAATGCAATAAGATTGGACAGCCAGTTTTAGTAGGCACAACAAGTATTAAAAAGTCAGAAAATATTTCTTCGCTTTTAGAAAGTAAAAAAATCAAACATAATGTATTAAATGCTAAACAACATGAAAAGGAAGCAACTATTATTGCAGGGGCAGGAAAGGTTGGTGCTGTTACAATTGCAACCAATATGGCGGGCAGAGGAACAGACATAAAGTTAGGTGGAAATAAAGATTTTATTGAGAATGGAAAAAAAGGTGACATTAATGAAATTAAGGAGAATGAATCTAAAGTAAAAAACCTTGGGGGATTATATATAATTGGAACAGAGAGACATGAAAGTAGAAGAATAGACAATCAATTAAGAGGTCGATCCGGCAGGCAAGGAGATCCAGGTAACACAATTTTTTTTATAAGTTTACAAGATGAATTAATGAGGATTTTTGGAGGAGAATCTATTGATGGCATGCTTCAAAAATTAGGTTTGAAAGAAAATGAGTCAATAGACCACCCGTGGATTAATAAAGCCATGGAGAGAGCTCAAAAAAAAGTGGAAGCAAGAAATTTTGATATCAGAAAGACTTTAATAAAATTTGATGATGTTATGAATGACCAAAGGCAAGTAATATTTTCACAAAGACTAAAAATTCTAAAAGAAAATGATATAAACGAAATTTTAAAAGATTTTTTTGATGAAATATTAAAAAATTTAAATATTGCGAGAGAAAATTATAAAAACTCACATGATGAGAAAAAATATCTTACAGAAGTAAAAAGTATTTCTGGAAATGCTATAAATGACTCTGAACTTTTAAAGCTAGGAGAATTAAATGAGATCAAATTTAAGGATAAAATAAAAGAATTATATTTAAACAAAAAGAAATCTAGAGTTGAAATGCTAGGTGAAGATCAAAATAATAGTTTAGAAAAGAAAATATTCTTACAAATAATTGATTTTTCTTGGAGATCACACTTGCAATATTTAGAACAATTAAGGCAAGTTATTGGCCTTCGACAGTATGGACAAAAGGATCCACTATCAGAATTTAAAAAAGAAGCTTTTGTATTATTTGAAGGGCTATTAGAAAAAATTAAAAACGATCTAATTAAATTTCTTCTAAACTTAAATATCATTTTATCTAATCAAGAAGAAAAAAAAGAAATTGATGATAGCAAAGATAAAGGTTTAAAAGAGGAAAAAAAAGTTGGCAGAAATGAAAAATGTCCTTGTGGATCTGGGAAAAAATTTAAACACTGCCACGGTAATATTTAATTATTAGATTTGTTTAAAAGCACTTAATGCTTTTGCCCTTGCCTCTTCATGTCTTACTAAAGGAAAAGGATAATCCCTTCCTAGTTTAAAATTTTTCTCACTTGTTAACTCCCAAGGTTTATGTATAAATTTTTTTGAAATGTTTTTTAATTCTGGAATCCATTTTTTGACATACTCTCCCTCTTTATCAAATTTTTCTCCTTGAAGTATGGGGTTAAAAATTCTAAAATAAGGTGCAGCATCTGCGCCGCTGCCAGCAACCCACTGCCATCCACCAACATTACTAGCTGCACAGTAGTCCAACAAACAATTCTTAAAATGTTTTTCACCTTCTTTCCAGTTTATGAGAAGATGTTTAACTAAAAATGAGCCAACAATCATTCTTACCCTATTATGCATCCATCCTGTTGAGTAAAGTTCTCTCATGCCTGCATCTACAATCGGATACCCTGTTAAACCTTTTTTCCAAGCTGATAAAAATTTAACATTTTTTTCCCAAGGAAACTTATTAAATTTTTTAGAATAATTTTTTTTTAACATGTGGGGAAAATGATTGATTAATGCATGATTGAATTCTCTCCATCCAATTTCAGCTAAAAATTTGGAAGTTCCAATTTTTTTTTTGTTAACCCTTGTACATTCATTCCAAATTGTTTCAACATGTATTTGTCCAAATTTAATAAATGGAGAGAGTTTCGATGTTCCAATTTTATTTGGAAAATTTCGATCATTAGAATAATTTACAATTCTATTTTTAATAAAAATTTTTAATTCCTTTAATGCGTTTTCTTCATCTGGTGACCATATTTTTTCAAAATTCTTAAACCAATTTTTTTTTGGCAATATTTCTTCAGAATTAATGCAATTCTTGAAATAATTTTTTTTTCTTAAACATTTTTTTATTATATTTTCTTTTGAAGGAATTTTTTCAATATAATATTTTTCTGCATTTCTCCAATAGGGTGTAAATACTTTAAAAGGAGTTCCATCACTTTTTTTAATTTCACTTATTTCATTGAGAGTATTGCCTTTAAAAATTTTAAAAGAGATATTTTTGATCGTTAAATTTTTTATAAGTTGTTGGTCAAACTTTAAATAATCAGGCTCATAAACTTTATTCCAATAAATTGAGAAGTCTTTTTTTTTTAGCAGATTATCAAAAAAGGCTTTGTAAGATTCTGTCTCTATTATTTCAACAGCTATATTGTAATCATTTAATTTTTTTTTAAAATTAAAAAGAGATTTACTTAACCACCATTTTTGTGCTTCTTGGTTTTCAAATATTGATTTTTTGTATAAATAAAAAACTACAACTTGATCATGGTTTTTGATCGCCTCTGCTAGGCCCTGATTTTTTGTAATTCTAAAATCATCTCTTAACCAAAACAATCCAAATTTTTTACTCATAAGAATAATATAAATAACAGATAAAATTTTACTTTTCGATGTGTAAAAATTGTTAGTGGTGGCCTTGGTTTGAATCGCACAAACGACACATACCTTTTCAGGGTACTGCTCTACTACTGAGCTACAAGGCCTAAAATCTAAAAGTAATTCTACCTTTAGTTAAATCATATGGCGTCATTTC
>Ga0209631_10005732_pt1 | contig 13020 bp, 7 predicted proteins | sample COG_08_FD_184752 | JGI IMG/M metagenome (GOLD analysis project Ga0209631, IMG submission 184752) | Pelagic Microbial community sample from North Sea - COGITO 998_met_08 (SPAdes) (version 2) | ecosystem: Environmental > Aquatic > Marine > Neritic zone/Coastal water | place: Helgoland, sampling... | reverse complement strand
ACACCAAAACGAAGCACTTGCTGCAGCTCTTAAGGCGGGTCATGGCGTTCTCTCACTCCCGTGTGGTTTTGGGAAGACCACCGTATCCCTGGCAATAGCGTGTAAGTTGGGCTACAGGACCATGATTATCGTTCATAAACAGTTCTTAGCTGATCAGTGGAGGGAGAGAATCCAGCAGTTTTGTCCCGGGGCTACAGTTGGTGTCGTCCAACAGGATAAGAAACAGGTTGACTGTGACTTTGTCATCGCCATGTTACAATCTCTTTCCCTAAAGGAGTACAGCTTTTCGGACTTTGAAAGTGTTGGGACCCTCATTGTAGATGAAGCCCACCATATATGCGCCAAAGTATTCAGTCAGTCTCTCTTCAAGTTGTGCCCAAAGCATATTTTCGGTCTCTCTGCAACCCCAGAAAGGAAGGATGGACTCACCAAAGTCCTCCACTGGTTCATGGGACCCACATTCTTCGCCGTCGAGAGGAAAAATCAGGAACAGGTGGAGGTATTTACAGTCACCTACGAATGCTTCAATTACCGCAACCCCCCACCCTCTATGAGGAATGGAAAGATCTCTATGCCCAATATGATCACAGAGTTGGTCGAAGACAGAAATAGGAACAAAATGTTGGCAGAACTCGTAAAAAAGGCTTCAGCGGGGACGAGGCAACTCCTCGTTTTAAGCGATAGAAGATTTCATTGTGAATTTCTTCACCAATGTTTTCCAAAGAGCTCTGGGCTCTACATGGGTGGTATGAAGGAGAAGGATCTCCAAGAATCCTCCAAGAAGAAGATCATCTTCGCGACATTCAGTCAAGCCCATGAAGGCTTAGATATACCAACCCTAGACACGGTCATCTTGGCCTCCCCAAAGTCTGACATTGTTCAAAGTATTGGACGCATCATGAGGGAGACCAAGGGTAAAAAGAATAACCCCCACATTTACGACATCCACGACCCATGGTCAGTCTTTACAGCGATGTACTATAAGAGAATGAAGGTGTATCGCCAAGGTGGGTTCAAAATTCATGGAAAGGGTGGAGAAGAAAAGAAGAAGGATGACTTCCCTCAGGGAAAGTGTCTATTTTTATAATCTAATTAATAAATAAATGTCCGGTGCATTAATACAACTTGTTTCTAAGGGTGTGCAAGATGTTTATCTCACCAGTGATGATGGTCATTCATTTTTTCGAACAAAATTTGCGAGGCATACAAACTTTTCACAAGCCCCCAAGTTGATTAAGGATATAACAAACACCGACAACTCGATAACGATTCCAGTATACGGTGATATCATAAATGGTCTATGGTTCCAAGGTACCGGTGAAAGTAACATATCTTCGAATCTCTTTTACAATTCGACAATCGATCTCTATATAGGTGGTCAAAAGGTGGATTCCCATCATTATGACTACGGTAGTGATATATGGCCGAATTATTTGGCAGGAACGTACACGAAATCACAGGAAATAAATACAAAGGCGAACATAGGAAACATCGCCTTCGTTCCCCTCCACTTTTTCTTCTGTGATGGTGGGACTGTGCTTCCCCTCGTAGCCTTACAGAATCACACAGTTGAACTACGAATCAATTTCGATGACGCACACTATAATGTGGCTGGCCCCACCCCCGCACAGAAAAAAATCACTCTGTACGGAAACTATATTTACTTGGATACGGATGAAAGAGAGGCAATAATTAAGCGTCAGTTAGATATGGTGGTTACACAGGTACAACGGGTGGAGTTTCCCATAGATTTTAGCGAATCCAACTACAACAGTTTAGATATTTCACAGTTTAATCATCCCGTGAAGTCTTTGTTCTTCGGGTTCAGTACCTCGGGTAGCGACTATATAAATGACCGTTTCTCATTTGACACGTGTGACATTCACCTCAACGGTACACCCCTATTGGAATCCATGAATCCCATGTACTTTCACACAATTGAGAATTATTTCAAATCCAAGTTTGGTCAAATTGTATATGACCCCGTAAACAAAGCTATGCTGTACACGAGATTTTACACAACACACTTTTGTTTAAATGCATCTGAATATAGTCCAACTGGGACGTGCAACTTCAGTCGTATCGACAACGCTAAACTTATTATCCGGAACGCAGTGAGAGGTATAAATAGAACTGATGAATCTATATTCGTATATGCCGTTAACTACAACATTTTGAGAATCAAAGATGGGATGGCAGGTATCTTATTTGGAAACTAACTTGGGGGGACACCCCAAGGTAGATTCAATACATTTACGCCCTGATGGAATCAGAGACGGCGAGAATAATCACGCCGACAATGAAACCCATGATGACGTAATTCATTTCAGTTTCTTCACGACCAACCGTTGGCTCCTTGGGTTCCACCGGTTCTTCGACAACTTTCTGTTGTCGGACGGGAGGATCTACCTCCTCAAGCGGACAGTACGCTATCATTTATATAGTATTTAGAGATTAATTTCAGTCTTCTTTTTTCGTCTGGTCCTCTTAGCCTTTGTGGACCCCACATTGACCTCCTTAACTTCACCACCTGTAGAGTCACCCGAGATGGACATGATGTCGGAGACGTCCTCTTCTTCTTGGATTGTGGGGGGTGTCGTGTTCATTGGGGGTGGTGGGGGCATCATAATACCACCCATCAAACTGGAAATGTCTAGACCTGGGCCCTGCATTTCATACTGCCCAGTCCCACCAACTGGGGCCTCTGTCGCTGGACCCTCAGGGTTTCGTGTTGTATTCTGAACAGCGTTCATCATATTCTTGACTAGGTCTGGGTTCTGCTTCATCACATCATTCATGTTGGGCATCACCGACTTGAACATCGAGTTGGTCAGATGGAACATCATGGCCGAACCACCCAACATCATGATGAGCTTGACCTCTGGAGCTACACTGACCTTTGACCTATACTTGACGTAGAGTTCCTCAAATACACCATCATAGTCGTCAACATTCTCCATGATAGACTCAGACCACCCCTCCAATTGAATCTCGAAAGGGTTGTACCTCTTATTGAGGAATTCGAGACCAGTCACACACGCCACCAGCATTCGCCTAGAGAAACGAATAGACTGTTCCACATCTATACTGTAGGTAATCCTCTTAACCTCAGCCCTGAGTTCCTCCACATTTGAGTATGCATTCAGGCGTTTGTTAACAGCGAATCCCTTCTTTTCGAGGCGTGCCAACTTGTTGATGAGATCAGACTTCTCCTCATCCACCGATGTGTATCCCTTAGAGGGTTGCTCACCTGGGGGAGCGCCATTCATTTGGGGCTCCCCATCATCATAAAACATAGGTTCATCCTCACCGTAATCAATCTCCTCTTCCTGCATAGGTTGCCGTGGGGCCGTCTGCTTGTTGGGGTTTACAAAGGCATCCATCGTTTCCTGTTCTTGGTGGACAGGTCTTTGGGGTCGATAGGGAGCGGGTCTGGGGACCGGCTGAGGACGTGGGGCTGAAATTTCAATCTCATCCATCAGGGCCTGTTCATCAGCGTCTAATTTCATTACAGTCGTGTGTCCGCGGTCGATGACTATTTCTTCATCCATCTACTCTCTATGTAGAAACTAAAAAAATTACCTTTAACGCAGTTTATAAAAAATGTTGATACATTATAAATGTTCAAGTTCAATAAGACCAATAGGAATGCTATCACTTCCATCGTCATACTTTTCTCAATCATATCTGTTCTAGGTATCATGAGGAAAAGCAGCAAATACCAGCCCAAGCCAATCGAGATCGAGATTGTCAGCGACGAATCCATCTTCGACCTCGAGAACCGCATGGACTGTGTACCAGGATCCGGTAAGGAAGACAGCCCCTACACCAAGAGCCTAACCCCAGGTGGTCTCTGTGGCGCCCAAAAGCTTGTGGGTGACCACGCTTCCTACAAGATTGTCGAAGGAATCGGTGGATCTTTAATCTAAACTAACTATATATGGCTCTCATCACATCGCCAACAGAGATGATTCCTGATCTCAATTATGAGTATCACACAATTACAGTTGATACAATTGGTCAGTCCAGTGCAAATACATTTACATGTTTTTTGAACCAACCACTTCACAATGTTGTTCAGGCTAGACTTATTGCCGCTCGAATTAACACAGTTACCCCGTCAAATGGGAGTGAACACTGCTACATTTCTATAGAAGAACTTGATTCCATTTTCTCCGACCGAGCATCAAATGTTCTCACGGGGCAGTCTGACATGAGTATGATAAGGGGTTCTTTTGCGAGCCTCGTAACAACTGATGATATTGGAATAATTAGTTTTAGAGACAACTATCCAATCGTAACCCAGTATATAAATCCCATTCGAACAATTAGTCGTTTAACAGTTAAAATAAGAAATCAGGATGGTCTTCTCATTGAACCACCAAGTCCCGCCGAAAATAATTTTATAGTCCTCCGCTTCGTGTGTAGAAAACCCAATCTGTAATTTTCTCCCCTTAGAGTAGTATACCATGTCTGCTGGTATTGTTCAATTGATTGCTATAGGTGCCCAGGATGAATATATTGTGGGCAACCCGGAAATATCCTTCTTTAGTTCAACATTCAAAAGACATGCTAATTTTTCACAGTCCATCGAAAAACAAACCATCCATGGAGCGGTGAAAAACAATTCGATGTCCAGCGTTCAATTCGAACGTTCTGGCGATCTTCTCGGGTACGCGTATTTTACTATGGATGATACAACCCAAGCCCTCGATATACAGAGGTGGGACACCATCATCGATAAAGTGGAACTTCTCATCGGTGGCTCCGTCATAGATTGCCAAGATTCAATCTTTACCGAAAAAATTGCCATCGATACGTTCGCCCAAAACGTCTCTAAAAGTTCAAATGGAACACACCCTGGGGTGAGTGCTCGATCATACTTTTACCCCCTACGGTTCTTCTTCTGTGAGGGACCACAGTGTGCACTCCCCCTAGTAGCCCTAAATTACCACAATGTTGAGATCAGAATTCACTGGGGACCAGCCGCCAGCTCTTACAACGTGGAATTATTTGCAAACTATTATTACCTGGATAACGAAGAACGGGGTCAATTCGCCACCCGAAAACATGATCTTCTCATCACCCAAGTCCAAAAGAATATCGCCTCCCACCAACTCATTCAAGAACTCACATTCAATCACCCAGTGAAATACCTCGCATCCTCAGACACCACGACAGACGGCGCCCTCACTTCCCCCCAAAATAAAGTAAAGTTGAACATCAATGGGATCGATGTGAGCAACTATAGGTGGGGGAAACCACATTTTATAGATGTCATGAACTATTATCACACAAACTTTGTGACTTCACCCGACTTTTTTCTATACTGTTTTTGTCTTTCAACAAGTTCCCTCCAACCCACCGGGACACTCAATTTTAGTCGCCTCAATTCAGTCAAAATAATGAGCGAAACGATGCCCATCAATCACCCCATATACGCAGTCAACTACAATATACTTCGGGTGGAAAATGGTATGGCCGGTCTCCTGTACGCAAATTAAAATACCAATCTATATTAAATGGTTAAGAACTTACCGACCGTGGAGAGATCCACTAAAATTAGGTTTGGTAAAAATTGTTTAGAAGATCAGGCTGAAAATACAATTGTTTTCAATGCCAGTGATCAAGCCATCAATGCCTCATCCGAGGGCTCAGTCTACATGACACCCCTCCGCCAACGCACAGATTTGGGAGATCGGAGTATCACGATTCTCGCATACAACCAGACCACCAAAGAAGTCATGGACTCTGGCGCTGTCGCAGAGGATATCTTGGACTTTGATCTCGAAGCAGCCGTAAAAAATGGAAACGTCACTTCAAATACAGTGTCGTTTAATAATACACTCGTGGGGTTTACAACCCTCTCCAATGTTGGTATAGCTAACGGTGCACCCTCACACACCCTGGATGTGGGCTCCAACCTGTACGTAGACGACACGGGTTCCAACGTCCTCGTCGTCACCGGGAATGTACAGGCAACCGGGTCCTACTATGGGGATGGAAGCAAACTCACGGGGCTCGTCACGACCCTCCAAGACGTCTCCGACAATGGAAACACCACCTCAAATGTGGTTCAGTTTACAAACCCAACCACGGGGTTCGTAGTCGATAGTAACATAGTGGTTGGTGGTAATGTGACAGGTACCACCTTTTTGGGCGATGGTGGACTCCTCTCCAACATCGCAGCAACATTGAATGACATCGTCGATCAGGGGAATACCACATCCAACGTGGTTCAGTTTACAAACCCAACCACGGGTCTAGTCACGGTGAGTAACATCGTCGTGGGTGGGAATGTAACAGCCACCACCTACCTAGGTGATGGTAGCCAACTCACTGGTCTCGTCACGACCCTCCAAGACGTATCCGACAATGGAAACACCACCTCCAATACCCTCCAATTCACCAATGCACACACCGCCTTCACCACTGACCTCATCTCCAATGTCGAAGTAAATTTGAATCAATTGGCAAACGTAACACTGACCACCGCCCAAAATGAAGATATACTCGTGTACGATGGCACAAATTGGACCAATCAGCTACAAAATCATACATTTTTAGAAGCTAAAGCACTAGAAACAATAAGTAAAGGTGATGTCGTATATGGGGTAGGGCATACGGGTAATAATATTGTCGATGTACGGAAAGCTCGATCGGATAGTTCAACCACCATGCCCGCATTGGGTGTAGCCTATCAAGATTTGACTGTAAATGATGTCGGTCTTATCGTCACATTTGGTAGAGCCGATGGGTTAAACACAGACGACTTCGTATCTAGTGAAACCGTCTATGTGAGTAACGTCGTAGCTGGTGGTATCTCAAATGTGGCACCTCAAGCTGAAACTGATCTCATTCAGAATGTTGGTTTCGTAGTTAAACCTCACGCATCTACGGGTGTCATTGACGTCACCGGCGTTGGTCGTGTAAATGCCATTCCAAACGCTCAGGTAGTCACCACCCAACCTCCACACATCTATACAAATGGTGGCGGAAACACATTTGAAAAAATGGATCCCGCAGACGTTCTGACCAAACTCCAAACCCTCCAACAGGTCACAGACACTGGGAACACCACCTCAAATACAATTCAATTTACAAATGCCACCACCGGTCTAGTGACCACCGCGAACCTGGAAGTTGGTTCAAACATCTCCGTATCTGGTCTCGCAGATTCCGTCAATAAATACCTACCCATGGTCGACAATGATGGCACATTTATTCAATCGCCAGTCTACGTAACCTCTGGGGGGACCTATGTAATCTCTGCATCCGAAGCTGAATTTTTGGGGAACATAACACTCGGTGGTAACAACACAGTCGTGTCATCTACAAGTGTCACCATAGAAGATCGTATTTTCGGTATCGGGGCGAATAATGCCGTCCACAACCTGGACACGGGTATCATGATGGAACATAAAGACGACGATGAGTACGCCAACGTTGCCCTCATCTACCACGCCGATGAACATAGATTTTCTATGAGCTACACACAAAACACATTCACCGACAATCACATCTTACACTACGAAGATCCGGATCATAGATTGCTCATAGATCTAAGAGGTAATCTCGTCGTTCAAAATAATGCAACCTTTAACGAAACCCTGGATGTTCTCGGGGAACTTACGACGTCCTCAAATGTCGGTATAGCCAGTGTATCAACTAACCACACTCTAAATGTAGGATCCAACCTCTACGTCGACGACGTGGGGTCTAATGTCCTCGTCGTCACTGGAAATGTGGCGGCAGACACCTACCACGGTGATGGGAGCAAACTCACCGGACTCGTCACTACCCTCCAAGATGTCTCTGATAATGGAAACACCACATCCAATGTGATCCAGTTTACAAACGCCGATACCGCATTCATAGCAACCGGTGGTATCATTACAAACACGGGGGGTGTCACTAAAAAAACGTACAGCTTCACGGGTGATATGGGAAGTGGAGCTACCCCAACGGCAGCAACTATTGGAATCGTTTTTTCACAACATGTATTCTACGCTAAAATCGTAGCTCACCTGATCCAAGCCGATAATGAAGTGAGTACGATATCCATAGAAGCAAGTGGTGGACATAGAACTGGTGGGACACCCCTGAATGTAGCCAAGGGCCCTGCCTCTGTATTTGGAAACACGAATACAAACCCATGGTCTTCGGTTGTGACGACCAATCCAACAACCCTCTTTATTAAACCATCGGGGACGCTATCACAGCTGGGGAATTACAACGTATTTATCGAATTCATTTCAGAACACAGTGATGGTAAAGTTGTAAAAATAACTGAAGGTGGTGTAGATGAAGTTACATTCACATACTAAGGTAAGATGTATCACACAAAACTAAAAGTCTTCTGAGATGGTGTCATCCATGTCAAATAACTTTCGGATACTATGGTAAGTGGTGATGCCGAGAAGTCTTGTACTCGCAGAACAAATTTACACACGGGCATTAGACGCCAAGCCTATACAATCAGCTACACGCACGGACCAAATTGGTGGTGTGGAACAGGATATAGATCTAACATTTACCATTCCCAGAACAAGCCTTTTACATGCAGACACAGAGGAGACTGAAGCCACCGTCGAAGATGGGGGTCATAGACTCAAACTACAAGCGGGTCAAACCTCAAACCCAGCGACCTCTAAGGTCTCTGAAATCTCAATGGGTGGTTCAACCTCTAACATTTCTAATCAAAATATAACTCTAAAAACTCGGGGTCTCGAACGTGTCAAGTTGGACTCCTTGGGGAACTTTGGGATAGGGACGGTAGTGCCAACCTCAGCCCTCCACGTAGAGGGAGATATAACTTTCACAGGTAACGTATTTAAGAGTACGACATCTTGGTCTCAATTGGGAACAGACATCGATGGTGAAGCCGCTGGAGATAACTCAGGGTTTGCAGTGGCCACCTCCGAAGATGGTTCATTTTTAGCCATCGGTGCCCCGAACGCGGAACATGTGCGCGTATACACGTACAGTACTTCAACGAGCTCATGGAACTTACTTGGTGGAGGTACAAGTGATATAGATGATCCATCTTCGGGCTCTGTGGTTTCTATGTCAAATAATGGACATACTATAGCCGCAGGTGGGTATAGCTACAACACAAACACAGGTGTCATTCGAATATACGAATACGATGGTAGTGTTAGTTATAATAAAATAGGCACCGATATCGTTGGTGAAACAGTGGGTGATAAGTTTGGGTGGTCCGTAGGACTCGCTCGGGGAACAGCCTCACCCTCCTGGATTGTAGCCACAGGGGCACCGGGTAGTAGTGGTTCAGGTAAGTACCAGTCTGGTCGTGTTAAAGTATACCAGTACACGGGAGGTGTCTGGACACAGGTGGGTTCCAGCATCAACGGTGACGCAATTAGCGACAACTTTGGATGGTCAGTCTCAATGTCGGATGATGGTACCCGTGTAGCTATAGGCGCGTACCAAAGTGATGGAGACAAATTGGCACTGCACAGTTGGAGAGATGAAGATACCTTTACAGCTCTGGAGATTCTATACGGAACATCCGTGGCAACCATACTGTCCCTGAATGGATACGCACCCGGTTATATACCACCTAGAGACACCATGATTCGTGTTTCTAATTCCTTTTTCGGACGGGTTCGCGTATACGAGTACGCGGGTGGTTCATGGACACAGTTGGGGAACTCGATAGATGGGGAAACGGCTGGGGATAAATTGGGAGTATCCGTCTCCATGTCCAGTGATGGTACCAGCGTGGCTATCGGTGGGCATAATAGTGTAAACGTATATGGATATTCAGACAGTAGGTGGTCAAAGGTGGGTCCAGGTATTGAGAGTGAGGGTGAGGGAGATCAATTTGGGTGGGATGTTTCATTGTCTAACGATGGCAACAGATTGGTTGCGAGCGCCATCGGGGTGGAAAATGTTCGAGTCTACAATTTTTTTGCAGGCTCGGGTATCTGGAATAAGATAGTCCCTAACATAACAGGTGAATATGTCGGCGATAATTTTGGTAAATCCGTGGCAATATCTGGGGATGGTACACAGGTTGTCATCGGTGCAAACTTGAACGACGATGGTGGCACAGATATAGGTAGTGTCAGAGTCTATAAAGAAAGTGTGACCACCTTTGTAAACTTGGGGACTGCGGATTTTGAATCTGGGAATACCTTATTTGTGAACTCTTCAACCAGAAGTGTTGGTATTAGATCCACAACCCCATCACATACACTCGATGTGGATGGAGATATCAATCTATCTGGTAATCTGTACAACAATTCATTGCTATCCCTGGAATATCCAGACTTGGTGTTGAATAAGGTGGGTGCCGATGTGAATGTAACTTCCAGTGTTGATTTTGGATTTTCCACATCCATATCATCGGATGGTACAATTGTAGCCATAGGATGTATCCAAAATACGGGGACAGACCCAGGGTTTGTACGCATATACACCTACACCAATGGAACGTGGACACAACTGGGTTCGGATATAACTGGTGAAAATGGTGATGATGTAGCTGGGAGTGGAAGTGGTGATCAATTTGGATATTCAGTTTCTCTATCTTCAGATGGTACCCATGTAGCTATCGGTGCACCATACAATAATGAGGGTGGTGCAGACGCGGGTCGTGTACGTATTTACAAGTACCAGGTGGGTGCATGGGCTAAATATGGTGATGATATTATCGGTAGTGGGGTGAATCAGAAAGCTGGATTCTCTGTCTCGCTGTCAAGTAATGGTCAAATTGTAGCCGTTGGTATACCCGGTACCACCAATGGCAATGTATCCATGTATGAATATTCTTCGGGAACCTGGACTTTACTTGGAACTACAATAGCAGGTGAAGCCGCTGGAGATTTGTTTGGGGGGTCCGTCTCTATATCACTCGATGGCACCTATGTAGCCATTGGCGCAACCAATAACGGTAGCGGTGCCGGTCACGTCAGGGTATACAATTACAGTGGTGGGTCATGGTCTCAGGTGGGTTCAGACATAGATGGCGAAGCTGCAGCGGACTCTTCTGGGAAATCCGTATCACTTTCCAGTGATGGTACAGTGGTTGCAATTGGTGCACATACAAACGATGGAGCCGGCGACGCCGTGGGTCATGTAAGAGTATACACTTACAGTGGTGGGGTGTGGTCTCAGGTGGGTACAGACATAGATGGTGGGAGCGCAGATGAATGGACCGGTCATTCCATCTCACTCTCCAATGATGGAAACCGTCTACTTGTCGGTGCCCCAAAAAGTGACTCTGGGGGTACAAATGCGGGACTTACCCGTCTTTACGAATACAAGGAAGGTAGTTGGGTTCAAATTGGTGGCGATATCGTCGGTGATGCAACTGGTGATCAATTTGGGTGGGCAGTTTCCCTTTCCGAAGATGGTACACATGTAATTAGTACATCTAAAAGTGGTAATGCTAACAGCTATTTCCGTGTATATGAGATTCCAAAATCCAAATTGACAATAAAAGATGGTGTGTTCGAGATTGGTGCAGCAAACCTATATGTAAACACGGAGACAAACAAAATTGGTATAGGAACTAATCTACCTGCACACACCCTAGACATCCGTGGGGATCTCAATATATCGGGTAATTTATACACCAATTCCAATTTATTCACACAAACGTCATTTGTTTCTGCACAAGGGAGTTGGAGACAGACTGGCTCTGATATTAATGGTGAACTACCAGGAGATAAGTCCGGGTGGTCAGTATCGATGTCCAACGACGGAACCCGTGTAGCAATAGGGGCTCCCGAGGTTGATGGTCCACTTTTGACCCAAATTGGATATGTACGCATTTACGAATACAGTTCGGGGGTGTGGACAAAGTTGGGACAGGATATTAAGGGAGATATACAGGGTGAATTAAAAGGATTTTATGTGTCATTGAGCGCGGATGGGTCTCGGGTAGCGATTAGTTCACCACAGTGGTACGACTCCTCAACAGTGAGTCGCGGTAAGGTGAGCGTATTTGAATTTAATGGTCAAACCTGGACACAGATTTATTATCAGACTGGTCCAAGTAGGGACAGTGCATTCTTCGCAGACACTGTATCTCTGTCAGGTAATGGGGAATATCTATCCGTCGGTGGTACTAAATATATCGAGGATGCACCGACTATTTACTGGACCCAGGTTGGGGGGAACATAGACGGTGAGGCGGCTGATGACCGCTTCGGTACCGTCGCCCTCTCTTCGGATGGAACGCGTCTCGCGGTGGGGGCCCGGTACAACGACGGCGGTGGTACAGACTCGGGCCACGTGAGGGTCTACGTGGAGAATGAGGGAACGTGGACCCAACTTGGGGCGGACATAGACGGTGAGGCGGCTGGGGACAATTCCGGTTGGTCCGTCGCCCTCTCTTCGGATGGAACACGTCTCGCAGTGGGGGCCTATGGAAACGACGGCACTGGTACAGACGCGGGCCACGTGAGGGTCTTCGACTGGTCTGGGAGCGCCTGGACCCAAGTTGGGGCGGACATAGACGGTGAGGCGGCTGGGGACCAGTCCGGTCAGTCCGTCGACCTCTCTTCGGATGGAACACGCCTCGCAGTGGGGGGCTGGCTAAACGACGGCGCCGGCGGCTCCGCCGGCCACGTGAGGGTGTTCGACTGGTCTGGGGGCGCCTGGACTCAAATTGGAGGGGACCTAGACGGTGAGGCGGCGGGGGACCAGTTCGGTTACAGCGTCGCCCTCTCTTCGGATGGAACACGTCTCGCAGTGGGGGGCTGGTTCAACGACGGCATAAACGGTATAAACTCGGGCCACGTGAGGGTGTTCGAGTACAATCAAGCAACAAATACCTGGAACCAACTTGGGGCGGACATAGACGGTGAGGCGGCTGCGGACCGCTCCGGTACCTCCGTCGCCCTCTCTTCGGATGGATCCCGTCTCGCAGTGGGGGCCAAACTAAACGACGGCACTGGTTTAAACGCGGGCCACGTGAGGGTCTTCGAGTGGGACTTGATCGAGAGCACCTGGAACCAACTTGGGGCAGACATAGATGCTGAGGCGGCT
>Ga0209631_10005725_pt1 | contig 13037 bp, 9 predicted proteins | sample COG_08_FD_184752 | JGI IMG/M metagenome (GOLD analysis project Ga0209631, IMG submission 184752) | Pelagic Microbial community sample from North Sea - COGITO 998_met_08 (SPAdes) (version 2) | ecosystem: Environmental > Aquatic > Marine > Neritic zone/Coastal water | place: Helgoland, sampling... | reverse complement strand
TTTCTCACGGATCTCCGCCGCGGTTTCGACACCCAAACCTTCCGGGCCGTCGGGAGGAGGGCCTCGGGGTGGACATCCCATAGACAAAAGTCACGGCTGGTGGTTACAGTTCCCAAAAGCCGGGTTGGGGTGAGCCACCGGGGGCTGGTTGAGAGGGATGGGTCGCGGGAAAGACATCGACGACGACGATGACCCCTTCGATAACTCGTATCCGACGAGGATCTTCCTGCTGCTGAGCGTGAGTACCCCGCCACGCGCGTCCCCCGCGCCGATTACTCCCGTAGTCTGCATCTCCATAGACTACGATTGTCGAATGTCTCTTTTTACGTACTCCCGATCGCTGACCCTAAACCCGTCGTCCCTCCCCTCCACAGGTGAACATGGGCCTGCTGATGTTCGCGCTGGGTGCGCTGATGTATCTTCAGAAGGGTTGGGATCCTACGTCGTTCTTCTGCACCGCAGGGTACGTCCTCTGCGGCGTCGGCATGGCCCTGCCGCAGTGCCTCAGCAAGGAGAACAAGGATAGGCTCCGGGGCCAGGAAAACATGGCGATCAACAGCGCCGGGTACCAGTTCTTCGGCACGATATTCAACGTCATCGGTCTGGCCATGGGCACGCTCGGGTCGCTGATGTACTCACCCACGGTCCTGCACGCGGTGTTCGGCGCGGAGATGAACGATAACAGGGAGTGGGAGTGGATGCGCAACTGGGCGAACGTGATCTGGGCGGTGTCCTTCTTCATGTTCCCCATCGGCGTCGGGATGTTCCTCGTGGAGCGATGGGAGTGCATCAGCGCGCACAACGAGGCGGTGGGTAAGCCCCCGCCGAGCCCGTGGGACAAGAACATGCGCATCTTAGTCTGGGCGGAGATCATGCTCGGGATTTGCGCGGTGGGCGGAGTCTTCTTCTGCTTCGACGACGACCCAGGCGCGTACTTCATCGCGTGCGCCCTCTTCGTACTCGCGGGAGTCATAAAGGTGAGCTTGCTGGTGTACGAAGTCTGCGAGATGTCCGGGTGCTGCTGCGGGGCTGGGGTGTTTGACGAGGAGCACGGGATGCCGGTGAATTCATCAGCGAATGAGAAGACGCCGCTGCTGAACGACGACGCGGGGTCGACGATGAAGGGCACGCCGGGCTCGGCCGGGAAGGGCAGCCGCAGGGATAGCGCGGGGTCGCCGCCGGGGAGTCCCCCCATCGCGCCGTCATCGGACACGTCGTCGCTCCTCGGAGATCCCTTCGAAAGCCAGGGCTCTCCCCGGTGAAGAGTTGATTTTTTAATGTTGAAGTGTAGCAGTCGCATAAGAGTGTTAGTTCATCTGGCTCAGTTGGCGTGTCATCGTGGTCGAACAGAGTCGTGCTCTTTTCCAAAAGCTAGCTAGCTAGCTAATCACCTAACGTCTACGTGTCTAGTTTAATACGTCAATAGAACGGGCGCGAGTTAGCGGTGCGCTTGGTGAGAACGTCCAGCCCGGTCTCCGTCACCACCATCGTGTGCTCGTACTGAGCGCTCCTTCCTCCATCCGCCGTCACCGCCGTCCACCCGTCCGGCCAGTGCTTCGTCTTGTGCGTGCCCTCGTTCACCATCGGCTCGATCGTGAACGTCATCCCGGGCTTCATGGTGCCGACCGCCTTGTTCTTGGCGTAGTGCGGGACGTTCGGGGCGCAGTGGAACAGCGCTCCGATGCCGTGCCCGCAAAAATCTTTAACCACGCCGTACCCGGCTCCGTTGGCGTGCGTCTGGATCGCCTCGCCCAGGTCCCGAAACCTCGCACCCGGCTTGCACCGTCCCATCGCGAGCTCGAGGCACTCCAGCGCGCACTTCATCAGCGCCTTGGCCTTCTCAGCGCGCGCCGGGTCGGACGTCCCGGTCCCGACAAAATACGTCTCGTTTAAATCGCCGTGGTACCCGTTGAGGCACACGGTTATGTCCAGGTTGACGATGTCGCCATCTTCCAACGGCCGGCCGTCGGGGATCCCGTGGCACACCACCTCGTTCACCGACGTGCAAAGTGACTTTGGGAAGCCCATGTAGTTCCGCGGGGACGGGTACGCGCCGTTCATCAGGGTCATCGCGTGGCATATGCGATCCAGAAAGTCGGTGGTTACGCCGGGAGCGATGGCGGCGGCGACGGCGTCCATGACGGCGCGTCCGAGCGAGCACGCCGCGCGCATCTTGGCCATCTGCTCCGGCGTCTTGACCTCCAGCTTGTGCTGTAAGGACGAGGCGAACTCAGTTTCCGGCCAGCCGGTCCGCGCGTAGTCCGGCAGCGGGCACAGCCACCCGACTTTGGGCACCGACCGCTTGGGCGACACCTTCTGTGGGCGCAGCGGCCCGGTCCACTTGAACTCCGGCATCGTCGACGACCGCCGGTGCTGCCGAGCGCCGCTGTTCTGTATGTGGTACGCCCACTCCGATGTGCTCGCCGAGGCGTCCCAACGTCCCAGCGCCGCCTCATCCTTCGGGTCCGGCGTTGCCCACTGGCCGGATGCTGCGCCATTTGTCGCCGCGTTTCGTCGCGCCTCCGCGTCGACCTCCTCGGCGCTACCGTCGATGCCTCCCTTCGACCCGTGCCCGGCGAGGGAGGATTCCCTGGCGACCCGCGCGGGTGACTCGGTGTCGTCTTCGTCCTCGAGGTCGCTGCCGCTGCCCCAGCTCTCGGAGTCCGAGCCCGCGTCGTCGTTCACAGCCGTGTCGTCGTCGTCGTCGGAGGAGGAAGATTCATCCTCGCTGCTCGACTCCGGCCCGTATGAGCCGCTCGCGTCGAGTTCATCGTCCGAGCTGCTCGCGCCGTTCGGGGCGTCGGTGACCTCGTAGTCGTGCTCGACGTTGCCCGTGAGGTGGACGGCGTAGGTCACCGGCGTCGTCTTGCTCTTCTTCGCCGCCCTCTCCGCGGCGGCGGCGGCGGCGGCGGATTGCGCCACCTCGACGCTGATGCGCGTGTCGTCGAGGAAGGTGAGGTCGAGCTTGACGTTCTCCATGCGGCCAGGGATGAGCGATGCTAGCGCGTGCGGTGGACCTGTGTGTGGGGGGAACGATGAGGTCAGCGCGTGCGTGTGGATGGAGCGGGGACGGGGGTGGTGGGAGAAACAACAAGATGCGCGCGCGCAATCGCGGCATAACGCACCCTTCGCGACGCGGCACTTGACGAGGATTCGCGTGCCGTCCTCGACCGTATCGCCGCGGACGATGAGCGCGGCTCGTTTGAGCCTCACGCACGGGCAATCATCGTCCGGGCGGAAGTACGCCGGCTCGCCCGGCGCCACCTCTATCCCGAAGAACGACGACATGCGCGATGATCAGTGAGTGAAGAGCTTCTCAATATTAATGCCTAAGATTACGGTGAGGGGTGTCTATGGTCCCCGTACTATGCGTGCTAATCCTTAATTGTCCTTCGCCGGCTCGATCACCGCCGCGCCCGTGTTGACCTGCTCCTGCGCGGACGACCACCTGTACCAGCGCTGGAGGTTATAGCCCTGCGTTTGGGGAAGATTTGGGAGAGTGCGGTGAGTGATTATTCACGGCGGAGGCTTCCGCGTGCACCGATCCCTAGGGAATCTCCGGCGGGGCGGGGGCGCGACGGTCGGTTCGGGGAGGATGACCGCGGCTCTCACCTGGACGGAAGCGTTCGCCGTGTGGCACGCGAGCAGGATGTAGTTCCTGGGCTGCACCCTCCACGCGAACCGCATGAACAGGCCGCTGTAGACGGTGAGCGCCCCGGTCATCGGCCCGCTGATCTGCTCCTCGGGCTTCTTCGTGTCGTTGAGGCCCGCCACGACGAACCCCCAGTTGGCGACGGGACCCCAGAAGTGCGTCGTCTTGGGGCCCGTCGGCGAGTTGATCCATGTTCTGAGCGCGCCCGACATTTTGGTCGCTATCACCAGATGCGCCCGTGCGACAGTGATGGCCCGACGGTGGGGCGATTTTTCCTCGAGCCTCTCACGGAAACTTTCTCACAGCACATTTGAAAAGCGACCAGACCGCCGCTGCGCTTGGGGTGAGGGTGAGGGTTCATCATGCCCTGGGAGCGCGCGCTGCGCGAAACCCCGTCGCCATACCCCGGCACGGTCGCGTGGTCGCACGATAACCTCATCGCGGTCGGGCAGGAGAGGAGCGTATGCATCCTGGTGCGCCCTCCCTCAACGCGTTGTTGCATTTTCGTCTCCCCAGATTCTCAGATCCGCCGAGCCCCTTGACCACGCGTTCGCCGCCCGTATCGCTGATCTCACGCCCTTTCCCCGCCCACAAACCCCACAGAACCCCGCCGACATCGACGGACCCGCAGGATGCGTCTCGCTCGTGGACGACGCCCGCGCGAAACCCGCCGCGACGACCGGTCATGACGACGCCGAGGACGAGGACGAGGACGACGCGGGCGTGCCCTTCCCCCCGCTCCCAACGCCGCGCAGGTCCACCGCGCTGCTCTCCACGCGCGCCGTCCTCCACCCAAACCACCGCCCGGAGGTTGTCGCGCGGGATATCGCGTGGTCCCCGCTCGGCCTCGCGCCGGCATCCTCGGATGAGTCGTCGGGTGATGACGTCCTCGGCGGCGGCGGATGCCTACTAGCCGTCGCGTCCGGCTCGCACCACGTCACCGTGCACGCGCCCCCAACCTCGCAGTCCAACGCGGAGTGGCGCAAGGTGTTGGACATCTCGGAGATGTTCGTGTCCGCCGCGGAAAGTCACGGGTGGCTCGAGGGCGGTGGCGGCGACGAGCTCGACCTTCGCGCGAGGTTCGAGTCGAACGAGTCGAACGAAGTCTCCGACGCTCCGAAGTCGCTCGTGTCGCTCGAGACGCAGCTCTTGCGCGCGAGGGAGGCACCGGCCTCGCTGCCGCCTGCGACGGCGGCGTCCAACGGGACGGGGGGAGGAACCACCGTCCCGCGCCCGTCGCTCCCCGCGGCGAAAGGCGTAGAGACGATCGCCGCGGCGACGGAGGACGTTCCGGCTGACTCTCTGCGAGTGGGCGCGGCGGTTGAGGTTCGCGCGTCGTCGTCCAACACCGCCGAGAGTGGGCCCGCCGGTGGATGGCGCCCGGGTGTGATCGAGTCCCTCATCTCCGCGTTCAACTTCCGCGTCAGGGTACGGTTCGCCGAGCCCGCCCGCGGGGAGCGCGGGGATCTCTGGCTGACGATTGAAAACCCGAGCGAGTTCCCGTCGCTTCGACTGGACCACGTCGGATGCCACGAGTTCCCGTCGCAATCCCTCGTTTACCAGGGCGCGTCCGGGACGTACGGGCTCAGGCCCGCGCAGCCGGCGCCCTCGCGGGGCAAGAAGGGGCAAAAATCGATCGAGGGCGACGCCGAGGTGGCGCTCGCCCGCCGCGGCGGGTGGGTCCCGGCGGTTGTCGAGAAGGGCGGCGTGCGGGTCAAGTTGGGCGCGAAGGGGGAGGGCGAGCGCTTCGAGATAGACCTCGGGACGACCCATGTGCGGCGCAGGATGGCGTGGTCCGGCGAGGGGTGGAGGGAAGCCGCGACGGGTGACTACGCGGGGTATGAGTTATCCGACTTCACCTTCCCGGACGATGAGGACGAAGAAGAGGAAGATGAGGAGGCAGAGACGACGCCGGTGGCCGCCAAGCCCGAGCCGACGGTCGCGAATGTGGCACTCCCGAAGCAGCAGACCGAGATCGTCGAGAAGGAGGAGCTGGCCGACGCCGCGCCCGCCGCCGCCGCAGCCGCCGCCCCCGCCAAAAGGGGCCGAAGCAAGAACGTTTACTTCTCGGCACCCTACGACGATGAACTGCAAACACGGGCCAAGGAGAACGCATCAAAGGCGTGCGAGAGTTGCGATGACGACTACGTGAAGGCTTCCCAGAAGGCCGTGGAGGCTGTGTTCAAGACGGCGAAGATCGGCGACGACGTCTTCGACGCGGCGAACGACGCTTCCAAGGAGGCGAAATCGCGGCGGAACGCGGCACTCAAGGACATCGCGCTGCGTATCGCCGACGCGTTCATCGCCGCACGCATTGGGGCTGGGTGCGCTAAAACCTACCCCCAGGGCAAGCACATCGACGGCACCGACAAGAAGTGCCTCGAGGAGGTCAAGAAGTTGGCCTGGAAGGACTACGTGGCCAAAGGGTTGAAGGGTAACAAAAACCTGGAGAAGGAGCTGGCCCAGCCGACGAGGAACGGGTACCAGGCCGTCATCAGGGAGAAGGAGAAGAACGACCCGACCACGACGGTCGACCGGGACGACGTGCCCATCGCGAGGCAGGCGAGAGCCGCCAGGGCCAGGTCGACGACTCTCTCCGTAGACGTCGACGAGGACGAAGACGACGAAGAGTTCTCCGATCCGGGCGACTCGGACGAGGACGACGACGACGAGGACGACGAGGATGAACCCAAGCCCAAGAAACACAAGCGCGGCCGCAAGTCCACCATCACCGGCGTCGTCAGCGCGGACCCCGTGAGCGCCGTCGACGCGGTGAGACGCGCGGCGGCGGCGGCGGCGCTCTCCGTCGCGTGGTCCCCGCGCCTCGGCCGCGACGCCGACGAAGCCGCGGCGTCCGTGCTGGCCGTCGGATGCAAGTCCGGCGCCGTCACCCTGTGGCTCGTGCGGCGGGCGGACGATGGTGTCGATACACACGCCATCGGGCGCGTGCGCGTGTGCGACGGGTGGGTTAATTCGCTGACGTGGGCGGGTAACGCGCGACGGGGATTGGCGCTCGTCGTCGGCGGGTCCGACGGATCCGTCCGGACCTTCACCGCCTCGCTGGACGACCTCATCGCCGCCGCCGAGAGGTCCAAGCCTGTATCCGACGCGAGCAGCAAGAAGACCGCGCCCGCGAAGAAGCGTAAGGGCGAGGAAGGTGTCGCGCTCGCGCCGCTCGAGCCGGGCGTCGAGCTGTCGCCCGCGGATGGAGACGCCGTGACGCGCGTGTCCACCTCGGCGTCGGTGAAGATCGCCGATGACCGCGCGCACGTCCGCCCGGTGATCGCCGCGGGCCGAGCCAGCGGCGCGTGCAGCGCGTGGCGGCTCCAGTCGTCCGATCCGCGCGGGTTCAGTTCACCCGCGGAGGCGAGTTGGTGCGTTCGGTCGCGATGCCAGCCGGTGTCCGGGTTGGCGTGGTGCGCGGCGCCCGAGGTTCAAAACGGCGCGGCGGTCCGACTCGTCACTCTGCACACCACGGGCACCACCGTCATGTTCACCGTGCCGACCGACCCGATGGCACCGAACGACGACTGGACTCTGAACGAGGCGTGCGTGGAGACGTCGAACGTCGCGGGCGGACGCGGGGGTTCAACCAGCAACGGGGGTTCAATCGCGGTGGTATCGCACGGGGGACTCGCGTCGTCACCCGCCGGCGTGCTGGTCGCGACCGCCGCGGGGTACGTCTCCAGCGCCAACGCGAGGGGCGCGATGTCGATACAGGCGCGCGCGAGACGCGGGCGGGTGGTGGTGGTGCCGCCCTTTGCGCTCGCGGGTCGGCCGGGCCGCGGCGGGTCCATGTCATCCGGAGAGGGCGCATGCCCGGAGGAGGACGAAACGGATGAATCCCTCGCCGTGGCGTGCGCGGCGAGGCGCCTGCCCTTCCTCGCGCCCAGAGGGGTTTCGTTGTGGGACGTCAGGGCCGCGGCGAAGCACGCGGGGGTCGCCGGGGAGCTTGCGTTGGAGGCTGCCGCGGGTAAGATGGCGGACGGCGGCGATCGGGAGTTACAGCTCGCGGGCGCGCTCCTCTCGAAGGGACCGGAGGCGTTCTCCGGCTTCGAGCCGCTCTCGTGCGAAGGGTGCGGGACGGGGTACCAGCGCGTCAGGGAGGGCTGGCCGGGGTGCAAAGGGTGTGGGCTGCTGCTGCGCCCCGAGGACGTGACGCGCGCGGCTCTCTCGAGGGCGATGGTGTGAACCGGCGACGACTACTACGGTACGACGTTTTTTGATAGAGTTTTAGAATTACAACACGAAACAGTCCACGATGCTCTCACCTCTTGCCTTCGGAACTCTCCTCCACGAACTTCACGTGGCGCCGCGCCAGTTCCCCGATCATGAGCTCCTCTATGTCCGCCATATCCTCCGGCCGGTTCACCCACGTCGACCGTCCCTCCGGCTCCACCAGCGCGACCCTGTCTTTGCGCCTGTGCATCTCGTTCGCAACCACCAAGTGCATCCGGTACTTGACCAGACTCCGATTAGCCTTCTCCAAAAGTATGTCAGGGTCCGTCTCGAGCTTGAACCCGACGACATACGCGTTCGGGCACCACCGCGAACGCACGTGACCCAGCATCTTGGGCGTCTGCGACAGGCGGATGACCACGCCGCCGTCCTCCGTCGCGTCGATCCCTGGTAAGTTGTTCGGCCCCGACTCGCCCGCCTCCCTGCTCTGAATCTTGTGCGTGGGCAGCCGTTCCCACGGGACGTAAAAGTCGGACACGGCCGCCGCCAGGTACACCATCACCCTCTCCGGCGTCGCCACCGCGCTCATCTCCACGCACAGCGCCCTGAGCAGGTTGAGGTATTGGAACAGCGTGGTGAACGGCGTCGCGAGCAGGGTTCCTCGATTGATCATGTCGAAGTGGCCGCCCAGGTCGATCTTTGTCCGCAGCGCCTCCCCCGCGAGTGACTCCGCGCATACTCCGGGCCTGTCCAGGTTGGCCGTCGACGTCTGGAGCATGTCGAGGATGCTGTTGCCGTGCCAGTCCAGGCCGTTCGGCGGGGGAATCCCGTTCGCGTCGTAGGACGCGACGAGGCTGTCGTGGAACCACCTCGCGGCGTCGGGGATCTTGCGGTCGAAGGGTCGCAGCGAGCCCTCGCGATGGAGAAACACGACGGCGTAGCCCGCTCGGAGGAGGTACTCGGCGCTCGCCGCGCCGCGGGATCCGCTGCTGAAGTTATCGACGAACCTCACCGCGGTTCGCTCCAGCGGCGCGGTGGTGCCGCCCGAGGTCACGAGCGCGATTGGGGTATCGGGGCCCACGCGCTGGAGGAAAGCCCTGAGGCGTTCCACGCTGGGTGCGAACGCCGGATCCTCGGGAGACGACGCGAAGAACGCGTCCGCCTCCTCGGCGGAGTCGAGACCCCCCATCCGAGGCCTCCTCTGCCCGGCGCCTCCGGTTGTTGCCCCTGGGGCGAAACGCTCCCAACTTTTTATCCAGGCTTCCCCGTCGAAACCAAACTGGCTGACTGGCTGACCTAAGTGGTCCCTAAGTTCAAAGTGGAGATCAGCGCGGCGGTCAGTCGCGCGTTGCGCCACGAGAGTCGACGACGGGTCACGATGGGTGCCGACGTCGAGATGAAGGACGGGGACAAGAAGATGGAGACGAAGGAGGAGGAGAAGAAGGCCGAGCCGGTCAAGACGCTCGACGTCCTCGACGTGGTGCGTTGCGTCCCAGATCTGCCCTCTTTCCAACCCTGCCCACGCACCGATCGAAACGACGCGAGTCCGAGCCCGACGACTGACCATCGCCCGATCCCCCCGCCTTTCGATTCACAGCTGTTCGAGAACGTCACGCTGCTGGAGAAGTCGGCCGCGTCCAAGGGCGAGCCCCGCTTCGTGGCCAAGGTGCTCAGACAGGTGAGGCGCGCGCGCCCGTCCCCCGTCAGCCCAAACGGCTTCATCCGTCAGATCCAGATCTCGCCCGAGTCTCTTCCCAGCCCGGACGTCTACACCCCCACACGGCACGCGCTCTGACGCCCGATCTTCCTCCCTTTTCACCCGTGTCCGCAGACCATGGCGTGGCGCAAGAAGCTCACCGCGCACAAGCTGGTGGACTTCCTCCTCGCGTCGATGGATGACGCCAACCCGTCTAAACAGTCGCTGATTGACCTCGCGGGGGGCGAACCGTCCCAGGCGGATTCAGCCCCAGCCAAGCAGCCCGCCACCCCCAAACGGCGCAGCGCCCGCGGCAAGAAGCAGGCGGACGCGGACGCGGACGTCGAGATGGAGGATGCCGACGGCACAGATGGCAAGGACGACGAGGATGCCGCGACGGATGCCGCCGCCCCGCCGACGCCGCCGACTGCGGCGCAGATGGCCCTCCCCGAGACGGAGGCTTACTCCCACCTCCTCGTGCTGCTCTTCCTCCTGGACGCGAACGACCCGGAGTGCAAGGCGGCATCCGTCGCGGCGCTGAACCGCCTCTCGCAGTTCAACCGCCGCACCCTGGACGCGTTGCAGGCGCGGGTTGTCTTTTACTACTCCCTCGCGCACGAGAGGTTCGGGGAGCTCGCGGAGGTTCGCGCGTCGCTGCTCTCGCTGCATCGCGTCGCCGCGCTTCGGTTCGACGAGATTGGCCAGGAGACGATCCTGAACCTCTTGATGCGCAACTACCTGCACTACAACATGTACGATCAGGCGGAGAAGCTGCGGAGCAAGGCGCAGCTGCCCGCGAGCCGGAGCAACCAGCAGCAGTGCAGGTACCTCTACTACCTGGGCCGCATCCGCGCGATCCAGCTGGAGTACTCCGACGCGAAGGAGTGCCTGACCCAGGCGCACCGCAAGGCTCCCAAGCTCGCGAAAGGGTTCGCCCTGGAGCTCACCAAGTGGATCACCGTCGTACGGCTACTGCTCGGGGAGATTCCGGAGAAGAAGGATCTCACAACCGCCGTCTCCGGCGGCGCCGCCGCGCAGAGGGCGCTCCTCCCTTACCTCGAGCTCACCGCCGCGGTCAGGCTCGGCGACCTCGAGAAGTTCCGCGTCGTGCAGGAGGCCCACGAGGCTGCGTTCAGGGCGGATAAGACCACCAACCTGGTCACCAGGCTCAGACGCAACGTCATCCGAACCGGCCTCCGCCGAGTCTCGCTGGCGTACTCGGCCATCTCCCTCGACGACGTCGCGCAGAAGCTCGGCCTGGGCAAGGGCGACGGGGACGTGGAGTTTGTCGTCGCCAAGGCTATCCGGGACGGCGGCATCGACGCGACGATCGACCACGACGCCAGGACGATGCACTCGAGCGACGCCAACGACGTGTACTCCACCGGAGAGCCGCAGGCGGCGTTTCACGCGAGGATCGCGTTTTGCCTGGACACGCACAACGAGGCGGTCAAGGCGATGAGGTACCCTGACAAGGTCAAGAAGGGCAAGGGGGACGGCGAACGGAAGGGAAGGAAGGATCGCGACCTGGAGGAGCTGGCGATGCACATCATGGACGACGACGAGATGGATGACTTTTGATTGGTTCCGAATCGTTGTTTTCAATATCAAATCTTTCTATGCATCAAATCTTTCTACGTGACAATTTCGTTCGAGTAGCAACACACCTTTCTGTCCTTTACAGTGCGGGTTCATTCAACGTAAGCGTACAATATAAGCGAGGGGGTTCACTTCGGAGGCTTGGTGCCTTCGCCTCCCAGTTGCCCCATCAATCCGCTGAGAAGACTCCCGTTCTTCCCGGGTGCGGTACCCGCCACACCCTGGAGTCCCTGGAGTCCCTGGAGTCCCGTACCCGCCACACCCTGGAGTCCCTGGAGTCCCTCCCTGTAGTCCCCGTAGCCCCGCGGTCCCTGTAGCCCCGCGGTCGCGTCGATAGGGCCTAACTGGGCACCCCCCTGGGCACCCGACATCATGTTCAGAAAACTAGCGCGGTGAGACATCATGTTCTGCTTCATCGCCTCTTGCTGCATCGCCGCGTCCAACGTTGTGCTCACGCCGGCGCCGCCCTGACCGCCCAAACCGCTGAGCTGCGCCCCCGCGGCACCTCCCTTGGCACCTCCCACGGCGTTGAGTATCGCGAGATGCTGCTGCTGCTGCTGGATCGCGGCGAGCATGTCGAGCTGCGACATCTGCCCGCTCAAGGGTTTCTGGTTCACCGCCTGGTACAAGGATTCTTGTTGCGGTGTCTGACCCACGTTCTGCTGCGCCGCGCCCACGCCCGCCTGTCCCCCGAGCAGCTGCTGGATGGCGGACACGTTCTGCTGCGCCGCGCCCGCCTGTCCCCCGAGCAGCTGCTGGATGGTGGCCACGTTCTGCTGCGGCGCGCCCGACTGTCCCCCGAGCAGCTGCTGGATGGTGGCCACGTTCTGCTGCTGCGCCGCGCCCACGCCCGCCTGTCTCCCGAGCAGCTGCTGGATGACGGCCACGTTCTGCGCGGCGGCCACGTTCTGAGCGAGTGAGCCGGTTTCTCCGCCTCCGAGGAGCGCGGCCGCGCCGCCCCCCGCGCCGCCGAGCCCCGCCATGCCGCCCCCGCCGATCAAGGCGAGGAGTTGGTCCTGCTGGGAGGCGACCTGGTTGGCGAGCAGGAGCTGGCCGACGTTGGTGGCGCCCAGGAGATTGACCGCGTGTATCTGCGCGGGGTGGGTCAGGCCGAGCGCCTCCGCCATCTTCTTGGACGCCTTCAGCGCATCCTTCCGTTTGCGCCTCTCGAGCCTCTGCACCTGCGACTGCGAGCAGTTGTGCCTGGGGAGGAGCGTGCCGTCGGCCCCGCGGAAGTTGTCCATCGGGTGGAACTTGTGGCACTGGTAGCAGAAACGCGAGTGCTCGTCGGGCCCCGCGCCCTTGAGCCGCACGAAGAGCGCGGAGCAGTGCTTCTGGCACGCGCGCGCCCTGCACTCGTGCGCGGTGCTGAAGACGACGTCGCAGCCCTCGACGCGGCAGACGCTGCTCTTGCCGGGCGGGCCCTCCGTGCGGTCGATCTGGAGCCCGTTGGCGGGCAACGCCTCTGTAGAGGCGTCACGCGCGAACGTCGAGTCCTCCGCTTTGCGCTTCGTCCCGACGACCGCGCCGTCGGCGGAGCCCTCGTCGGTCGTCGCGGCCGCCTCGGGAGGATTCGACATTTCCAGGGTGGCTTCAAGGGTTTTTTCGGCCTTCGCCGGGATCTGCGGCGCCTCGGGTTCGGCGTCGACGTCGACGTCATCCGTCTTCGCGGCCGGTCTGGGAGACATGGTGTTCGTCAACCGCGCAAACGGCCGATACGATGCACGCACGCGGTCGCGCGCTGACACGTGTGGCGCGCGGTTCGAAGGGACGCCGTTGGTTGAACTTTCAGTGACGTCCCCGTCTTTTCTGTCGTCTGTTTCTTATTCTCGCTTCTGATTGGCTGGATGACGTGGTGGCGTGATAACGCTATAATTCGGCAGATATTCGGCCACCAGGGCAATCAGTCTT
>Ga0209631_10005722_pt1 | contig 13047 bp, 11 predicted proteins | sample COG_08_FD_184752 | JGI IMG/M metagenome (GOLD analysis project Ga0209631, IMG submission 184752) | Pelagic Microbial community sample from North Sea - COGITO 998_met_08 (SPAdes) (version 2) | ecosystem: Environmental > Aquatic > Marine > Neritic zone/Coastal water | place: Helgoland, sampling... | reverse complement strand
CATTTGCAAGGTGTTTGCAATCCATGATATATAAAAGAAACGATTGCATTTGCAAATGCAAGTTTTCGATATGTAATTGGAATATTTGTATTATGTTGTAAACGTGTTGCAACCCATATAATTGGAAGTGTACTTGATGCTTGATAAAAATTAAAAGAAGATAACATTTATTTCAAATAAAAAAGATTTTTAAAAGAGAGAAACGTCCGACAATTATGACAAAAATGATGATCAAGTTCTAAACTCGAATCGATGACACGGTGGTCTTGTGTGTACTTGCAGCATCTTTAGATTTTTTTGGGGGATACATAAGATGTTTTTGGATACACTCCAACTTGGCTTTTTCAAGCTCTTCGTGTTGCGCTTGGACATCCGACTTCGTTTTTTCTGCATTACACTTGCAAATATCAAGCTAGATGACATTGAAAAATGAGTGAACCTTGAAAAAATATAGCCATATGTCTATCCCCAAAAAAAAAAAATAAGTAACACCATCCAGCAAGAAGAATATACCCTGTTTACCGGTCTTCGCCCTGGTTATTTTCGGTATTTTACTTTCAAAGAACATAATATGAATATTATTGTGTTCACTGTAGGGTATATGTAGGCGGTTGTGTCAGTATAGTATACGCCAAGACCAGTCGTAGAGTTAACCAGCAGTTCTTAAAATAAAGGTTCCCTCCCATGGATTCCCTGGAATATTTGTAAATAAATGTTATTTTTATATTCAATCTACTTTTTAGAGGGTGCGTGCCGGTTTGATGCTTTAACTTTGAGATTTTTTCCACCGAGGGAAAACTCCTGCAATTTGTTTTTTTTTTGGGGATATAAATATGAATTTGTGCCATCTCGGTTCAGAAACCAACTAACCAAATGGACAAGAGCAAGAGCATTACCACACCAAGCCCGAATGTAGTGTCCCCGCTGTCAAGGTCAACCAAGACAGTCCGATCGACCAAGGCCTGTGTTGGAGATCGATACGGAAAGAGGGCGACTAACATCCATCGGAGTATTTTTCTTCGAGAAATTCGCACACAGTGTCCTGGTCAGGCGGTCTTCTCCAATGGCGAATTTGGGTGGAAGGCATAAGTACCACCAACACACTCCGATGCTTATATAGATTTTTACATATATATTTTTACAATAATAACTAAGAGACGGGAGATGGCTAGAATGTTCGTACAAAAGATGGTGGATTATGCAGACGTGATGTATTTGTTTCAGTCTTCTTTTTTTCAATATATTTTTTAATAATATATGTAAATGACGTAATAGCTGTTGTGCTAATTATAATTATTTCTAATTTATATTTATTTATAAATGAAGAATACCGTTATAAATATAATACAATTCAATATTTGCCAATATAAATATGTTTGATTATTTCCTTTGATTCGAATGCCAGTCTCCCAGTATACTTTCCATATCATTAAATTTGTAATGATCCCAATTAATATTCCTGCTAAAATAAACTGTAATCCATTCTGAATCGTTTTATGAATATCGCTATACACAAATATTAAAGAGAAAATAACAAATGAGACTAAGGCGCCCAATACAGCCGCCGCTCTACTATTTTCGAATTGTATGACTCCTAAACAGCTGCATAATAATAGTGCCGTAATTACAATTTTATAATCATTTTTAAATAAAGTAGTATTGGAATAATGTAATAACGAATATAAAATAAGTATAGAGAAAAACCCAATCAAACCTCGAAATGTACCATTCGCCGATTCATACGAATTGTCAAAAAATATAATACGTGATTTCATATAGTATACTTGATTATTTTTTTGTATCTTCAATTGAAGTATTTGTATCTGCGATGTAACTAAATTGACTGCACACATAATTCAACGGGTGTTTAACATTCTCATATATAGTTTCTATAAAATCAATATGTGTATTCATTTTTTTACAGTTCGTTGAAATATCAATTTCTAATAAATCAATGATTTTATTTAATTTAGAATCTATATTATTTATTTTTTCTTCTAATGATTTTATACGTTCTTCCACTTCCATCTTCGTAATAAATTATATAATAAATATGTATTAATCTTTATTATTATTTATTATTTATTATTTAGTATGATGGTGGCCGTAACGAACAAAAAAGATATCCACTTCTTTATTTATGAAGTACACCGTCCATCAGAATTCCGATATATGAAATTAGACCCATCAAAAATCGCCTCACATGCCGGAGTTATATCATAACTAAACATGTTTTAAAATTGTTAGAGATACCACCATCATCGAATAAATATAACACTATATATATATATATATATATATATATATATATAATAAAATGTGTTATTCTGAGAAAGCGAGTTGGTTGGCATTTTTTATTGGTTTAAGTGGTATATGTGCCTTTTCTATTGCAAGACATCGGTCTAAAAATATTGATACACAAACAATTTCACAGCACTCATCATTAGAAACTGGATTTATTTCAATCGGATTTATGTCAGTGGTACTTATGCAATTCTATGAAGCAATCATGTGGCGAAATCAGGGTTTAAAACACCATCAGACCGGTACAACCGAACGTATTGCTATGATAACGAATGTATCACAACCAATTGTATTTGGTTTACTGCTTATAACGGCTATTCTCGATAAAAATAAAGAAAAAGATAAGGATGAAAGTCGTACATATCCATATCTTCATTTTGCAGGAGGTTTACTGATTTTATATATAATATCTTCAATATACGGTATAACAAATCAGTACTCATTAATTAAACCAGCAACTAAAACCGATTGTAATCTCAGAAAAGACTGCCGGTTAGATTGGAGCTGGGCGCATGGTAAAAATAGTCTACATACCGCTCACTGGTTTCTTTATATGATAACTCTCGTAACAATGTTGTTACTTATTAGAGATCGAATGACACGAAATATAATTATAATATTTGTATTGGGTACGTTTGTTATTAGTGATTTATTTTTAGGGCCACCTCGCGGATCGAAATGGTGTTTTTTAGCAATAAGTGTACCGTGGGTCGCTTTTGCAATAACTATGTATCAAAGATTATCAATAAAATAAAAAGAGGATGGTGAACGAAAATTCTGTGATTTTTCTTTTTTGGCGGTGTACACGGTGCACTTACGAAGGGAACTGCTGATTCGGCCCAGGAAGAGACAACGCACCGATCAACGAGACTAGACAATCATTCAAATACCCAAACTTTTGAAAATATAATTATGTCCTTCAATAATCGTAGTCAATTTGACAGACGGGGAGTCGTTTATTTCTCTTTGAATGTAATTTGATTTTATGTGTATTTTTTTGAAAAATACAAGTTATATAAATCACCAATCGTTAATGAATTCATCCTTAATAATATTATAATATTAAACAATATTTATTCGAAGGTTTACCTATTTATTGGTGTAAATACCCAATACAATGTTGCTCCAACCATGCCTTCGCCGTATGACTGTGTCGAACACCATGGAATGCGCGAGTAATGTTTTCTCCTTTCATATTTTCGAGTAGCTTCGCCCCACCAGGGTGCAGTGGTATAATATTTGAAATATCAAACACTCTGTTTTCGTATATCACATAATTGTTTGTCTTAACATCTTCCATTGACCACTTCTTATCAGGTATATTATATTTGCAGTGGTTATTATGAATAGAATACTGCGATGATCGCCACAAACGACGCAGGGCCATTACCGCGTCACCGACCGTCTCGAGTGCGCCTTCCATCCAGTGCTGTGCGTGCGAAAAGCAAGACCCAATTACAAAGAGCGGCTTGGTTGGATCGGGCTGTAGTATAGAATCGTAATTACAATCTGCGTGCTGCTTTGGTAACCAACTGTGGGTTCCTGCTTTCCAGAAATGCAGATCCATTTCTGACCATTTATTCACTACAGATTTTGAGTGTGTTTTTAAAAAGGTTTCTCCATGGGGAGTTGTTAGCATATTATAGAGATGTTTTGAGGGGTCATGGTCAGTATAAGACACCTGTATCCACTGCGGGTCATTGCTTGGTAGCGCTCTACGAAGAATCGTTTTTGATGCATTTTGGTAGTTCGGACTAATTTTTTTATTATCAATCTTCACATAGCATCGTAGTAATGAGTTACAGCTCACTGTATTTAATTTGGATGTTAAAGAGTCTGGTAAACCATTTATCGTTTTTAAAGCATCTGTTGGTATAGCCAAAAACACAACATCAAACATTTTTTCATGAGAATGGTTATTCATTTCATTCCATTTAGCAACATACTTCCCATATTTATTTTCGATGATTTCGTCTAAAGTTGCTTGTAAGCGTATATCCACCTTTTTAGCATAAGGATGAGATTGTATATGAGTGTGCAATGCTTCAATTAAGCTATACAGTCCGTTTTCTAATGTATAATATTGGGGAGCACAATAATGTGGAATAGCGTATTTCCAAAAATCATATGCATTCATGTTACTGATCATAGATACAAACCCCCACTGTTTTATGTACTGATTTGCTTCCTCCTCTGATGCACAACTCTCATATAATATGTCTCTCCAAGTAACATGCTGCATCATTTCAGAGTCATATGTTTTTATGAATTTTTCTTTGATTTTTTCAAATGTTTTGATTAATTGTTGCTGAGGATTATGACGTGTACTTGTATTATAAATAGGTTTTAAATGAAATAATTTTACAAGATCGTTTACACGACGATGCGTACTCGCAATCCGAGATGCTCCTGCTTCATAAAATGTGTTTGGTGAAGTTCGCATTGTATGAACTCGTCCACCCATCCGGTTTTTGTGTTCGAGTAATGTAACATGTAAAGGAGTCGACGATAACTCCATTATTTCTTGTAATTGGCGTGCAGCTTCTAAACCGGCAATCCCCCCACCGACAATAAGGACTCGTTGCTCTTTTAGTTTTAATTTTTTTTGTTTTTTTGTAGCCATATTATATATAAATAAATGAAAGAAAAAAATGAGAGGAGTTTCATTCGGGGGCTTTTGGGAGAGCTCTCCTTTTTTGGAAGCGGTATTACACACATTTCAAGGCACGTTGTTTTGCATTGTATTTGCATCCGTCTCATATCGTTTCGAAATAGAGACAAACCCCTGCGAAAAACAATGCAGCCGCCAGAAGGAGACCTCGTCGGAGGAAACGCAAACATTCTAGAGATCCTATTCCTCAGAGGGATGATGACATGCATCAACGACACATACCAAAAACATGGAAAACAAACCGTGACCTTCCTCTATTAAAATATCAAAAAACATTAAAAACAATGAAGGGTACGGTTTATTGAATATATAGATGGAAGGTAGTGCGTGTAAGGGAGATGAGGCACGTGTTTGTGTGTCGTATTGAACCATAGTTGCAAGTGTAGATGCCGCTTCGCGCTCCCGATGAATACAATTCTTATATCCACTTATATTGGGTAGCGCTTGGCGGGGCCCACCTTTGCCACTGCACCGACTTTAACGTCACACTCTACCACTCTTACGAGACGGTGGGCTGACTGTCGGCGGTTCTTCGAGAGCTCCTTGCTTTCGTCTTCACATTATAGTCTATCCCTTCCTTCTATATATACCCATCCAAGTCAGTGGGAACATTCTAAGAATATTCTTAGAAAAACTAAAAACCACTAAAAAGAAAATAAAATAAAATAAATAAAAAAAGATTTAAAATAATGAAATAATGGAGTTATTCTTTTATAGTTACTAAAATGCCTAAATGTAAATGTGGTACACAACCCGGAATGGCTTACCTACTGCTAAAACACCAACGTGTTGTCACTTCTTTTTCACCTTTCTGTTATTTAAGAACTGGTTATTTTTCCGGTCTTTCCCACTACCAAACTCATTGCGAGATCTCGCAAATGGACTGATGCGGAGTTGACCATGCGTGTTCGGATGGTGTCGTCATCGCCCTGTCCGTCCGGAATAGGACGATTACGCGCGGAGCGACATACCATTGTCGTGATGATACCGATTACATCCGACGAATAAAAATCCAGATCTTGAAAGAGGTAGTCTGCAACGACCGGCGGCGATACACCGTCATCCACGAGGAGACCTCGTTGAAGTAACCACTGCAAAGCGTGTGTCGCGTGTTGTCGCGATGTTGCGGTAGCATGACATTTCGGAGCAGCGGTAAACACTCGTTCGAGTAATAGCCGTCCGGCGTCGAGCTGCATCACATCCGATGCACGGGTGCCATCAATGACTATAATTGACGCCGCAAGCACTACTTGGCGACACACTCCTTCTGGTACGGTCTGTGCCATTCGGAATACTTCGTCGTCTGGCTTAAACTCGTTTTCTGGAATTGGCTTAAACTCGTTGCCACCACCTGTACGACACAAACACTTTCCCTTGGCCGGTAAGACTTTCCATACATACCCCGGGTCGAAAAACATAACTAACTAACTAACTTTATGAATAGATATTAATTTTTTTATTAATTTTTTTTATTTAATTTATTTTTTTAGCAGACAGTGAAAATCTAGATGTATGTCCAACAGGTTCTTACCACATTATTAAACGGTCTGTTTTGTTCACATACATATTATCCGTTTCTTGAACATTAAAAACAGTATGAAAATCGTCGAAGTTTTGAACTAAATTTCCTCTAAAATCACATGGTGAATGTGGATCACAATTTAACAACATAATCTTGTTATCTTCTTTAATATTTAATTTCCATATATTAGCCCATGACTTGAAAAAAATACGCAATGCATTATGTGTATATTGTTTGAGATTTGCATTATTTAAATGTGTTTTCAACGTTTGCAATGCAATGCTTAATCCACCGAGATCGGCCAAGTTTTCACCCATTGTTAATGCTTCATTTATTTTATGGATGGTTTCATTTTTATCATGGTATTTATAACCATTCACGATTGTTTTTAACTGATTACATTTTTTTGTGAATAATTCGGTATCTTCCTTTTTCCACCAATTCTTTAAATTTCCATTTTCATCGAATTTACGGCCTTGATCATCAAATCCATGGGTTACTTCGTGTGCAATAACTGCTCCAATCCCACCCAAATTGGTTGCTAACACGCATAGATCACTTGGTAAATGATCCATTTCTGTTATTTTTTTTTCATCTGAATAATCAAAATCAATTGTATCTTCTGACGTATGAAAGAAAGGTGGTTGTAAGATTGCTGCTGGAAAAACAATCTCATTTAAATTTGGGCTATAATATGCATTTACAGTTTGAGGTGTCATATGCCATTCTGTCACATCTACTTTACTATTTAATTTATCAAAAAAATCATCGTGTAATGACCATACCTGAGCTTTTTTAAATATTGTATATAATGAATCTTCACTTTCAATATTAAATTTTGAATAATCTTTCCATTTATCTGGATACCCAATTTTTGTTTTAAAAGTTGCTAATTTAATTAATGCCTTCTTTTTTGTTTCAGAAGTTAACCAATCATTGGTTTCGAGCGAATTTTTCATAATATCCAATTCATTATGTATAACAAACTTTAAATTCGTCTTTGATTCTTCAGAAAAATATTTTGAAACATAAATTTTTCCTAACATTTCACCGGCCAATGCATTCACGATTCCGATAGATCTTTTTTCATTATCTTTCTGTTTGTTTTGACCCCCCAATTCTTTCTGATAAAAATGGAAAAATTCTTCATCTAATTCTTTTGAACAAAAACTGCTTACCCTTCTAATTATTTTATATGCCAAAAACGATTTGTATTTTTCGATATTCTTTTTGTTCAAAATAGTGGATAAACATCGACGGATCGCATCGCCATCATATGTAGTAATATGATACATCGATGGTTTTGTTTCGTCCGTATCATCAAAATTTGTGTTTACATTTGTTTCCAACTTTTCTCGAAATCCAAAACGATCATATACACGTTCAAAAAATAAAGATACATCTTCGAGTGTAATATGATCTTCTAATTTAAAAGCTCTGTCATTTTCTGGATAATTCGTGGTTTTATCATCTAAACTGTTTAATGTATTAATATTTTTATATAAATCTGTCAACGTTGTATTCGTATAATATTGGTCATAATTTCGTGCTTGATCCGGTGTCATGGTATAATATGCAATGTTCTTCTCAAATTCCATTACATCTTCAACAAAATGTGAACTCAAATTTATTGTCGTATTTCGATTTATAATATTATAAACGGCTTCCAAATGCTCTTTAAACTTAGTTATTTTGCCTTTAAATTCATCTTTAAAATAGTAGACTCTTGATGGTAACGAAAAGCCACACGTTGATAAATCCAAAACAATATTATTTGTGTTTGTAAGATCATTACCTTTGTCAAAATCAAATACATTTGTAATTGCATTCAGTTGAGTGTAATGCAAATAATTTGCAACATTGGTAACATAATTGGTCTGATTTTCATCCGATTTCAAATTATTATGCAAATAATTTAATTCAAACTCAATTGAACTATAGTCGGTTTCGCCATTCTCCCAGCTTTTAAATCTATTTTCAGATGCTTTCCATATTGTATTTATCTTTTTCTCTTCAATCGAAAGTTCAGTTTTTGTTTCTAAATCTTTGACAATACCAATTTGATTTTTTAAACCATCATCATGTAGCTTTGTAAACCCACCCCATGATGAGTAATCATCCGGTATACTATTTTTATCGTCATTTAGCCATTTATGATTTACATAATGATAAAAATCATTTTGAGGAGTGGTGTTATCTGACATTTTCAATTTGTAATTAATAATATTTATTTTATGTTTAAATTATTATTTTTATTTAGAGGTTAGGGTCAGTAATAAACTCAAAACTAAATGTGATAAGTTTACTTAAGCTGATAAAATTATGTTATTTACTAACACAATTTATCACTCGTACTTAAGAAGCTGATAAAATTATGTTATTTACTAACACAATTTATCACTCGTACTCGTACTCGTATTTGTATTTTTTTTGTCAGGTGTTTTTATTATAGTTTGCGTAAGTGATAACATTTTATGAGTAGGGGTAAACATTTCTAAAGGTTTTATACTTACACTAAATTTTTGTAATATTGAAACATCACATAGATTAGAACCCGATATTATTTTAGCATCTTTTAATGCTTCATCATATATACTAATTTCTTTTTTTTGAGAATGAGGGACTTGTAAATATCGTACATTTTGAGTTTGACCCCACCATTTTTTACAATGATATTTATATAAATATAAATCTGTAAGATATGTATTTGATTGTTCAAGATTTTCCATTATTAATTAATATCGTGATTAGTCTTAAATTTAAATACATGTCTTATTTTTAGTCATCATTCGATTTTTTAAATAATGATAAATTGTGTTTTACACTTCTAATCAGTTTTCCATTATCTAATTTCAAATATACAAATTGTTTACTAGGGGTTATTCTAACAAACGTTCCTTTTTGCATTCCATTTATACCTTTTTTTATCCATAATGTATTTTCAGACGTAAGATTATCCCATTCAATATCAGAATCATCGTTCATATTATTTGTTAGAAAAGTTTGTAAGCTATTTTTTTTATGAAAACCTTTTAAAAAAGTACCATTGCCATCATACTCTGGTTCTGTAAATACAGTTCTACAATATGGACACTCTCGAACAGCATATGATTTAAAAGAATTTAATATACAATGTATATGAAATTTATGTTTACAATTTAAATGACAATGTGTGTTTTCTTGTATTTTCTCTAAACAGATCATACAATTTTCGTCGTTTTCGTCATTTTCGTCAGGATTTTCATTTGCAGAAGAACATGCGTCTTGATAATTAAGTGCTTCCATTTATTTAATAATGAATTATATATTTTAATTTCTTTTTTACAGATTTTGTAAAATTAAATATAATTCGTAATACTAAATGAAACCAAATTTAGAAATGGATTCTAATTTTAATTTATCTCATTTATTTTATGAATTTATAAAAACGCAACCAAAATTATATATCGTGATATACGGATTGTTATTTTTAGCATTTCCAATCGAGCAAGTTGTATTCCCACGTTTTTATGGATATATAATTGAAGCCGTTACAGCTAAAAATACAACCTCTTCGAACATGTTTGATAAAATTCGTCGTTTGTGTATAATACTTGTAATTATATTAGTAATAAAGCAAATAATGTTTGTTTTTTTAGATTATATTGACATTCACATGCTTGCTAAATTTGAGAGTTTTGTTCGGAATAAAGTGATTAATAATATTTTAAAAAAATTTGAAGATAATTTTAAAGAAATTGAAGCGGGCGAATTACTATCAAATATTATTAAATTACCACAAGGGATTCGAGACATTTATCATCAAATAAAAAATTATGTTGTACCCGGCCTTCTTGTAACTATTTTTGCTACAATTGTTTATTATTTTTTCATTGATAAACGAATTGCATATGTAACCCTCGGATGTATGATTTTATTTTATGTGACAACAATTCTATTTGCAAAACGGTGTGTAAATTCATCAAGACATCGTGATAAATTAAATAATCGACTACACGAAGAGATTGACGATACAATCGGTAATTTGTTATCAGTGTATACCTCAAATGGTGTAAATACTGAAAAAAAAATCATTCAAAATAAACAAGTGGAGTATGATAAAGCATATATTTCAAGTGGTAAGTGTGCTGTAACATTTAAATCTTCTTTTTCACTAATATATCTAATTGTATTCGTAATTATAAATGGTTATCCACTGTATTGCACATATAAAAATCAAATTAATATTGGTACACTCGTAACAATTCTATTTGTAAATACATATATTATTGACAATTTAGAAAAGTTTTCAGCAGAAATTAGAGTTTTAATTCATAATTTAGGAGTATATGCGGAGAATAAACAATATTTATCTGATATGTTTACGGAATCGAAAGTCGGAATACATCAACATCAAAAGAGACATTTTAACACAAAAATGATTGTTACCGACGGCAACGTCACATTTAAAAATATTACATTTCAATATACAGAATCTTCGCCACTTATTTTAAATAATATTAATCTTTCAATTTCAGCGGGTCAAACCGTTGCTATAATGGGCGATATTGGTTCTGGTAAATCAACTATTATAAAACTCTTGTTACGATTACACGATTGTAATAAAGGTACAATTGAAATTGATAATACTCCAACCTATTTATGTTCACCAGAAGAAATTCGAAAACATATTGGTTATGTACAACAACAACCTAAATTATTTAATCGTACCATATATTCAAATATTATTTATGGATCAGATGAAAACAAATGGTCAATAAAAAAAGTACAAGATAAAATTAATGAGTTAAGAGTTAATCGTCTATTTGAAAACTTACCAGATGGTCTCGAAACAAACGTTGGTAAAAATGGAAGTAATATTTCAGGTGGTCAACGACAAGCAATTATGTTACTTCGATTAGCAATTAGTAATAAACGTATCTTAACACTTGATGAACCAACGTCTGCATTAGATTTAAAAAATAAAGAAATTGTGTTATCTATGATAAATCAAATTTCAAAAAATCGTACTTGTTTTATTATTACACATGATGAAGATATATTGCGATATGTAGATAGAGTGATTACATTCAAAAAAGGTCATATTGATAGAGATGATATTTTACAATCATCAAAAAGAACTAATCATTAATTAATTAACGAGTTTCATTCCCCGTATTTCCGTACAGAAGACGCCGAGGGCGGCGACCTCGCTGGAGTTCTTCATGTTGATCGCGTTCTTCAGTGAACGGGGCCTGCCTCCTCGCCGACACTCGGCAACTCCAGGCAGGCAAGTCTTTTGCTTTTTTTACAAGTTTTATTGTGTTTTGTACCTTCTTGCTTTTGTACCATTGGGTTAGAGGGGTTGATTGGCTTTCTTGTTGTTTCTGCTATCCCACTCGGGCGATAGCATCGCAATCGCCAGGACGACGTCTACTAAAAAAAAAGGAAAAAATAGAGATTTAAACAAATTAATAAATTAATATATATATATATATATAAAATGACATATAAAATGACAGAAGAAGAAGAAGAAGAAGATAAAAATATAAAAATGATTTTATTACAATGTAATGATAAAACACTTACATATAATAAGGCTAAACAATTACTTCAAGAATCGGAAGGTAATGTTGTAACAGCAATTATTAAAAGTATGGGTCTAAATCAATCTGAAAATGAAAAAAATAAAACTTTCTCGGATTTAACTGTTGAACAAAAACGAATTACAGAATTAAGAAAAATATTAGATGAAAAAGATGTTATTTTTCGTGATAAAATGTCTTCTTAAAAAATAATACCCTAAATTATTTTTATTATGTTTAATTATATTAAAACAATTATAATTTAAAAATGACGACACAAGTCTCAAATCTCGTTGAGAATACACTTGACTTTTCAGATGATGTTGTTACTAATTTTGTAGATACCGTTTTAGATGTTGTAACCGGTGTTGTAAAAGGAACAGAGCATGTATCCCAAACAACGGCCGATATTGTAGATACATTAATTCATGATGTTGCCGGAGAACATACTACGCGATTCTTTAAAGGCATGGGTCATATTGCACAACAATTATGTGATAAACTAGGAGATGTTGTAGAACGAGTGCCATTAGTCGGACATCCGGCAGCATTTGTTGTTCATCGAGTAGGAGATGGGGTATGTTATGTTGTTGTTTCAGTTGGTAAATTAGCGGGATCGGTAACAAAACGAACCGGACAAATTGTTAAAAAAACAGCTGATTTATTAGTATTTACATTAACAAATTCACGCGAATTATTAGAAGAAGTTGAACAGAAATTAACTAATGTCGTAACTATCCTTGCAACTGGAAAAAAACGTAAATCTAAACGCCGTAAAACAACAGGAGGCGTCGACGATGCAGAATCACCGTGGAGGACTAAGACTAAGTGGTCAATACCGATGTCGGTGCCGACTTCAATCGCTAATGCGGCAACTAATTTAGTTTCATCAACAGAATCTGCAGCACTACCCGCACCCACCGTACCAGCACTACCCGCACCCACCGTACCAGCACTACCCGCACCCACCGTACCAGCACTACCCG